>ERZ1673737.2-NODE-2-length-352550-cov-9.901882_pt1 | contig 352550 bp, 332 predicted proteins | sample MGYA00580211_ERZ1673737 | MGnify/ENA primary metagenome ERZ1673737 (study PRJEB41218, sample SAMN15661789) | gut metagenome | host: Homo sapiens | place: Canada: London | collected 2015-08-20/2019-03-30 | study: EMG produced TPA metagenomics assembly of PRJNA649273... | reverse complement strand
GATGGTACCAATGTTAACATGGGGTTTTGTTCTTTCATATTTTTGCTTTGCCATTTATTGTATCCTCCTTAAACAGGTAATTTCTTAGGCCTGGGTGCCTTTGTTTTTAGCAATAATTGCTTCGGCAATATTTCTCGGAACTTCTTCGTAATGGTCAACTTCCATGGAGTAGTTGCCGCGGCCCTGAGTTTTGGAACGCAGGTCGGTAGCGTAACCGAACATTTCAGACAGCGGAACGAATGCATCAATAACCTGGGCACCATTGCGTGCTTCCATGCTGTTAATGCGGCCGCGGCGGGAGTTCAAGTCGCCTATAACGTCGCCCATGTATTCTTCAGGAACGGTAACTTCTACTTTCATGTAAGGTTCAAGAATAACCGGGTCAGCTTTCAGTGCACCAGCGCGGAAGCCCATAGAACCGGCAATCTTAAATGCCATTTCAGAGGAGTCAACTTCATGGTAAGAGCCGTCGTAAACAGTTACGCCAACGTCTACCATCGGATAACCGGCAACTACGCCGTTTTCCATAGCTTCTTTAACACCTGCTTCAACAGGCCCGATGTATTCTTTCGGAATAGCACCGCCGACAACTTTGTTGTCGAATTTGAAGCCTTCGCCGGGTTCCAGCGGAGTGAGTTCCAACCAGCAGTGACCATACTGGCCTTTACCGCCGGACTGACGAACGAATTTGCCTTCAGCCTTAACGGATTTGCGGATGGTTTCACGGTAAGCAACCTGCGGGTTACCTACGCTGCAGCCAACGTGGAATTCACGGAGCAGACGGTCAACGATAATATCGAGGTGAAGCTCGCCCATGCCGGAGATAATGGTCTGAGCGGTTTCAGGGTCGGTACGTACGCGGAAGGTCGGGTCTTCTTCAGCAAGTTTCTGCAAAGCAATGCCCATTTTTTCCTGATCAGCCTTGGTTTTCGGTTCAACTGCTACGGAAATAACAGGATCCGGGAATACCATGGATTCGAGAATGATAGGAGCTTTTTCATCGCAGAGGGTGTCGCCGGTAGTAGTATCTTTCAGGCCAACTGCTGCTGCGATATCACCTGCGTAAACCTTTTCGATTTCCTGACGGTGGTTAGCATGCATTTGCAGGATACGGCCGATACGTTCGCGTTTGCCCTTAGTGGAGTTATATACATAGGAACCGGATTCAAGAGTACCGGAATATACGCGGAAGAATGCGAGTTTACCTACATACGGGTCAGTCATGATTTTGAATGCGAGAGCTGCAAACGGTTCTTCATCACTGGACGGGCGTTCATCTTCTTCACCGGTTTCCGGGTTAACGCCTTTGATGTGAGGAATGTCGGTAGGAGCCGGCATGAATGCAACAATTGCATCAAGCAAAGGCTGAACGCCTTTGTTTTTATAAGAAGAACCACAGCAAACCGGAGTCATTTTGCAGGCAATGGTTTGTTTGCGGATGCCTGTCATGATTTCTTCTTCGGTGAGTTCTTCGCCTTCAAGATATTTCATCATCAGGTCGTCATCGCTTTCAGCAACTGCTTCGATAAGAGCCTGACGGTATTCTTCGGCTTTTTCCTTCATATCTTCCGGAATTTCAACGAATTCTTCGTCTTTGCCGAGTTTATCGCCATAAACGATAGCTTTCATTTTAATAAGGTCAACCATGCCTTCGAAAGTATCTTCATAGCCGATAGGAAGCTGGATAGGTACTGCATTAGCACCAAGGCGGTCTTTCATCATTTGAACTACGTTGTAGAAGTTCGCGCCTGTAATATCCATTTTGTTTACATAAGCCATACGAGGTACGCTGTATTTATCAGCCTGGCGCCATACGGTTTCAGACTGAGGTTCAACGCCGCCTTTGGCACAGAAAACTGCAACAGAGCCGTCAAGGACACGCAGAGAACGTTCAACTTCTACAGTGAAGTCAACGTGGCCCGGGGTATCAATGATGTTGATACGGTGGCCTTTCCAGTGGCAGGTTGTAGCAGCCGAAGTAATGGTAATACCACGTTCTTTTTCCTGTTCCATCCAGTCCATGGTAGCAGCGCCTTCATGGGTTTCGCCGATTTTATGAACGCGGCCGGTATAGAACAGAATACGTTCGGTCGTGGTGGTTTTACCGGCATCGATGTGAGCCATGATACCGATATTTCTTGTTTTCTCAAGTGGAAATTCTCTGCCCACTTTTTCGTCCTCCCTCTAATAAAAATCAGGGTTCTGGTTAAATTACCAGCGGTAATGAGCAAACGCTTTGTTTGCTTCAGCCATCTTATGGGTATCTTCGCGTTTTTTAACAGCAGCGCCGGTACCGTTGGCGGCATCCATAATTTCGCCGGCAACGCGTTCGCACATGGTTCTTTCTCCACGCAGGCGGGAGTAGTTTACCAGCCAGCGGATACCAAGAGTGGTTTTGCGGTCAGCACGTACTTCTACCGGAACCTGGTAGTTTGCACCACCTACGCGGCGAGCACGTACTTCGAGGAGCGGCATAACATTTTTCATAGCCGCGTCAAATACTTCAAGGGGATCTTTGCCGGTTTTAGCGCGGACAAGATCAAAAGCATCATATACAATGCGTTCTGCAACGCCTTTTTTGCCATCAAGCATAATTTTGTTGATGAATCTGGTTAATAATTTGGAGCCATACACCGGATCCGGCAGTACGTCTCTTTTAGTAACAGGGCCTTTTCTAGGCATGTGTTTCCCTCCTTAATCATTTCGTGAAATCAGTTAATACTGCTTATTTTTTTGCTTTAGCACGTTTAGCGCCGTATTTGGAACGGCCCTGGCTGCGGTTAGCAACGCCAGCAGTATCAAGTGCACCACGAATGATATGGTAACGCACGCCCGGAAGGTCTTTTACCCTTCCGCCTCTAATAAGAACAACGCTGTGTTCTTGCAGATTGTGACCGATACCCGGAATATATGCGGTAACTTCGATGCCGTTGGTTAAACGGACACGAGCAACCTTACGCAGAGCAGAGTTAGGTTTTTTAGGGGTTGTGGTATAAACCCTGGTGCAAACGCCGCGTTTTTGCGGGCATTCTTTCAATGCCGGAGCGGTGGATTTTTCAATTGCAACCTGTCTGCCTTTGCGGACTAATTGGTTAATTGTAGGCATATCGGCACCTCCTTCCCGAATAATTAGATTTGAATGATTATAAAAACTCCCGACTGGCGGAAGTCCCTATCAGTCTTTAAGCACCGCGGCGGCAGCAGCCCCAACGTGAATGCCGCATGCTTTGCCAAGTTCGTGCATCGAATTCGCGGCTATTACTTTTACACCGGCGGCTTCGCAGCTTTCCAAAAGCGGGCGGCTTATGCGGATATCGGCATCGGCTGCGACAAACACCAGCTTTGCCGTTCCCTTTTCAACCGCTTTTGCCGTTTGTTTAACACCAACGACATGTTTAGTTGCTTCTGTTAATTGCTTCAGCATCTGGCTGTTCCTCCTGAAAAAGGGCATAACTGTTCCGTGATACTGATATATTGTACCATTACAAAAAAGGCTTGTCAATATTTTTTGCAACTTTTTTTGCAGGCCTCAGCGCCCATTTTATGGGCTTCTTTCTTTACACGTTGCCTTGTGTTTCAAATGGCGTTTTTGTTATATTCTTTACACATAAAAATGCCTGTTTTACGCCTTTTTTCACAATTCCGCCGCAAAAATTTTAAGCGGTAAAAGCAAAAAACAAATAAAAAACTTTAAATTTTCTTAAATTTCAGGTCAATTCAAAAGGGCTGGCGCCCAAATATTTTTTAATTTTTCAAAATTGCATCTGGCATTCGCCGGGCTTGTTGAAGGCATTGCCAAAATTTCCACGCCGTTTATGCTGTTTATGCGGCAATATTTTTTCAACGCAGCATAGGCTTTACCGCCGTTGCAGCAAATACGCTTAATTTTATGATGACGGGCAATAAAACCGGCCAAATCATTATATTCCTCATCGCGTATTGCCGAATCGAGGCTGCCTTCACGGCGGCAGAATGCCAGAACATCCCACAGGGCAACATTGCTGCGCAGCAGCAAGGCCTTGCGCTCCTCATAATCATCAAGCATTTTGCCATTATTAAAAATTTCTGCCATTAAACGCCAAAAACGGTTATTTTTATGCCCGTAATACTGCTGCAGCTCCAGCGAGCGTTCACCCGGCATTGAGCCTAATATTAAAATTGTACAACCGGCATTTTCTACCGGCGCAAAGCATTTGCAAATATCACTCATTATTTTCACCCTCCAAATATATGGAAGCGTTTTTAGTTTTTATAACTTCAATACAGGCGCCCATCTTTTCCCAGTACTTAATATTACTGTTGCGCTGCCCACGCAGTTTCGATTCCATATTCTGCGGCACATAAATTTTTATTTTGCTCCTGCCTGCATTAACATGCGCTATAATTTGCGGCGTTAGTTCGTTTCTAAGCACCATACTTTTCACTATTTCGCCAAAAGCGGGATGAAAAGGGCCTGCTACAATATTTCCGGGGCTGCACAATTCGTCATCCGGCTGTAAGCCGATGCGGATAACATTAATGCCGTTACCGGTAAATTTTTTCAAGGCTGCTGCGCAAAGCTCTGCGGCGTCTTCCACACCAAGCGGAGTAAACTTTCCGCTGCGGTACGTTTCTTCAAGCGGTGTATCTTTAATTACCAAAAGCGGATAAAGCCTTACCATATCCGGTTTTAAGGCAATGCTTTCCGCAACGGTATCCATAAAGCTTGCCGCCGTTTGGCCGGGCATGCCGCACATCAGCTGCAAGCCTGTTTTAAAACCATGTGCGCGCAAAAGTTCAACAGCCTTTGCAACGCTTGCCGCATTATGGCCACGCCCTGCCAGCTCCAAAACGCTGTCATCCAAAGACTGTACGCCCAGTTCCACCGTGCTTACATTATGCTTTTTTAAAAGAGCCAGCCTTTCCTCATCTATATAATCCGGCCGCGTCGATAAGCGCACGCTGCCAATGATGGCCTCCTGTAAAAGTTTATCAACCGGCTTGAAAAGTTCTTCCTGCAAATCCATATCAAGGCCGGTAAAAGAACCGCCGTAAAAAGCAGCTTCGTTTTCTTTGCCCGGTGTAATCCATTGTAAATATTTTTCTATCTGCTGCCGCACTGCCTCTGCCGATGCTGTTTTTTGCCCGCTGATTTTCTTCTGGTTACAAAAAACGCACTGATGCGGGCAGCCCGCGTGCGGAATAAAAATTGGAATAATGCTCATAACTTTACCTTTCATTGTGTTCTTACCTGCATTATATTCTGCTGCTGCCGCATCGTCAATACGGCAATTGCAAGCCCCGTTTATATATGTTAGAATAGCAGGTGCAAAATAATATAAAGGATGAATTTTTATGGGTTATTTATATCTTGCTTTAGCAATAAGCCTTGAACTTATCGGCACAACCTGCCTTAAATATTCCGAAGGATTTACCAAACTATGCCCTTCACTTGCAACGCTTGCCGCTTACGGGTTATGCTTTTATTTATTTTCCAAATCGCTTTTATACCTGCATTTAAGCATTGCTTATGCAATATGGTGCGCCATAGGCATTGTAGCGGCAACGCTGATTTCAGTTTTTCTTTTCAATGAAGCGCTTTCTCCGGCAGGCTATTTTGCCATTACCCTTATTGTGGCAGGCGTTATAATTTTAAACCTTTTCGGCCCTGCACACTAAAAAAATTTAATAAAGGCATACAAAAAACGGTTTCAGGTATTCAGCCCGAAACCGTTTTACTTTATTTTTTAAGTTTTTCCAAAGCACTTTTGGCAGCGTGCTGCTCAGCTTCTTTTTTGCTGTGCCCTATGCCTTTGCCGATAACCCTGCCTGCAACCGAAACAACAGTCGTAAACGACTTGTTATGCTCCGGCCCGCTGGAATCAATCAGTTCATAGGTAATTTCCACATCGCCGTCTTTTTGAACTACTTCCTGCAAACGTGTTTTATAATCGGAATAAATTCCGTGTTCGCAAATAAAATCAAGTTCCTGCTTCATCAACCCCAGCAAAAATTTTTCTGCGGAGGCAAGCCCCTGGTCGATATAGTATGCACCCAAAACAGATTCAAAAGCATCTGCCAGGATAGAAGCCCTGTTGCGTCCGCCGGAAAGGTCTTCGCCTTTGCCGAGGCGCAGGTACTTGCCGAGAGAAATTTTATGCGCATACTGTGCCAGTGAAGTTTCACAAACAATGTGGGCACGCAGCTTGGTAAGTTCACCCTCATTAAGTTTTGGAAAGTTTTTGTACATATAGGTGCTGACGATAATACTTAAAACAGAATCACCCAAAAATTCAATGCGTTCATTGTGTTCCGGGCGCGGCTGCTCTTTAGCCTCATGGGCATAGGAAGTATGTGTCAGCGCCGTATTTAAAATATCTAAATTATTCATGGTAATTCCAAGCTGCCTGCAAAACTCAAGCAGCTCTTCCTTACGCTTACTTTGCATAGCAATCACCGTTTCTGTGCTTATGCCTTGTATTTTTTCAAAAGAATGCATGCATTGTGGCCGCCAAAGCCGAAGTTGTTGGAAAGCGCAGCTCTTACTTCTGCTTTGCGGGCAACATTAGGCACATAGTCAAGGTCAAGGCCTTCTTCAAGGTCGGGGTCTTCGTAGTTAATAGTAGGCGGAACAACACCGTTATCAATGGTTAAAGCGGTTGCAATGGCTTCAACGCCGCCAGCTGCACCAAGGAGGTGGCCGGTCATGGATTTGTTGGAGCTGATCATCATTTTATAAGCATGGTCGCCAAAAATTTTCTTGGCTGCCAGAGTTTCGTTCAGGTCATTTCTGTGGGTAGAAGTGCCGTGAGCGTTGATGTAATCAACTTCGTCCGGGCTGATGCCTGCATCTTTAATGGCAAGTTCCATGCATACAGCCGGCATTTCGCCGCTCGGGTCCGGAGCAGTGATATGGTAAGCATCGGCAGTCATGCCGTAGCCTGCAACTTCTGCGTAGATATGTGCGCCGCGTTTAAGTGCATGTTCAAGTTCTTCAAGGACAAGCACGCCAGCGCCTTCGCCCATAACAAAGCCGTCACGTTTTTTATCAAACGGGCAGGATGCTTTTTCGGGGTGTTCGTTATTGGTTGAAAGAGCTTTCATGTTGCCGAAGCCTGCTACTGCCAGCGGGTTAATAGCAGCTTCGCTGCCGCCTGCCATCATAATATCGGCATCACCGTACTGAATGATTCTGAAAGCTTCGCCAACACAGTGGGTGCCGGTTGCACATGCGGTTACAATAGCCATGTTGGGGCCTTTAAAGCCGAGAGCAATGGAAATCTGGCCTGCCGGCATATTCGGAATTTCCATAGGAATAAAGAACGGGCTGATTTTGGACGGGCCTTTTTCAACGAATTTCAAGGTCTGTTCCAGGTAAGTATGCATGCCGCCAATGCCGCTGCCTACGCAAACGCCTGCTCTTACAGGGTCAATGCTTTCAAGGTCAAGTTTGGCATCTTCAACAGCCATTTTTGCAGCAGCAACCGCAAACTGGGTAACGCGGTCCATGCGTTTGCCTTCTTTTTTATCGCCGTATTTGGAAAAATCAAAATCCTTTACTTCACCGGCAATTCTTGTGCCGTATTCGCTGGCATCAAACTGGGTAATCGGGCCTACGCCGGATTTACCTGCAACCAGATTGTTCCAAAATTCATCTTTGCCGATACCGATAGGGGTAATAGCACCTACACCGGTTATAACAACTCTTCTCTTCAAAACAAATCACCTCAAATTTAAATTTTTTCTATATCTTCTTTCAGCCTTCTGAAAATTTCTTTAACAGGCAGAATTTCCTTAATCTTCCACATATTTGCACCGGTGAAAACAAGACCGGTTTCCACATCGCCCTGCTGTGCGCGGGTTAACGCCCTGATAATGCAGAAGCTGCGGGAACAATGCTTGAGGCAGGCGTCGCAGGTTGTAGGACGCGGCGGATTGCCGTCAAGCACTTTTTGTGCAAACGGATTTAAAATTGCGCGGCCCTTATAACCAACCGGGCTGTCAATCTGCACAACATCTTCCTTAGTCATTTTGAGATAAAATTCCTTCAGAGCAGGAGCGCCGTTGGATTCTTCGCTGGCAGCGAAGCGGCTGCCCATTTGTACGCCGCTGGCGCCAAGCTTCAGAAGTTCGGCTACATCAGCACCGCAAACAGCACCGCCTGCGGCAATAACCGGAATTTTTACAGCTTTAATAATATCCGGCAGAATAGTTTTGATAGATTCCTGCGTGCCCAGATGGCCGCCTGCTTCCGTACCTTCAACAACAATTGCCGAAGCGCCGAGCTTTTCGGAAATTTTAGCCAGTTTTACGGAAGAAACAATAGGAACAACTGCTACGTTGTAGGCGCGGCCGATGGCGAAAATATCTCTTGAAAAACCGGCGCCGGCAACAAGCAAATCAACTTTTTCTTCAGCTGCTGTTGTAATAAGGTCCGCAAAAGCGCGTGCTGCCACCATAGCGTTAATGCCAATCATGCCTCTGCCTTCGCTCAGTTTTCTCGCAAGGCGGATTTCCTGGCGCAGTTCATCAAGCTCAAGGCCGGACGCAGCTACAAGGCCTACGCCGCCTTCTCTTGCTACAGCACCTGCAAGGCGCGCAGTCGAAAGCCTGATGGCCATGCCTCCCTGAAATATTGGCATTTCAGCTACTTTATCACCTATTTTAAGCACTGGTAATTTCAACAAATATCCCCCATTTCTGGTTAAGATGCAACTTTTAAAACTTGGCAGGGAGGCTTAATGCCTCCCGCCAAACTGCGGATAAATTATTTTTCTTCATCCAACATTTTAACTGCGTCCGCAACAGTGCGAATTTTTTCTGCTTTTTCGTCAGGAATTTCAACGCCGAATTCCTCTTCGAAAGCCATGATTAATTCAACGATGTCAAGAGAGTCAGCGCCCAAATCGTCGATGAAGGAAGATTCCATTTTTACTTCTTCCGGGTCAACACTCAACTGTTCTACGGTGATGTTTTTAACTTTGTCGAAAGTGCTCATTACGATTCACCTCCTTCCAAGGTAGTTTGATAATACATTATTACATTACCATACCGCCGTCGACATGTAAAGTCTGGCCGGTTATATAAGCGGCATTATCGCTCACAAGGAACAGTACCGCTTTGGCAATATCCTCAGGCTCACCCAGGCGGGCAAGCGGAATGGAAGCTTCCATGGCAACAACAACTTTTTCGGAAAGAACGCTGGTCATATCGGTTTTGATAAAGCCGGGGGTAACAGCGTTAACCCTGATGCCGCGGGCAGCCATTTCTTTGGCAACGCTGCGGGTAAAGCCCAGAATGCCTGCTTTGGCAGCAGCATAATTAGCCTGGCCTGCATTGCCCATTAAAGCAACAACGGAGCTGATATTTACAATTGCGCCGCTGCGCTGCTTTGCCATATATTTTACAGCTGCTTTAGTGCAGTTGAACACACCTTTAAGGTTGGTGTTGAGAACAGCGTCCCAATCTTCTTCTTTCATGCGCAGAAGCAGGGTATCGCGGGTAATGCCGGCATTATTAACAAGAATATCAATATGGCCGAGTTCTTTAACCACTTTATCTACCATTTCAGCGCAAACTTCGGTTTGGGAAACGTCACCCTGCACGAGAATGGCTTTTCTGCCCATTTTTTCAATTTCAGCAGCAACTGCTTCAGCAGCAGCGGTGCTGCCTGCAAAATTAACGGCTACATCTGCGCCGTTTTCGGCAAGCAAAAGCGCAATTGCTTTGCCAATGCCGCGGGATGCCCCGGTAACTAAAGCTACTTTGCCTTCTAACAGCATTTTAACGGACCTCCTGGAAATAAGCAAGTGTTTTTGCAAGGCTTGCTTCATCTTCTACGTTAAGGGAAGTTACGGATTTGTCAATTTTCTTGTTAAAGCCGCACAGAACTTTGCCCGGGCCAACTTCAACAAAAGTATCAACGCCGCCGGCAATCATTTTTCTTACGCCGGTTTCCCAAAGCACAGGCATAGCAGCCTGACGGATTAAGGATTCTTTAATAACCTCTGCTTTGGTTACTTCTTCGGCGTTAACGTTTGCCATAACGGGGATTTTAGCATCGTGGAAAGTAATGGTTTTAAATACTTCTGCCAGACGGTCGGAAGCAGGCTGGAGCAGAGTGCTGTGGAAAGGAGCGCTTACCGGCAGGAGAACTGCGCGTTTTGCACCGGCTTCTTTCAAAGCAACAAGAGCCTTGTCTACTGCGCCAACGGCACCGGCAATTACAACCTGGCCGGGGCAGTTAAAGTTTACTGCCTGTACTGCTTCGCCGCATTCAGCTTCCACGCTGCGGCAGATTTCAACAATTTTATCGCTGTCCATGCCAAGTACGGCAGCCATGCTGCCTTCGCCTACAGGAACTGCTTCCTGCATGAACTGGCCTCTTTTGCGTACAATGCGTACGGCATCTGCAAAATCAAGTGCTTCTGCCTGCACCAGTGCGGAATATTCACCCAGGCTGTGGCCTGCTGCAATTTCGCAGGTTACGCCGTTTTCGGCAAGAACTCTTGCACAGGCAACGCTGGCAGTTAAAATTGCCGGCTGGGTATTAAAAGTAAGGCGCAGCTGGTCTTCCGGGCCTTCAAAGCACAGTTTGCTGATGGAAAAACCGAGTGCTTCGTCAGCTTCTTCAAAAGTCCTGCGTGCGCAGGCATAGTTTTCGTACAAATCTTTGCACATGCCAACGCTCTGGGAGCCCTGGCCGGGGAAAATAAATGCTACTTTACTCATTCACAAAGCCTCTCTTTCGCCAATTATTTACACCATTTAAGAACAATACTGCCCCAGGTAAGGCCTGCGCCGAAAGCAACAAGCAGCAGGTTGTCGCCTTTTTTCATGGCATGCTGGTCCTGCATTTCCGTAAGAGCGATAGGAATGCATGCTGCGGAAGTATTACTGTATTTATCAATATTTACCCAAACTTTATCCATCGGCATTTTAAAATGCTTGGCTGCGGACTGAATGATGCGGATATTGGCCTGATGCGGTACCAACATATCAATATCTTCATTGGTCAGGCCGGCCTGTTCGAGGGATTTTTTAGCCGTTTTGCCCATAATTTTTACGGCGAACTTAAATACTTCGTTGCCGTTCATATGTACAGTATGTTCTTTGGCGTCAACGGTTTCGTGGCTGGCAGGTTTTCTGCTGCCGCCTGCGGGCTGCATAAGGTGAATGCTGCCTGCACCGTCACTGCCAAGGTCAAGGCCCAAAATGCCGTAGCCTTCTTCAACTTCGCCAAGTACGGCTGCGCCTGCACCGTCGCCAAACAGTACGCAGGTATTGCGGTCTTCCCAGTTCAAAATACGGGAAAGGGTTTCCGCACCGATTACAAGGGCTTTTTTATAAACACCGCTGGCAATCATCTGCGCAGCAACGCTTACACCGTAAACAAAGCCCGTGCAGCCTGCGGAAAGGTCAAACGCAGCTGCGTGAGTTGCCCACAGTCTGTCCTGCACAAGGCAGGCGGTGGAAGGATATACGCCGTAATCAGGCGTAGCGGTTGCAACAATAATAAGGTCAAGGTCGGCAGGGGCAACACCGGCATCTTCCAGTGCACGCCTTGCGGCGATAAGGGCCATATCGCTTGTAGCCTGTTCAGGAGCCGCAATATGGCGGGTTCTGATGCCCGTGCGCTGCACAATCCATTCATCGCTGGTATCAACCATTTTTTCAAGGTCGTGGTTGGTCAAAATCTTGCTGGGAAGATAGCTGCCTACACCCAGAATACCAACTTGTTTTACAGCTTTAGTCATGTATTTATCCTCGTTTCTTTATTTTTCTTCGTCTTTGATGACAATTTCAGCAATATGTTTTACCACGTCACGCTCGGCAAAGTTAATGGCTACCCTTACCGCACTGGTAATGGATTTTGCCTTGCTGTTGCCGTGGCAGATGATAAACGGTGCCTTAACGCCCAAAAGCAGCGCGCCGCCGTATTCCGTAACGTCAGCACGTTTTTTTAAGGCTTTCATTGTCGGCAGAAGCAAAAGCCCGCCGAGCTTTGCCATTAAGCCGCCTTTGGAAATGGCGTCTTTTATTACTACCATTATAGCACTTGCAAGCCCTTCTGCAAACTTTAAAACAACATTGCCCACAAAGCCGTCGCATACAACAACATCAACGGTGCCTTTGTTAATATCGCGGCCTTCAACGTTGCCGATAAAGTTAATATGCTGTTCTTCTTTCAGCAGCGGGTACGTTGCCAGAGCCTGCTCGTTGCCCTTTGTTTCTTCTTCGCCGATATTCAAAAGCCCTACGCGGGGTTTATCAACACCAAACATCAGCTCCGAATAAACGCTGCCCATCAGTGCGCTCTGCACCATGTGTTCCGGTTTGGCATCAACTTTGGCGCCGCTGTCCAAAAGCACCGTAGTGCCGGTAAGGTTCGGAATCGGCGTTGCAATAGCCGGGCGCTCAATGCCTTTAATGCGCCCCAGGTAAAACAGCGCAGCCGCAACGGCAGCACCGGTACTGCCGGACGATACCAGAGCATCGCATTTTTTCTCGCGCAAAAGGCGGGTTGCCACAACAATAGAAGAATTCTTCTTTGTTTTTACGGCAATGGAAGGGTGCTCGTCCATTCTTACAACTTCCGTTGCCGGACAAATGCTGAGCCTGCTGTCCGTATCGGCTTTGTATTCGCGCAGCAGGTTCTCGATAGTTTCCGGGTCACCTACCAGCACAATTTCACAGTTAAATTCTTTTACAGCCTGTACCGCTCCAAGCACAAGTTCTTTCGGGCCATAGTCCGTTCCCATTACATCAAGCGCGATTTTCATATGCCTGTGTCGTCCTTTCGTCCGGGCAGGGTACAATTATAAATTTTGCCCGGAATACTTCCTCATTATTATTTCTTATTTTAACCCAAATTATATATTTATTAAGCTCCCTGCGGATAACCTCTGCCTTTGCCACCAGCGTAGCCCCTGCGTATACGGGCACTTTGTACTTAACATTGCCCACACCGGTAAGGGCCGCTTCGGCATCAACAACCGCCAGCGCCAGGGTATTTGCCATGGCAAACATGTAATAGCCTCTTGCCACGCCTGTTTTTTCCAATACCATATCAGGAGTTATTTTCAGCATGGAAATGCCGGAATGATTAAGTTCCAGGTCAATCAGGTCACCGACAATATCTTTTTTGTCAATGGCTTTCAGCTTTACCTGCGCGTTTTCGGCCATCTGGCGCGTGCGCTCGCGCAGTTCCGGGATGTTAAGGCTTAGCCTGTCCAAACGGATAGTCTGAATGCTGACCGCCAGATTTTTAGCAAGCTGCTCATCCGTTAAAAAAGGGTTTCTTTGCAGCATTTTAAACAAGCGCTCATGCCGTATTACTTTTTTAGCAGAATTCATAACATCACCTTATTTTAATACCTACTCCTAATATCTGGATTTATTATAATAGTACAAATAAAAAAAAGCAAGCAAAATTTTTTACCTGCTTTTCATCCTTAAAACGGCAAAATAAAAAGAGGCCGCAAAGCCTCTTTAACAAATATACGGTTAAAAGCAAAAACCCCCAAGCCTTGAGGCTTAGGGGGTATTTTTACTCAGCGTCTTTTGCTACAACCTGTTTACCATTGTAGTAACCACATTCGGGGCAAACACGGTGCGGCATTTTCATTTCGTGACATTGCGGGCATTCAACTAAGCCGGGAGCGGTAAGCTTCCAGTTTGCACGGCGGGAATCACGGCGCGCTTTAGACATTTTTCTTTTTGGTACTGCCATTGTTGGTACACCTCCTCAAGCTGTAAGGCAAAATTTAATTTTTGATGAATTGCTTTAATGCCGCCAGTCTGGGATCAACCGAAGTTGTATCACAGCCGCAGTCGCCTTCATTTCTGTCAGCCCCGCAGACCGGACACAGCCCACGGCAATCTTCCCTGCAAAGTGCTTGCAAAGGAACTGCCAAAAGGAGGCTCTCTCGAACAGGCTCTGTTATATCAAGCAGATCTGATTCATAGATAAAAGCATCATTTTCAATGTTTTCTGCTCCTGCCGGATAAAATTTTTCAACCACCTGGGCATTCAGCTTTTCGGTATAAACCTTAAGGCAGCGTCCGCAGGTGCGTTCAATTTCCGTTGCTGCTTCGGCCTTGAGCAAAATTACGTCGCCCGCATTTTCAACCATGCCTTTTAAAACAACAGGCGCAGTAATTTTTAAATCGGCTTCTGTAATTCCCAGCTCGTCAGGCGTAAGTTCATACGAAAATTCTTTGCTTCCGACAAGTCTTTTTTTGATTTCTGCGACATTTATTCTTATCATATTTCACCAATCGTATCAATTATAGCTATGTGAAGCTGCTTTGTCAAGTAATAGTTATCGCCCGCAGGCTTACAATTTTATAATGCGGCGGCAGATATTTACAGTGTCGCGCGCAATTACAAGCTCCTCATTAGTAGGAACAACGAAAATTTTTACTTTTGCGCCGTCAATACTGATTTCCTGATTTTTGCCGCGCGCCTTATTTTTCACAGGGTCGATGCCGGTACCGAGATACTCCAGCCCTTCGCAGATTTTCTCGCGCATGGAAGAAGAATTCTCGCCCAGACCTGCTGTAAACACAATGGCATCCACACCGCCCATTGCCGCCGTATAAGCGCCGATATATTTTTTTACGCGGTAAGCAAAAACGTCAATCGCCAGCTGGCTGCGTTCATCGCCGCGGTGCGCCGCGCTTTCCAAATCCCTGAAATCGCTGGAAAGCCCGCTGATGCCCAAAACGCCGCTGCGGCGGTTAAGATATTCGTCAATCTGCTCGGCATCCATATTTTCTTTAACAATTAAAAACGGAATAATCGCCGGGTCAATCTCGCCGGAGCGCGTGCCCATAACAAGCCCGTCCAGCGGGGTATAGCCCATGCTGGTATCAATGGATTTGCCGTATTTAACAGCCGCCACGCTGGAGCCGTTGCCCAGATGGCAGGTAATAATGCGGTAATCCGAAACTTCTCCGCCCATCATTCTGGCGGCTTCCTGAGCCACGTATTTATGCGAAGTGCCGTGGAAACCGTAACGGCGCACGCCGTATTTTACATACAGCTCATAAGGCAGACCGTATAAATAGGCTTTTTCAGGCATGGTCTGGTGAAACGCCGTATCGAAAACAACAACCTGCGGCACCTGCGGCATTAACGCCATGCAAGCCTTAACGCCGTTTAAGTTAGGCGGGTTGTGCAGCGGCGCAAGCTCGGCGCAGGCAGCAATGCCTTCAAGCACATCCGGCGTTACAAGCACGGAATCGGAAAAGCGTTCGCCGCCGTGAACGACGCGGTGCCCGACAGCGTCAATTTCGTTCATGCTTTTAATAACGCCGTAATCGGGATTTACCAGTGCGTCCACCGCCAGCTTTATACCAAAGTTATGGTCGGGCACATCGATGTTGATATCAACCGTGTATTTTCCTTCCGGAGTATGCTTTAAAACAGAACCGTCCATGCCGATACGCTCAATCAAGCCTTTGGCCAGCACTTTTTCGCCGTTCATATTTATAAGCTGGTATTTAATTGAAGAACTGCCGCAATTAACAACAAAAACAATCACAGTATTCACCCCTAAAATTAGTTTTGCACTTCCGGGTAAATTTTAATATACTATTAGTATACACTATTTGACATTTAACCGCCAGTAAAACTTTCTGAGGTGAACCTATGAAAAAATCCATCGGCGTTATAGCCGAATACAATCCCTTTCACAACGGGCATTTGCTGCACCTTACCGAAGCGCGCCGCCTTGCCGGAGGCGATTTGCCCGTTATTGCCGTTATGAGCGGCAGCGTTGTGCAGCGCGGCGAACCTGCCTTCTGCAATAAATGGGCGCGGGCGCAGATGGCCGTACAAAACGGCGCAGACCTTGTACTGGAACTGCCTGCCGTATTTTCGTGCCGCAGCGCGGAATTTTTTGCTGCAGGCGCAGTGCAGCTTTTAGCAGCGACAGGAATTACGGATTACCTCGCTTTCGGTGCGGAAACCGCGGAAACACAAACGCTTGCAGCTGCCGCTCACTACATCAACACTCATCAGGAAGAACTGCGCGCGATTATAAAAAGCGGCGCTTCTTACGCCGCAGCCCAGTCCACCCTTTTGCAAAATGCAGGCTTTACTTTTGCCGCGGCGGAAGCAAACGATATTTTGGCGCTGGAATACTGCCGCTGCCTGCAAAAATACGCACCGCAAATTATGCCGCTTGTTATACGCCGCTGCGGTGCAGGCTACAACAGCAGCGATATAAGCGCGGAATACGCCAGTGCCAGCGGCATACGCGCGGAATACGCCGCAGCAGGGCTTTCCGGCAGAATTTTAAACCAAATCCCGGAATGCAGCCACCAACTACTTGAAACGCTCCATTCCTTAAATTTGCTTGGCTGGAATACAGCAAAACTCGACGCGCTTGTTTTATACAAGCTCTGTATGCTTACGGAACAGCAAATTGCAGCTGCCTGCGAATGTACCGAAGGCCTTGAACACCGGCTAAAAGCAGCAGCTGCCTGCCCGGATATGCAAAGCGTTGTAAGCAGCGTAAGCAGCAAACGCTATACAAAATCGCGCATCCGGCGCCTGTTAATGCAGCTTTTGCTTGGCAATGACAAAACCATTTTTACCGAAGCCAAACCGCAATACCTGCGCGTGCTGGCTTTTAACAGCCGCGGGCGCAGTATGCTTGCACAAATGCGCAAAACAGCCTCGCTCCCGGTTATTACCAAAATAGGCCGCAATTTTAAAAACTGCCTCACCGGCGATACCGAAAAAGACGAACTTATTATACGCCAGCTGCAAACCGATATTAACGCTGCTAATTTGCTGGCATTACTGCAAAACCGCAGCCAAAACTACTGCCAAATCTATAACAGTGATTTTTTAATGCAGCCTTTTCAGCAGTCCTGATAAAAAACAAAGCCGCTTACCCGTAAGAGTAAACGGCTTAAATTTTTGCCTGATTATTTTTCTTCTTCGTCATCCTGAATTTCATCGCCGTAATATTCCTGCGGCGCTGCAAGTTTGCGGCGTTCGTCGTTAACGGAATTGCGGTTATCGTTCAGTCCCTGCAGGGCAGACTGCAAATTGCCGCTTAAATATGCCAGCATATCGTCGGCATATTGCAGCACATCCATTTTTACGCGCTCTGCATAAGCGTCTGCTTCTTCCTTAACTTCCTGTTCATGGCGCAGAGCCGTATTTTTAATATCCTCGGCAAAAGCCTGTGCCTGCTGCACAACTTCTTCCTGGCGTACAAGGCGTTCTGCTTCCGCCTTGGCAATTTCCACAATGCGTTCCGCCTCGGTTTTGGCCTGCACAACAATATTATCGGCATCTTCGTGGGCCTTGTTGATTATGGCTTTCTGTTCTTCCAAAAGCTTGGCGGCACTTTTTACTTCACGGGGAATGGCTTCCTTTAAATCATCAAGAATTTCAGCCAAATCGCTTTCTTCCACAATGATTTTATCAGTCAGCGGAATTCTGCTGGCCGCAGAAATAAGATTATACATTTCATCAAAAATTCTGTCTAAAGCAGCACTGGTACTCTTGTCTATCATCGTAACATCCTCTTTCTATAACAAGTGTTTTTCCGCCAGCAGCTCCTTAATGCGCACTTCAACGTTATCGGGCACCAAACCGTGGATGCAGCCGCCAAACGTAGCCAGTTCGCGCACGCCGGAAGAGCTTAAAAACGAATAATTGGCATTGGTCATGATAAAAACAGTTTCCAGATTATTATCAATTTTTTTAATCAGCAGCGCACGCTGAAATTCATACTCAAAATCGGAAAATGCACGCAGGCCCCTGACAATAAAAGGAGCTTTTTCCTGCCTGCAAAACTCGTTCAGCAAACCCGAAAAACAGGTAACCCTGGCATTGGGGATATGCGCCGTTGCCATACGCAGCATTTCAACACGTTCTTCCATGCTGAACATTGCTTTTTCCTTTCCCGGATTGTGAAAAACACTGATGACAATCTCATCAAACATCTGGCTTGCCCGTTCAAAAATGTCCAAATGGCCATTGGTTACCGGATCAAAACTCCCCGGGCAAATTGCTCTGCGCACTTTATTAACCTCCTAAAATCTGCTTTGCAGACGGTAAATTTTGGCAATATTCTAAAAGCTTTATTCTACACAAAATGTAATATTCCTTTAATTGCCGCACCTTTTATCTATTGTAACATGTTTTCACACTTTTGCAAAACGTATAAAGCTAATTTTTGTTTCGCCGTAAGTTTCACAGCGCACAAGTTCAAACAGCGGCGGCAATGTTCCAAGCTCGTCATGTGCCGAATGTTCGGCAATTAAATAGCCGCCGTCGTTTAAAAGAGGGCTTCCCGCCAGCGCGGCAATAACCTTCTGCACCAACCCCTTGTTATAAGGCGGGTCGGCAAAAACAAAATCAAAACTCATGCCCTTTTTATACAGCCGCCCTATCAGCTGGCAGGCATCTCCGCAAATTGTTTCCGTATCCTCCTGCGCCCGGCATTTGGCAATATTGCTTTCTACCAGCCTCAGCGATTCTTTGCTTGTATCGGTAAAAACAATTTTCTCCGCGCCGCGGCTCCAGCTTTCAAGCCCGAGGTTTCCCGTACCGGCAAATAAATCCAGCACCTGCGCGCCGATAATTTTGCTGCCGATAATATTAAACAGCGATTCCTTCACCCTGTCGGCAGTAGGGCGCACATCCCAGTTTTTGGGCGTAGTCAGCTTCAGCCCTCTGGCCCTGCCAGTAATAATTCTCATTTTAAAAACTCCGTACTTGTAATATAATATTTGTAACTATACGCTGCAAAGGAGGCTTACCGTGAAAAAATATTTATGGCTTTTTTTAACCGCCCTGTGCAGCTATATTTTTTATTTTTTCAGCCTGCCGCCAAACACGCCTTACACACCGCCGCCCCTGCCGGTGCAGGAACAACTGCTGCTTGTGCCGCTTGACAGCCGCCCGCCCTGCACGTTAATAGCGCAGGATTTGGGCAAGCTTGCTTCCATAGATGTAATTTTACCCCCAAAAGAACTTCTTGACAACTACCGCATACCGGCAAACCGCGAAAAATTATCCTCATGGCTCAGCCAAAACGGGGGCAAATGCCCGGCGGTTATTTCCGGCGACCTTTTAATTCACGGCGGGCTGCTTGCTTCGCGCCTGCCGCAGGGAACCGTTAACGACGAGCAGAACTTTTTTAAACTGCTGCAAGCTATGCCCTCAGGCGAAGATATTACCGTTTTTTCGATTATTCCGCGCCTGCTCGTAAGCGACAACCTGCTGCCGGACGCCTGGTACCAGTGGCACCTGATGCGTTATTCAACCCTGCGCGATATTGTTGAACAGTTTGGCGACTACCCTTCCACAGCGCAGCTGGAAGAAATAAAAAATAAAATTCCGCAGGAAATACTGCAAAAATATAACGTGCTGTACAGCACTAACGACAATTTTAACAAACAGCTTGCAGCATTGTGCGCCGCCAAAAATTATACGCTTGTAATAGGTCAGGATGACGCCCAGCCCTTTGGCCTGCCCAACCGCAACCGCACCCACGCCGAAGCCTATATGCGCCGGGCAGGGTTAAGCAGCGCCTGCACAACCACCTGCGGCGCGGACGAAATAGCACAAATGCTTATTGCACGCTGCTTTTGCCAGATTAATAACTATGAACCAAAATTTTATATTGAATATACCACCAGCAACGCAGCTACCGCCATTATGCCATACCTGGCAGTTACTGCCGAAGCCGCCCTGCTTGACAAAATTAAATTTACCGGCGGCACGCTGACGCAAAGCCTGGATGAAGCCGACGTTATTTTATATGTACACTGCGGCAGCGCCAAAGAACCTGCCAACGAAAAAATGGCGCAGAAACTGCAAACACTGCTTAACAGCGGCAATCATGTTGCCGTTATCGACGCCAGTGAAGATTATGAAAGCAGCCAGATGCTTTTGCCCGTGCTTTTGGCAAACAACGTAACCATAAACAAACTTGTTTCTTACTCGGCCTGGAACACCTTCGGCAACGCGGCAGGCACAGCCATGGCGCAAAGCGCAATATTTACAGGGCAGCTTAAACGCCTGCCCAAGCATCTGCTGCCTGCGCTTTACGCGCAAAACCTTAATTTTACCGTTGCCCGCCTGCTGGATGATTACAGCTACCAAAAACTTTTGCACCACCGCCTCAGCACCATACTTACCCTGCGCGGGCAGGACCCTGCAAATTTGAATGACAGCTATAAAACTTTTGCCGAAAACATTATAGAAGGCTTTATTTATAACGAAAAGCGCAGCCTTTTATATACCAATTTAGGCCTTACACCCTTTTACAGCGACGGCGCAAATGAATATTACCTTACCGGTATTAACGCCGAAACAAAGCTCCCGTGGAACAGAATTTTTGAAATAGAATTAAAAACAAATTGTGAATACGGCATAAAAAAATCTGCACGATAATTAAAGCACAAAACCTCACGGCACATAAATACCGTGAGGTTTTAGTTTATTTGTTAATTTATTATTTTACGAGTTTTTAAGCAGTATTAAGCTAAGCCACAACTTTTTAAAACAGTTTTGCTTGCCTTTCAGTCCTTAAAATTTTCCAGACTGCCGCACAGGGTTAAAGCGTAAACACTTTTGGCGCCTGCCTGCTTTAAGGTTTTTGCTGCTTCGTCCAGAGTTGCGCCGGTGGTTAAAATATCATCCACCAGTAAAATTTTTTTGCCGCGTACATCGCCCTGCACTTTAAAGCAGCCGCGCACATTGCTGCGGCGTTTATCCGGCGCAAGGCCGTACTGCGGCGCTGTTGCCTTTATGCGCGCCAAAACCTGCGGCTGCCACGCGCCTTTAACGGCAAGTGCTCCGGCAAAAATGCTTTCAGGTATATCAAAACCGCGCTGTCTGCGCCGAGCCGCGTCCGTCGGTACGGATACAACCATATCAAAGCAGCTTTCGCCATACGCCTGTGCTAAAAATACAGCTTCTTCCGCCAGCGGCTGCAAAAATTTACTTTCACCTTCAAATTTAAGTTTGTGCAGCATTTCTTTAAGCGCGCCGCTGTATTTATACCCCATTACAGCGCCGTCAAGGTTTAACAGCCCCGGCATTGCTTCAAGCAAGAGTTCCTTGAGCCTGCACGTAGGGCAAAACACGCCGCTTTCGGTTTCTGCATTGCATACGGCGCAGCTCTGCACAAAAAACACGCTTACAAGCGTCCGCCACCATTCTTTTATATAATTCAAATTATCACCATTTTATTAAAATACGTCAGCCTGTTCCTGCAAGCGTTCTGCCAAAAGCGAATAGCGCTTGCGCGTTTTATCGTTTAAAACAGCTGCCTGCACGGCTTTTTTGCTGCCGACTATTACAACCTTTTGCCGAGCTCTCGTTACCGCGGTATAAAACAGGTTGCGCTGCAGCATTATATAATGCCCCGGCACCATTAAAAGTATTACCACCGGGTATTCGCTGCCCTGCGATTTATGCACGCTCATGGCATAGGCTAACTGCAGCTCATCCACTTCGGCAGAAGTATAAACAATTTTGTTGCCGCTGATACCGGCATAAGCATATTCATCTTCAAATGAGGTAAATACCGGTTTGCCGCCGTCATCATACACAACCGTTACATTGCCGCCATCGATGCGTATTATGCGCCCTATATCGCCGTTAAACACTTCTTTTTCGTAGTTGTTGCGAATCTGCATTACCTTATCGCCTTCGCGCAGCACGGCTCCTCCCGGCAGCGTCAGTTCGCCCTTGTCTGCCGCGGGCGGGTTTAAATGCTGCTGCAAAACTTTGTTTAAGTTCTGCACGCCGCAGGGGTTTTTGTGCATCGGCGAAAGCACCTGCACATACTGCAGGCCGTGTTCGGCCGCTATCTTTCCGTACAGCTGCGCCACAAAATCCGCCGCCATAAACTCGTTGTCAAAACCGGTAAATTCAAAATCACTGTGTTCGGCAAATTCCGGCATCTGCCCATGGTTAATACGGTGGGCATTGCGCACAATGGGGCTTACTTCCGCCTGGCGGAAAACATTTTCCAGCCTTACCACCGGCATTTTTTTGCTGCGGATAATATCTTTTAATACCGAACCCGGCCCTACCGAAGGCAGCTGGTCCACGTCGCCGACAAAAATAAGGCGGCAGCCGCCCGGCACTGCTTTCAGCAGATGGTGCATTAATGTAATATCAAGCATGGAGGCTTCGTCGATAATAATTGCTTCCGCGTCAAGCGGGTCGCTGTCGTTTTTGCCAAAGTTAAAACCGCTGCCGTCCGGCTGGTATTCCAAAAGGCGGTGTACCGTCTGCGCCGGATGCCCGCTTGATTCTGCCAGACGCTTGGCCGCCCTGCCCGTAGGCGCCGCCAGCAAAATGCGGCAGCCAGCTTTTTCCAGCACCGTTATAATGCCCTTAACAACGGTGGTTTTGCCTGTGCCCGGCCCGCCGGTTAATACAAACACGCCGTATTTAAGCGAGGCATGAATGGCTTCTTTCTGCGCTGCAGCAAGCTGTATGCCTGCCTCGCGTTCCCACTGGCTTATAATTTTTTCAACATCAACACTTTTTATTTTTCCCGGTGCGTCGCGCAGCGCTATCAGCCGTTTTGCCGTCTGCGTTTCCGCCTGATACAGATATTCCGGGTAAATAAGGCACAGCCCGCCCACTTCTTCCGTGCGCAGGCGGTCTTCGTCAATCAGTTCTTTAAAAAGCTCTTTTACTGGTTCCGGGTCGGTCTGCAACAATTTTACCGTTTCCTGCACCAAAAGTTCTTCCGGCACGCAGGTATGCCCGGCAGATGCCGCCATGTTAAGCGCATAAACAAGCCCTGCTTCTATGCGCCGCCTGTCGCTGCGGCTGCACCCAAGTGCCAGCGCTATTTTGTCGGCCGTCCTGAAGCCTATGCCCGTTACTTCGCCCGCAAGGGCATAAGGGTTTTCCTGCACGCGCACCAGTGCCGTGCTGCCATAGCGCGCCTGTAATTTTGGCGCATAGTTGGCGCTTACGCCGTGCTGCTCCAAAAACAGCATCAGTTCGCGCATTTCGCTGAGTTCGGCATACGAAGCCGCAATGCTTTCTGCCTTTTTGCGGCCTATGCCTGCAACTTCCGTCAGCCTTTCCGGTTCGCTTTCCATAACGGTCAGCGTGCGGCTGCCAAAATGCTCCACAATGCGCGCCGCCATGGTTCTGCCAATGCCCTTAACCGCGCCGGATGCCAGAAACCGCTCAATACCGTCCGTGGTGGAAGGCTTAACCACGCGCAAAGCATCGGCCCTGAACTGTCGCCCAAAACGCACATGCTCGCACCATTCGCCTTCCATGGCAATGTTTTCGCCCATATATGGCGCCATGCCTTTATAGGTAACTGTTGCCAAACCGGCTGCCGTTTTAACGCGCAGCACGCAAAAGCCGCCGTCGCCGCTCTGATATATAACATTTTCCAGTGTTCCCTGCAGCTGTTCCAAATGCTCACCACCATACAAAACAAACGTTCAGTTAATTATAGCATGTTTTTTTAACTTAATAAACCTCGGCCGCGCAGGCTATTATTTTTTGACAACAGGTTTAAAATTAGCTATAATTAATTAAATACGTTTTAGCCTTTTTCCAAAAAGGCAGGAGGTTCCGCTTTGAAATCCATCGGCACACAAATTGCCATTGATATGTATAATTGCAGCGATATACTTTTGGATGACGTTATCGGCATCGAGCACATGCTCAGCAGCGCCGCAGCGCGTTTCGGCATGGAGCCGAGCGGCGTTTATGTAAACGACGAAGACGGCATTGACGAATATTCCGTGTTTGCGCACTGCAAGCAGGGGCATATTACCATGCACGTTTATCCGGATATGGGCTTTGCCACGATTGATATTTTTACCTGCTTTAAAGAAGCCGACCCCGACGGGCTGGCACGCTTTATGCGCAAATACTTCAATCCCGACAAATCCAAAATCACTTATCTGGAACGCGGCGATTTCGGCAACGAAAGCGATATGAAACCGCGCCGCAAATCGCATACAAAAATCATACGCAAAGCCAAAACCCTTGGCAAAAAATTATCTAAACTGATGATGCGTCCTAAATCAATTTAAACGCTGCCAAAAGGCAGCTTTTTCTTTTACCCTGCATTTAAACGGAGGATTTTATGAAATATATTTTTTGGGATATTGACGGCACGCTGCTTCTGACAGGCCTTGCCGGGGCAGATGCGCTGCGCGCGGCAATCAGGGAACTGTTCGGCGTTGAAAATTTCCAGTTTTCACATCCGCTGGCAGGCGCAACGGATTCGCAGATTATCAAGCAAATTTGCATTGATATAAAAGGGCGCTGCCGTACTTTTGACGCCGCAAACATTTTAATTAACTACCACCGCCTGCTGCCAAAATTTTTAAAAGAACGCCAGGGGCATTTAATGCCCAATGTAACCGCAACGCTGGCTTATTTTGAAGGCCTTGAAGGTTTTAAAACCTGCCTTTTAACCGGCAACACCACTACCGGTGCTTATTTAAAATTGCAGCGGTACGGAATCGACAAATACTTCGACAGCCACTACGCCGTCTGCGGCGAACTCAGCGAAGACCGCAGCGAGCTCGCCAAAATCGCCCTGCGCCGTTTGCAGGTAATGCATCCGGAAGAAGAAATCAGCGGCAGCGATATTTTTCTTATCGGCGATACGCCCAACGACATTATCTGCGCCAAAGCCATAGGGGCGCGCTGCCTTGCCGTGCTGGCAGGCTCCACCTACACCAAAGAGCAGCTTGCAGAGCACGAACCGTGGAAAATTATTGACAAACTGCCTGACGAACCGCAGAAACTGGTTCAACTTTTTAACGAAGCCTGAGAGGAATTATGAAAAAATTTTTATTAACATTTATTTGCTGCCTTGCCTTACCGGCAGCGGCATTTGCCTATAACGCAAACGACGTGCAGCAGGTGCAGAGCGGCATCAGCTGCCCCGGTGCGGATTTAAGCGGCGCGGATTTAAGCGGGCTTAACCTTAACGGCATTAACCTGCGCGGCGCCAACCTTAACGGCGCGCGTTTGGCAGACACCGATTTAAGCGGTGCAGACCTGCAAAACGCAAACATGCACCGGGCCGTATTTAAAAACTGCACTTTAACCAAAGCCAACTTAAGCGGCACGGATTTAAGCTATGCCAACCTTAACGGAAACAAGCTGGACAAATCCGTTTTAAATAACGCCGTACTGTACCGCACAGGCCTGCGCGGCGCGGATTTAAGCTATGCAAGCTTTGCCTACGCCAAATTGCAGGAAGCAACTTTGGACAAAGCAAATGCGCAGAATGCCGATTTCAGCTACGCCGGAATGTCTTACAGCTGGCTGTATAAAACTGATTTAACGGATGCAGTTTTAACGCACGCCAACTTATACAATGCCAAAATGCAAAACGCCGTGCTCACCAATGCCGATTTAACCTCCGCCAATCTTTCGCGCAGCAATTTGCAGCACGCCCAGCTTAACGGTACCCGGCTCGACCGCGCCATGCTTGACGATGCCGATTTAAGCTACGCCGATTTAACGCTTACCGATTTTGGCCGCGCATTTAAAGATAACGCCAAATTTTAAGCAGCACAACCAGCGCATAACAAAATAAACTGCATATATACAGCAAAACTCCGCAGCACTAAACTGCGGAGTTTTTGTTTTGATGATTTTAATTTTTAAATGCTTACAGTTTTAAGCCTTCTACCCATTTTTGCAGCTCTGCCGCGCCTGTGCTGCCTGCAAAGCGTTTTGCCGGGCGCCATGCTGTTTGTTCGGAACAGGAAGGATGCAGATATTTATCCGTATCGCCTACGCCGCTGCCGCCGCTTGTTGCAAACGGAATAACGGTTTTGCCGGAAAAATCCTCGCTTTCCAAAAAAGTATTAATAATTGTCGGCGCAACATACCACCAAATCGGAAAGCCCACAAAAACGGTATCATACTGCCCAAAGTCTTTTACGCTGCCGCTGATGGCAGGGCGCGAAGATTTATCTCTCATTTCTACCGAGCTGCGCGAATTTTTATCCTGCCAGTTTAAATCTGCCGCCGTGTAGGGCTGCGCGGGTGTAATTTCATACAAATCGCCTTTAACAACGCCTGCCAGCGTTTGCGCCAGCTTTTTGGTAACACCGCTGCACGAAAAATAAGCAACTAATACTTTCTGCATAATTATCCCTCTTTCTCAATAAATTTAAATTTATATTTTCTGCTCTCCGGCAGACCATACATGTTCAACCCCGGCAGCCTCTGCCGTATTTTGCGCCATGTGTTTTTGCAATCCCATCCACACATTTAATTATAACACTATCCTGTACCGCCGCAGCATTATAAAATTTTATCCTCTGTTGGTTTTATTATAATTCTGTGCAGTTAAAACAACAAATAGTTATAAAACATGATACTTCATTACTTTTAGGTATAATAAAAAATCAGGGCAGCCGCTCAAATAAAGCAGCCGTCCTGATTTTTAGTTTAAGGCGTAATTATTACAGCTTTACAATATTTAACAAAACTTCGGTGCATTTTACAAGCGAAGGCACGGGCAGATATTCGTAGCGCCCGTGGAAGTTATGCCCGCCGGTAAAAATATTGGGGCAGGGCAGCCCCATTTCAGATAAGCGCGAGCCATCCGTACCGCCGCGAACAGGCACAAGCTGCGGTTCAATACCGGCTTCGCGCATGGCGTTTTCTGCACGCTCAACAATTTCAAACACCGGCGTTATATATTCCTTCATGTTGCAGTACATATCCTGCAAGCTGCATTCCACGCTGCCGGCACCATATTTGTTATTCATAAACTCTGCCAAATCCAGCAAAAGTTGTTTGCGTTTTGCCAGAATGTTCTTATCGTGGTCGCGCAAAATCATATCCAGTTCCACACGGTCGGTGCCGCCTTCAATACGCAGGCAGTGGTAAAAGCCTTCGTAACCGTCTGTATATTCCGGTTTTTCTCCCTGCGGCAGGGCAAGCTGCCATTCCGCGGCCATGGTTACGGCGTTGCGCATTTTGTTTTTGGCGCTGCCGGGATGTACGGATACACCGTTAAAAACTATTTTGGCATTGCAGGCGTTAAAGGTTTCGTAATTAAGTTCACCCAACGCGCCGCCGTCCACAGTGTAGGCAAAATCAGCCTTAAAATCAGCTAACGGAAAACCGTCCGTGCCGCGGCCGATTTCTTCATCCGGCGTAAAGGCCAGCAAAACTTTGCCGTGCTTAATTTCCGGGTGCTGCAAAAGATATTCGCAGGCACTTACTATTGCCGTAATACCGGCCTTGTCGTCCGCGCCAAGCAAGGTTGTGCCGCCGGCGGTTAAAATATCCTGCCCACGGTAAGCCGCCATTTCCGGAAACTCTTTTACGCTCAGTACGCAGCCGGGCGCAAGGTGCATATCGCTGCCGTCCCACGCTTTGTGCATTGTAACCTGTACGTTTTCGCCGCTTGCCTCGCTGCTGGTGTCCATATGGGCAATCAGCCCGATAACAGGCGCTGCTTCTTCTGTGTTGGCAGGCAGCTCCGCCAGCACATAGCATTTATCCGTTACCTGCACGTTGGCAAGGCCGAGTTCCGTAAGTTCGTTTTTTAAATGCTCCGCAAGCTGCCACTGGCCTTCGCTGCTTGGCAGCTGCGCGCTTCTTTCATCGGAAGCGGTATTGATTTTCGCATACGCGGTAAACCTTTTTACAAGATGTTCCGCATTAAGTTCATACTTCATTTGTATCCTTCTTTTCCAAATATTCCTGCCATAATTGGCCGATAGTTTTATGCAGAAGCGGATGTACTATATCCGGCGCAATTTCTGCCAGCGGGCACAGCACAAAATCACGGTTCTGCATATCGGGATGCGGCACGGTTAAATCGGGTTCGTTAATAATTTCGCTGCCGTAAAAAAGCAAATCCAAATCTATAATACGCTCGCCCCAGCGGCGCAGGCGTACCCTGCCCATTTCCAGTTCGGTTTGCAGCAGCATTTCAAGCAGCTGCCGCGGCAAAAGCTCCGTCCGCACTTCGCATACCGCATTTAAAAAGCGCGGCTGGTCGGTAACGCCGTAAGGGTCGGTATCAATATACGCAGAAACCTTCGTTATCTGCAAGCCCTTTTCGCGCAGGCGCTGCAAGGCACCGTCAAGGTTTTCCTTTAAATCACCCAGGTTCGTACCAAGCGCCACATAAGCCGTTACCTGCATAAAACCGCCTCCAGCATCCGCACGGCACGCACGTTTTCTTTAACATCATGCACGCGCACCATCTGCGCACCGGCATACACGGCCTGGCAGCTTAAGGCAATCGTTCCTTCAAGCCTTTCCTGCGGCGGCAGCCCGCCCAGCGTTTCGCCGATAACGGTTTTGCGCGAGGCAGCGAGCAGCACGGGGTAACCCAAGCCCACCAGCGCGTCCAGCCCTTGCAGCAGCGCAAGGTTCTGCTCCGTGTTTTTGGCAAAACCGATGCCGGGATCAAGAATTATTTTCTCCGCGCCGATGCCTGTTTCCTCTAAAAGCAGCGCGCGCTGTTTAAGATATGCGGCAACTTCCGCAACAACATTTGTATATTCGCAGTTTTGCTGCATGGTTTTAGGCGTGCCACGCATATGCATTAAAATTACCGGCACTTTGGCCGCAGCGGCAACTTCTGCCATACTCCTGTCACCGGTCAGCGCCGTAACATCATTAATAATATCCGCACCGGCATTAACGGCTTCCTGCGCCGTAAGCGCATGATACGTATCAATGGAAACAATGCTGTGCGGAAAGCGTTTTTTTATTGCCGTTATTGCAGGCACCACACGGCGCACTTCTTCCTGCTCCGTTACGGCACCCGCGCCGGGGCGCGTGCTTTCGCCGCCTATGTCCAAAATTTCCGCTCCGTCATTCAGCATTTGCTCCGCCTTTTGCAAAACGGCTTCTTCGCTGCTTAAACGCGAACCGCTGTAAAACGAATCGGGCGTTACATTTAAAATGCCCATAATGCGCATTTTTTCGTAAGTAATTTTTCTGCCGTCCGCCAAAACGGTTACAGGCTGCTGCCCGGCAAGAAAAGTTTGCAGTTCCTTTTGCAGCGCTGCCAGCCCGAAAAAGTTCATCTGCGCCAGCTTGCGCGCCAGAATGCGGTAATGTTTAACCGTACCAAGCAAAACAACGTCCATGCGCTCCGTATTGTTTAAAATGCAGTTTGCCGGAACAGCGCAGTCGCCGCCGGTAGCCAGCATTTCCTGCTTTAAAATATTGGCAGCCGGGGTACGCACTGCCGTAATTTTTAAGGGAATAATTCTGCTTTTGGACGCAAAAATGCCAACGCTGGCAGGATGCACCCCCAGCGCGGCAATTTCATGTACAAGGTTATGTTCGTTAAGTTTAATAATCATGCCTGCCAGCCTTTCTCCACGCAGGCAAAAGCATTATGGTTGTGGATGCTCTCAATGCTTTCTACCGTTACTTCATACCATTTAATGCGTTTGTCGGCCTCCAGGCGCAAAGCAATTTCACGCACGGCATCTTCAACAAAACGCGGGTTATCGTAAGCCTTTTCCGTTACAAATTTTTCGTCCGGGCGTTTTAAAAGGCTGTACACGGGCGCGCTTGCCCCTGCGTCTGCCATTTCCGCCAGTTCTTCAATCCATACAAGGCCGTCAGCTTCAATTTCAATCCGCGCCAGCGCACGCTGGTTATGCGCGCCGTAATCGCTTATTTCCTTACTGCACGGGCATAAAGTCTGCACCGGAACTTCTGCCATGATGCGCAGTTTAAACTCGTCTTTTTTTTCTGCCGTCAGCACGCAGTTTAAATCCATCGGCGCGCGCTGCCCCGTTACCGGCGAAGTTTTATAAATAAAATACGGAAATTCCATTTGAATAAAGGCTTTTTCTGCCTGCAAATGCTCTTTCAGTTTGTCAAGCACTTCTTCAAGCCCTGTGGGGCTGATAGCGCCAACGGTCTGCATACATTCCACAAAGCGGCTCATATGCGTTCCGCGTATTTCGTGCGGCAAATCCACCGCCAGGCTGATGGTTGCCACGCTGTGCTGCTCGCCCTGTTCTTTGTCTTTTAAAATAACGGGCCAGCGCAGATTTTTGATGCCTACATGCTTAAGAGGTATGCGGCGCATATCAGTTTGAGACTGTACATCTTTCATTATAAATCACCTCTGTAAATGCAGCCGCTTGTTTTGGTTTCCCAAACTTCAACTTCATATAAATCATAATTATCGCCGTGCAACAAATCTTTCAGTTTGTTCCATACCCATACGCTGATGTTTTCTGCCGAGGGCTGCGGCAGAATATCATTAATGCAGGCGTGGTCCAGATGTACCAGCACATTTTCTTTAACAATGTTTTTTAAGCGGATAAAGTCAATAACCATGCCTTCGTGGTCGGGCGTTCCCTGTACTTTAACCACCAGTTTATAAGTATGTCCGTGCAGCCTTTCGCACTTGCCGTTATATTCCGGCAGGTAATGCGCCGCGTCAAATTCAAATTCTTTTAAAACTATCATATATCCTCCGTTAAACAATCAGTCCGCCAAAATCAGGCTGCTGGCGCAAAGCCTCATATGCCACAATCGCCACCGAATTGGAAAGATTCAGGCTTCTTGCTTCGGCAATCATCGGTATGCGTACGCAGCAGTCAGCGTACTCGTTGCGCAGCTTTTCCGGCAGCCCGGCTGTTTCTTTGCCAAAAATAAGCAGGCTGTCCGGCGCGTACTGCACATCCGTATAACGCTTGTGCGCTTTTGTAGTCAGTAAATAACGCGGGTTGTCCTTATATTTTTCCAAAACTTCGTATACGCTGTCATAATAATGAATATCTACCAAATGCCAGTAATCCAGCCCGGCGCGTTTTAAATATTTATCTTCAACAGAAAAACCGAGCGGGCGCACCAGGTGCAGATGACAGCCCGTAGCTGCGCACAGGCGCGCAATATTGCCTGTATTGCCCGGTATTTCCGGCTCAACCAATACGATATGCATTAAATCACCTTCCTTCTCTCAAAATCTTTTCTACGCGTTCACGCATGGTCAGCTTGCGTTCAGGCTTGGTTTCCTTATCCTTCTTGTCTTTCTTGTCCTCATCTTTATGGCTGCCCATATAATTTTTCAGGTATTCAGCCTTTGCTTTTTCCGCTTCCTTTAAATCCTTATCGCTTAAAGTAAGCATGCTCTGGTAAATACGCATGATTTTTTCGCAGTACTGGCTGCCCATAGCCCAGGTGCCATTAAGGCCCGACCATTTATCAACTATGCCGCGTTCCATACGGATGGCATGCGCCAGTTCATAACGCGGGTCAACAATATCCGTTGAGGGGTGCTTTTTGGTAGTATAGGCAAGCAGATGCTGAATGTGCGCACGTACGCCGATTTCCGGCTCGTCAAAATATTCGCCTTCCACACCGCCGCCGGTTGTGCCAAGCCCGCAGTAATTATTCTGTTCCGGTTTTACATCGCCGGTAAAGCTGAAAAAGCCAGTTTCAACAATGGCCTGCGCCAGCGCAATGTCTTCACGCACGCCTTCGCGCCTGGCCTCCGTCCAGTACAAATCAACCAGTTCATCAACAGAACAGTTCAGCTGCGGGTCGGTATTATTAAGGTAAATAAGTGCGGCAGCCTGCTCCTGCGTTGCTTTGGCTTCGCCAAAAATACCTATTTTTTTATAATCCTTAGGCAGCCCCGCCATGTTTACTTTGGCTGCCGGTTTTCTTACCCGCTGGGGCGCAGTAGTTTTTTTAGCCGCTGAATTGGGCTTTGTAACGCTTTTTGAAGAAATGGTTTTATCATCTGCTTTGGCAGACTTGCCCTTTTTTAAATTATTTTTTATTATTTTAGCCGCTGCCGTTACAACCGTGCTTTTGGCGTTTTTAGGAATTGTTACGGCACGCGGCGAGGCCTGGGCATTGGCTGCAAAAGCCGTTAAGCATGCAATGGCAACCGCTGTCATGGTACGTTTTTTTAATTTCACATTCATTCTCCTTGCCTGTATTAAAAATTTTAATTAACTGCAAATATACAAATAAATTTTACATCATGCACGGGCAAACTGTAAAGGCGTTTTACTTTTGTTTCATTACAATTCACAATTACTATAATTAAAAGAGATGTGTTATAATAAAAATAAGCATATGAAAAAGGAGATGATTACTTTGTCAACCACTTTTAAGTATATTAACCATGCCTGCTTTATGCTGTGTCACGAAGGCCACAACATTATTTTCGACCCGTATCTGGAAGGATGCCCCAAATTTAAACCGGGCGACACCGAAGCCTTAAAGGGCCTGAATGTAGAATATATTTTAATTTCCCATGCACATTTTGACCATATCGGCAGCGCTTTTGAAATTGCCAAAGCCTGCAATGCCACGGTAATTTCCACCGCCGAAGTATGCGGACTTGCCGGAGAAGCCGGTGTTAAAGCACACGGCATGCACCTTGGCGGCACCCACAAATTTGATTTTGGCCATGTACGCATTACGCCTGCCTTCCATGGCAGCGGCGTAGCAGGCGGCCATGCCTGCGGCTTTATTGTAGATTTTTACGGCACCAAACTGTATTTTGCCGGCGACACTGCGCTTTACAGCGATATGCAGCTTTTGCAGCGCCTTGACCCGTTCGATTACGCCGTACTGCCTATCGGCGACAACTTTACCATGGGTCCGGCCGATGCTGCCATTGCCGCAGAATTTTTAAAAGCAAAATACGTTATTCCTATCCATTACAACACCTGGCCGCTGATTGCCCAGGACCCCGAAGCCTACAAAGCCAAAGTAGAAGCTGACGGCAGTGCCAAAGTACTGATTGTAAAACCCGGCGAAAGCATTGAACTGGAATAAAGTTTAATATTGATGGGCAAAACGCCAAAGCAGCTGCTTTGGCGTTTTTTAGTATGCAGAAATAAAAAAAGCAGCCTTCGTTTGAAGACTGCTGATTTTACATGGTGGGCGCTAACGGGATCGAACCGCTGACATTCTGCTTGTAAGGCAGACGCTCTCCCAGCTGAGCTAAGCGCCCATATGGTGACCGGTGGGGGAATCGAACCCCCGATACCGCCGTGAAAGGGCGGTGTCTTAACCGCTTGACCAACCGGCCAGGTGGCTCCCCGAGTAGGACTCGAACCTACGACGCCCTGATTAACAGTCAGGTGTTCTACCGGCTGAACTATCGGGGAATTTCACTGTGGTGCTGACCACATATGCTATTATACGTTTTTAATGCGTTCTTGTCAACACTTTTTTTAAAAATTTTTTAAAATTATTTTACAGCAATTTTTACAACTATTTTCTGCACTGCCGAAGGCTCATTTTCAACATTGCAGCCGGGGCGGTGCAGCTCCCACGGAAACAGCACTGCAAAGTCGCCTGCGTTTAAAACAACATAGTCTTTTTCTTCAATGTTTTCAAAAAAGAGCAGGTCGCGTTCCTCTGCGTAATCCTCAACTACTTTTACATCAGCAGTGCGCGGCGCAAAATAAATCTTTTCCGTCCCCTTGCCAAGGTACTGCACATCTATATATTTGTTGTGCGCTTCCGGCTTTTTGGTGCTGCGGTCTGCCGTGGTGTAGTTTTCAACATTGGCATACATTTTTTCGCCGTCCAGCACATATCTGCCGTCCGCAACTTTGCTGAAATCGGTAGCTGCCAGATATTCCAGCGCTTTGCGTAGGTCTTCACTTACATAGGGAAGCAGTTTTTCAATATCGTTTTTATGTCCAAATATCATCTTATCAACCTTCTTTCGTTAAATATTTGTTATATTCTGCGCTGCCGCTAAAAATCCTTTGCAAAAAGCCTGCTTTTATTATAAAATTGTGCATATCGCTATTTAAAGAAAGGACGAAACCGTGAGCTATTTAAATGTTACCAACGTATCACATTCTTTTGGCGGCCGCCAGATTCTGGAGAATGTGTCTTTTAAATTAATGCGCGGCGAGCATATAGGGCTTGTCGGCGCCAACGGCGAAGGCAAATCTACCTTTTTAAACATTGTTACCGGCCATACGCTGCCGGATGAAGGAAAAGTGGAATGGCCCGGCAAAGTAACCGTAGGCTACCTTGACCAGCAGAGCACGCTGCAAAAGGGCATAACTATCCGCGAAGTGCTGCGCACCGCTTTTGACGGCATGTACAAGATGGAAGCCGAAATGCTGGAGCTGTACGAAAAAATGGGCGACGCTACTCCCGAAGAAATGGATAAAATGATGGAAACCGTCGGCGAAATACAAACCGAGCTGGAACACGGCGGATTTTATTCGCTTGACAGCAAAATTGAAGAAACCGCCAACGGGCTTGGGCTTGGCAGCATAGGGCTCGACCGTGACGTATCAGAACTCAGCGGCGGTCAGCGCAGCAAAGTGCTTTTAACCAAGCTTCTTCTGCAAAATTCTTCCATTCTGCTTTTGGACGAACCTACCAACTATCTTGACGTTGAACATATTGAATGGCTGACAAAATTTTTGCAGAACTACGAAAACGCTTTTATTTTAATCAGCCACGACATCAGCTTTTTAAATAAAGTAGTTAATGTTATTTACCACCTAGAAAACTGCGAGCTTACCCGTTACACCGGCAACTACGACAAGTTCCAGGAAATGTACGCCATTTACAAGGCGCAGAAAGAAGCGGCTTATGAACGCCAGCAGCAGGAAGTTGCCAAGCTGGAAGACTTTATTGCCCGCAACAAGGCTCGCGTGGCCACTACCAACATGGCAAAAAGCCGCCAGAAAAAACTGGACAAAATGGAAATGATTGAAAAGCCGCGCGAAAAGCCCAAAGCACATTTTCAGTTTAAGGAAGCACGCACACCGAGCCGTTACCTTGCCGTTGCCGAAGATTTGGTGCTTGGCTACGATACGCCGCTTACCCGCCTCGTCAGCTTTAAAATCGAATGTGGGCAGAAAATTGCCATCCGCGGAGTAAACGGGCTTGGCAAAACCACGCTTTTAAAAACCATTTTGGGCATTATTCCGCCCATCAGCGGCAAAATAGAATTGGGGCAGTTTTTGGAGCCCGGCTATTTTGAGCAGGAGGAACGCGAAAAGAACGAAAACACCGCGCTGGAAGATGTTTGGAACGAATACCCCGGCATGACCAATTACGAAGTACGTGCCGCCCTTGCCGCCTGCGGGCTGACCAACGAACACATTACCAGCAAAGTATTTGTTTTAAGCGGCGGCGAAGCTGCCAAAGTGCGCCTGTGCAAGCTGATGCTGAAAAACGTTAACTGGCTGGTGCTGGACGAACCTACCAACCATCTCGATGTTGACGCCAAAGCCGAGCTTAAACGCGCGCTGATTGATTTTAAAGGCAGCGTACTTTTAGTATCGCACGAGCCGGAGTTTTACGAAGACTGGATTACAAGCGTCTGGAACATTGAGGACTGGACCACAAAGGTAATTTAAAACTAAAAACGGCAAAGAAAAACCGGAGTAAGCTTAATTACTCCGGTTAATTTTTTATCTCATGTTTTCGATGAAGTCTTCAAAGGCGTTAATCAAAATCGGATGGCCCGTAACTTTTAAATCGCGCAGGTAAGTGCCGTAAGATTCATACCATTTTTCTTCCATTTCCATGGTAAGGCCTTCTTTTTTGTATTCTTCAATCATTTTTAAAATAAAGCGGTTGGCTTCGCCGGTTTCTTTGTTAACGTTAAGCGGAATGATGCGGGTTTCGGCATCATAGGTTTCAACGGTAACATCCCAGCCGCCTGGTACGGGCGGACGGCGGGTGGCTTTAATTAAATAGCCGGGTGCAAAACCAACATAAGCGCCGCCAAGCGAATTATAAAGCTTTGCTTTGGTAAGCGGATAGCCGTTTTTGTTGCCCCATTTTACAATTTCTTCGCAGACTTCGTTATTATGAATAACGCTGGAAAATTCAGCAGTTGCCAAAACTTCGGACATAGTTTTTACCTCCATATCACTTAATATCTTTTATTGTACTTTATCCACGCGCCAAATTCAATATGCACAGCATTTTTTGTGCCTGCTTTAATGCAATTTTTGTGCTTTTATTTTGTAAAGTTGTTTGCACTTTTGCTATATCCTATGCTAAAATAAATTAGCAACTGATTGTAAAACCATCCAAAATATCCGTTTACGGGTTTTTAACGCAAATAATACGAGGTGAAGACTAATGAGCAGGCGCATGACCACTTCCGAAGCAATCAACGAAGCAAGGCGCTGTTTAAACTGTGCCCGTCCGCTTTGCCGCACGGGCTGCCCGATAGAAAATAATATTCCGCAATTTATCCGCGCTTTAAGCGAAGGCAATATCGGGCTTGCCTACGAAATTATCTCCGAGCGCAGCAACCTGCCCGCCATTTGCGGCAGGGTATGCCCGCATGAACGCCAGTGTGAAGCGCACTGCGTTTTGGCCAAAAACAAACACGGTATTGAAATCGGCAGTTTGGAAATGTTCATTGCCGATTTTGCCCACGAAAACAATTTAAAACCGCTGCCGCCTTCTACCGGCAAACGCGGTAAAGTAGCCGTTATCGGCAGCGGCCCGGCAGGCCTTACCGTTGCAGGCGACCTTGCCAAAATGAATTTTGCCGTTACCATTTTTGAAGGCCAGTCCGAACCCGGCGGTATTCTGCTGTTCGGCATTCCGGAATTCCGCCTGAACAAAGACGTAGTACGCCGTGAAATTAAAGAACTGCTGCACCTCGGCGTGGAAATTAAAACAAATACCCTTATCGGCCCCGATTACACCGTTGACGATTTATTCAGCATGGGCTATGACGCAATATTCATGGGCACCGGCACTTCCCTGCCGCGTACGCTCAACATTCCCGGCAAAGAACTTACCGGCATTTTAACCGCCACCTACTTCCTGCGCATGGTTGTGCTTTCCGACAGCGGCAAACTGGACGAAAGCGAAACATTGCTGCATGTCGGCGATAACGTTATCGTTATCGGCGCAGGCAACGTTGCTATGGACGCCGCACGCACGGCAATCCGCCGCGGCGCTAAAAATGTTACGGTTGTTTACCACAAAACGGAAGCCGAGATTTCCTGCTTCCCCTCCGAATACGAAGCAGCCGTTAAAGAAGGCGTACAATTTAACTTTTTACAGCAGCCCATTGCCTACCTTAACAAAAAGCAAATGCGCGCGCTTAACGCCATGCGCCAGAAAGCTTCCGAAAGCGACGAAACTGAACTTGCAGGGCTTTTGGTGCAGAACATTGTTAAAACGGAAGACGGGCAGTTTATTGAAGAAGGCGGCCAGGTTGCCCTGCCGTGCGACTGCGTAATTCTGGCTATCGGCCAGCGCCCGGCAGCAAGAATTGTTTCTACCACTAAAGGCATTCAGGTTGATGACCGCGGCTTTGTTATTACGCGCGAGCGCCCATACGGCATGACAACACGTGCAGGTGTATTCAGCAGCGGCGACGTGGTACACGGCCCTGCCACCGTGGTGCTTGCCATGAAGGAATCCAAAAAGGTTGCGGCAGGCATTGCGCAGTATATCGACGCAAAAAAGCTGCTGGCAGAATGTGAAGAAGTACCCGAAAACCTAAAATAAGCAAAAAAATTAACCACATTGAGCGTTACTGCCCAATGTGGTGTTTTTTTATGCCCATAAACCTGTTAAGGCAAATTTATCTACATCAGCAAGGCCTTTATCGGTTAAGCGCAGGTGCGGTATTACCGGCAATGCCAGGAACGAAAGCACCATAAACACATTCAGCCCTTCCGGCACGCCAAGTTCCGCCGTCCAGTAGCGCAGCTGCTTTAAGCGCCTGTTAACAAATTCCATGCGCTGGTCGCTCATCAGCCCTGCAAACGGCAGCGGCAAAATGGCTTTTATCTCGCCGTCCAGCGCCACGGCAATACCGCCGCCTTCTTTACGCAGCGCTGCGGCAGCCGTCAGCATATCGGCATCATTAGTGCCCGCCACAATTAAATTGTGCGAATCGTGTGCAACGGTAGAAGCAACTGCCCCGCGTTTTAATTTAAGCCCCTGTACAAAGCCAAGCCCTACATTGCCTGTTGCATGGTGGCGCTCAAACACTGCCAGCTTTAAAATATCACGCGAAGTATCGCTTACGGCCTCACCGTTAATGCACAAAGGCTTTTCCAGCCGAGCTTCGGTTAAAATCTGCTCCGGCACAATGCGGATAACCTTAATATTTTTATCAGGCTCTGCCATGATTTTCAGCCTGCTGCTGTCCAAATCCTTAATGTTTGTTCCCGCAGCGGCGGGTTTAAGATAAGGCTCGCTCTCCCACAGCAATTTGCCGTTCTGTACAACTTTTTTGCCGTTTTTAAACACAAACTGCGGCGTGAAGTCCTGTAAATTGGTCAGCACATTAATATCAGCCAGATAGCCAGGCGCCAAAGCACCCCTGTAATGCAGGCGGAAACGTTCGGCCGTGTTCAGTGTTGCCATCTGCAAAAGCATTTCTGCCGGGTAGCCGTGCGTAACGCCAATTTCCAGCATATAATTAATGCTGCCCTGCGTTACCAGTTCATCCAGATGGCGGTCGTCCGTTGCCATGCAGCAGCGGCGGCTGTTCAGCGGTGTAACGCACTGCAGCAGTTCCAGCAGGTTGTGCGCGCCGCTTGCCTCACGCAGCATTAAATAACAGCCGCGGCGTATTTTTTCAATGCCCTCCTGCCAGGTTGTAGCCTCATGGTCGCTTGTTACGCCGGCAGCAAGGTAAGCGTTTAAATCGCTGCCACTGATGCCCGGCCCGTGCCCATCGCAAATACCGCCGCGCACCAGCGCCATTTTTTTCATTACGCCTTCATCGCCATACAAAACGCCGGGGTAATTCATCATCTCGCCTAGGCCAAGCACACGCGGATGCCTCAAAAACGGCTGCAAAGCATCTGCTTCCAGCACAGCGCCGCTTGTTTCCATGCCCGTTGCCGGTACGCACGAGGGCAGCATAAAGAACACGTCAAGCGGCATATCTTCCGTTTCCTCAAGCATCCACTGCAAGCCTTCCGTGCCAAGCACGTTGGCAATTTCGTGCGGGTCGGCAAAAATGCCGGTAACGCCGTTTAACAGCAGCAGGCGCGCCAACTCACGCGGAGCAAGCATTGTGCTTTCAATGTGCATATGCGCATCCAAAAAGCCCGGCGTTAAATATTTGCCCGCCATGTTGTATTCTTCCGCGCCCTTGTAGCTGCCGATACCGGCAATCACGCTGCCGCATACGGCAACATCGGCCGTTTCCCACTCGCCGGTAAAGCTGTTAAACACATTGCCGCCCTTTAAAACAAGGTCAGCCTTTTCCAGCCCGCGGGCAACACGCAGCAGCCTTTGTTCAAATTCTGCGTCACGCATAATCTTACCTCATGTTAATAAACTGCAAATCTACGCCGAAATCTCCCGCTTTTAAAGTTTGTATTACGGCCTGCAAATCATCTTTTTTAGCGCCGCTGATTCTTACCTGGTCATCCTGCATCTGTGCAGTTACTTTTAATTTGGTAGCTTTAACGGCGGCAATAATAGCTTTGGCCTTTTCTTTGGGAATACCCTGCAAAATATTCAGCGTCTGCCTTACAGTGCCTTTGGTGGCAGGCTCAACCTTGCCCAGTTCCAGGCAGCGCAGCGGAATGCCGCGTTTAGCCATACGCGCACGCAGAATGTCGATAATCGCATTCAGTTTGTACTCGTCTTCGGCAGCAAGTTTAATGCACTTTTCTTCCAGCTCAATACTGGCATCGCTGCCACGGAAATCATAACGCTGGGCAATCTCCTTTTTAGTCTGGTTAACGGCGTTGTCCATCTCCTGCATATCCACCTGAGAAACAACGTCAAAAGAACTGTCTTTAGCCATTTATATAATCACTCCATTCTTGTATTGTGCTTATATTTTATCATAACATGTTCAATTTGGCACCTTTTTGCTTTTATAATGCATAATCTATAAAAAAGTAATTACTTATGTTATAATTAGCAATGTATACTAACTTATTGGGGTGTTAAAATGGTTAATAGAATTGAATGGATAGATGCATTAAAAGGATTTGCAATATTTACAGTAGTTTTAGGACATTGTACCGGAGGCGCATTAGCTTCACATGCATTTATTAATAATAAAGATATGATATTAGCAATTCATAATTTTATATATTCGTTTCATATGCCGTTATTCTTTTCTGCAAGTGGTTTTTTGTTTTATTTAACCAAAAGTTATAACAAATACAAAGTAAAAGTTTTAGACTTAGCTTTAATGTATGCTTTTTGGACAATTATTACATGGTTAATGAAATATTTTGCAGGAAATTCTATTAATTATCCTGTAACTTTTCAAACATTATTGACTAACATTTATAATCCAACATTTATATATTGGTATCTTTATGCTTTAATGTTAATGTACTTATTTTACTCAATAACTAAAATAAAACAAATAGATATTAAAGCTCTTTTACCCTTAGCAGTCATTTCTTGTAGTTCAAAATTTCTGCTTCCAAATTTAGGGATTGTAACTTCAGCTGTTTATTTTGCGTATTTCTTTGCATTGGGGGGGGTACTTAATTAACTCGGGAAATTATAAAAAACTAAATAAATATATTTTGATACCTTGCACTGCAATTACTTTAATCAACATTTATTTATATATAAATCAAATAATATTGTCTTCTGAAATACAAATTGAAATACAAATAATTAAAGATTTTATACTATCAAATGCCGCAATAATAATCTGTTATTATATTTTTACAAGTTATAAACAGCTTAAATTATTTAATCTATTTGGTTTCTACTCACTCCATATTTACGTAACACATGATTTTTTAGTGGCAGGAACAAGAATGCTTTTTATAAGACATAATCTTGAAAATTTTCCATTATTTGCAATAATCGGTTTAATATTAAGTCTTACTATCCCCATCATAATCGGAAAACTTTGCAGTAAAAACGCATTATTAAATTTCCCATTTGCTCCTTTAAATACTTTAAAAACTCTTTTTCCATCAAAATAATCTGCTAGATAACAAACCATAGGCACTGATGATAAGTGCCTATGGTTTGTTTTTATACGATTAACTTTATAACTGGCTTTATAAAACTCTTTTTCAATTCCTACGGCTTATAAAAGAACATTTCTTCAGATTTTGATAAATGTTTATCATCATATTTCAACTTCAAAAGTTCAATGCTACAAATAAAATCGGCAACTTACAGTAATTTATATTCTGCCGGTTTAGCGTTTCTAAATTTAACATTAAATAAAAGAGTATTAAAAATGGCATTTAAAATGATACTTAACTTAATTTATCCATTATTATAGTAAACTATAATTTCATCATAACTTTGCAGCCATTCTAAATTATCTCTAATAAACTTAGAAAACTCTCTTGCCAATAAAGTGAATAATTCCATTTTCGTTCCGAATATATACTTTTCTATTACAAAGGTATGCTGCTTTAATTTGCAAGCCAACATAAAACTTCTTAAGCAATATAATATTTTCTGCGTTAATCTATCATTAAATTTTTATATGCCTCTTCATGCCTTATAATAGGACCAGTATGAAAACAATTATCTTTAAAAGTGCAATTAAAAAGAGCATCATCTGTAACAAGATAATATGATTTTTAGTCTGTCTTTTCGCCAAAATCTCCCGACTTATCAATAAAAATACTTAATATACTCATAAAGTCTTCAAAATAAATATGACTGGGAAATGTCCCCGTCTACGGTGCCACCAGAGTTTCCACTCTATCCATACAGAACTATTTATCTGTGTTATTATTCCACTATATTTTTATGTCCTGTCAATCGCATAAACTAACCCCCGATACATAAAGTACCGGGGGTTTAAACAGCCTTCCCTCATTTGGCCATTAGTCGATAATGTTGTGCTGATATTCGTTGTACTGAGCTTTCAGTTTCTGCATAATTTCTGCCATTTCCAGCTGCAAATTGGAAGCCGCGTCAAAGTCGCCTCTTGCAAATGCTTCGCGGGTCATGGTAAACAGGCTCGGCTGCTCGGTAACGTCTTTAGCCATGGTGTTGCGCATTGCGGCGATTTTCTCCCACATTGCAGCGTCATGCGTGGTATGGTTATCGTCATCATGCAGTTTTTTCATCAGGCAGATTTCCTTATGATATTCAGGAATAATTCTGTTGAGCAGTTCCGTCTGCCAACGGATTAAAGCGCCTTTGGCAAAGGATTCGATAAATTCTTTTTTAAGAATGTTGCCGGTGGTAAGCACGGCAATTTTTTCCGGATAGTTTTTAATAGCGCACATGTTTTCCCAAACGGTTGCGGGCGGTTTGCCAAACAGGTGGGCGCGTTCTTCTTCGTTGTAGTCTTCAAATACGTCATGCTCGCTGCGGTATTCTCTGTCTTTTTCAAGGTAGAAACCTTCGTCGCCCGCTTTTTTGGACAGCTCGTTTTCCATTTCCTTAAGCGTTTTGCCGGATTCCACGCAGGCTTTAATGCCGTCCAGCATGGAGATGTAGAAAGCTGCAATAGCAAGGTAGGTATTGGTATACGGGTTCGGGGAACGCATTTCAATACGGGTTGCCATCGGGCTGTCGATATCGCGGATTAAGCCTGCCAGAATGGTACGGTTACGGGAAGGTACTTCCGGGCTGAGGCCGAGCGAAGTTACAATGCAGACAGGTGCTTCAAAGCCGGGTTTCAAACGGTTCAGAGAGTCGATGGTGGAAGAAATGAAGGGGTTGATCACTTCGTAGTTTTTCAAAAGCCCCATCATGGAACCGTAACCAACAGCAGATAGGAATTCAGTGTGCATATCTTTCGGTGCAAACAGGTTAACAACTTTGCCGTTTTTCATTTTGGCGGCAATGCCAACGTGGGTATGTTCGCCGCTGCCGGCAACGCCCGGAACAGGTTTTGCCTGGAAGGAAACTTCAAGGCCGTTCAGGCGGAAAATTTCTTTAACGATAATGCGCGCCAGAAGTTCGTTATCGGCAGTTTGTACGCCGCAGCTGTATTTCCAGTCTACTTCCAGCTGTTCCATAACGTGGGTCATATGGCCGTTGTCGTCAATCTGTCCGCGTACGCCGCCGCATTCCTTATGCCCCATTTCAGGCCCAAGGCCGTAGGCTTCCAGCATTTCCACAGTTTGTTCCAGCGCGGTGCGCACGTTGCCGCGGCAGCGCTGCCAGTATTGTTCCTGCATCATCTGCGAGGAGCTTAATGCTTCAATCGGAGCATCTTCACGCGGGGATTTTACCCAGAATTCCAGTTCGGTTGCGCAGGTGAAAATAATTTTTTCAATGTCTTCACCGCTAATATGTTCCAAACCTGCAACCTGAGGATGCTTTTTAAAGAGCTCCAGCAGTTCTTTTTCAACATAATCCAGAGTATCGTGCAGAATAGAGCGGGAGTCAACGCGTACGTTATTATGTACAAGGAAGCACGGAATACGCAGCGTGCCAACCATTCTGCCGGTGGCGGAATCGAAATGTTCGTAGTTATAATCAATATACCAGTTTACGCTGCTGTCGATTTTCATATCAACGCGGGCGTTATTTAAAGTAGCAATGCCGGTAAGCACAACGGAGCTGCCATCGGTCTGGGCAGCCATGCCTTCCAGAAAGCCGTCAATATCTTTCAAAAACAGGCTGATAGGCACTTTTTCGTCAGTATCGTTGCCTGCAAAATCCACACCCATAAAGGAAACGAATTTAATTTCCGGGTGCGCTGTTAAAATCTCGGTCAGTGTTTCTCTGTTCTGTTCTTCGGGGCTGATAACATAAAGCATATCGGGGTTCATCATTTCGGTCACCTGCGGCTTTGCGCCGCGCTCCTTTCATTTAATTAAAATAATTAAAACAAAAATAAAATACAAAAGACCCTGCTACTTGGGCATACAAATAGCAGGGTCTCCATTGACCACGTTTGTATTATAACAAATAATTTTCGCCGCGTCCAGTAAAATCTTTCCGGTTTTGTAAAAATTTTAACGCTTACCCAAAAAGCGGATGAGTATTTCTTCCAGCATTTCAAACTGCCTGCCGCCATAGCGGATATTAGCGTTAAAATCTGCCAGTGCCAGCATAAATTCCGATAAGCCGTGTGCAGTAAAATTACGGCACTGCTCCATTAATTTTTTTACGGCATAGGGCGACATTTTTAAAGCGGAAGCCGCCATTTGCTGATTCATCCCCTGCGCCGCCAGTTCTTTAACCTGCGCCAGACGGCGTACCTGAAAGGCAATCAAGCCGCTGACGGCTATCGCGCTGCCGCCGTGTTTCTTTTCGTTCTGCAAAAGCTCCAGCGCTTCGGGCAGGTTCTTTTGGGCAATGGCGTTTAAAAGTGCAAAGCGCGAAACTTCAGGCAACGAAGAAAACACCGCTTCAACATCGGCTTTTGTCCAAATGCGCCGTTTGCCGCCGTAAACGTACAGCTTTTCTATTTCCTGCTCAAGCAAAAGCAGCGGTGCGGTATCGGCCGCAGAAAGATATTCCATCACCGTCTGTTCCGCATCATATTCAAAACGGCAGCCGCGTTTTTTTGCTTCGGCGTCAAGCCACGGCTTAAGCTGGTACGGCTTCAGCGGTTTACATTCGCAGGCAGCGCCTTCTGCCGCCAGCATTTTATAAAGGCGGCCGCGCTTGTCTATTTTGCTTACGCTGATAAACACATGGCAGAACTCCGGTATGTTTGCCAAAATTGCTTCCAGATTTTCTTTCTGCTTTTTTTCGGCGGCAAAAATTTTATCGTCGCTGATGATGACGAGGCTGCTTCCGCCAAAGAACGGATAAGTGTTAACGGCGGCATTAAGCCGTTTTAAATCCGTATCGCGGTCGAAAACGCTGATTTCCATATCTTCATCCGCCGCGCTGCCAAAAACATATTTTTTTATGCAGGCTGCGGCTTTGCTGCGGTAATAGTTTTCTTCACCGTACATTAAAATAACGTTGGGCAGGCTTTCGCCTTTCTCCAGCATTTCTATCAGTTTTTCCGGTGCCAGTTCCATAAAATCACCTTAAAAAAATTCTTTGTCGTACCTATAACTATACCATTGCAGGCGGCCTTCGTCAAAACATACTTTTACCGCGCCCATTTTATCCGTGCGCAGCACCTTGGCCCCGGTAGCCTGCAAACGCTGCACGGCATCATGCCCCGGGTGCCCGTAACGGTTATCCGCGCCAACAGAAATTACCGCAAGCCGCGGCTTGGCCTGTTTTAAAAACAGCGGCGACGAAGAATAACTGCTGCCGTGATGGGCAACTTTTAAAACATCTGCCGGTTTTATTTTGGCAGCTGCCGCAAGTTCTATGTTTTCATCGGCGTCGCCGGTAAACAAAATGCTGCCTTCTGGTTCAGTTATGCGCATAATTACGCTGCTTTCGTTGCCTCCGCCTTCGGATTTTCCTGATGCCAGAACTTCAACGCGGCATTTGCCAAGCGTATATACTCTGCCCTCCGCCGCTTCTAAAATATCTTGCGGCTTAATATAGTGCAGCAGTTTTTGTACATCTTCCGAAGGTTTTTCCTGCGGCAGCAGCAGCTTGTCAACTTTTACAAGGCGCGCAAGCCCTGCCGCTCCCCCGGCGTGGTCATGGTGCCCGTGGCTGAGTGCCAAAAGGTCGATCTGTTCCACACCGAGATAACGCAGATACGGCACAATAATGCGGCTGCCGGTATCAAAGTTTCCCTGCAAACCGCCGCAGTCAACAATAATATTATGCCCGCCCGTTGTCTGCACCAAAGCGGCGTCCCCCTGCCCCACGTCCATAAAATGCACGGTAAAAGGCTGCGGCGTAAAAATTTTATATGCCGCCAAAACAATTATGCCGGCCGAGCAAATTGCGACTGTGTACCTGCGCTCCGTTTTGCTGAACCAGTTACCATTAAACAGCGCGGCAAGCATTATGTAATACAGCACAAAGCACGCCGCAGGCAGATGCGGAACGTTAACTGCCGCCGCAGGCAGCGCCGCGAGGAAACTGACGGCGTTAAGCAGGGGCTGCATGAAAATTCCGGCAGCATAAATTAAATACGTACCGGCAAAAGGCAGGCACAGCCCGGCAAGCGCGGCTATTACCAAAATTTCCATAGCAGGCACAAGCAGAATATTAGCGGCAAAGGTTACAAGCGAAAGCTGGTTAAAATGCCATAATAAAAGCGGCAGGGAGGCAAGCTGCGCCGCAAGCGTAATGGCAAAACCTTCGCGTACAATTACGGGTTTTAAAAATTGCAGCCGCTCTTTAAGCTGCGGGTAAATAAATATCAGCCCGCCGGTTGCCGCAAACGAAAGCTGAAAGCCAACATCCAGCAGCCACAAAGAGTTATATATTAAAAGCAGCACTGACGCCGCGCAAAAAATATTGCCGCTTTGCGCTTTTTTGTAACTACCGGCACCGGCAAGTGCAACCGCACTCATAATGAATGACCGCCATACCGGTGCGCTGCCGCCGCATAACAGCGCATACAAAAATAACAAAAGCAGCACCGTTATTATCTGCGCTTTGCCGCGCCTGCCGATAATTAAAATTAAAAAGCCTGCCACCAGTGCCATGTGCGTGCCCGATACCGACAATATATGGGCAAGACCGGTTACGGAAAACGCTTCGCGCGTTGCTTCGCTTAAACCGTCATAACCGCCGAGCGCCATGCCGCACAGCACTGCCCCTGCTTCGCCGTCAACCGTATCTGTTATTTTCTGCCGCAGCCCCAGTGCAAATAAAAAGAATTTATCGCTGATATCCGCTTCGCCCATAACCTGCAAAGCCGCCTGTTTTACGGACATTCTGCCCTGAAGGCCCTGCTGTAAATTCCAGTTTTCGCTGTTAAAGCTACCGGGATTGGCAAAACTGTTGAGGCTTTTTAATGTGCCGGTAACGGCAATGCTGCCGGCCGTAAAATCTTTAACTTTGGCATTCTGTACAAACACGCGTATATTGCCGCGAGCTTTATGCAAATTACCGCTGCCTGTTTGCAGCGCAGTACACTCAAGTATAAACCCGGTGCCTTTTTCCTGCTTTTTCAGCGTCAGCAAATCAACCTTGCCGTACACAGTTACCCTTTGCCCGATATAATTTTTAATATCCGCAGTGTGCGGCTGCATAGCCTTACTGCCTGCCGCCATGCCGCACAAGGTAAAAAATATAAGGGCTAATATGGCCGCACCGTAAGTTTGCGGCTTAAACCTTGCCGCCGCTGCCATAAGCACGGCAAAAACCGCTGCCAGCACGGCATAAACGCTAAAATACTGCGGCATTAAAATACCGGCGTAATCACCGGCTGCAAAAAGCGCGGCTGCCGCCAAAAACCATGTTTTCATAAATCAAGCCAGGGCTGCATTTTCTTAAACTTTGCCTGCCCTATGCCCTTTACGTTCATAAGGTCCTCAATCTTGGCAAAGCCGTGAGCAGAACGGTATTCCACAATGCGCTGCGCCGTTACCGCGCCAACGCCCGGCAGTGTTTCCAGTTCTTCCGCCGTAGCAGTGTTTAAATGCACCTTGCCCATTAAAGCTGTTTCGCTTTCCTGCGCAGCATTGTAAAAAGCGCCACTCTGCTCTGCCGTTTCCGCACCGCTTGCAGATGTATTTGCAGCGGCAATCCTGCGCCGTTCTTTTGCGCTCAGGCGCGGAACATTAACCTGCATACCGTCCTTACAGATTTTCGCAAGGTTTACTTTGTCCTTATTGGCTTCTTCCGTCATTCCGCCTGCAGCGGCAATGGCTTCCACGGCTCTGCTTCCGGGCGCAATTTCGTGCAGTCCCGGGTTTGACACAGCGCCGCTTACATAAACCGTTATTTTCGCTTCTTCTTTTTCGCTTGCCGTTACGGCCTGCTGTTCAATTTTTAAAACATCAGCTTCACGCTCATGCGGCCAAAAAGCAGCCAGCAAGCAAAAAACTACTGCCACGGCAACGGCCATTATTTTTTTATTCAGTTGTGCCATCTGTTCAACTCCTGACAAAATAAAAAAACTCCCCGGATTAAATCCAAGGAGTTTTTATAAATTTAACCTGTTACGGTTTTACTACGATATTAACCAGACGGCCCGGTACGCAGACAACTTTAACAATTTTAGAAGTGTCAACAGTTTCTGCAATATGCGGTTCGGCAAGGGCAAGTTTTTCCAGCTCGTCTTTGGAAGCAGCGGCAGGAACAACAAGGCGTCCTTTAAGTTTGCCGTTAACCTGCAAAGCAATTTCAATATTATCCACTTTCATGGCTGCTTCATCATATTTCGGCCATTTTTCTTCGTGGATGCTGCCTTCTTCGGAAATTACGCCGTGCCACAGTTCTTCCGTAATATGCGGAACGAACGGAGAGAGCAATTTCAGCAGGTTGGAAACAACTTCGTAAATAAGGCCGGCATGCGGAGTTTTTTCTGCTTCTTTGTAAGCATACAAAGCGTTAACCAGTTCCATCATGGCACTGATGGCAGTGTTAAAGTTAAAGCGCTGCTCAATGTCATCCGTTACCTTTTTAATGCTGGTATGCAGCACGCGGCGCAGTTCTTTGCCTGCTTCGCTCAGTTCTGCCGGGTTATACTGCGTAACTTTTTCTGCCAGCACATCCTGGTAATGGTAAACTATGCGCCATACCCTGCCCAGGAAGCGGAAGGAACCTTCAACGCCCTGGTCGCTCCACTCAAGTTCTCTTTCGGGCGGTGCGGCAAACATAATAAACAGCCTTGCCGTATCTGCGCCGTATTTGCCGATAATTTCTTCCGGCGAAACAACGTTGCCGAGAGATTTACTCATTTTGGCGCCGTCTTTAATAACCATGCCCTGAGTCAGGAGGTTGGTAAACGGTTCTTTATAATCTACAAGGCCTGCATCATGCAGAACTTTCATAAAGAAGCGGGAATACAAGAGATGCAGAATTGCATGCTCGATACCGCCGATATACTGGTCAACAGGAGACCAGTAATTTACTTTGTCTTTCGCAAACGGTGCTTTATCGTTTTTCGGGTCGGTATAGCGCAGGTAATACCAGGAGGAGCACAGGAAGGTGTCCATGGTATCGGTTTCGCGTCTTGCAGGCTTGCCGCATTTCGGGCAGGTGCAGTTTACGAAGCTTTCGGAAGTTGCCAGCGGCGATACTGCACCGGCGTCAAACTTAACATCTTCCGGCAGCATAACCGGCAGCTGGTCTTCCGGCACAAGCACTTCGCCGCAGTCCGGGCAGTAAATAACCGGAATCGGCGCGCCCCAGTAACGCTGGCGGCTGATTAACCAGTCGCGCAGGCGGTAATTTACACGGCGTTTGCCGATGCCCATTGCTTCAATTTTGTCTTTAATTGCTTCCATACCGGCATGCAGCTCCATACCGCTGAACTCGCCGGAATTAACAAGCACGCCTTCCTTTTCTTCATAGGCGTCGGTCATATCTTCTAATTTAAGCTCTTTATCCTTGGGATTAATTACAACAATTTTCTCAAGGCCGTATTTATCCGCAAACATCCAGTCGCGGGCATCATGGGTAGGTACGCCCATAACAGCGCCGGTACCGTAATCATAAAGTACATAGTTGGTAATCCAAACCTGCACTTTTTTGCCGGTAAGCGGGTGGATGCAGTAGCAGCCGGTAAACAGGCCCTCTTTTTCAGATTCGCTGGAAGTACGTTCAATATCGGACTGATTTCTTACACGGTCGCAAAAAACTTTAATTTCTTCGGCTTTCGGGTTGTTTACACACAGTTTTTCAACCAGCGGATGCTCTGCGGCGAGTACAACATAGGTAACGCCGTAAATCGTATCCGGGCGGGTGGTGTAAACAGGAATGCGTTCGCCGATTTCCGGGAAATCGAAGCTGAATTCCAAACCTTCGCTGCGGCCAATCCAGTTGCGCTGCATGGTTTTAACGCGTTCCGGCCAGCCTTCAAGAAGGTCAAGGTCTTTTAAAAGTTCGTCTGCGTAATCGGTAATTTTAAAGAACCACTGTTCCAGGTCTTTTTTTACTACTTCGTGGTCGCAGCGCCAGCATTTGCCGTCAATAACCTGTTCGTTGGCAAGTACGGTGTTGCAGGTGTTGCACCAGTTAACGGCCGATTTCTTTTTAACAGCCAGGCCGCGTTTGTAGAACAGTTCAAAGAACCACTGGGTCCATTTATAATAATCGGGTTTGCAGGTAGTTACTTCGCGGTCCCAGTCGTAAGAAAGGCCGAGGCGTTTCTGCTGGCGCGTCATATTGGCAATGTTTTCCATTGTCCATTTTTTCGGCGGAATGCCGTGTTTAATAGCAGCGTTTTCCGCCGGCATGCCGAAGGAATCCCAGCCCATGGGGTGCAGCACGTTAAAACCGTTCATGGTACGGAAACGGGCTACAACGTCGCCGATAGAATAGTTGCGGACATGGCCCATGTGCAGATTGCCGGAAGGATACGGGAACATTTCCAGCACATAAGATTTCGGGCGGCTGCTGTCCATCTCTGTTTTAAAAGTTTTGTGTTCTTCCCAATAAGCTTGCCATTTGGCTTCAATCTCATGGGGATTATACTTTTCCTGAATCATATTTTTCAACCTCGCAAATAAAGCTATTTATAAATAATACCCTTAAAATTATATAGCTTACAGGATTTAAAGTCAATTATAAATGCCCTGCACCTGCATTAATATCGCCAAAGTGTAAAAAATATGATACAATCAAAGAAGATTTTACATAAGAAGGAGACAGCATGAGCCTTTTTGCTATCGGTGACTTTCATTTATCGGGCGAACCGCCTGCCAAACCAATGGAAGTTTTCAGCCCGAACTGGGAAAACCATTTTGAAAAAATACGCCGTAACTGGCTGACTAAAATTACAGAAACAGATACCGTAATTATCTGCGGCGACACCTCGTGGGCCATGTCGCTGGAGGCTGCCATGCAGGATTTAAACCGCATTGCCGCCCTACCGGGGCAGAAAATCATTCTGCGCGGCAACCACGATTACTGGTGGACTTCGCTGAAAAAAATGCAGCAGGCCACGGAAGGCAAATTTATGTTTTTACAGAACAACTTTTTTGCCTGCGGCGATATTGCCGTCTGCGGTTCGCGCGGCTGGATTCTGCCGTCGTCGGAAGCGTTTACGGATGATGACAGGCACATTTACCAGCGCGAAGGCATAAGGCTGGAAAATTCGCTTGCCGCCGCCAAAAACGCAGGCTTTAACAAATTTGTTGCCGCACTGCATTACCCGCCGCTGTATAAAGCGGACGAAGAAACCATATTTACGGAACTTTTTGCCAAATACAGCGTTGCTCACTGCGTTTTCGGGCATATTCACGGGCAGGACACAGGCAATATTTTTGAAGGCGAAACCCGCGGCGTAACTTATAAGCTTGTAAGCTGCGATACGCAGAACTTTATGCCGCAGCTTGTGCTGCCGTAAGAGCCGCCATTGCGCCATAAAATTTTATTTAAAACCTTATTCCGCACTCATCCGGGTGCGGATTTTTTATTGCTGTTTTAAGCGGTATGCCGTTACAAAAGGCTGCAAAACACTTTCATCACGCGCAAACGTTACTCCGTCTTCAACAATCAGCCTGCCGTCGCAAAGGGCAATGCCGTTTACGCAAGCACCGCTTTTAACGGTAATATCGTATTTTGAAAGCAGCAGCGCTTTGCCGAGCACGGCATTTTTGCCTATTTCAATCTGCCCGTCGCTGATAATAACGCAAAAATCCGGCATTTTGCTGCCGTCAGCAATAAAAATGCTCATTTTGGAAACAAGCACGCCTTCGCCTTTGATGTTTTTGGAGTTTGCAGCAATGCTTTTGCTGTAATTGCCGTCATCATAATACAGTGCGCCGCCAAGCCCGTATTCTTCAAACGTGCTTTTGGTAGGAAAATCCATTTCCTTAAACGCGGCAAAATTTTTCACATCAAGGCTTTGTAAAATTTCACCAAGTTCACCGGCATAAGCAATGCCTTCCGGCAGATTTTCCGCGCCCTGTAAACTTTTACCCGCAGCAAGCGTATAACGTTTACCAAGTTCCGCAATTTGCTGAGGCAAAGCTATTTGAAGCTGCTGCAAAGCAAAAGTTTCGCCGCCTGCTTCTGCCTGTATGGTGTAATTTTTTATGCCGCCTGAAGTGTTTTCTTCAAATATTCCTGCTTTAAGCGTGTAATTGCCGGGGTACAGCTTCTGCGGCGGCAAATTAATTCCGCCTTCCGGCAGGCTGCCGTTTTCAAAACCGGCTTTTGCAAGTGCCTGCACCGCAAATTGCAGCTGGCGGCGCAAAATGCGCCTGCTGTTTTCTTCCGCTTCCTGGCGCACCCAGTACGCCGCTGCATGCAGGCATACCGCAGCGCACAAAATTGCCGCCAAAACCGCAACGCCAATGCTGCCGCGGTGGTCCTTAAAAATTTTATTAAAAACTGCCATTTACCAAAACATAAACTTCCGTAAATTTTTTGCTGCGCCCGCTTGCGTTATCTTTAAATTCCAAAGTTACCTTAATTTTGTCTGCGGCAAGCTGCTCTGCTTTTATGGACTGCAAAGTAACCTCCGCCAGCGAAAGCGGGTTTACGCCGCGCGTGGAATTATATTTAATTTCGCGTGCCAGCGCGCCGCCGCTGCGGTAAAAAGTTACCTGCCTGTTGCCGTACACTTCAGTGCAAACAATTTTATCATTGCTGCCCGTTGTTATTTTTAACCTGCTGCTGTTTAAAAGCAGTTCGTGTTCAATAAAACTCTGGCTGTAACGTGCAGCCCGGTATAAAAGCAAGTCACTTTTTAAATTTTGCCATGAAGCCGCAAAGGCAGAAAGCCCGTTATAAAAAATAACGGCACAAATACCGGCAGCAGCAAGTGCCGCACAGGTTTCAGCAAGTAAATAGCCCTTGTTATTCACCGCCGGTTACCACGCTTGCCAATATTTTCCCGCTGCTGTTTTTAACCGTTACATAATAAAACGGCCCTGTAAGGCCGGGGCAGTAAAACTCAGTTTTTTCAACGGCAAGCCCTGCCTGCCGCAAAGCGTTTTCATCATAAGCGCCAACAGCCGCATTAAACGCATCTGCCGCCGCATTGCGCTGCACCATTAACTTTATGCCGCTTGTATATGCGCCAACCGCGCTTACGCAGATGATTACTGCCGCTGCCAGGCACACTAAAACTTCCGCCAGCAAATAGCCTTTGCCGCCCTTCATTTAAACACAACCCTTCCGGTAACAGGCTGTACCTGCAGCCATTTGCTGATGCTTTTATCCTGGCGGCATTTAATAATATAGTTATTGGCTGCCGAAGGCGTTCCTTCGCCGGAAAATTTCAGCGCGTTAAAATGCTGGTCAAAATATAACCCATTTTCAAACTTTCTTAAAACGGAAAGTTTGCCGCCGTAATAAATGCGGTAACCGCCTTTATCGGCGTCCATTTCCAAACGGCTTTTGCCGCTCATATCGTAAAAAGAATACTGCTGCAAAGCTGCAATATCACCGGCAAGGCATTGGGCAGCGCGCTCTGCCTGCATTTTCAGCAGATACTTCTGCACGCCACCGTAAGCGGGTACCAAAAAAGCAGCAGCCATTGCCGTAAGCCCTGCCGCTGCCAAAAACTCTGCCAGCACAAAGCCCTTATTCTTCAGCGTCACTGCTGCCGTCGGACGTTACCGGTTCACCGTCCGCATTTTTGCCTTTCAAAGTATAGGTCAGCTTGTCGCCGGAAGGAGTGTACACCAGCTCCGTTCCGGTGGCATCCTCAAACTTCTTGCCTTTAGCAATGTATTCGTCCACCAGGTCGCTTAAAGCGCTCGGGCAGGTACCGTTATCCATTTTATAAAGCAAAATGGCGTTATCAATTGTTGCCAGGTCGCTTTCAAGGCGGGCGTTTTTAGCGCGTCCGGCTGCGCTGTCAAGCGACGGCAAAAGCATGGCGCCCAAAACGCCTAATAAAGCCACTACCGCCAAAACTTCCAATAAAGTAAACCCGGCATTGCCGCGTAATTTGTTAAGCAAATTATAACCCCTTCCATAATCAAAATCCGGGCAGCGCGCCCGATAAGGAAAACATTGGTGCAGCTACAGCCAGAATAACCGCCGAAACAACCCCGGCCGCCACTGTTAAAAGCAGCGGTTCCAGCACTGTTTTTAAATTTTTCAGCGTATCATCAAAACGGTACTGCAAAATTTCTGCGGCTCGCATTAACATTTCCGGCAGGCGTCCCGTTTCGACCCCCACGCCGATAAATTCCGCACTTAAACTGCCAAATAACGGTTTTGCCTTTAATGCAGCCTCCGCCGGATTAACGCCGCGCAGCACATCGGCGGCAAAAACTTCTGCCCTGCCGCAAAGCCCGGCATCCCCCAATGCCGAACCTGCTATCTGTGCCGCCTGCGGGAGAGGTATGCCGCCGTGCAGAAGCAGCGCCAGCACTTTGTTAAAGCGGATTTCCAGATACAGTTCTTTTTGCGCTTTAAAAAACGGTATTTTAAACACAAGTTCAAGCAGCCGTTTTCGCCGCGCCGCCGCAATTGCCAAAACTACAGACAGCAATACGCACGCTGCCGGCATATTGGCGGCTAAAAATTCCTGCACGGCAAAAAGCAGCTTTAAATACGGCGGAAGCTGGGCATTCATTGAAGCATACAAATCTTTAAACAGCGGCAAAACCTGCACAATAAATAAAACTGCCGTTGCCAATGAAGCTGAAAAAAGAAAGAGCGGATACAAAGATATATTTTTAAGAAAACGCTTCATTTGCACCTGCAATTTATAATATTCTGCCAGTTCTTCCAGCATTTCGCATAAAATGCCGCCGTTTTCACCTGCTTCGGCCACCGCCGCAGGCAGTGCGCCCCATACCTCCTGCCTGTTTTTTATGCAGCCTGCAAAACTCGTGCCCATTTTTAAATCGCGCTCAATGCCAAGGCAAAGCTGCGCCGTTTTTGGCGGCAGGCGCTCTGCCAATACGCCAAGCGACTTTAAAAGCGGCAGCCCGCTATTAAGCATCAGCGCCAGCTGGCTGAAAAATACTGTTTTTTCTTCATCGGTTAAGCTTTTTTTAGTTTTGCTAAACTTAAACAGTCCCTGCTTTTTTACCCGGGCACTTGCAGGCTTTTCCGCCTGTAAAAGGGTTAAATAACCATAATTACTGCGCACAAAAGCCGCTGCCTCAAATTCGCTGGCAGCACTGTAAACTCCGCTGCGGCTCACGCCGGAAGAATCTACCGCTTTCCACCTGTACTGCTGCACCGCTGCACCCCTTTCCGGGTAATTGATATTCGCCGGTGCAGAAACTTTTCCCACAAATTCTGTTTTTATTTGTGAAAAATTTGTGACTTTATTTCTCCGTGCTGCTTATTATCAGCTGCAATTTTTATTTACTTTTAGCCGTACGCCGTTTTATAATAGAAACAAAAATAAACTACGGAGAACTACAATGACTCTTGATAATAAACTTGGCATTTCCAATTCATTACAGCTTGCAAACGAAGAAGAAAAAATTACCAAACGCAAGGCACTGCTGCTTTTTGAAACCGGCTTTTTAAACGGCTTTGAAGCAGGCTCTTTTTCTGCGCTTGCGGCCATTCACAAATTTTTGTTTGAAGACATTTACTATTTTGCAGGACAGATACGCACAGTAAATATTGCCAAAGGCAGCTTCCGTTTTGTACCGGCGCTGTACCTTTCGGATGCACTTGAAAACATCAGCAAAATGCCGCAAAGTACTTTTGATGAAATTATCGCCAAATATGTGGAAATGAATGTTGCCCATCCCTTTCGCGAAGGCAACGGGCGCAGCACCCGGATATGGCTGGACCATATTTTAAAAACAGAGCTGCATCTTGTGATTGACTGGAGCAAAATTGACAAAGAAGATTATTTGCTAGCCATGGAACGCAGCCCCATAAAAGATACCGAAATAAAACTGCTGTTAAAATCTGCCCTGACTGATAAAATTAATGACCGCGATGTTTATATGAAAGGTATCGACGCCAGCTATAACTACGAAGGTTATAATACTTATAAAACAGAAAACTTAAATAAATAAGCAAAATCTCCGGAAAGCAATTTGCCAAACCGGAGATTTTATTTTTATTATCCTGTTTTAACTAATTTGTAGACAAGGCGGCTTTTTACACCAAACCCATCCATTTCCAGTATGTTGCGCCTAAAAGCATTATCAGCGCAAAGGCTATAAGCGTAAGCGGTATGCCCGATTTTACAAAGTCATTAACTTCAAAAGTATCGGTGCCGTAAGCAATCATGTTCTGCGGTGCGTTTACAGGCAGTATAAAGCCGAAGCTTACAACGTACTGCAAAATCATCGTCATGCCTACTACGTTAACGCCCGGCGTTTTAAGCTGCTGCAGTACGGAAATTATTATCGGTATAATGGCCGATGCAAGGCCGGTGGCACTGGCAAACCCCATGTGGATGACGATAAGGAAAACGGTCATTATAGCGAGCACCATTAAAGTGGTAGAACTTTCCAGCGCGAAGATAGAAACTATCTGGTTGGCAAGCCAGGTTGCCGCTTTTGTGGAAAGCAGCGCGCTGCCGAGCGAAATCCCCACGCCAAACAGCACAACCGTGCCCCAGTTAATTTTATTTACGGTTTCGTTCCAGTGCATTACGCCGATTTTAGGCAGCATTAAAAGTGTTATCGCCACCATGGTACTGGTGGAAGTATCTATGCTGTGCAAAACTTTTTCGGTAGTCCAGAAGAACAGCAGGCACAGCGAAATTACCAAAAGTTTTAATTCGTCGGCGCTTATTTTGCCCATTTCTTTCAGCAGGCGCGTTACTGTAGCCTGCCCGCCGGCAATTTCATCAATTTCTGGCGGCATAATATGCAGCATCAGTTTATAAAGCGCGGCCGACATCAGCACGGCAAACGGGGCAGCGGCAATAAACCAGTCCAGCCATGAAATATCAACGCCAAGCGTCTGGCTGATGAAGTTTACCGCAACCATATTCTGCGCCGCCGCAGTTTTTATACCTACATTCCATACACTGTCAACCTGCGCCACGGTAATCATCAGCATGCCTGCAAAACGGCTTTTCAGCGGTACGCCGAAGGCTTTAATCATGCCCATAACAATGGGGACAAGGCAGGCAACGCGCGCCGTTGTGCTCGGCACAAAAAAGCTTAAAATAAAGCCGCACAAAATAACGCCCAGCAAAACGCGGTTTGCTTTTGCCCCTACTTTGGAAAGTATCATCAGGGCAATACGTTTATCAAGCCCGGTTTTGGTCATTGCTGCCGCCAGAAACATAGCCGCCGCCACAAGGCAGAATGCTGTTGACGAAAACCCTTTCAGCGCCATGCCGAGCCCGGCACTTGTGCCGTACAGCCTGCCGGTTGCCTCGTTAGGCGCAAACCCAACCAAAAGGGCAATTAAAACCATTATTACGCCAGCGCTTACAGGGTACGAAATAGCTGTTGTTGCCCAGACAATTACAGAAAACACCATAACCCCAATCATCCTGTGCCCTGCTACCGACAGGCCTTCCGGCGTGGGAAGAAGCACAATAACAGCCAGAACAGCAAGCGCAATATAAAACCCAAAGCGTTTCATAAAACCCGGCTCAGCCTGTTTTAAAGCAGTTTCCTTTCTCATAAAAACACATCCCCTCAAACAAAAATTAAAATAAAAAAGAGGCCTGCGCATTAAAACGCAAGCCTCTTTGCTTAAATAAATTATAACACTTACACGCCAGAAGGACAATAGTTTTTATTGTAAGTATTGTTACATTCCTTTGCTATATTTAAAGCTGTCCAGCGTAGTATGAATTTTTTTGGCAAGGCTGTCGGGCAGACCTTCAATATTAACGTTCAGGAAGCCACGCACAATGGTTGCCGTAGCATCGTCCTCGCTCATGCCGCGCGCCATAAGGTACTCAATTTCTTCGGGGTTAATGCGGCCAACGGCAGCTTCGTGGCTCATTTCGGCATTGCCTGTCTGTGCGTCAAGCTCCGGAATTGCCAGAATATAACCTTTATTGCTCAGCATCAGGCCGTCGCATTCCAAATGAGCGCGCACGCCTTCAACTTTGCCAATCATGCAGCCGCGGTTAATAACTTCGCCGCCGGTAGAAATGGTGCGGGTAATAGATTCAGCACGGCAGCCGTCCGCGTTAAGCACAACCCTGCCGCCGATATCAAGATGCGAGCCTTCCGGCGCAACCAGTATGGAGTTCAGGCGTGCAACAGCGTTTTTGCCGTTTAAATTAACGGTCGGGTACATCTGTACATCCTTTGCTTTTTCAATTAAAACATAGTTGGAGATATACTGGCCGCCTTCTTCCACCATGGCAACAGTACGCGGGCGCACCACAACGTTTTCGCCCCAGCTGTGAATCATGGTAAAGCTCAGCTTGGCGTTTTTGCCGATATACATTTCGCTGATGCCGATATGCATGCCGTTTTCAACTTCATGTGCCGAAGTACAGCCGGAAATAATGCTCAGCTCCGCGCCGTCCTCAACAATAATAACATTGTGCACATGCTGCAGCTGCTGGTCGTGGCTGATGCACATGCAGGCCTGCAGCGGTGTGGTAATTTTTTCGCCCGCCTTTACGCGGATAAAATAACCCTGCTCTTTTTCAAGGGCGGTTCTTGCAGTATATTTATCGGTATCAGGCTGCACAGCCTTCCACCAGTATTTTTCCACCAGCTCCGGATATTTTTCGGCAGCTTTGCCGGTGCTCATCAGTTCCAGCGGAGTTTGTTTTTTTACTTTAATTTCCACAGCATTGTTATCAAGCTGCACAAACGAAGCGCTGCGGCTTTCTTCTTCCGCCGCGCCTGTTTCAATGCCAACGTATTCCAGCCGCCCGCGCGTTGCCTCCGAAAGGTCATCCACGCTTTTAAGGCTGCCCTTATCGCTGTCGCTGTAAGAGCTTAAATCTATGTCATTACCGTAAACGGCTTTTTTCTCAAGTGCAGCAGTAAGTTTTTTATTATCCATTATTTTTTCACCTCGCATTTGCCGCGTTTAACACAGGTTTCATAACCTGCCTGCCCAATGCAGTTCAGTACGTCCAGCGGGTCACCGCAGGCACAGGTCATTTTTCCTTCATAAAGAATATGCGCATGGCTGGCTGGCACATATTTTAAAATATGGCCGGAATGGGTAATAATCAGCCCGCTGCGTTTGCTTTCCAGCGGATTGCAGTTTTCCCAGCCCTGGTTTTTAATGCAGCACGGCTTATCGCAGCCAGCGCCGCCGCACGGTTCGGTATGCAGAATATAGTTTACCGCCTTGCCGACAAGGGCAATGTTTTCCAAATCGACGCCGCTTTCCGGTTCATCAAGCAGCAAAAGGTCGGGGTTCTGCGCCATCAGCTGCAAAAGCTCGCATCGTTTTAACTCGCCGCCGCTGAAGCCATCGTTAACACTGCGGTCGAGGAAATTATCCAGCCCCATCCATTTAGCCATTGTTTCGGCTTCTTCACTGGTTGCGCCGCAAATTTCCACCATTTTGCGCAGCGAAAGCCCGCGAATCGTCGGCGGGCGCTGAATCATTACGCCAACACCGAGCCTTGCCCTTTCGTCGCAGCTCATATTTGTAATGTCCTGCCCTTTAAAATAAATTTTGCCTTCTAAAATTTCGTAACGGTTAAAGCCCATAATCGCACCAATAAGGGTGGATTTGCCGGTACCGTTAGGCCCGAACAGCACATGGACTTCGCCGGGTTTAATATGCAGATTAATATCGTTAAGTATTTTACGCCCGCGTACAGCCACGGACAAATGCTCTATTTTTAACACTTAATTTACCTTCTTTCTTCAGGATTTGCTTTGATTGCGTTATCATTATAACACAGCTTCCAAATTAATTCCATACTTTTTTTGTAGGAATTTCTCCATAGCCATTTATTTATACATGTGCTACAATAATAACAACGCTTTTATTATAAGCAGGAGGTAACTATGCATCAATATCTTTTTTACATCGGCGATTTCCCAATCCGTATGTACGGGCTGGTTTTATGTATGAGCATTTTTCTGGCAACGGGCGTGGCCTACTTTTTAGCTAAGCAGGACGGACGCTGGCACCAGCACGTTCTTGATATCGGCATTTACGGCGGCTTTGCCGGGCTTATCGGCGCGCGCCTGTGGGATGTGTTCTTTTTCGACTGGGATTACTACCAGCACCACCTGCTGGAAATTCCCTTTGTATGGCAGGGCGGCATGGCAGTGCAGGGCGGCATTATTGCAGGCGTGCTTACCGGCATTTGGTACTGCAAGCGCCATAATATCGACTGGGTTGCCTTTGCCGATATCGTTACGCCCTCCATTCTTATAGGGCAGGCGGTTGGGCGCATGGCAAACCTGCTGAACGGCGATGCCTTCGGCACCCCTACCGGCGGCAACTTCGGCATTCTGTACCCCGTTGGCACGCTGGCACACAAAACCTACGGCAGCCAGCCGCTTTGGCCTGCGGAAGTTTGGGAAGGCCAGCTGGACGTTGTCATTTTTGCCCTTTTATTAATCTTCCGCGCCTGCGGCCACGCCAGAGGGCAGGTTATGTGCCTTTATGTTATGCTGTATTCCGCCGTGCGCTTTGGGCTGGAAATGCTGCGCGGCGACTACGTGGAACCGTTCCTGTTCGGCTTAAAATCGGCGCAGGCAACAAGCTTGATATTCTTTTTAATTGCGCTTGCCGCCTTTATTTACTGCGGCGTGAAGGATAAAAAGAAAACAGCCGCTTCCAAAACTGCATCAAAAAATAATAAAAAATATTAAACTTATTATAAATGACGAATGATTAAAAATTTTTATATGTTCACAAACTGTTCAAATTCTTGCCCTTTTTATGTCAAATATATTTTGTATAATAAAGCCATAGCAAGTGAGAACTTGCTAAACCCTTCCCATCAAATTCATCATAAACAGCTTTCCTAGAGAGCGGCGCTTGCACTAATCCCCTGCAAGCGCTGTTTCTCTTTGCGTTAAAATGCCGCCGGAGCGCGGCTTTTTTTATTATGCCGCAGCATTTTACCACAGCCGTTTAAAAATGCCGGTACGCAAAACCTCCGCAGAAAATTTTTGCGGAGGTTTTCTTTTGCCGTTATTCAATTATCTGCCCAAGCGGCTTTTAAAATCGTTGTAGTTAAATTTTTTAATCAGCTTAAGCTGCCCTGATACCGTATATGAATAAATGGCAGGCAGCGGCATGCCGTTAAAGGTATTGTTTTTACAGGTAGTGTAAATTGCCATATCGCCAAACAAAAGCATATCGCCTTCGCCAAGCGGCGCGTCAAAGCTGTAATCGCCGATAACATCTCCCGCAAGGCAGGTTTGGCTGCCCAAACGGCAGGTATAACTTTTTTCTGCGGCGTCGCCTGCGCCGTACAGCAGCGGACGGTAGGGCATTTCTAAAACATCGGGCATGTGGCAGGCAGCACTGGTATCAAGTATCGCGATATTGGTGCTGCCATTTTTGATTATATCCAGCACACGCGTTGCCAAGTAACCGGCGTTTAAAGCGCAGGCTTCGCCAGGTTCCAAGTACACGGTTACGCCCCATTTTTGCTGCGCATAATTAATGCATCGTTCCAGCAGGCTGATGTTATAACCGGGGCGGGTAATATGGTGCCCGCCGCCAAAATTAAGCCACTGCATTTTGGGCAGCACATCGCCGAAACGCTGTTCAACGGCTTGTAAAGTTATTTCCAAGTCACCGGCATCCTGCTCGCACAGCGTGTGGAAATGCAAGCCATCCAGCATCGCCGCAAGCTCCGGCGTCATTTGCTCATCCCACTGCGCGCGGGTGGTGCCCATGCGGCTGCCGGGAGCGCAGGGGTCGTAAATGGCGTGCCCTTCCTGCGTAGAACATTCCGGGTTAATGCGCAGGCCCACGCTTTTGCCCGCCCGTTTGGCAGCGGCTCCGTATTTTGCCAGCTGGCGCGGAGAATTAAACACGATATGCCCCGCGTATTTTAGCAATTCGGCAAACTCGTCCTTACGGTAAGCGGCGCAAAAAACGTGTACTTCCTTGCCGGGCATTTCTTCCGCGCCAAGGCGTGCCTCGTACAAACCACTGGCTTCCGTACCGGCAAGGTAAGACGCAAGCACCGGGTATAAATCGTAGTTGCTGAACGCCTTCTGCGCCAGCAAAATTTTACAGCCCGTACGCTCTGCCACGCCCGCCAAAATTTCGCCGTTGTGCTTCAGCATCACTTCGTCCAAAATATAACAGGGCGTGGGCAGGCTGCCAAAAACTTCCTGCGGCAGCTTACCGCGCAGCCCGGCAAACTGCGGGCGGCTGTCTTTAGTTAAAACGCCCATCAGTCTACCAGCACCGGGGCATAGCTTTCGCTTCTGGGCAGGCCGTATTTATCCAGCGCGTCCAGGAACGGGTCCGGGTCAAACTCTTCCACGGTGTACACGCCGGGTTTGTTCCATTTGCCGGTCAGCAGCATCATTGCGCCGCACATAGCAGGTACGCCGGTGGTGTAGCTTACTGCCTGGCTGCCGACTTCTTTGTAGCATTCTTCGTGGTCGCACACGTTGTAAATATAGTAGGTTTTATCTTTGCCGTCTTTTTTGCCGGTAAAAATGCAGCCGATATTGGTTTTGCCCTTAGTACGCGGGCCAAGGCTTGCCGGGTCAGGCAGCAGGGCTTTCAAAAATTTAATCGGCACAATTTCGTGCCCTTCAAACATTACCGGCGTGGTAGAAAGCATGCCTACGTTTTCCAGGCAGCGCATATGGTCAAGGTAACTCTGCCCAAAGGTCATAAAGAAGCGGATGCGTTTTACTTCGGGAATGTTCAGCGCCAGGCTTTCAATTTCTTCGTGGTGCAGAAGGTACATATCCTTATGCCCAACCTGGTCAAAATCATATTCGCGCTTAATGCTCATAGCAGGAATTTCTACCCATTTGCCATTTTCCCAATAGCTGCCGGGCGCAGATACTTCGCGCAGGTTAACCTCGGGGTTGAAGTTGGTGGCAAAGGCATAACCGTGGTCGCCGCCGTTGCAGTCCAAAATATCAATAGTATCGATGGTGTCGAACTCGTGTTTTTTGGCATAAGCGCAGTAAGCCTGCGTTACGCCCGGGTCAAAGCCGCAGCCCAACAGCGCGGTAAGGCCCGCTTCTTCAAATTTTTTGCGGTATGCCCATTGCCAGCTGTAATCAAAATAGGCGCTGAAGCCTGCTTCTTTGCAGCGTTTTTCGTAAACGGCGCGCCATTCGGGGTCGTCAGTGTTTTCCGGTTCGTAGTTGGCGGTATCCATATAATTTACGCCGCAGGCCAGGCATGCATCCATAACCGTTAAATCCTGGTACGGCAAGGCAATGTTCATTACAAGGTCGGGTTTGTATTCATTAATCAGCGCTTTCAGCTGTTCAACATCGTCAGCATCCACCTGCGCTGTGGTAATTTTGGTGGCAGTTTTGCCTTGCAGTTCTGCCGCGAGCTTATCGCATTTGGCTTTGGTACGGCTGGCAATGCACAGCTCCGTAAAAATTTCGCTCACCTGGCAGCATTTGTGGATGGCAACGGTAGCAACGCCGCCGCAACCGATAACAAGAACTTTACTCATTTTACAACTCTCCTTTAAATTTTATTTATGCAATGCTAAAAGCAATTCCCTCAAAACTTTGCAGGCCGTAGCGGTCGATACGCCGCTGGCGTCCAGCATCGGTGCCAGCTCGTTTACGTCCGCGCCGATTACGTTGGCCGTACACACGCAGCGCAGTGCAGCCAACAGCTGTACAAAACTTACGCCGCCAGCTTCCGGCGTGCCGGTGCCCGCAAAAACGGCAGGGTCAAGGCAATCCAAATCTATCGTAAAATACACGGGCGTGCCGTCAGCCTTAAGTTGCGCCACGGTTTCTTCCAGCCCGTCAAAAGTAAATTTCTGCATTTGGGTATGTTCTTTGGCAAAGGCAAATTCTTCGCGTTCGCCGCTGCGGATGCAGAACTGATGGATGCGCCCATCGCCCACAAGCTCGTGGCAGCGGCGGATAACACAGGCATGGCTTAATTTTGCGCCGAGGTAATCGTCGCGCAAATCGGCATGCGCATCAAAATGGATGATATGCAGGTTAGGATATTTTTTTACGGCGGCACGCACAGCGCCCAGCGTTACAAGGTGCTCGCCGCCCAACAGCAGCGGCAGCTTTCCGTCCGCCAAAATCTCTGCCGCGCGCGCTTCAATATCCGCCAAAGCGGCTTCCGAACTGCCGAAGCACAGCTCCATATCGCCGCTGTCAAACACGGCGCAGTCCGTTAAATCGGCATCCTGGTAAGGGCTGTAAGTTTCCAGCCCAAAGCTTTCGTGCCGCATCGCCGCCGGGCCAAAGCGCGCCCCGGGGCGGAAGCTGGTGGTAGAATCGAAAGGTGCGCCGTACAGCACTATTTTCGCAGCGGCATAATCGCTGTCACAGCCGATAAAATTTTCCACATTAGGCTTCATGGCTCAGTCCTCCACTTCTTTCAGCATTTCTTCCAAAAATGCGGGCAGGCAAAACGCCCCTTTATGCAGCCGCGTAGTGTAGTAACGGGTGTGCATATTCAAAGCGTTCCACGCCTCGCTGTCCAAATCGTCCATGGGATGGTATTTTTTGCTGGCAAAGCCAAACAGCCAGTAACCGGCGGCATAAGTAGGGATATGCGCCTGGTACACCTTGCTGATGGGGAAGGTGCTGGCAATGCGTTTATGGCTGCGCTGCATAGCCGCAGCGTCCTCCGCATAAAACGGACTGCCCTGCTGGTTCACCATAATGCCGTCCTCGCGCAGCGCGTTAAAGCAACTGCCGTAAAACTCACGCGTAAACAGCCCTTCCGAAGGCCCGAACGGGTCGGTGGAATCCACAATAATCAAATCGTATTCTTCCTCGCAGCGGCGGATAAATTTCAGCGCGTTGCCGAAATAAATATGCACGCGGCGGTCATCCATGCGGCAGGCATTGCTGGGCAGATAGGTACGGCAGGCTTCCACCACCTGCGGGTCCATCTCCACCAAGTCAATGCGGCGCACACGGTCGTAGCGCGTCAGCTCGCGCACAACGCCGCCGTCGCCCGCGCCGATAACCAAAATATCTTTAATGCCCTGATGCACCGCCATCGGCACATGGGTAATCATCTCATCGTAAATAAATTCGTCCCTTTCAGTCAGCATCACGTTGCCGTCAAGGGTCAGCACGCGCCCAAACTCCGGCGTTTCAAAAATGTCTATGCGCTGGTAATCGCTCTGTTTGGAATATAAATGCCTGTTAACCCTAATACTGTGCTTTACGTCCGGGGTATGAAACTCACTGAACCACATTTCCATTTTTTGCCGCCTCCTTTATTCCAGCACGTTAATCCGTGTTAAATCCGGGTCTTCCGAACCCGTCATGCTGCAGCCTTTTTCCTTGGCATAGCCGATATGTTCCAAAATTTCGCCGGTAATGCGCTCGCCCGGCGCCAAAATAGGTATACCCGGCGGATAGCACATTACAAATTCGCTGCACACGCGCCCTTCGCTTTCTGCCAGCGGCACGCTGATTTTCGGCGCGTAAAACGCTTCCTGCGGGCTGGTAACAACCTCCGGCTCAATGTATTCCTGCGTCAGCATGCCGGTGCCGTCCTTTTGGTAGCGGCGGCGTATCTCCGCCAGCGCGCTCACCAGGCGTTCCAGCTCCTGCGGCCTGTCACCCATGGAAAGATAAGCCAAAATGTTGCCGATGTCGCCGAACTCAATTTGTATGTCATACTCGTCGCGCAGAATGTCATACACTTCAATGCCCGCCAGCCCAATATCCAGCGTATGCACGCTCAGCTTGGTGGTGTCAAAATCAAATACGGAATTGCCGTTCATCAGCTCGCGCCCAAAAGCATAATAGCCGCCCACGGCGTTAATCTCGCGGCGGGCGTATTCCGCCATATCCGCCACCTGGTGAAACACCTTGCGTCCGCGCAAAGCTAAGTTGCGGCGGCTGATGTCAAGGCTGGACATTAAAAGGTAGCTGCCCGAAGTGGTCTGTGTAAGGTTAATAATCTGCCGTACATAACCGGCGTGAATGTTCGGCCCCGTCAGCAGCAAGCTGGACTGCGTAAGGCTGCCGCCGCTTTTGTGCATGGATACCGACGCCATATCCGCACCGGCTTCCATGGCCGATACCGGCAGGCCGCTGCCAAAATAAAAATGCGTACCGTGCGCTTCATCCACCAAACACAGCATACCGGCGTCGTGCGCCATTTTTACAATAGCGCGCAAATCGCTGCAAATGCCGTAATAAGTTGGGTTGTTCACCAAAACCGCAACGGCTTTGGGGTGTTCGGCAATCGCTTTGGCTACCTGTTCGCGCTTCATGCCGAGCGATATGCCCAAGCGCTGGTCTACCTCCGGGTTAACGTACACCGGCACCGCGCCGCACAGCACCAGCGCGTTAATAACGCTTTTATGCACGTTGCGCGGCAAAATAATTTCATCCCCGCGTTTGCAGGAAGAGAGCACCATGCTCTGCACCGAGCTTGTAGTGCCGCCTACCATTAAAAAGGCGTGCGCTGCGCCAAAAGCATCCGCCGCCAGCTCCTCCGCCTCGCGGATAACAGAAACCGGATGGCACAGGTTATCCAGCGGCTTCATGCTGTTCACGTCCACGCCCACGCAGGCCTGCCCCAAAAACGCCGTCAGCTCCGGGTTTCCGCGCCCGCGCTTATGCCCCGGCACATCAAAGGGCACCACCCTCATCCGGCGGAAGTTCTCCAACGCTTCGTAAATCGGCGCGCGGCTCTGGTCTAAACCGGTACGTTTATTCCTCAATCTTTTCACCCTCCCGGCAGTTACGCAAAACAAAAAACGCAAGCCGTGCTAATGCACAACTTGCGTTCTCAGCCAAAATTCAAGCCCTTCTGCCAACAAGTATAAAGGCAAAAAAGGCGTATATGCTTTCGGATTAAGTCAGAGTCTATATAGCAATTATACTTTTACTACTCGTATTGACCGTTTCACAAGTTTGCGCACTGGCGCATTTCAGTTATGGATAACCAACTTATAAAATTCGAGCTTTTAACTCAATCAATAGGACTGCCCAAAGCAGTCAATCGGCAGTGGACCCGGCTGTCCGTATGGCCTTAACTCTTAAAGAGTGGTCCGTAATAATCGCTTTGAAAAGACTCTTTTAACTTTCCTTTCAAATTGTAAGAATTGTAGCATATTAATATTAACTTGTCAATTAAAACAAGAAAATTATTGCCTGTAATTGCTAAGCTACCTGTATCTCTGCACGGGCGTTAAAACTTCGGCGTGCAGCCCGTCATCATCTTTAAGCATAACGGTAACGGCCCAAATGCCGCGCCCCTTGCCGTCCTTCATGCGCCCTGCCTGCAAATAAGGCCCGTCCTTAAACTGCAAAACGCCTTCCAGCTCCAAAAGCAGCGCAAAATCAAGGCGCTTCCATGCCGTTAAATAACGCTCGTCAAAAAAAACACTTGCCATAATAAGCTCGTCCATGCACCAGCATTCCAGCCTGTACGGCCTGCCGTCCAAAAACGTGCCCTTAACAAAGCCTATGTCGCGCACGCCTTCGTCATTGGGCTTATGCGCCGATACAATATAATTGCTGCGGTCCGGTTCAATAAATTCCATTTTTCACTCTCCGTTATTTATACTGGCTGATGATTTTTTTGCAGTATTTTTTAAATTCTTTGCGGCGTTCCGAAGGCTCGCTTAATTTTACGCCGCCCCATTTAATAAGCTGCGCATAAAAATCTTCGTTAACTACGGTTTTTGCTTTTATAACAACGCCGCTGCTTTTTACTTTTACAATTTTAGCACTTGCGCCCAGATAAGCCAACACAGCATCCTGCAATTCCGCAGCACATTTTAACTCAATAGTTTCGGCGGCGCTGGCGTCTTTAGCAGCAGCTGCTTTTTCCGCTTCCGGTACGGATTTTTCTTCCGCCTTGTCAGTTTCCGGATGCGCAGTTTCTTTTACGTTTTCTGACTGCTCTGCTTCGGGTGCTGCTTCAGGCAGAATTTCTGCCGGTGTTTCCTGTGCTTCTGTGCCGGTGGCGTTATCCTGCTGCGGAATAACGGCGGCAGCAAGTTCATTTTTAACGCTTTCTGCGTCATATTTGCTCAGCAAGCCGCACAAACTTTCAATAATTGCTTCGGCATCTTCCACGCCCACGGCTTTTAATGCCAAACCGGTTTTAACAACCTCCTGCGCCTGTAATACGCGGCCGGTTAATTTATAACTGTTGGCACGCCCGCGCACGGTTTCAATTTGCAGGCCGAATGCGCGCAGCACCTCAATATCGTCATAAAGGCTTTTGCGCTCTGCGGCAATGCCTGCTTCTGCCAGCCTGTCAACAAGCCCGGCAATGGTAATGCCGTGCTGGGCATCCGTTTCTTCCGTTAAAAATTTTTGTAAATATAATAATTTTGCTTTCTGGTTACTTTGTTTGGCCATTTCAAACACCTGCCAATGCAATATAATGTACTTATTTATTTAGGCAAAAATTTGCTATTACCTGCCTGGCGGCGAAAATTTTACGTTTATCTTTTAATTTTTGTTTTTTATTTATGTTGCGGCTTTGTATTTACGTTACTTTAATTTAAACCAGTTACAAACAGCCAAAAACGCATCCCACCCTTTACCGGGCATGGATGCGTTTTTTATGTGTCTATAAATTTTTGCGGTGCTGATTAAATTCTGCCTGCCAGTACTACGTCCAAACGGCAGAACATATCGTAATATTTTGCCTTGGCATCGCGCACTATTTGCAGGGCAATGGCGCTGTTATAAGCGTGCGCCACATTGTTGCGCGTGGCAAGAGCTTCCAGCCACAGCTGTTCATCATCAATCAGCCCGGCCTTATAGGCTGCTTTTAAAATACTTTTGGGCGAACCTGTTGCCGCTTCGCTAACGCCTTCGTTTACAAGCAGTTCTTTCATTGCTTTCCATGATTGTTCAAAGCAAATTTCGTACAATGCCACAAGCCCCGTAAGCACAACATTGTTGTACGGTTCTTCGTAATCGTAAATATCTTTAAGGTTTTTCAGTGCGGCTTTAAAATTTTCATACTTTTTCATACAACACTATCCCTTCATCAGCAATGGCCTGCCGCAGTTCTTTCTGTACCGGTTTATCCAAATCAACAACATCAAAGCACAAAAGTGTTGACGTTTCTTCAATATCCAGCGCAAATCGCGCAGTGTTGCCGCCCGTAACAGCAAGGTCAATATCGCTTACTTTGGTAAAATCTCCGCGCGCGCGGGAGCCGAAAAGAATTACCCGCACAAGCCCGCACTGCTGTGCCATCTGGCGTATTTCTTTTATTACAACAGGATTGATGCCGGTATTTTTCATAGCAGCCTCCCAAAAATTTCTGATATTAGTATACCATACGCCGCAGAAATAAAAAAGCAGCGGGTATGCCCCGCCGCCGTTAAACAGTTTTACGCCGCTTTTTTGCCGGGCTTGATAACAGCCACCAGCGCATAAGCGATAATGCACACCAGCCACTCCATGTAAATGATGTTGGGCAGAATGCGCACTGCCGGGAAGAACTGCCACAAAATAAGCATTACAAAACCGGCAAGCAGTGTCCAGAAGCCTGCTTCTTTGCAGCTGTGCTGCGGGAAAAACAGCGCCACGATAACAATTACCGTAAACGCCGCCGTCAGGCTCAGGCCTATCATAATGGTGCCCAAAATGCTCGATACCGTCATGGCAAGGCCGAGTGTCATTAAACCGGTAAGCATTACGCACAGGCGCGTCATTAAAATTTGCCTGCTGCCGTCTGCCGCAGGGTTAATGAAGCGTTTGTAAATATCGTTGCTGAACAGCGTACCGGCAGATAAAAGCAGGTTGCACGCGGTGGAAACATCAGCTGCCCACAGCGCCGCAAGGGTAATGCCGGCCAGAAGCGGCTGCAAGCTTACAATAACCTCTGGCAGGGCAAGCGCAGCCTGAGCGTCCGGGTACATTGCCTTGGCGCAAATGCCAAGGAACGCCGCCAAAACGCCTACCGGCAGCATGATAATACCGCCCCATACAAAGCCTTTTTTAGCCGTTTCTGCGTCTTTAGCGCCGAGCGAAATCTGCAAAATGCTCTGCAAGGAAAGGTTTACGGTAATTAAGGTTACTACCCAGCTGGTAATGGTTACCATGCCAACGCCTTCCGTAAAGCTGAACCATGGCACACCGGCAGGCAGCGACGCAGCCAGCCCTTCCATTCCGCCGACGCGGTAAAACTGCACTACCGTTGCAATTAAAATGCCAACATAAATTAATACAATGTTCATAACATTAGAAAGAGAAGCAGACCACATGCCGCCGATGAAAGTAATGCCGATAAATACTATGGCGCTTACTATCATGCCGCTTTTAAAGTCAAATACATCCGGCATAATGGCGTGCAGAATGCTGCCGCCCGCAATGTATTGCAGCGAAATAATAACCAGCTGAATGACAATCTGGCAGAATACGCCAAGCACAACGGCTTTCATGTCATGGTGGCGTTCAATAAGTTCCGAAATGGTGGTAATGTTCTGTTCGCGGTATTTTTTTGCCATGAACAAGCCCATTACAATGGCGCCAAGGGCCCAGGCAATAGTGTACCATCCGGCAGAAAGGCCAACGCGGAAGGCATGTTCCGAAACGCCGATGGTTGAAGCGCCGCCAACGGCAAGGCCGATAATGGTTACGGCAATCAGCGGCGTGTTGAGCTTGCGTCCGGCAAGGGCATAGTTTTCCGCTTCGCCTTCGCTGCGTTTTTTAGCATACCAGCTGATTGCAAAAAGAGCCGCAATATACAATATTAATATTGCTAATGAAACTGACATTTAAAATCCTCCCCTTATTACAGCTTTCAAAATAATTGTAACATTTTAATTTTATGCAAAGTATGCACTAAAGTCAATAGAATATGCAGCAGGCTGTGTTAATTTATGCATAAAAATACCTGTTTGTTTTTGTGAATAGTAAAATAATGTACACAAAACGGCCAAACTGCCGCCGCTAAAAAAATTTTAAAATTTATGCTTGACAGTTACGCCAATAACCAGTATAATATTATTTGTCAGCAGCGAGAGCGATGACAAATGTGACTCCGTAGCTCAGTTGGATAGAGCGTTTGACTACGAATCAAAAGGTCGCAGGTTCGAATCCTGCCGGGGCCACCAATTAAAAATCAGCACCGCAGAATATGCGGTGTTTTTTTATTTTTACTGAGCCGCCAATTAGTGCCAAGCGGCAGCGAAGGCTATAATTGTGTCAGCGAAGTTATGCAAATTTTGCAATTGAACAATGAGCAAAATTTGTAATCCTAAATTTATTATAAAAAACTTAGCATACTTGACCAAAAAGATCACTGGATAAAGTTTTTCAAATTTAGCAAAATGCAACGGCTTCACCGTGCGCAAAAACGACTTCGTAACGGTTTGGCGCATGAAGTTTACTAATGACATGAAGCCGCCGTTGTTTTGTCTTTAAATTTTCAAAACTTCACCCAGTGATCTTATTTTATGCTTTACAGCAAAACAATATAAAAGCCAAGAACAGTATATGCTGCGAGGCGATAGACAAAAACTGCGGCGGCTAAAATCAAAACGCCTATGTACGAGAGTCCGGTGCCACGTCCGGACGTAATCGATGCAGCCGCAGCATTTTTGCAGAGCCGCATCAGTATATACCGTTCTTGGCGACGAATAACAACATAACTTCACAAAATAAAATCTTATTATAAAAGGACGGCAGCTTACGCTTACCGTCCTTTTTTCGTTACACAATATTAACAGTTATTGTTTTTCGTAACTGGTTAAATTACCGTTCAAATCAAAATCAGCATTGTATTTTTCGCGCGTACCTTCAACGCCCCAGCTTGCATACATGCCGTCTCTGCCTAAAATATAAACAAGAAGGTTGCTTACTTTACCGCCTTCAACGTCCTTGGCTTTGGCTTCCAGCTGTTTATACATATCAGGAACTTTGGAAAAATCTATTTTGCTCATAGGCGTTACGTTATCTTCCATACGTCCGTCACCGGTAAGCTGCACAGGGTTAGGCCCCTGCCATTTTCCGCCGGAGTATTTATAATTATCAACATCTTCCGTGCCGGGCTTAACAATATAAATATCAACCGTATTGCCAACAGTTTCTTCGTCCGAATGCATTAAGGCAATATCCTGAAATACCAGCAGGTCGTGCCCTTTAAAGCCGTCTTTGTTTTTCAGCTCGTCCATAATGCGTACAAGTTCACCCTGTTCGGTAAACATATTTTTGCTGCTGCTGCCTCCGCCACAGCCAACAATTGCAAACATTACCAGAACCATTGCCAGCATTAATAATTTCTTCATAAAACCGCCTCCTTAAAATATATGTTACTTACTTTTAATTATAAGACAAACTCAAAAAAAAACAATTATCATTTATTTTCTTCCTGCAAATAAAAAATTCCGGCGCTGAACCGGGATTTTGCTTTTATTTACTTACAAAACGCCTGCAATCAGCCCATAAGGCTGCCGCCGGTGTACCAGTCGTAAATGCCAATAAGGCCGAATAAAATGAAAATCGTTGCCGCTACCCATTTAACGGTACGCTCCGGAATACGTTTGCCAAGCACGTTGCCAACGATAACGCCGATGCCGTCAGCAATCATCATGCCGGTAGTGGTGCCCATCCAAACCGGTATCAGGCTTTGGAACTGCGCCGCCAGCGCAACAGTTGCCAGCTGTGTTTTATCGCCCATTTCCGCAATGAAAAAGGCAACTGCAACAGTCCAGAATGGACTCATGCCGCGTTCTTTGTCTTCGCCTTCAAGCTTATCGCCGCGGATAGTCCACAAGCCGAAAATAATAAACGAAACGGAAGCAGCCAGCTGAATTGTGCTCATCGGCACAAACTCGGTTAAGTATGAGCCTACCGCTACCGCAAAAAGATGGTTAAAAACAGTTGCCGCAAAAACGCCTGCCAGAACTGTTTTCCAGTTATACTTTGTGGCAAACGCCATTGCCAGAAGCTGGGTTTTATCGCCCATTTCTGCCAGTACTACAAAAATACATGCTGTCATAAACGCTGTCATGAAAAATACCCTCCTAAATTTCATATACATTATAAATCATCAGCGTTATGGCGTATCTGCCTGTATACCACATCCCTCATAAAAATATATCTATAAAAAATAAAAAAACGAGGCACTTTAGTACAGACTTATACCATCTGTACTAAAGGTCTCGTTTTTAGCTTGATTGCTAAAGAATAAGCCAAACCGCTGGGCGGCTAGTATGTTGACTTATTGCCGGGAACTACTCCCCTTTAGGAATGTAAAAAATTTTAACAGAAGCACTTCTTTTTGTCAAGCACTAATTTATAAAATGTACACAGGAGAAAAACAAAACAACTACCAAAACATAGATAATTATTGATATTTTCTTAAAAAAATGATATACTTTTTTCAAAGTTATATATAGCTGTATGACTGAATGATGAGGGAGTAGTTACCGCTTTAACAAGGCGGGGCATCTCAACAAACACGGAAGCAATTTGCCTGGTTTGCCTTAATTAACGAGACTCATGCGTAAATGCCATAAAGCTATGAACTTGCGCAGATCTTCAAAAAAATTTAAGGGAGGCAAAATGAATGAAATTCTATCTGGAATCTGTGGAAAACACTTTTAAAGAAGTTTCTTCAGACCCACACGGTCTTTCAGCACAGGAGGCCGAAGCAAGACTGCAAAAGTACGGCAAAAACAAACTTGCCGAAGGGAAGAAAGTTACCCTGCTGCAGCGCTTTTTAGAGCAGCTGTCTGATCCGATGCTGATTATTTTGATGGTAGCAGCCGTTGTATCGGGCATCACCAACTATCTGTCCGGTGAATCCCCGGTTGACGTATTTATCATCATGTTCGTTGTTATTTTGAACTCGGTGCTCGGCGTTATTCAGGAAAGCAAAGCCGAAAAAGCCATTGAAGCACTGAAGGAAATGTCCGCCGCAACTTCTAAAGTTTACCGCGACGGCAACCTTGTTACCGTAAAAAGTGAAGACCTCGTTCCCGGCGACGTTATCTCGCTGGAAGCAGGCGACGCTGTTCCTGCCGACTCGCGCATTATTGAATGTGCAAGTCTGAAGGTTGAAGAAGCCGCACTTACCGGCGAATCCGTACCTGTCAACAAAAAGGTTGATACCCTTTCCCTTGGCGACCAGAAGGACGTTCCGCTAGGCGACCGCAAAAACATGCTTTATAACGGCACCGCCGTTGTATACGGCCGCGGCAAGGCTGTTGTTGTAGGCACCGGCATGGACACCGAAATGGGCAAAATCGCAACCGCTATTACAGAAGCAAGCGAAGGCGAAACCCCGCTTCAGAAAAAACTGAGCCAGCTCAGTAAAATCCTTACCTACATGGTACTGGGCATCTGCGCATTTATCTTTGCTTTCAGCGTATGGCGCGCCGACGCTATCGACACCCGTCTGGTACAGGAATCCTTCATGGTTGCAGTAAGCCTTGCTGTTGCAGCTATTCCTGAAGGCCTGGCAGCCGTTGTTACCATTGTACTTTCCATAGGCGTTACCAAAATGTCCAAACGCCATGCAGTAATCCGTAAGCTCACCGCGGTAGAAACCCTCGGCTGCACGGAAATTATCTGCTCCGATAAAACCGGTACTTTAACCCAGAACAAAATGACGGTTGTTGACCACTTCCACTTCACCAAAGACCGTCCGTATCTGGCTAAAGCCATGAGCCTTTGCTGCGACGCAGAAATTGACGATAACGGCAATGTTACCGGCGAACCTACCGAAGCAGCGCTCGTTACCTACTCCTACACCGTAGGCAACCCGAAAAACAAACTCGTTCCGGAATATCCGCGTATCGGCGAAGCTCCGTTCGATTCCGTAAGAAAAATGATGTCCACGGTGCATGAGCGCCTGAACAAAGAATACTTAAAACTCCCGGGCGTATGCGACTACGTTCAGTTTACCAAAGGCGCCCCGGGCGAAGTATTGAACCTCTGTACCCATTACCTTGATGAAAACAGCGTTATCAAACCGCTGACCGACGACAAACGCGAACTTATCCAGAGCCATATCCGCCGCATGGCGAACAACGCACTGCGCGTACTTGCCTGCGCTAAACGCGAATATGAAAAACCGCCTACGGACTTCAGCCCGGAAGCACTGGAACATGATTTAATCTTCGTCGGCATTACCGGCATGATTGACCCGGTTCGCCCCGAAGTTGTAGACGCTATTAAAGAATGCCACAGCGCAGGCATCCGCCCGGTTATGATTACCGGCGACCATATCGACACCGCAGTTGCCATTGCTAAACAGCTCGGTATCGTTGAAGATGCTTCGCAGGCAATTACCGGCGCACAGCTTAACGAAATCAGCGAAGCTGAATTTAACGGCGGCGCTGTTGAAAAATACTCCGTATATGCACGTGTACAGCCTGAACATAAGGTTCGTATCGTAAAAGCATGGCAGGCACGCGGCAAAGTAACCGCTATGACCGGTGACGGCGTAAACGACGCTCCTTCCATTAAAAACGCCGATATCGGTATCGGCATGGGCATTACCGGCACCGACGTTACCAAAAACGTTGCCGATATGGTACTTGCCGACGATAACTTTGCAACCATCGTTGCAGCGGTAGAAGAAGGCCGCCGCATTTACGACAACATCCGTAAATCAATTCAGTTCCTGCTTTCTTCCAACCTTTCCGAGGTTATCAGTATTTTCGTATCGACCATGATGGGCTTTACCATCCTGCTGCCGATTCACCTTCTGTGGATTAACCTTATTACCGACGCATTCCCGGCACTGGCACTGGGCATGGAAAAAGGCGAAGCCGATATTATGAAACGCAAACCGCGTTCCTCCAACGAAGGCATCTTTGCCGGCGGCATGGGCTTCGACTGCGCATACCAGGGCATTATGCTGGCAGGCGTAACGCTGGTATCCTACTTCGTAGGCCATTATCTGGAATCCGGACGTTGGGAAGTTGTTGACAGCCTTGACGGTATGACCATGGCGTTCATTACCCTGGCAATGGCTGAAATCTTCCACTCCTTCAACATGCGTACTCAGCACGCTTCCATCTTCTCCGTACAAGGCCATAACGTATATCTGTACGGCTCCATGGTATTCAGCTGGGTACTCAGCACCGGTATCGTTTACATGCCGGTTATCTCCGATATGTTCAAATTCCAGCATATCTCCTTTGAAGAATACGTAGTCGCAATGGGCATGGCATTCTCCGTAATTCCTATTGTAGAAATCGTAAAATTCATTCAGCGCAAAATGCGTCATCAGGCCTAATGGCTGATTAACAAAAACGTAAAGCGGTATGGCAAAAGCCATACCGCTTTTATTATGCAAAACCCGCACTGCTTTTTCGCCGTGCGGTTTTTATTTATAAAGCTCAGTTTTACTGCTTGTTAACCATTTGCTGATAGGCCCTGCCCCAATCCGCCATAGCGTCGATAATGGGGTGCATGGATTTGCCCAAGTCGCTCAGAGAATATTCCACGCGCGGAGGCACTTCCGCATAAACCGTGCGTACAACAATGCCGTCCTTTTCCATTGAGCGCAGGCTGTCGGTAAGTACCTTCTGGCTGATGCCGTCCAAATCTTTTTTAAGCTCGTTAAAACGCCAGGTACGCATTTGCAGGTTGCGCATAATCAAAAGCTTCCATTTGCTGCCAATTAAAGCCACCGTGGTAGCTACCGGGCAGGCTGGCAGTTCTTCTTTCGTCAGCACGCTTTTCACCTCCAATAGTATCAAATATAATGTTATACCATCATTATAGCCTGCTGCGGTAAAATGCGCAATAAGGGTTACCAAAAGGTGACTAAGTAATAGATTTGTGCGTACTTGTTTACATGAATATAACCTTTTATAATCATAATTGTAAAAAGCAAATGCCCCTTAAAACAGGCAGATAACTGGAGGTTTTTATTATGAAAAAGAAATTTTTGGCAATACTTTCCGCAGCAATAATGTTTTCCGTTATGGGTGCAGGCAGTGCCGGTGCAGCACCTGCTAAAGCCGTGCCGTCCGAAAGCCATATCACGCTTAAAAGCGGCAGCGTAAACGTTTATGATTACGGCGATGTAAAACTGCACGCTTATTTTACAAACGACCCGCTTGCCGACGTTGCTTACATTGTTGAAGGCAAAGATACTCTTGCCGGTATTGAACTGCCTGCCTTTACCGCCGGGCTTGATACTTGGAAAGATTATGTTCAATCGCTCGGCAAACCCATGAACGATATCTTTATCGTCTGCCATCCTGCCGGAGCAAGCTATATTAAAGGCATGAATGTTTACGGAACGGAAGGAGCGCAAAAATCCATTGTTTCCGGCAGCACCGGTGCAACTACGCAGGGTCTGTTTTCAGCTTTCGGCGCTGATTTCCACGGCGGCGACGATACGGCGGCAATTACCGATACCGTAAGCGGCAAAGTACAACTTGCCGGTGTAAATTTTGAAGTTATTGACCGCGGCGAAAGCTACGACCTGGCAATTCCTTCGATGAACGTTGTTTACACACACATGCTTGGCAAAACAACCCACTCCATTTTAACCAGTGCGGCACATATTGAAGCCTTCCTGCAAATGTTAAAGGAATATCAGGCAGCAGGCTACGCCATGATTTTAACCTCGCACGGCGGCCCTGAAGGACAGAATGCCGTTGCCGAAAAAATCAGCTATCTTAATAAAACCAAAGAAATCATGCAGCAGAGCAAAACCGCTGATGAATTTAAAGCAAATATGAAAGCTGCCTTCCCTGCTTATGACGGGCTGAACTACCTTGATATGACAGCAGGCTTATTGTATAAATAACTAAAAACGGTATTAACGCAAAACAGCGGGCAGGTTAATCCTGTCCGCTGTTTTTACTGATAAATTACTTAAGCTGCGTAAGGCTTTAGCAAATGTTACAAGTTTATTTATTTCACTGCTTCTTCCAGTTTTGCCAAACTTTCCGTTACCATGGCATACTGGTTAATTGCGGCATATTCGCATACCTGTACAGCCTGCGGCGCATATTCTTTAAGGGCGGCAAAGTAATCGTTCCAGTCTATATTGCCGCAGCCAACCGGCAAATGGCTGTCCGCCGTGCCATCGTTATCATGAATATGCACGCCTACTAATTTTTTATTTAAATCGCGCAGCACATCGCTTAATTTCCAGCCATTAACATGCGCATGCCCTGTATCAAGCAGTGCAGCAGCATTGGGGAAGCGTTTAAACAAGCCAAGATATTCCTCATATTCAAACAAGAGCGTGCCTGTTGTACGCAGGCCAACGTTTTCCAAAGCAACTGTTACGCCGTATTTGCCTGCCAGCTGCAGCAGCTTTTCAATACGCCCGTACACAAGCTCCTGCACCGCCAGTTTTTCTCCGCCCATGCGCCATGCTTCGTTGCTGTGTACAACAACAAAAGCCGCATTAATTTTGGCAGCATAGGCAAAAGTTTTTTCGTACACTTCCAGATATGCCGTGTCATTCGGGTCGGCAAGGTTTACGGCAACGCATGGCCCGTGAATGCTGAACCTGCGTTCCGCGCCGTCCCTGCTTTTTAAATCTTTCAGCACATAGTCCCAGTAATGGTCGGTGCCGAATTCATAAAAAATTTCAATATCGTATTGCATCGGCAAAGCTTTTAAAAATGCTTTGCTGAAGCTGCCGAAAGGCAAATCGCTTACCGAAAATTTCATCTTACAATCTCACCCTTTTGTACATAACCGATATTTTCTTTGGTTTCTGCGTTGAACAGGCTTACCTCGTCCCAGTTAAAGTCAAGGCCGATGTTGCCGCTAATTTCCGCGCCAGTGCCCGGCAGCGTTACAAACACCGTTTCACCATTTACGTTAACGGTCACGGTACGCTGGTTACCGGTGTTTTCCTGGTAGCTTACGCAGCCCTTAATTTTGCCGTCAGCCGCAGGTTTTAAATGCTCCGGCCTGATGCCAACAAGCACATTGGTATGCCCTGCCAGAATTTTCTGCCACAGCTCCGGCACATCGCTTACCACGTCGCCGATTTTCAGCTTGCCGCTGCTGTAATAGCCGCTGATGATGTTCATCGCGGGCGAGCCGATGAAGCCTGCAACGAAGGTGTTGGCCGGATGGTGGTAAATAACGTCCGGCGTAGCTGCCTGCTGCAAAATACCATCGCGCATAACGACGATGCGGTTGGCAACGGTCATAGCTTCAATCTGGTCATGCGTTACGTAAATCATGGTCGGTTTGTAAATTTCGTGGATACGGACAAGCTCCGTCCTCGCCTGCTGGCGAAGCTGGGCATCAAGGTTGGAGAGCGGCTCGTCCAGCAGAAAGTACGGCGATTGTTTTACCAACGCCCTGCACAATGCAACACGCTGCTTCTGGCCGCCGGAAAGGTCTTTCGGCTTGCGGTTTTCATAGCCCTGCAAGTTCAGAATTTTCAGCGCTTCCATGGTACGTCTTTTAATTTCGTCCTCGCCTAATTTCTGGATTTTCAGGCCGAAGGCAATATTATCCCAAACGGAAAGATGCGGGAACAGCGCGTAGCTCTGGAAAACCATCGCCACGTTGCGCTCTCCGGGAGGCACGTCATTAATAACCCTGCCGCCCATAATCAGCTCGCCGCTGGTAATTTCTTCCAAACCCGCAATCATGCGCAGGGTTGTACTTTTGCCGCAGCCGGAAGGCCCGAGCAGGATAAGCCTTTCGCCTTCATTAATTTCAAGATTTAACGATTTAACGATTTTAGCGTCGCCGTAGGATTTGCAGACGTCTTTAAAAACTATGCTATTCATTAACCTTTAACCCCCGATTGCATAAATGTATTAAGAATGAACTTCTGGCAGAACACGTACAGAATCAACGGCGGCAGGCTTGTCAGCACGGCAACCGCCATAGCAATGCCCCATTCGCTGCCGCCCTCGGCGCTGATAAACATCTGCAAAGCCAGCGGCAGGGTGTACATATCTTTGTCCTGCAAAACCAAAAGCGGCCAGAAGTATTCGTTCCACGAGTTGATGAAGAACAGAATCGCCACCGCGATAACGGAAGGTTTAATCAGCGGCAGAATAACGCGGCGCAGGATGACAAACGGCTTGGCGCCGTCAAGGATGGCCGCCTCCAGCAGCGCCTTCGGTATGCCGCGCATCGTCTGGCGCATCAGGAAAATGCCCATGCCATCCGCGAAAGCGGGCAGCATTACACCCAGCGGGTGGTTTAACAGGTTCAGCTTGCTCATCAGCAGGTAGTTAGGCATAATCAGCACCGTTACCGGGATGAAGAACGTCAGCAGCATGCTGTTAAAAATCGTTTCTTTGTATTTAAAATCGTAGTAGATAAAGGCAAACGCCGCCAGGACGCTTGTTATAACCTTCATCGCGGTTGTGCCCGCGGCGATGATGAAGGTGTTGTAGATGTAGGTTAAAAGTGGGAAGTCCTCCAGCACCGTTGTGTAGTTGTTAAGCGTCGGCGGGAAGGGCAGCGGGTTCAGCGTAGCCTGAAAAATCTGGTCCATATCCTTTAAAGAAGTGGATATCATAAAAACTATCGGCCACAGCTGAATAAAAACTGCAATTAAAAGCGGGATATGCCACATTAATTCTTTTTTATCAGTTTTCATAATATACCTTCTTCTCTAAATATTTGGTCCTAAACAGCAGGAACGCGATATAGCAAATCATCGTAATTATGGCAAAGGCTGCGGATTTGCCGGTCTGGAAGAATACAAACGCATACTGGTAAATGATGTACACAAGGTTGGAGCTGCCCTGGTCAGGCCCGCCCTGCGTAAGCATGTTTACCGGCACCAGCACATACTGCAAGCCGAACACCACAGTTATTGTAAATACGTAAATAGCGGTAGAAGACGTCATCGGCACGATAATCTGTTTAAAAATCTGCCAGTTGCTGGCGTTTTCAAGTTTGGCTGCTTCAATCATTTCTTTCGGCACTGCCAGCATGGCGGCCAGCATTACAATCAGGTTGTAACCGAAAACCTTCCAGCCGATGATGGTGCAGATAGCAAAAATTACCAGCCAGTTTTCCTTAAACCATCGCGGCGATTCCAAGTCGAACCACGAAAGCACAATGCTTAACGGGCCAGCCAGCGGGTTGTAAATCCACAGGAACAGGATACTTGCAACTGCAAGGGAAAGAGTTGCCGGCATGAAAAGGGTTGAACGGTAAAAGCCCTTGCCGCGTTCAATTAAGTGCCCCAGCACAAACGAAAACAGGTATGGCAGCACAAAATTCAGCACCAGCATGATGGCTACAAACACAACCGTATTGGCAAGTATTTTGATAAGTTCCTCGCTGCCCAGCACGGCGGTGTAGTTTTCGATACCGACAAACGTCATGTTGGGGCTGACCATATTCCAGCTGAAAAAGCTTAAATACAGGTTTTGCAGCAGCGGCCAGTACGAAAATACTACAAAAAAGAAGATGCTTGGCAGCAGAAACAAAAACGCGTGCCATTTATTCTTTTCCATCTTAATTTCTCCTTTAGTTAAAAATCAGGCTGCCGCAGCAAGCAGCAGCCTGAAACTTCATCAGCCCTTATTACATCAGGCTGTTAATTTTTTCTGCGGTTTCGTGCAGAGCCTGCGCAGCGCTTTCTTTGCCGCTCAGGATAATGTCGCGGGCGTCGATGAGAAGCTGTTCAGCCTGTAAGCCGTTAGCGCCGGGGAAGCTTGCCCAAGGTACAAGGTTAGGCATTAAGGAAAGTGCAACCTGCACGTTTTTGTTGGTGTCAACCAGTTTCTTGAAGCCGTTGGGGTCGTTTTCTACGCCTTTACGCGGCGGCAGGTAACCGGTGCCGGTACTCCATTTCAGCAGTGCTTCCGGGGATTCCAGATATTTGATAAATTCAACGGCTGCTGCTTTTTTAGCATCGTCGTTGCTGAAAATCATCAAGAAGTTGCCGCCTGCCGGAACTTTCAGCTCTTTGCCTTCAAATTTCGGGAACGGAGCAGCCATTACTTCAAACTTAGCGCTCTTTTCAAAGTTGGCGCGTTTGCCGATGGTGGTGCAAACCATGCCCAGCTTGCCGCTGAGGTAAGCCTGGAAGCCTTCTTCGTTGGTTGCATGCAGGCCGCTGCCGTCTTTAACCATGTCGGCCAAAAGCTGGTATGCTTCGGCAGCTTCCGGGGTATCGAAGCCTGCCAAGGTTTTGCCGTTTTCTTTCTTCAGCATGCTGCCGCCGTTGGATTCGATGATAGCCTGCTGAGTCCAGTTATCGGCATATTCCTGCATGAAGAAGCCCATGTTGCCGGTGTTGTCTTTAATCTGTTTCGCAGCCGCTTTAACTTCGTCCCAGGTTTTGGGCGGGTTAGCGGGGTCAAGCCCTGCTGCTTTAAAAATTTCCGGGTTGTAGTACAGTACCGGCACACTGATGGAGTACGGCACGCCAATCTGTTTGCCGTCGTCGGTCTGCGCCAGCGCCAGTACGTTAGGCAGGAAGTTGTCTTTTAAGAAGTTCGGGTCTTTGGCGCTTTCAAAGGATTGGTTGATGTCCTGGTATTTCAGGTTTTCGGCAGCATAGTTAAGGTAGGACCAGCCCATCTGCACTACGTCCGGATTTTTGCCGGAAGCAATGGCTGCCTGCAGGTTTTGGGTAAGGCCTTTATACATATCAGGGTTGTATTTTTCAACTACTTCAATATCGGGATGTTTTTCGTTAAAATCTTTTACAAGTTCTTTAACGGTCTGGCCGCCGAAGCTTTCAGACGCTACATGCCAATATTCAATTTGTACTTTTTTGCCGCTGGTACTGTCGGCAGATTTGTTATCGCCGCCGCAGCCGGCAAAGAATGCGGTACACATGGTTGCCAGCAGAACACCGGCAATTTTTTTCTTTAAACTCATTATTAGAACCTCCGTGATTTTGATTTTCTTCATTTTAACATTAAAATTTAAAATGCAATGTGTGCAGCAGGTTAAGTATTGGTTAAAAAACTTTAAATTTCATTAAGAAATTGTTAATTATGTAAAATTTTCTACACAATAAATTCACACTCCGCCGCTATGATAAAGTTGACACCGGCACAGAGTTTTCGTTAAAATATAGTTAATATAATTAAGGAGGTTAACTTACACAATGAATAAAAACTTAATGATTGTTATCGCCGCACTGCTCGTAATTTTCGGGCTTGTAATGAGCGGTTACAACAACCTTGTAGGCATGAATGAAAACATCAACGGCAAATGGTCACAGATTGAAAACCAGCTGCAGCGCCGCAACGATTTAATCCCCAACCTTGTTAATACCGTTAAAGGTTATGCTGCACACGAAAGCGACGTATTTAAAGCTGTTGCCGATGCGCGCGCAAAACTTGGCGGAGCTAAAACCGTGCAGGAAGCAAGCCAGGCTGACGGCGAACTTTCCGGCGCACTGAGCCGCCTGTTAATGGTTGCCGAAAACTATCCGCAGCTTAAAGCCAACGCCAACTTTACTCAGCTGCAGGATGAACTGGCAGGCACCGAAAACCGCATTGCCGTATCCCGCCAGGATTACAACAACGCCGTGCAGGAATTCAACGCCAGCATCAAACAGTTCCCAACCGTATTGTATGCAGGCATTTTAGGCTTCAGCCAGCGAGATTACTTTGAAGTGCCCGAAAGCGCCAAAGCAGTGCCGCAGGTACAATTTTAAAATGCGTTAAGGATTTAAACCATGATTAAGCATTTTTTACTTCTGCTGCTTGTACTGGCACAAACCCTTTATGCCGCAGCAGGGCTGGAAGCAGCGGAAATACCGCCTAAACCGCAGGCAGGCACTAATATCTATGTGCAGGACTACGCTGACGTTATTTCACCGGCTTCCGAAAAAATAATTTATTCTATCGGCCGTGAGCTTGACAGCAAAACAACGGCACAGGTTGCCGTGCTGACCGTGCCTACGCTTGACGGCGAGCCCATTGAAAGCTATGCGCTTAAAGTGCTGCGCGGCTGGGGCATCGGCAGCCGTGATAAAAATAACGGCGTGCTGATAGTTGTTGCCACGCAGGACCGGCAAAGCCGCATTGAAGTTGGTTACGGACTGGAAGGCGCGCTGCCCGACGGGCTTACCGGACGCTTGCAGGACGACACCATGCTGCCCTACTTTAAACAGGGGCAGTACGATAAAGGCATTGTTAACGGCTATGCCGCAACGGCAGCGACAGTTGCCAAAGAATACAATGTTAAGCTGGATGGCGTAAGCTACACACCACCGGCACCGAAGCAGAATGACAGCCTGCCGCTGTGGGCAGAACTTGCTGTCGGCATCGGCATAGTACTGCTTCTCATAATAGATAACGTGTTTTTGGGCGGCTTTATTACCCAAATGCTGATTTTATCAATCTTCCGGCGCGGCGGGGGCGGCGGCTTCGGCGGCGGCGGAGGTTTTGGAGGCGGCAGCGGCGGGGGCGGCGGCTCCTCCAGAAGATGGTAAGTAAATAAGTAAGTAAAAAGTAAACGCACCATGTAAAAACATGGTGCGTTTTTAGTTTAAACAGCAAAAAAGCTGTGGTGCTAAAAGCACCACAGCTTTTAATTTACGCTATAAACTTATTTGCCTTCAATGGCGATATACTTTTTAGCTTCAACGGCTTTCGGGTCTTTTTTAGGAATGCTCAGGCTCAAAATACCGTCTTCGTATTTAGCCTTAATATCTTCTTCGGTAACGGCGCTGCCAACATAGAAGCTTCTTGTCATGCTGCCGCTGTAACGTTCACGGCGGATATAACGGCCTTCGTTATCTTTTTCGTCTTTATCAACGCCTTTAGCAGCCGAAACGGTAAGGTAACCGTCTTCCAGATGAGCGCTGATTTCATCTTTTTTAAAGCCCGGCAGGTCAATATCAAGTTCATAACCTGTTTCGGTTTCTTTAACATCAGTTTTCATAAGGTTTTTGCTGTGTTTGCCATACAACGGGTTTCTGCCGCCGAAGAAGTTTCTTTCAAAAGCATCGTCCATGAAATCATCAAATAAGTTTTCTCCAAAAATGGTAGGTAACATCATAATAAAAGACTTCCTTTCAAAACTTGCAATTTATATCAGCAGCTTTAAAGGCTGTCGCTTCTGAACTTAAGGGTCCCGCCCCTTATTGGGGCCTTCCTTCGTTCTGAATATAATATACCACTTGTTGTTAGCACTGTCAATAGTTGAGTGCTAATATTTTAAAAAATTTTTAATCTTTTTTTATTTATAATTAAAAAACTGCCGTAAATTTGTTTACAGCAGTTTCTTTCTGTTCATTTCCGCAGCCTCCGGCTGTTTAGCCATATAGCAGCTGCCTGTATTACAAGCATGGCCGCAAGCACAACGCCCGGCAGTGCTGTTTTAAACAACAGCAGCCATCCGCAGGCAGCGCCAAAAGCCCATAACACGGCTGCCCAAAGAGCAGCTTTTTCATTTTGCCTGCACATTTTTTGCAGCCTGCCGCTCAGCTTTATCGCCTCTGCCAGATTTTCCGCATTGCCATCCTTAAAAACAACACTGCCTTCTTTAACGGCACCGGGGCTGTAAATATCTGCCCGCAAGGCTGTGCCGTCATCGCAACGCTTAATTACGGCAACAAATTCCCCGGTTCTGCAAAAAGTTTCGGCAAGTTCTTTCTGGTGTTCCACGCTAAGTTCCGCCACTGTTTTATCAAAACCGGCCTTACTGCCGATGTATTCTGCCCTGTGCTTGGCACCGCTGCTGAACATAACCGTGCGCACGCCGAGTTTTTGCAGGCTCTGCAAAGCTGGGGCAAGATTGGTATTGACTTTCTCTCCAACCGCTATAATCCCCTGCAAGTTTCTGCCGCAGGTTAAATAATAGGCAGTTTTGCCCTGTTTTTGCAGTTCCGCTTCATATTTGGCAAAAGCGGCAGGAACATCCGCCACAGTACGCACAAATGCCAGTGTGCCCATGCGGATATTTTTACGGATGCACTGTGCCGCAATGCCGCCCCGCAGCATTACAACGCCGCTGCATGCAGGCAGGTTAAGCCCAGCTGCCGCATTTTTCAATACTTCGCGCAGCGGATGCCCGGCAGTTTCCGCAACGGATGCCGCCAACGCCAAAAGCTGCGCTTCACTGACAGCTGCCGTAATAATATCTGTTATTTCCACTCCACTGCCAGCGGCAAAACTTTCACCAAAAACTGCCATGCTTATTTTGCGGCTGTTTTTTAATGTTTTTTTGTTTTTAAACAAATAATTGTTGTTTTGCGCATTCTGCAAGGCAAAATAATAAGGCAGAGTATTACCCAGCATAAACACACCTGCCCCGGCTGCCATAAGCACGCTGCTTAAAACCTGCCACGAAGCAGCCGCGCCAAGCCCGTAAAACCACCAGCTTAACGCCGCTGCAAGTGCAAGGGCAAATACCGCGGGCAGCACAAACGCCGCTGTTTTACCGGCTGTAATGCCGTCATCAGGCTCCGCGTCACTAAAAATTAAACGGTTTTGCTTAAAATAGCAATTTACCAAAACGGTAAACAGTAAAACGGCAAGCGGTGCGAAACCTGCCGCCGCTGCACTGATAAAACCGTGTACCGCATTTATGCTTACAATGACACTGCTGATGATTCCAGCCGCGCAGCAAACAAATACCAGCCCTTCCATTGCCGGTATGCCGCCAAATAAAGTTTTTCTGCCGCTTTGCAAAACAGGCTGCGAATAATAAACAAGCGGCAGCAGCAGTAAAAACTGCGCCGCAGCAAGCGCTGCCGTAAAACGCCAGTCCGCAAGCGTTACAAAAAGTGGCACCGCCGCTAAAGCACATAAGGCCAGTGTCAGCAGCAGGCAAATTTGCAGTTCTTTTTTAGTTAAATTTTTATTTGCAGCCATTTTCATCATGCCGTTTAACACTTACCTCTATTTTCATTAAATAATCATCGGCATAACGCTCCGATAAATAATTGGTTATATCATTCTGATAAATACTGCCGTTTGGTTCATAGCCAAGTTCATGCAGCTCGCAGCAAAACTTGCGGTATTCCTCCTGCAAGGCATAGTATGATGAACGTATATATTTAACGGCATAGCATCCTGCCGGTTTAACGTGCAAATAGCGGCTTTTTGCTTTTTTATCAACTCGCGAGGAGAACCATCCCGTAGCAAAACTGCCGTTTACAATATTTTCGTAAGGAATTATCTCGCCAGTAACAAAATCATCATACGCATTATGCTTTGTACAGTAATCCCATAAACGCGAAACAACAGCAAATAATTCTTTTTCACTATTATTTTGGGGTCTGTCGCTGATTATAAAATATTCTTCTCCGGCGTCTTCAATGCTTATGGTATTTTCCTGCACATCAAACGCTTCTTTTGTCATTTTTAATGTATTACGCAAAAGGCGGCGGCGGCGCGTCAGCACTTCAATTTTCTGCTTCAGCAGCTTGTCCTGCTCTTTTAAAAGTTCCATAAAAGCATCGGTATCGCGCTCATCCATGTAATTTTTTATTTCTTCCAGCGAAAGCCCCACTTCTTTTAAAGTAGTTATAAGGTCAAACATATAAATCTGGTTCAGCGAATAATAGCGGTAACCGTTCGCCGCTGTTTTTACCGGCTTTAAAAGCCCAATATCATCGTAATGGAATAAAGTATCTTTGGTTGTATTGCAAAAGGCGGCAAATTCGCCCGTTTTTAAAAGCCTCTGCGAAATTTTTTAAACCCCCTTGACTATGGTGCAGCACCATACTTTACTATTATTATAGCGGCAAAATTACTTTGCTGCAAGTGAAAGGGTGAATTATTATGAAACATATCTATATGCTGCTGGCAGCCATCGCGCTGGAAGTAAGCGGCACCACATTTATGAAGTTTTCCGTAACGCACGAATGGCTTATCGGCTACCCCGTAATGCTGGCGGCCATGGCCTGTTCGTACTTCTGCTTAAGCAAGGCGGTTAAAAAAATCCCCATCAGCGTCGCCTACGCCGTTTGGGAAGGGCTTGGCCTTGCGGGCACGGCTTTAATAGCCTGGCTGATTTTTAACGAAACCATGCCACCCATTAAACTTTTAGCCTTCGGTGTCATCATTGCCGGGCTGATAATGATTAAAAAAGGCACTTTTAAAGTAGGATGTGATTGAAATGCAGATGACAGGACTTTTTTATATAATTCTCGCCGTTATCGCGGACGTAATTGCCAACGTCTGCCTCAAAAAATCGAACGGCTTTGCCAGCAAAAAGTACGGCTTTGCCTCACTGGCACTTATCGGCGTTGCCTTTTTGCTTATGGCACAAGCGCTGGTAACGCTGGACTTAAGCATAGCTTACGCCGTCTGGGGCGCACTGGGCATACTATTAACCACTTGCGTGGATAAAGCCTTTTTCGGCCTGCGGATTAAACCGCTCGGTTTTGCAGGCATTGCCACCATGATCAGCGGCATCGTGCTTTTAAAAATGGTATAACAACCCCCTCTCTGCTCTGCCAGAGCAGTTGCGCTCAAAGTTTAAGCTTTGGGGGCTTTTTTATAATTTTCATATAAAATTTTAAACTTACTTAATGCAAAACGCATAAAACTATGATACAATGAGTAATATAGAATTATTAATGATTACAAAAGGGTGGTAACGTATGAAAAAATCCTTATTAACTCTCGCACTCGCCTTTGGCCTTGTTGCTGCACCTTTTACTACCGATATTTTAAGCAGCACCGCCGAAGCAAAACCGCTGCCGCCGCGCCCTGCTGCACGCGAAGGGCTTGTGCCGCATCAGGTACGCATTGATAACGAAATTGATTCCATCAGCGCGCGCTTTGGCGTAGCCGAAAGCACCGTGAAAAAATTTTACAACCAGGGCTGGGGCTTTAAAGAACTGCGCCACGCCGCCTTTTTAAGCTATGCCACCGGCAAGGACATGGGCGCCGTACTTGATTTGAAAACCGAATACAACAGATGGCCGCGCGTTGAATATATGCTGGGGCTGACCCCTAACGACATTAAAGCCGCGCACGATAAAAACGATGCCGAATATTTAAGCACCGTGCTTGGCGTTGACACCGCCGTAAGCCTGCCGCTGTTTGAACAGAACTTTGGCATGGGCGACATTGCCCACGCAGTGCTGATGGCTAAATATTGCAGCAGCACCCCAGCGCAGATTGTTGAAATGCACAACCCGCCCGCAACTGATTGGGACGCCGTTGCCACGCAGCTTGGCATTACCGAAGACCAGATGTACCAGGTACGTCTGGACATGGAAAAGCTGAGGCCTTGATGGGTGGAAGTTGGAAGTTATTATAAATAAGCAGTTATAAGCAAAAAATAAAAGCAAAAAGCGAAGGCATAACGCCTTCGCTTTTTTGGTGTGCAAGGTTAAGCCTGCGCTTTTTTATTTTTATAAACAAAGTAATAGAACGGTACGGCAATTACAGCTGCGCCAAGGCCCATAATCAGCTGCTGGGGCTTAGCCTGTGCCAGAAGCCATAAACTGGTAAGCACGGCAATAACCGGAATAACAGGGCCAAACGGAATTTTAAACGCACGCGGCGCATCCGGCATTTTTTTGCGGAATACCGGTATAGAAAGGCAGGTTGGAATATACTGCGAAAAACGCGATACCACGCTGATGGAAGCAAGGAACGTAAAGCTGCCGGTATAGGCAATTAAAAGCGCGATAATGGTAGAAGCAATTATGCACCAGTAAGGAGCGTTAAAGCGGTTGCGCTTCGTCATAGCGGCAGGCAGCATGCCTTTTTCTGCCAAAGCAAGGCAGCTGTACGGAGTAACAAAAGACGAACTGATGCACAGCGCACCGATAGAAACCAACGTGCCGGAAGCAACAATGCCCACGCCGAAACTGCCTGCAATACGCCCGAAGGCTTCCTGCACAGGAACCGTTGTATTGGCAAGGTCATAGCCCATTATGCCGATAGCGCAGGCCAGAAGCATAAAATAAATTGCTGCTACAATGCAGATAACAACCAAAATGGCTTTCGGCAAATTCTTTTGCGGGTTTTCCATTTCGGAAGCGGCAACGGCGATACTTTCAAAGCCCGTAAAAGTAAAGAACAGCATTACAGCCGCCGTGCCAAAGCTGCCGGGGGTATATTCACCGCCGGGGAACAGCGGCGTAAAATTGGCGCTGTCGATAAAGAAAACGCCCATGCCGATAAACAATACAAACGGCAGAATCTTGGCAACGGTTGCCATATTCTGGATAACCTTAAAGAGCTGCACGCCAAACAGGTTCATAATTGCCAGCAGTGCAAAAATTACGGTTACAATAATGTTTTTCATTAACGGCGTGCTTAACTCCGGCATAATGCCGCCCAAAGCAGTGGCAAAGCCAACGCCCATGGTAGAAAACGCAATAATGCGGGTAATCCACGTTAAAAAGCCAACTTCGTAGCCGATAAAATTGCCAAAAGCCTCTTTGGCATAAATGTACGGGCCGCCATTATCTTTAAACAGACCGCTGGCTTCTGCAAAGCAAAAAGTCATTGCCAATACCAGCAGCATATCAAACAAAAGTACGCCAAGGCTTGCCGGGCCGATAATGCTCATGGCGTTGTTAGGCAAAAGAAAAATGCCCGAGCCGATAATGCTGTTAATACCGAAAAGCACTATCGTCCAAAAGCCCATTTTACCTTTACTCATAGTAACTTCTCCCTTATTTTAAATTAAACCTTATTTTTAGATGCGGCAACCATGTCGATGAAACCGGCAAAAATTCTGCGCATTTCCGGGTGCTCCTGCCACATATTTTCCGGGTGCCACTGTACGGCAACAATCTGGCTGCCTTCGGAGCTTTCAATTGCTTCAATAACTCCGTCCGGAGCTTTGGCCGTAACTTTTAAGCCTTCGCCAACTTTTTTAATGCCCTGATGATGGCGGGAATTTACATACGCTTTGCCGCCAAGCGCTTCATACAGACAGCTGCCTTCTTCCACCGTTACGTGGTGAGTAGGATAGCAGCCGTTTGCACCCTGCGAATGGCGGATATAAGCGTCAGGGTTCTGCGTTGCCAAATCCTGATATACACTGCCGCCCATCATAATATTAATAAACTGGCAGCCGCGGCAAATGCCGAAAATAGGCTTGCCTGCCTTGTAAAAGGCTTTAAAAATTTCTGCTTCAAACACATCGCGTTTGTAATTGGTCATGCCGATATGCATCCACGGTTCTTCGCCGAAAAACGAAGGGTCGGCATCCGGCCCGCCGGGAATAATCAGCGCGTCGAACATCTCTGCATAATCTTCGCCTTTAGCACCCGGAACATCCGGCAGCACAATGGGCAGCGCGCCCAGCTCGTTAATAATATCAACCAGCCCGCGTGCGGTAAAAGGCGCGCGCACAAGGTTAGTTACATCACTGGCGTACGGGTAAGTATCGGCAGTAATGGCAATACGTAATTTAGACATATAAACCTCCTGAAATTAAAACATTTTGCTGAAACAATAATTACAGCAGAAACTATTATACCGCAAAATTATAAAAAATTGAATTTGCTGAAGAAGATTTTGATGTGAAATTTTTAGTTTTGAAATTTCACTGAATAAAAATCAAAAATCTCACTGAATGGATTTCGTAAATTTCACTGAATGGATTAAAATATAAGCCCCAAAAAAGAAAACATACGCCGCAAAACTTAAATATTTTACAGCGTATGTTTTTTGTTTCACAACACCCGTCTTAACAATTCCACGGCCGATTCGTCGGCAGGGTTATTGGTGCCGAGTTCGCCGCGGAAGGCGCGGGCAAGGATTGATTTTTTGATAATGTCGATTTTAGTAATGGCGTTTTCTGCAAGTTCTTTAGCCTGCTGTTCTTTAGCAAGCAGGTCGTCAATGATGCGGACGATTTCGCTTTGTTCGGAAAGGGTTGGAACATTAACTAAAATTCCACTGACTTCTTTTTCTGATATTCTAGGCAAATTAATACCTTTAGAATTAGAAACTGTATAAAAAATAAATTTTTCCGTATTCATAAAATAATTTATAAATTTTGCAGTATTAAAATCTTCAGCTCTATAAACTAAAATATCAGTAGAACAAATACCAGAAAATTTTGCAATATCATGTTTATTTAAATACGGTCTTAATTTACCGTATAAAATATCTCCTAATTCAAATATAGTTTTTAAACTTTTAACATCATCAGAACTTCCAAACCCAATAATACCATTATTTTTTTCTATATGTTCTAATCCGATATATTTAACACATTTCTTATTATTTAACGTAGGTTCATACTTGTCTTTAATGTTTTTAACTATTTTCCCTAACTTCTTTTCTTCCCAAGTGTCCATACTTACGCCATGTTGTTTACGCCACTTAGTAGTTAATTCACCTGTAAAAGCTTTGTGCAAAATGGCGGCTTTGCGTGTTTCAAAACCCTCTAAAACATTTTGCATATTTTCTTTGGCTTCGTCCAATTTGGCAAAAAGACTTTCTATGCGCTCTACAATGCGTTGTTGTTCAGTAAGAGGCGGAAGAGGAAAAACACAATCCTCCATTTTACTTTTATTTACAATAGAAATAGTTGTTGCAGAAGCTTTTCTCCAAAGCTGTTCTATAAAATATTCACTTTTTATAAAATAGTAAAGATATAGTGAATTAAATTTAGGAATTGCCGAATTTATTTGTTGATTGGTAGTTCCTTCTACTTCTAAATATCCACTTTTACCGATACTTCCAATGCAGCATACCGCTGTTGAATATTTAGGTATTATTCTTGAAACTTTTTTACCTTCTTCACTCAAATATTCACTTGCATCATAAACATATCGTTCTGCGTCTAAATCAGCAGGTTTAAAAAAAGGAAAATTTCCACTATAATATTCTGTATGCTTCTTACTCGGCGTTCCGCCTGTAACAACTTCAGAAACATATTTAACATAAGTCCAGCACCAATTAGCCGGCACTTTGTAGGGCTGTTCTGCTTCGGGCACAAGTGCCTGCTGTAATTTTTCTTCTGGCGTAAGCTGCGCCTGCTTTTTTTTGCCTGCCATCAGCGCACCTCCGCAAGTGCGTTAAGTTCTTTTATTACGCTTTGCAGCAAGTCTACCGCTTCTTCAAGCTGGGCAGCGGCTTCTGCGGCGCTTTCTGCCGGGTCTGGCAGGTCGTTGTAATCAAGCACGCTGTCGTCGCGTATCAAGCCTAAATCAAGGCTGTTGCCTTTGGCAGTAATTTTGTCGCGCGTAAATACGCTCCAACGCCCATCCTGTACCTTGGTTCTGTCTTTGGCCTCATAAGCAGCTTCAAAAGCGGCAAAGTGTTCTTTTTTAAGCGGGTTGGTTTTGCCAAAGCTTGGCATATTTGTACGCAAATCGTAAAACCATACTTCTTTGGTGTTACCCTTATCGGTTGTTCCGCGCGTAAAAAACAACACGTTTGTTTTTACGCCTTGGGCATAAAAAATACCAGTCGGCAGGCGCAAAACCGTATGCAGGTTACACTTATCCATTAAATCGCAGCGTATTTTTTCGCCGTCGCCGTCTGCAAAAAGCACATTATCGGGCAGCACAACAGCGGCACGAGCTTTGCCATTTGCCTTAAGGCTGCGGTAAATATGCTGCAAAAAGTTTAACTGTTTGTTGCTGGTTGGGTAGGTAAAATCGTCGCGGGTGGCACGTTCGCCGCCTTTTTTAGTGCCAAATGGCGGGTTGGTAAGCACTACGTCGTAACCGTTCATGCTTTTGCCAAGGTTGCTTAAAGTATCGCCAAGTTTAATTTCGCCGTCAATATCGTGGAGCATGGCGTTCATTAGGGCAAGGCGGTGCGTGTCGTGCACAAGTTCACAACCGGTAAAAGCGTCGTTGCGTTCAAATTTGTAGGCGTCCTCATCAAGGTTAAAAAAGTCATCGGTCTGTTCTTTTACATAACGATGGGCGGCAATCATAAAGCCAAAGGTGCCACAGGCGGGGTCGTTGCAAAGTTCTCCGGGTTGGGGTTTAATAAGCCTTGTCATTACGTCAATCAGCACATGCGGAGTAAAATACTGCCCTGCGCCCGATTTCTTTTCGCTGGCGTTTTTTTCTAACAGGCCTTCATAAAGATTACCCAGCCCTTCTTCGCGGGCAGAATACCAGTCCAGCTTATCAATAGTTGTAATTATCTTTTCAAGGTTTTTCGGTTCTTCGATATTGGTAACGGCGCCGTTATAAATTTCGCGTACACGTCCTTTGCAATAGGTGCCAAACAGGCGCAGCAAATCTTTATAATAGTTATAAAGTTCTATGCCCGATTTGCTTTTTAAAACATCCCAGCTGTAATCTTTAATTATTTGCTTTTGGGCGTTTTCGGCAATTTGTTCTGCCGTAAGGCTATCGCCTTCAAGTATGGTTACGCCTTCGGCAAATTTTGCTTCTACATCTGTTTCTTTAGCCATTTTTAAAAATAAAATGTAGGTAAGTTCTGTTACATACTGGTGGTAGGTAATGCCGTCATCTCTTAGTACGTTGCATAAGTTCCAAAGTTTGGCAACAATTTCCTGCGTATTCAAGCTGTTCTGCCTCCATCGTCGTAAAGATATTCATTAAGTTCGGTAATAATGCCTTCAAGGTTATTACGGAAGACTTGGTTAAGCCTTTTATAGCCGCCGTTTGTTTTAAAGCGTTCATCTTCATCAAAAACTTTAACATTCATAACCGATTCGTTTAAAAGGTAGCTTTCTATGCGGCTCAGCCAGTTAATCTCTACCCTGCTGAAGTTATGCGCTTTTTTAAGCTTATCTACCGCGCGGCGGATGCGTGCCTGGTGGCTTACAAGCGGTGAGCCGATGGCGTAACGGCGCACAAGGCTGATGATGTCCGCTGTTATTTCTTCACTGGTAATTTCACTGACGGCAGTATTAAGCTGCTGCGTGGTAAACCCGTTTTGTGCAAGAGCCATGCGCAGACTTTTAAGCGTTTCACGCGTTAGTTCTTTTGGGCGCGTGCAAATAATATTTAGTGCAGCAATTTCGTTAACATTGTTTTTAACAAAGTCTTCAAATGCTTCAATATAATCTTCCGGGCGCTGCTCATTTTTTCCAAAGCCGCGTTCGCGGATAAGAAATTTATCCTGCTTATCGGAAATTACTTTGGTATAACCGCCATGCCCGTGCTTATCGTCCAGCATTTCTAAAAGGCTTGCTTCCATTAAAAGCGTATTGCGCGCTTCGGAAGCAGGCAAGTTTTCAATTTTTTGTATAAAGCCTTCTACCGTTAAACCTGCTGCCAGGTCTTTAAATTCAGCTATTTCTTCTTTGGTAAGGCTGCGTTTTACACGCTGTAATTTTGCAATTATCTGGCTGACAGCATTTTTAATATGCGCTTCGTCATCTAAAACTTCCAGCCCGTCAAGCAGCTGGGCAAAGGTTGTTTTAGGGTCTGCCGATACCGGCTGCATGGTGTTTACTTCTTCCAGAGAATCATAAACACCGACCGGGTCATAAATTTCAAAATGCGTTTTATTAATTTCGGGGCACAGGCGCGTGGCGCGGCCCAGCATTTGCTCAAACAAAATACGCGATTTTACGCGGCGCATAAAAACAAGCGTGGTAATTTCCGGCACGTCGATACCTGTTGTCAATAAATCTACTGTTACGGCAATGCTGGGGAAACGTTCGTTTTTAAAGCGTTTAATTGCTTCCTGTACTTTGCGTTTGTTGCCGCCCGCAACGCTGCCGGTTATTTTCATAATGGCATCGTTATCAATGCCGTAATTGGTGTAAATTTCTTTTAAAATTTTTACTATTAAATCGGCGTGCTCGTCATCAACCGCATAAATAAGCGTTTTGCCCTGCATTACATCTTCCGGGTCAATATCACGGGCAATTTCTTCGAGTACGGTGCGGTTAAAGCTTGGGGTAATAATCTGCTTGTTAAACTTTTCAACATCGAAGTTCATTTCGTCCTGTAAAACTTCGCTGTTAGTTATTTCATGAGTTACAGGGTCATAAAGCGCAAGCATTTCGCCTTTATTGTATTTAATACCTTCGGTATTAAATTGGGTTTTTATTTTATGCGGCGCATCATAGTCTACAAGGTAACCTTCTATAACGGCTTCGCGGTAAGTATATTTAAATACCGGCTTGCCAAAAATCTGTGTAGTATGCAGCGCAGGCGTAGCGGTTAAGGCTATTTTAACAGCGTCAAAATATTCTATCACCATGCGGTACTTGCTTTGGTAATCCAGCTGGTCACGGTACAGTAACTCATCTTCGCCCATTTCTTTATCTAAAAGATAACCTCTGTGCGCTTCATCGATAACAATTAAGTCATAATCTGTTACAGACGGCTGGCGTTCTTCATCGTTATACAACAGGCGTTTAACCATACCCTGTACAGTTGCAATATGTACTTTGGTTTCATCTTCAAAAACAGCGTCCTCAAGAGTTTTTATGTCATATATATCGTTAAGTGTTTTTAAATCTTCCAGTTTTACTTCGTTAAATACATCTTCTGCCTGTTCGCCAAGGGCTGTGCGGTCTACTAAAAATAAAATACGGTTAAAACGGCCTGTTTTTAAAAAGCGGTAAATCATGCCAAGCACCGTGCGCGTTTTGCCCGTGCCTGTCGCCATAGCAAGCAAAATATTTTTTTGCCCGTTTATAACGGCATTTTCGGCTGCCTGTATAGCATTAAGCTGATACTGCCTTAAATTAAGCCCGTCTTTATCACGTAAAAAGTCATAAGGCAGTGTCTGCAATACTTTATCTGCCTTTTCAATATCACTCTCTAAAAGTTTCAGCATACCGTCAGGGCTAATCCATCCTCTCAACGCCTTCGGCATGTTGGCACTTTCCCTTAAATCTAAAAACCAAATACCTGATTTAGTTTCCAGCTGGGCAAGATAAGGCCTGCCGTTGGTAGCGAAAACAAACGGCGCTTTATACTTTCCCCATGTTGTTATAACGTATTTTTCATCTTCGGGCCGAATGTTTTGGGCGTATTCTTTACATTGATAATCTATGACAGAAGGAATATCTTTATGCTCTGCTTTTGCTTCGATAACAGCGACAAGTTTTTCACCTGCAAAAAGGGCGTAATCTGCCCTGCCTTTATTACCTGCCGCAGAAAGCGTTGGCCATTCGGCAATTGCAAGATTTTTACCCTTTTGTGGGCGTATACCTTTACCGTAACGCAGGTTTTCGGTATCGGCTTCCCAGCCAACCTTACGCAGCTGAGTATCAATCATGTAACGAGTTTCCGCTTCTGATTTTTGGCGCTGGCTGGCCGCAGCAAGAGCACGCTTTCTGCGTTCATCAGCAGCAACTGCTTTAGCAGCGGCAGCAATTTTTTCGGTCTCCTCCAGCATTTTTTGTTCTGCTGCCTTATCGTCGTTATCGGTTATGGATTGGGCGTCTGCTTCGGTAGGCATAACAAATTTACAATGCTTATACTGGAAATCACCATAGGTCTGCATAAACCATTCGCATAAACTATATGCCATTTCCAAAAGCGTTTGCCCTTCTTTAATATTTTCATAATTTGTATGGGCAGCCTTATTGCGCGCTTTGCGTAAAGCATGCAATATATCAGACAAATCAGGAGTAAGTAATCCTTGCAGCGAAAGTATTTTAATTTTGGTAACAGCATTACAATCTGTTGGAATTTTAATTTTATCATAAGTAAGCATTAAGTTGACGATTGTTTCACCAATCATGCCAAGCTTCATAATACAGGAATTGGAATCACTATAACAATATTTTTCAGCCAATATACCAAAATTAGCCAACACCGGAAAATGTGACTTTAAAAATGCAAAGTTTGATTTCATAGCCCTTACCCCTTTGCCTAAAGTATATATTCATGCAGAGTTAATTATATCCTAATATTATAATTATATCATATTTAAAACATCAAATTAAAAAGAAGTATAAAAAAAGACACCGGCATTCACCGGTGTCCTTAATTTTTAACTGGCGGAGTGGCAGGGATTTGAACCCTGGCGGGAGTTGCCCCCCCTAACGATTTAGCAAACCGTCCTCTTCAGCCACTTGAGTACCACTCCAATTGACTTACTTAATTAGTATACACTATGTTTTGCTGTTTGGCAAGTATTTAAAGCAACAATTTTAAATTTTTTCTGTGTTTCTGCGCGGACGCTCGTATTCCACATCGCCGTTGGCCAGCGCCCACAAATAAAAACTGGCTACCGAAGCATACGGGCTGTAACGTTTATGGTACCTTTCTGCCAGCGCCGGGGTTATTTTTTTATGCCCGTACAGCCTTTTAAGCCCGTTTTGAATAGCAGCATCGCCAAAACTCAATATATTTTTGCGCCCCAGCGAAAATATCAGCTGCATCTCCGCTGTCCATTTGCCGATGCCGTCCAGTTTTACCAGTTCTGCAATAACTTCTTCATCAGCCATAGCCGCAAAAGCAGCAAAATCAATTTCGCCATTAAGCACTTTTTGCGCTAGGCGTTTAATATACACGGCCTTGCGCCCGGATAAGCCGCAGCTGCGCAGCTGTTCCTCCGTTACTGAGTCAATCGCCTGCGGAGTAACAACACCGCCCAGCAATTCCGTAAAGCGCCGCCAGACACTTGCTTTGGCGTGGCGCGATATTTGCTGCCCCGCAATGGAATTAACAAGCGATACGAAAATATCGGGGTATAACTCTCTTTCAATAACCCCTGCTTTTTCGATAACGGCAGCCAGACGCTTGTCTTTCTTTTTTAAATAGTTCAGTTCTTTTTCACCGTATTCAAAATAAAGCATAGCGCTCCCATAATAAAAAACGCGCCTTAAAAGGCGCGGTAAAATCGTGGCGGAGAGGGTGGGATTCGAACCCACGGAGGCTTGCACCTCGCTGGTTTTCAAGACCAGAGCCTTAAACCACTCGACCACCTCTCCCTGCTAATTTTTTATTATATGATAAATGTGCTTATCAGTCAAGCGTCATTACTTTAAAATTTCATCCGTGCGCGCCAGCACAAAGGCTTCCGTTTCAAGTGCTTTGGCCTCCAGCGTCTGCATTTTGGCCGCTGCCTGCTCCACATAAGCAGCATCTTTAATAAGCCCAAGGTTAATTTTTACGTTATACAACGCACTGCGCAGCGCTGCCCTTGCCACAATGGCCGATACCGTTCCGTCGCTGATGGCATTGGGGTTGCCGGTTACAATAATCCTGCGTGCCAAAAGCAACACCTCCATACTCTTTTCGGCAATCTGCATGGGAACATCTGCCGCCGCAACAGCAGCCTGCTGTATTGCAGCCGTACGCGCCGCTTTTTCTTCATCCGTTGTTTTGGGCATTTTATAAGCTGCCATAAATTTGCCGAATACAGCTGCATCATCATCTGCAAGCGCCGTCAATTCTTCACGCAGTTTACTGGCAGCAGCAATAATTTGTGCAGTTTGCTGCTCATTTTCTTCGCTGCCTGCTTTGCCCACAGTTAAATTGGCAAGCATGGCCGTAAGCGCCGCCGCAACAGCCCCGCAAAGTGCCGAAGCCGCACCTCCGCCCGGTGTCGGCGCTTTGGACGCCAGGTCTTCCAAAAAAGTTCCGCAAGTTATAGTGCTTAAATTTTCCATATTAACCTCCCGTTACTTTGAAATCAAACGCTTATTATTATAATCAAAATTTATTTGCCCTGCTTTTTTCAGTACCGTGCTTAAAACATCAAGGTCCTTGCCGCTTTCACGAATAATTTCCGCCCCTTTTACAGATGTATAACCGTCCCCGCCGGAAAGCAGAAAATCATTAACAGCAACGCTGTAATATCTCTCAGGGCTCAGCATACTGCCGTCTGCCAACTGCGCAGATATTAACCTTCCGCCTTCCGGCGCAGTTAAATCTGCCGTTACGGTAAGCCCGGCAAAACGCACCCTGCCAATTTCCTTACTGCCCAGCCCGTGCTCCAAAGCCTTTAAAATATCACTGCCGCGCAACCGCACAACATATAAGGTATTATTAAACGGAAAAATCTGTTTCAGCGCTCTCAGCGTAACATTGCCCGCAGGCAGGTTGGCGCGGATTGCCCCGCCGTTATAAAGAGTTATATCCGTTTGCAGTTCGCTGTTAATTAAATCCATAAAATAATCAGCCAGCAGCGATTCACCGTACTTTTCGTTAGCCAGATACTGCGTATTATAAGCCAGCACCTTGCTGTAAACGGCATCGACGCGCTCAAAATACGGCTGCAAAAACGCTGCTGCCTTGCTGTCGCGTTCTTGCGTTAAAGCGCCGGTTTCATAAACATTGGCCTCTGCCTGTGTAATTTTGCCGGTACCCGCATCATAAAACAGCTTTATATGCCCTATTTGCATTCCGTATTCACCAGCCTGCACTGCCGTAATGCCCTTATAAGAGCAGGCAAACACAGTATGGCTGTCGCCTGAGGCCACAGCGTCAATGCCCTTCATGTTATCCAGAACAGGCACTATTGCTCCTGTCAGCATACCGTTTTCCATCTGTCCGCCGATATGCGCCAAAAGAACAACTATCTGCACGCCGTTTCTGCGTAGTTCCGCAGCATATTTATTTGCCGCTTCTGCCGGAGAGGTAAGTTTCAGCCCCGCCACCCGGTCAGGCTTTACTTTTTTAAACGCCTGCTCATCAAGCACGCCTATAATGCCTGTTTTTAAGCCATTGCGTTTAACCACGGCATACGGCGCAAACGGTGCGGGAATATTGCCGTTTGCATCTGTAATATTAGCCGCCAAAAGCGGAAAATCAGCGGCTTTAGCCTGACGCACAATAGCCGGGAAATTATAATCGAAAGCATGGTTGCCTGCACAATTTGCGGCAAACCCCATAAGGTTCATGGCTTCCACAGCGTTCAAGCCGTCAAAGCTGTCTGCGTCGATGCTTCCGGAGAGCATATCACCGCCGCCAACAATAAGCGTTCCTTTTGGATTGGCTGCCGTAAGTAAATTAAGCGCAGCAGCCAAACGCGCAGCGCCGGGCGCATTTTCTGCGGCGCGCAGCCTGCCGTGCAAATCGTTAACGCTGTAAATATCTATCTGTACCGGCGCTGCCTCTGCCAAAAAGGCTGCGCAGCACAGCAGCATTACAAAAAATAAATTTATAAGCCGTTTCATAACATCACCAACAAAATAATTCTGCCTGCATTATTCGCTGCCGCAGGGCAAAATACCTGCAAAAAAAGCAGGGCGTTAATCCCTGCTCTTATTTTGCTCCAGATATCTTTTTACAAGCACCGCCGCCGCATAGCCGTCCAGCGGTTCCGGCGGCACACGCAGCCCTTCCGGCAGCAGCGCACGCCAGCCGTGCGGTTTGTTAAGCTGCCAGTATAAAGTGCGTGCCTGTTCCGTACTGTGTTTTTCGTCAATTTCTATTACCGGCACGGCAGTAAAAATCTGCGCCAGCACTTTATGCACCGGCTGCGTATTGGTGCCGTTGCCGATAATTACCGCCTGCGGCAGCCCTTTATCGCTGCAAAGCAGGTTCAGTGCTTCCGTAAGTTTTTTTGTTTCCACCCATTCTGCGTTTAAAACTTCGCCCTGCGGCGTTACCTGCGCCACACCGGTTTTAAAGCTGCCGGGGTCTATGCCAAGCAAAAAACCGTTATTCAGCATCTTCAACCTCTAAACGCAGCAGCACCGGGCCGGAGGTATAAATATCGCCGCGGGCATACGCCTTAAGCATAACTTTGCCGCCAAGCGCCGCCATTTTTTCGCCGGTCTGCACCATAGTTCCCGCGTCAAGGTTGCCTACCTTGCCGGTAAGCGGGTCGGGCATTACACCGGCACTTACAGCCGTATGGTTAACAGAATTCAGGAACATTAAAATTTCGCGGTCCAAACCGTATTTAATGCCGCTTACATCTATAACTTTGCTGTAAATCAGCTCGTTGTTTTTATATACACATTCGTTATGCACAAGTTCAATAGTGCAAATTGCAGGCTCACCGGCTATAATGTTTGCCACGGCGCGCAGCCTTACAAACACATTGCCGTCTGCCGCCTGAATTTCTTTTAAAGCCGCCTGGATAAGTTCGTTAGGCAGCCATAAAACGCCTACCGGTTCTTCGCTGCGGATACCCATGCGCTGCATGGCCGCTTCGTTTGCCGCGCTCAGGAACATTTCAAGCTGCTTGGTGTTTTCGGCATCGGCAAGCTTGCTGCTTAAAACGCCTGCATAAATTACTTCGCCGCTGCGGTATACAACATCGCCCTCACGCATGGCAACAATGCCGCGACGCAGGCGTTCGGTAGTAGCCTCCAGCGAATTAACTTCTTTTTCAAGCGTTGCCTTCGATTCCGAAAGGCTGTTTACTTCCGCACGGGCACGCCCAAGCTCTTCGCGGCTGCTGTTAACCTCATTCTGGAGATGTGCTTTTTCGGCATTAATAGCCTCAATTTCTCCGTCAAGGTCCTGTATTTCCTTGTTGCGGTCAGCAAGGGCAGCACGGGCTTTATCCATTTTTTCCGCTGCTATGGTCTTTTCCCTGTTCAGGCTGCTCAATTCGTCCTGCAAACGTTCCATGCCGAACATTGCCGTTCTGGCGCTGTCTGATGATATTGCCATAACGATAATAGTCGTAGCCGCAATCAGCACGCCTGTAATTACCGTCATCAGCACCGAGGTATAGTACGGCCTCAGCCCGAAAACAGACAATTTTTTCTTACCTATTTTACTGCCCAGTTTATCGCCAATAAATGCAATCAGGCCGCCGACAACAGCCAGAATAATTATCAGGCGCAACCCAAACATAAACTCACCCCATTGCTTTTACGCATTTTTCTGCCGTAAAAGATAAATACCTACCATCAGGCAAATAATATTCGGCAGTGCGCAGGCCAGAAAAGGATTCATTGCCCCGCCTTTGCCAAGGCCCGTTGTAAAGGTCATAATCGCGTAGTAAATAAAAATAACTATAATGCTCAGCCCCAGGCCGATGGACGAACTCGTGCGCTGTTTCTGCGTTCCCAGCGGCGCGCCTATCATGGCAAAGAAGAAGCTGGCCATAGGTATAAAGATACGCATGTAAATTTCGCACCAGTGACGCGCAGTCGGCTGGTCCTGCATTTCCAGCATGTGTATGTATTCACGCAGTTCGCGGATGGTCATTTCTTCCGGCTCTTTCTGTTCCCAGGAAATTTGTTCCGGGGCAATGTCCAGAGGAATTATCTGCTCATCAAATTTGGCAGTGCTTTGCAGGCCTGCTTCATCATGCACGGAATACACCGTGCCGTCAATCAAACGCCAGGAACCGTTTTCCCAGCGGCCTTCTTTGGCAGTCTGGATGCGTGCCAGTTTGTGGTTGTCAAATTCCTCGATGGTAATATCCATCATTCTGCCGGATTCTTCTTCAAAGCGGCGGGCGTAGGTTAAACGCTGGGTGTCGCCGCTCATGGTTTTAATGATAACATTATCCTGCGTTTTCGGCTTGGTGTTCTTTTTAATCTGGTATTCCAAAACGCGTGTATACTGCACTTTGGAAGCAGGCACAACTTTTTCGGCCCATACAACCGAGAACATGCTGACAATAAACGCCACTATCAGCACCGGCGCCACAATGCGGTAATAGCTGATGCCGCCGGATTTCATGGCGATAATTTCGCTTGAACCGGACAATTTGCCGAACGCCATAAGTGATGCCAGAAGCATCGACATCGGGAAAGTGTAGTTAATTACTTCCGGCAGGCTGTAAAAGAACAGCCATGCCACGCTGTCCCAGCTGGCGCCGTATTTGGTCATGTACTGCGTAATGCGGTACAGCATGGAACTGGCGATAAAAATACTTGAGAAGGAGGCTATACCGAAGATGAACGGATACAGCAATTCGCTCAGTACATATCTGTCTAACAAACGTAAACGCATCTTCTTCCCCCCTACATGCTAAAGTTTTCACCAAGGTAGTATTTGCGCGCTACCGGGTCGTTGGCAATGGTCTCGCTGTCGCCGTGCAGCAGTATTTCACCATTGGCAAGAATGTATGCTTTATCAACAATGCTCAGCGTTTCGCGCACGTTATGGTCGGTAATCAGAATACCGATGCCGCGCTGCGCAAGATGGGCAATCATATTCTGAATATCGGCAACGGCAATCGGGTCGATACCGGCAAAAGGCTCATCCAGCAGAATGAACGCCGGGTCTGTTGCCAAAGCGCGGGCAATTTCCACGCGGCGGCGTTCACCGCCTGAAAGTTCCGTGCCTTTGTTTTTGCGGATATGGTCGATATGAAATTCTTCAACCAGCGCATTCATTTTTTCATAACGCGCTTTTTCCGGCACATTGTTGGCTTCCAATATGGCAAGAATGTTTTCTTCCACCGTCATTTTACGGAAAATGGAAGCCTCCTGCGGCAGATAACCGATACCGGCACGCGCGCGCATATACATCGGCAGGCCGGAAATATCCTGTCCGTCCAGCGTTACCGTGCCGGAATCCGGCTTGATGATGCCTACTATCATATAAAAGGTAGTAGTTTTGCCGGCGCCGTTAGGGCCGAGCAAACCAACAATGCTGCCCTGCTCCACACGGATGCTGACATTGTTTACAACGCGTCTGTCCGCATATTCTTTTACAAGATTAGCTGTTTCAATTACCACTATGCTGCCTCCACTTGTCCGGTGGTTTCTGCTGCTGCGTTTTGGGCTGCAGCTTCTGTCTGCGTTCCTTCGCTGCCTGCTGCGGCAGTACCTGCCTCAGCCTGTGCGGGCTGCTTTTCGGGAACATACACAATCTTAATATTGCCAAATGCTTCGGCACGCTGCCCTGCTGCGGCATTGCCCGCGTTATTCATAATCAAACGGTTGCCGGAAACCGTATTGCCGTCCTGCGTTGCGGTTGCGTTGCCGATAAGTTCTACTTTGCCGTCGTTGTTGGTGTCATAAATTGCTTTATCTGCCTTTGCGGTTAAATTGCGCGGCGGGCTTACAATATCGACATTGCCGGTAGCTTCTGCAAGGCCGGTTTTGCCGTTATAGGTAATCTGCGCTGCTGTAAGCACGCTGCCGTCGGTAGAAGTTAACTGACCCCAGGAGCCGATGGTTTCAGCGTATTCGGCATCGCTGTGATAGTCAATCTGCTCTGCCGTAAGCGTTTTATCTTCTTTGGTAACGGATGCTTCGCCTACTGCGGAAACAAAATCTTCATTATGCATTACAAAGGTTACACAGGTAATATGTGCATCGTCTTTATCGGCAACAACGCCGCCGGTAAGTTTGCCGCTCATGGTTTTGCTGTTAAATTCCGCAGCTGCGGCCGTAGCCTTGCCGCCGTCATGCAAAATTACCACATTGCCCTTGGCAGTACCGTTGCCGCTGGTCATATCATATTCAATTTCGTCGGCTTTAACATTAAAACCGCTGCCCTGAGCCGCAAATGCCGGCACATATAAAGCAGATGAACCTAACAGCATAAAAGCCGCTGCCAGCGCCGCTACTGATTTTATTTTCATCATTACAGTTCCCCTTTCTGTACTTCGGCATGTCCGCTTAATTTAAAATGGTCAAATTTACTGCTGGTAACAATTTTATCGGCCAAAGCCGTATGTTCATCTTTAACAACCTTTACTTTGCCGGTGGCCGTAATAATATCATCCTTCTGGTTCCAGCTGATTTCTTCGGCAGTTATCTCCCCGCCGGTAGAAAGCGTTGCTTTTACGCCGCGGTCGAGAGCAAAGTTTTTATCGTCGTTATTAATTTTGCCGCCGCCGGCCGTAACGTCAATTACAGAACCGTCCTCGCGGTAAATTTTGCCCTTAACGCCTTTCATTACAGCCTCGCTGCTGCCGGAAATGCTTTCCAGCGCTTCAACCGAAAACTCCCACAGTCGTCTGCCGTCCTGCTCGCGGCTGACGGTAGTGTTTTTAACTACTGCGCTTACCGCATTGGATGCGATATTTTCCGGGTTCTTAGGCGCCTCGCCGCCAAACATCAGCCAGGCAATTATTGCTGCTGCAATGGCAATGCCGCCTGCAATCAGCAAAAGCCCCTTATTTTTCACCTTGCTTCAGCTCCTTTTCTTCCGGCGGTGTGTACGGGGTATTCCAACGGTGCTGGAACCACAGCCAGTTATCCGGGTATTCTTTTATAACTTCTTCAACAATCTGCGTCATTTTCAAAGTTACGTTATAATCATCGGCCTTGCGGTCGCCGGTGTCTTCGTAGTAAATGGGATCTTTAACAATCGCCAGATGCCCGTAATTGCCTTCCTTGCGCACAATAAATATCGGCACAATCGGCGCTTTAAACTTTCTGGAAAAAAAAGCAGGCCCGGTCGGCGTTGAAGCCATTTTGCCGAGGAACGGAACAAAAATACCGTCATAGCCGCCGTCCTGGTCGGCAATAAGCCCCAGCATGCGTTTTTTCTTCATGGCGCGGGCACAGCCAAGAATTTCACTGGTACCGCGCGAAAAAATTTCCTGCCCTACGCCCTTGCGCAGTTCGTTCATAAAATCGCTGTAAATATGGTTCGGCTGCGGTTTTTCCACCGCGCTCAGCGGAAAGCCCGACAACGCCAGCGCCGCACCCAGCCATTCCCAGTTATCCATATGGCAGGCCAGCATTACAACGCCTTTGCCCTCGCCGAGTGCTTCCCATAAAACATCGGGGCGGTCAAAGGTTACAAGCCCGCGGATATTGTTTTTATTTAATGCCGGCATATACATAATTTCCATAAAAGTTGCGCCCAGCTTGATAAACAGGCTGCGGATGGTTGCTTTGGCCTGTTCGTCCGAATAGCCAAGGCGTTCTTTTATTGTTTCTTCCGCCCTTATGCGCTGTTTTTTTGCAATTATGTAATAAAGCCTGCCAAGCCCCAGGCCGATTTTTACAACCAGCTTATAGGGCAGGTGGCTGATTATCCAGCTCATGCTTTTTAATAAATAGTAAAGCCACATTATTGTGAATCTCCCTGTCCCTGCTTCATATAAGCATTTACAATTTCATTCCATTTGCCCTGTGCCTTTAAAATAAGTTCGGCCGCTTCGCGCACCGCTCCGCGCCCGCCGTTATTTGCGGCAACAAAGCTGCTGGCAGAAATTACCTCCGGCGCAGCGTCTGCCGGTGCACAGGCAAGCCCCGCAAATAAAAGCGCAGGCAGGTCGTTTAAATCGTCGCCCATATAGGCAATTTCATCCTGCTCAAGCCCTCCTGCCGCGGCAAGGTCTGCCAGTATTTTTCTTTTATCTTTAATGCCTTCATAAAGCTCTGTAATGCCCAATTCTTCCGCCCGGCGGTGAATAATGGCGCTTTTGCGCCCGGTAATAATTGCCACACGCACACCGCTGCGCAGAAGGCAGCTCAGCCCAAGCCCATCACGCGCGTTGAAGGCTTTAAAAAGTTCACCTTCAGCGCCGATATTCAGGCTGCCGTCCGTCAGCACGCCGTCCACATCAAGGGCCAGCAGTTTTATTTTGGAGGCATTTTTTACGTTTCTTTCCATTATACCACGCCCTGACGTACAAGGTCAGTCATATGCAAAAGCCCGATAACATGGTTTTCAGCGTCTACAACCGGCAGTACCGTAATCGGTTTCGGACGGTTGCTTTCCATGATATGCAAAGCCTGTGCAGCCAGTTTTTCTTTGGTAATGGTTTTCGGGCTGGCCGTCATAAGTTCCGTTACCGGGCGTTTTAAAAAGTCCACGCCTTTGCTGAGCCCGCGGCGGATATCGCCGTCTGTCAGCACGCCCAGCATTTTGTTGTCGTCATCAACGACAGAAACAGCGCCAAGCCCCTTGTCGGTAATAACAAAAAGTGCGTCCTGTACGCTGATATCTGCTTTAACAAGCGGGTTTTCAGTGCCGCTGTGCATAATATCTTCAACAGTAAGAAGCAATTTGCGTCCCAGAGAGCCTCCCGGATGGAATACCGCAAACTGGCTGGCCGTAAATTTGCGTTTTGAAAGCAGCGCCAGTGCCAGCGCATCGCCGTAAGCAAGCGCCGCGGTTGTGCTTGAAGTAGGCGCAAGCCCGAGCGGGCAGGCTTCTCTCGTGACACCGACATTTAAAACAATATCGGAATTTTTGGCCAAAGTGGAATTGGGATTGCCCACCATGGCAATTAATTTGGCGCCTATTCTGCGCAGCGAAGGCAATATATGCAGCACTTCGCCGGTTTCACCGCTGTTGGAAAGCGCAATAACAACGTCGCCTTCGGTTACCATGCCCAAGTCGCCATGAATGCCTTCTGCCGGGTGCAGGTAAAAAGAAGGCGTGCCGGTGCTGGCAAGCGTTGCTGCCATTTTGCGCCCGATAATGCCCGATTTTCCCATGCCGGTAATAACAGTGCGGCCGGGACAGGCCATAATCATTTCAACCGCTGCTTTAAAATGTTCGTCTATGCGTTCAACCTGTTCCAGCACGGCTTCCGCTTCCATACGCAGAACCTGCCGCGCCTGTTCCAGCATTACATCTTCCATCAGGAAATCACTCCTTTAAATGCAGGCAGCCCAATCAGCCGCGTACAATTTTATCTATGGCCAGCACGTCTTTCAAGAGTGCTTCCAAATTATCCAGTTTTACCATGTTCGGCCCGTCCGAAAGAGCTTCAGCCGGGTTATCGTGTACTTCAAGGAACAAAGCATCGATGCCTACAGCGGCAGCAGCCCTTGCCATATGCGGCACATACTGGCTCTGACCGCCGGAGGAAGTACCCTGCCCGCCGGGAATCTGCACGCTGTGGGTAGCGTCCATTACAACCGGGTAGCCGAGTTCACGCATAATGGCAAGCCCGCGCATATCCGTCACCAGAGTGTTATAGCCGAAACTTGCGCCGCGCTCTGTAAGCATAATGTTGTGGTTGCCGGCTTCTTCAATTTTTTTGATAACGTTTTTCATATCCCACGGGGCAAGGAACTGGCCTTTTTTTACGTTAACGGTTCTGCCGGTTTTTGCAGCCTGATAAACAAGGTCAGTCTGGCGGCACAAAAATGCCGGAATCTGCAAAATATCGGCAACTTCCGCCACTGGTTCTGCCTGCGCGGGTTCGTGAATATCCGTTACAATTGGTACGCCCAAATCTTTTTTAATCTGGGCCAGAATGGCCAAACCTTCTTTTAATCCCGGCCCGCGGAAGGAATTATAGGAAGAACGGTTTGCTTTATCGAAAGATGCCTTAAAAACATAGGGCATACCGAGTTTATCTGCAATGGCTTTGGCGCGCTGGCCAATCATCAGGCTGCGTTCATAGCCTTCCAGTACGCAGGGGCCTGCCATAAGCAGCATGGGGCAGCCCTGCCCAACTTTATAATTGCCAACTGTTACTATATTCATGTCTGCCTCCTTTATTTACTGATAGTTATTTATTGTTTTTTGCCGCAAAGAGTTTGTTGATTGCTTCCAAATCTTCAGGAGTATCAATGCCGATACCCTGAAAATCACTTTCAAGCACTTTTATTTTATAGCCGTTTTCCAGCGCGCGCAGCTGTTCAAGCCCTTCCACCTTTTCAAGCATGGTAGGTTCCAGCGCTGCGTACTGCAGCAAAAAGTCACGGCGGTAAGCATAAACGCCAACATGTTTATAAACGCGCATGCCTTCAATCTCGTTGCGCGGATACGGAATCAGGCTGCGCGAAAAATACAGCGCATAACCGTTGTCATCCGTTACAACTTTAACGGCAGCCGGGTCGTTGTATTCGCTTTCCTTCATCGGCACCTTCATGGTTGCCATTTTTAAATCATCATTGCCTTCAAAGGCTTTGGCCAGACGGTCAATAATATCCGGGTCAATCATCGGCTCATCGCCCTGCACATTAATAATTACATCAACATCCGGATACTGCATGGCAACTTCCGCCAGGCGGTCAGTTCCGCTCGGATGGTCCGGCGAAGTCATCACGGCTTTGCCGCCGAAGCCGGTAACGGTATCGTAAACTTTTTCGTTGTCCGTTGCTACAATTACATCATCCGGTTCTTCTGCTTCGCAGGCGCGCATATAAGTATGCTGAATCATCGGCTTACCGGCAATCAGCGCCAGCGGCTTGCCCGGCAGCCTGGTGGAAGCATAGCGGGCTGGAATTACACATAAAACCTTCATTACTTCTTCGTCTCCTTTTTAATGGCATTGACAATTGCTTTTTCAAACAAGTCCTGCCCTTCGGTAATCATAATATCCATATTTAATATGTACAGCGGCAAATCCCTGTTGAAGTAAATAAATTCGGTCGGAATTTTAACCGCGTCTTTACCGGTTGTAATAAGCGCCACCGCTTCTTTGCTGGCCGCACGCTCACTGATATACTGCATTTCCAGCATACCGTAATCGTGATGGTCAGGATAGCGGATTGCTTCAAGGATATCAAGCCCGATACCGGCGAGAGTCTGCTCGAAAGAGGACGGGTTGCCGATAGCGGAAAAGACCATAACTTTTTTGCCTTCCAGTTCGGAAAGTTCCAGCGTATTTTCATGAATGCCCTTGTACCAGTCGGCAATTTCGACAAAGTTTTTCGGGTGATGGATACTTTCGATAACCGGGGCACGGTCGTTATATTTTGCAAGGTTTTTGCGGAGATTAATACGGCTGAACTGCGAGCTCTGGTCGGTTTTGGTGAGCAAAAAGAGCCCCGCCCTGTCCAGATGCTTCAGCGGCTCGCGCAGTGTGCCGCGTGGCAGCAGGCAGCCGTTGCCAAACATATTGTAAGTATCTACCAGCACCACATCAAGGTCGCGGTACAAATGCCAGTGCTGATAGCCGTCGTCCATAATAATTACTTCGGCCTTCATTTTATCTACGGCAAACTGACCGGTAACGGCACGGTTTTTACCGATAATAACGGGAATGCCGGGCAGGGTTTTCGCCATCAGGTAAGCTTCGTCGCCTGCCTCATAAGCCGTCATGAAAATCTTCTTGCCGTCACTTACAACGCCCAGTTCTTTATCCCAGTGAGAACGGTAGCCGCGGTTTAAGATAACAACATTATAGCCCATGCTTTTAATCATAGCCGCAACTTTCTGCGCGGTAGGGGTTTTGCCCGTGCCGCCAACGGTAATATTGCCGATGGAAATTACGCAGCAATCAAGTTTTGTCTGTTTAAAAAAGCCCACGTTATACAGCCACAATTTGCTGCAAACGCCAAATTCGTACAAATAAGAGAAGAAACGCAGCACCACTAAAAGCACGCTGCCCATAAAAGGCGTTTCCGTGCCGTGCACCATCTGGTACACATACTGAATAATATAATCAGCATGGCGCAGGCTGATACCACCCTCATCATTAAGATTGCGGATATTGGTCGGGTAACGCGACATAATAGTTGCCGGAACAGTAGTAATACGCAGCAAATCTTCAAGATATTCAATACTGCGCACGGCAGCGCCGCGGTTTTCCTTAATAACCTGCAAAGACGCTGCGCCCATTTTGGCACGGCGTTTATCATCGTTTATAATATCCAGCAGTTCTTTGGTAAGTTCAGGTATGCCGCTCACCATTTTGCAGGCGCCAACCTTGCTCAAAAGCGAATAGGAATCTTTAAAGTTCTGCATGCTCGGGCCAACCAGAATAGGTTTGGCATGAGCGGCAGGTTCAAGTACGTTATGGCCGCCGTGGTTAATTAAAGAACCGCCCACAAATACCACATCGCCGACGGAATAAATGCGCCCCAGTTCGCCGATGGTATCAATCAAAAGCACCGGGTACTGCGGACGTACGCCGTCAATTTTCAAAAGCTTGGAACGGAGCCCAACTTCATAACCAAAATGCCCAACCAGGCGCACAATTTCGTTAGTGCGTTCCGGTTTACGCGGAGCAATAACAAGACGCGCCTCGGGATAAGTTTCCTTAATGGTTTTAAAAGCCTCCAGCATGGCTTTTTCTTCGGTAGGATGGGTGGAACCGGCAACAATAACCGGATACGCCCCTTCGATGCCCAGTTCTTTTTTATAATTATCCAAATCCTCCTGCGTTACTTCCGCATAGGTCTGGTCAAACTTGGTGTTGCCAGTTACATAAATTTTGCTGGGGTCTGCGCCCAAATGGCGGATATAATCAGCATCAATGCTGGACTGCATGCAGAAACGGCTTACAGTATTCAGCATATCATCCCAAATGCCGTACAAATAGCGGTAGGTTTTCACCGATTTTTCGGAAATACGGCCGTTAACCATCATTACCGGAATATTGCGTTCACGCAGCGCGCGCAGAAGATTAGGCCACAGCTCTGTTTCTACAGGCATAAAAATGCGCGGGCGGATTCGTTTTACAACGGATTCCGACACAAAAGGCAAATCCAGCGGGAAATAAATAATGGCATCTGCTTCCGGAATAATCTGGCGCGCCATATCATAACCGCCAACCGTAACTGCCGAAACCAGAATCGGAATTTCCGGCATTGCCTTGCGGATTTCCTTTACCAGCGGACTGGTTGCTACAATTTCGCCAACGGACGCACCGTGAATCCAAATACATCCCTTAAGTGCCACTGCTTCAATTTCTTCATCGCGAATACCGCCAAGGCTCTGGCGCATCCTGCGTGTAAAGCCTTTTTCACATATCGAACGGTAGATGAAATACGGCATTACGAGGAAAAATGCGCCAATCATCAGTAAGTTATAAATTATATACATCGGCTACCCTCATTTCGTTTCCTTGCTGCGGTACTGGATTTGATAAAGATGGGCATACAGCCCGTTTTTGGCAATCAGTTCATCATGCGTGCCGGCTTCCACAAGCGCGCCATGTTCAAGCACCAGAATCTTATCGGCATTTTTAATAGTCGAAAGGCGGTGCGCAATTACAAAGGACGTACGCCCTATCATCAAACGGTCAAGGGCATCCTGTACAACGCGTTCGCTTTCTGTATCAAGTGCGGATGTTGCTTCATCCAGAATTAAAATGCGCGGATTTTTAAGTATTGCCCGGGCAATAGAAATGCGCTGTCGCTGACCGCCGGAAATATTCACGCCGCGGTCGCCGAGCATGGTTGCATAGCCCTGCGGCAGCTGGCTGATAAATTCATCGGCATTAGCCGCTTTGGCAGCGGCTTTTACCTCGTCAGGAGTTGCATCAAGCCGTCCGTACAAAATATTATCGTAAACGCTGCCGTTAAAAAGCATGGTTTCCTGCGGCACTATGCCAACCTGTCCGCGCAGGGAATCAAGCGTTACATCTTTAATGCTGTATCCGTCTATGCGTATGTCGCCGCCGGTAACATCATAAAAACGGGGCAGCAGGCTGGCAATGGTAGATTTGCCTGCTCCGGAAGGTCCGACTATGGCAATTACCTCACCGGGGTTAACGGTAAAGGACAAACCGTCCAGCACTTCTTCCTGCGGATTGTAGGAGAATTTTACGTTATCAAACTCAACCTTGCCATTAACGGGCGGCAGAACTTTGGCATTGGGTATTTCCTTAATGGCTTCCGGCAAATCAAGTATGCCGAAAACACGGTCGCCGGCAGCAAGCGCTTTTTGAATACTTGCCGCAACTTTGGTAAGGCGCTTGATAGGATTGGCAATATTAACTGCGTAAACCAAAAACGCAACCAGCGCACCTGCCGTAATATCGCCGTCGATAACACTGCGCCCACCGTACCACATAACAACTGTTACGCCTACGGCAGCTACAAATTCAACCGTCGGAGTAAGCAGAGCGTTCAGCTTGATGTTTTTCATGTTGGCATAAAAGTTTTCTTTATTTTGGTTATCAAATCTGTCAATTTCGTAGTCTTCGCGCACAAAAGATTTAATAACCCGCGCCGAAGATACGGTTTCCTGCAAAACGGAAGTCAGTTCTGCCGTACACTCCTGAATTTCACCGCCGTTTTTACGGATTTTCTTGCCGAAATAATCCATGAACCACAAAACGACCGGGAATGTGCAGAAGGTAAACAGCGTCAACTTCCAGTCCAGCCACAGCATGGCTACGATACTGCCGATAAGAACCAGCCCTTCCGTTACAAGCTCTACAGCTTTTTCTACCATTGCCGTCTGCAAAGCGGCAACGTCGTTGGTAACGTAACTCATAATGGTACCGGTTTTATTTTTATCATAAAAAGCCAGGCTCAAACGCTGTAATTTGCGGAAAATTTCACCGCGTATATCAATAACAACCTTCTGTCCTACCCAGCTCATCAAATAGCTTTGCCCATAAAAGAACAATCCGCGGATAATGAAGATTACTACTATGCTGATAGCTATTACGTACAGCATAAAAGTATCTTTCTGTACCAGAACCTTATCTACTACGTCTTTAATAATCCACGGCAGGTACAAATTGCAAGCCGATGCCATTACAGTGCACAAAATAGCCATCATCAGGCGGTGCATGTACGGGCGTATGTATTTTAAAAGCCTTAAATATAAATTCATTTTTTCTCCTTGGCTACGCGGAGTACAAGTTCCGCAACTCGGTTTACCGCACCGGGGGCGCCCAATCTTTCTCTTACGTACTCTAAATCCTGTTTCATCTGAGCATTGCGTTCAGGTTCCAAAAGATGCAGTGCTTCCTGCGCCGTTTTTTCAGGCGTAAATTCCTCCTGCAAGAGCTCCGGCAAAATATGCCTGCCTGCCACAATGTTCGGCAGCCCGATATCAGGTATATTAATAACCCTGCGGGCAATAAATGCCGATATGGGAGAAGTTTTATACACGATAACGCAGCCCAGCCCGCACAGTGCAGCCTCAAGAGTTACCGTTCCGCTGGTGGCAAGCGCCAGGTCTGCAACGCTCATTACATCGTAAATATGCCCTTCTACAATTTTTACTTTCAGGTCGCTTTTTTCAATCATGCCCTCCAGCATTTCTTTCGGTATTGTAGAAGCTCTCGGCATGGCAAAATCAATATCGGGCTCTTTTTCAGAAATTAATTTTGCCGCGTCAAGAAGCGTCGGCAGCATTTTCTGTATTTCCATTAAACGGCTGCCGGGCAGGAGCAAAATCAGCCTGCGGCCGCTTTGTTTGCCGGCAAAATCCAGAGCCTGCTTTCTGTCAAGTTCCGGCTTTACTATATCTATCAGCGGATGGCCGACAAATTCCACATCTGCCCCTGCTTCTTTATAAACATCGTACTCAAACGGAAAAATAGAAGCTATTTTGGTAACCAGCTTTGCCACTTTCGGCGCGCGCCCTTTGTTCCAGGCCCACGCAGAAGGCGGTATATACGAAACAACGGGAATACCCTTGTCTTTTGCAAGCTTTGCAAGCTTCATGTTAAACCCAGGGTAATCAACCGTAACCAGGCAGTCCGGCCTGCGTTCATCCATTACCCTGCCAAAATCACTGCGCAGCTTGAAAAGTGCCGGCAGTTTTTTCACAACTTCTATAAAACCCATTACGCCATGTTCTTTTATATCAAACAAAACCTCGCCGCCGGCTTCACGCAGGCAGTCGCCGCCCATGCCGAACACTTCGCAGGAAGGGTCTATTTTTTTCAGTGCCTTTGTTACGGCAGCAGCGTGCACATCGCCGGAAGCCTCACCGGCAGAAATAAGTATCTTGGCCATAACGGTTCCTTTCTTCTATCTGTTTTACTTTATTGCATACCAATTCATTATATATTATAACACAAAAAGGCCGGACTTTAAGTCCAGCCTTGCGTTTTTCTCAATAATTTTTCAATTATTTTGCAACAATCGTAATGCCATGTTCATCAGCAAGGGCAACTACCTTTTCACGCTCGGTTAAAAGCGTATGCCCTGCCTCAATAACCAAAGCCTTGCAGCCCGATTCAATCATGGACTGAATTGTTTTAGTACCTACGCCCGGCACATCAAAACGGTCGTCCTGCGCAGGTTTGGCCGTTTTGGCAACAACGGCGTCCTTACCGAGTTTGCCGCCGCGCAAAATGCAGGCATCAGTGCCTTCTATTGCTTCCACAGCCATAACAGCCATGTTTTTTACAACAACCGTCTGCCCAATGTCAAGCCGTCCAATTTCTTTTGCCATTTTATAGCCAAAATCCATATCTGCCAGTTCTTCCGGCGTAGGCTGGCGTTTGGTCAGCACGCCCGGTCCGGGCATCAGCGGCTTAATCAGGTAAGTCTGGTCCATAACAAAAATTTCTTCGCTTTCCAGTTCTTTTACGATAGCGTTCATTATGGTATCGTCCTTACGGTCGGGCACGGAAGAAAGTATTTTTAAAGCGCGCATATCCGGAATGATAGCGCCTTTTTTATACAAAATTTCCTTTGTAACCTTGCCAATCATGGTTACGATTTTAACATTATTCTTTTTTAAAGCAGAAATAATCTTACCAATTTTTCCGATATGAATATCGTAGTAAACATCGGCAACCTCCGGCAGTTCCGGGTCAATATCCGGCACAACGCCGATAGCAACTATACGGCAGCCGCGTTCTTTGGCAGATTTTGCAACATCAACAGGCAAATGCCCGATACCGGAAAGCACCCCCAGGGTTTCAGTTTCCATCAAGCCACCACCTTAATTTTTCGGGGTTCTCAAAATGCCGCGCTCTGCCGTACGCAGGAAACGCATTAAATGTTCAACCGGTTCGCAGCTGTCAAGCTCCTGTTCCATGGTTGCGATTGCTTCCTGCAAAGAAAGCCCGCTGCGGTACAGAATGCGGAAAGCCTTTTTCAGCTGACTGCGCTCTGCCTGCGGAATACCGGCACGTGCCAGGCCAACACTGTTCAAACCGAATACATAAGCCGGCTGGCCGGATACAATCATAAACGGCGGCACGTCCTGATTTACATGTGCCTGCCCGCCAATCATGGCGCTGCGGCCGATTTTGCAGAACTGATGCACAGCAGCAAGACCGCCGATAACGGCACGGTCTTCAACCGTTACATGGCCTGCCAGAGTTGCCACATTAGACATAATAACATTATTGCCTACAATGCAGTTATGTGCAACGTGGGTATAAGCCATCATCAAAAGGTTATTGCCGATAATTGTTTTGTTGCCTTCGCCGGTTGCACGGTTTACCGTAGTGCATTCACGGAAAATGCAGCCGTCACCGATAATGGTGGAGCTGTGTTCACCGGCAAATTTCAGGTCCTGCGGCACTGCGCCGATGGAACAGCCGGGGAAGAAGGTGCAGTTTTTGCCTACCGTAGTATGTTCATGGATAACGGCATGCGGATAAAGTTTGCAGCCGTCGCCAATTACAACATCATCGCCGACAATGGCATAAGCGCCGATTTCCACGTTTTTGCCTATTACCGCGTTCGGATGCACAATCGCCGTCGGATGGATTTTATGTACAGGCATTATTACCGAATTCATCATATTCACTCCTCAAAATTAACCGCTCATTTTAATCTGCAAATTCTTATAAACGATTTGCAACTTACTATTATATATTCGCAAATCAAATCTTTTTTTTACTTTCCAAAATCAGCTTTTATAAGCGGTTAACTACAAAATACGCCGTTTTTCTTTAATTTTTCAGCAAATACAACGTATTTTGTTAAATTATTTTTTAGCGTCCATAATCGCAAAGGTGCATTCACATTCGCAGGCAACCTTGCCGTCAACCCTGCCCTTACATTCGCAAACGCCCATGTTGCCGCGGATTTTGGTAATAATCGCTTCGGTAATTACCTGGTCGCCGGGAATAATCTGTTTGCGGAAACGCACATTGTCAATTTTGCCGAACACGGCAATTTTGCCGCGGTTTTCTTCAGGATAAAGCAGTGCTACGCCGCCAACCTGAGCCATGGCTTCAATCATTAAAACGCCGGGCATAATCGGGTCGCCGGGGAAGTGGCCAAGAAACTGCATTTCATTCATGGTAATATTCTTAATTCCCACTGCACGTTTCATTGGTTCCAGTTCAATAATGCGGTCAACCAAAAGCATGGGATAACGGTGGGGAATAATTTTCTGAATTTCGCTTGCTTCTAATACGGTCATTTTTCTTCCTCCTTTAACTGATAGGCCCTGATTTGTTTTGCCAGCCCCGAATTAAACGCATGCCCTGACTTAACGGCAATAACATGCCCCTTCAGCGCGCCGAGCAAATACAAATCACCGACAACGTCAAGTATTTTATGGCGGATTAATTCGTCCTCAAAACGCATCGGCGTTAAAACCTTGTCTTCATCAAAAATAACTACGTTTTCAATGCTGCCGCCGAGGCCAAGCCCCATTGCCTGCAGCTGCTTGATTTCATGCATAAAGCCGACTGTACGGGCACGGGCAATTTCCTTCAAAAAGCTTTCCTCTGTCAGCTCGACATCAAAATACTGGGTTCCCAGCTTCGGATGCGGATTAATGGAAACAAAGGAAATACGGTATCCGTCATATGGCTGTATGGTAATATATTTATCGTCTTCATAAACGGCAAAAGACTTCGGCACGGCGTAAACCCTGCGCACAGCCTCCTGCTTAACGCGCCCTGCCTGCAAAATCAAATCGCAGAACACTGCAGCGCTGCCGTCTGTTACCGGCGGCTCCGGCGAATTCATTTCAATGCGGCAGTTGTCAATCTGCATGGCAGCCAGTGCCGCCATTAAATGCTCAACCGTAAAAACTTCCGCGCCGTTGGCGCTTAAAGTTGTGGCCTTTAAAGTAGAAGTTACGTTTTCTGCCATAGCCGGTATCTCCGGGCGTTCCGGCAAATCCGTCCTGACAAAAACGATGCCTGTATTTTCTTCTGCCGGGCAGAGCGTCATCAGCACTTCCTTGCCGGAGTGCAGCCCAACGCCCGTATAAGATACTTTTTGGGCCAAAGTCTGCTGATATTCCTGATTCGGCATACTTTTCCTCCTGTCTGCTGTTTATTTTTTACCGGCAAAACGCTGCCGTCCGTCTTTCCAACGGTCATGCACCCAGAACCACATCGGCGGGTTTTCTATTATTTCGTGCTCCAGCACCGTAATCAGTTCTTTGGTGACATCGTAAAAATCTTTTTCCTTATCTTTGGTACGCGGCGTGTAAAGCGGCGGATAAATCTTGGCGCGCAAAGTCCCGTCCGGATTATTGTGCATAAAAATCGGCAGTATCGGCGAACCGTATAAACGTGACAAAGCCGCCGGGCCATACGGAGTAATGCATTTTTTGCCGAAAAGCTCTATTTCCACGCCGTCATCGTTGGTGTCCTGGTCAAACAGCACGCCGAGCAAATGCTTTTCCTTCAGCATGCGGCTGATGGCCAAAATCCCGCTTTTGCCGCGGTTATATGCCACCTTCTGTCCAACCATTTCACGGTATTCGTTTATAAAGCGGTCCATCTGGCTGTTGTTCTGCTTGCGCGTGATGGAAAGCATCGGATAACCGTGCAGTGCCACCGTCGCGCCTAAAAGCTCCCAGTTACCGAAGTGCCCGGTAGCCATAATTACGCCCTTGCCTTCTTTATAGGCTTTTTCAAGATATTCCAGCCCGTCAACGGTTACAAGTTTGTCGATATTGTCTGGCTTTAATAACGGAAACCGCATAACCTCAACAATCATCCTGCCGAAGCGGTGCAGGCTGTCCTCGGCAATCTGCCTGGCGCGCGCTTCATCAACGCCAAGGCATTCCTGCACGTTGGCAGCAGCCATTTTAAGCCTCCATTCAGGCGTTGCCATAACCGCAACGCTGCCCAGAAAATGCGCCACGCCATTGCGTACAAATTTAGGCGATACGCACATCAGCCAGCTGAAAAATTTAACTATATAATAAGCAATCACTTACAACACGTCCTGCAAAATCTTATTTCTTTAACTCAGCCAAAGCCTTTTCAAGCTCTTTTACTTTTTTCAGCAAATCGCCAACCTTGCGCAGGCTTGCTTCCTGCTTCAGCCATTCTTTGTACGGCTGCGCCGGGAAACCGGCACAAACGGAATTATCGGGAATGTTATGGGTAATGCCCGTTCTGCCTGCAAACTGGCAGTTGTTGCCGATAGTGATATGGCCTACGGTGCCTACCTGGCCTGCAAAAACGCAGTTATCGCCGGCGGTTACGCTGCCGCTGATGCCGACATGTGCCACAACGAGGCAGTTTTTACCCAATACGTCGTTATGGCCAAGATGTACAAGGTTATCAATTTTGGTACCGGCGCCTACAACCGTGCTGCCTGCGGTAGCCCTGTCGATACAGGAATTGCTGCCGATTTCAACCTCGTCCTCCAGCACAACATTGCCTGCCTGCAGAACAAAGCTGTGTTTGCCGGTCTTTTTATCGGTAATATAGCCGAAGCCATCGCCGCCGATAACAGCGCCCGACTGCAAAACAACCTTATTGCCCAGCACGCAGCCCTCGCGGATAGTGGAGCTTGGATAGAACAGGCAACCTGCGCCGACCTTTACGTTTCTGCCGACATATACATGCGGATAAATAACGGTTCCGTCACCGATTTCAGCACCCTCATCAATGTAAGCAAAGGGCATAACGGCCACATCTTTGCCTATTTTCGCGCTGGGGGCAATATATGCTTTGTCGCTTACAACACGTTCTACTTCAGCCCTGTGGCGGAACAATTCCAAAAGAGCGGCAAAAGCGGCACGCGGATTTTCCACCCTGATTACCGGGCGGTTATCGGGAAGCGCAGGGTCATCAAAACCAAGCACCATAACGCCTGCCTTGCTTAAATGGCAATGCTCCACATGCGGCGGAACGGCAAAGGAAATATCATTGGCACCTGCTTCAACAAGGCCGTTAACACCGGTAACCTTTAATTCAGGTGCGTCGTTTTCCAGTTTGCCATGCAAAAATTCTGCTAATTCACGGACAGTTTTTTCCATCATACAGCCTCCTGTATAACCAGCTTATTTAAAAAGCGGACGGCCGTGCCGCCCGCCAGGTTACAGATTTTTTATTTCATTTTGGCAATTACGTCTTCCGTAACATCAACGCCGCCCTGCGGCACTGCGTCTTTAATCAGAACTGCGCCAAGTCCCTTTTCTTTGGCAACTTCGTTTAATGCGGTATCAAGGCTGGCCTTTAATTTATTCTGCGCTTCAGAACGGATAACATTCATTCTGGAAGTATAATCTTCCAGCACTTTTTTGCGTTCGTCCCCGGTTTTGCCTTCCAGGGCAGTGTTCATTTCATCCTGCAGTGCTTTGCCTTTGGTTGTTACTTCTTCCTGCACGGTTTTTACAACCGCAGCCTTGCTTTCGACGGCGTGCATGTCAACAACGCCGAATTCCGCATTACGGCCGCTGCAGCCAAAAGACAACAAAGCTGTTGCAGCCAGTAAACCAGCAATAATTTGTTTTTTCATCTTTTATCCGCTCCTGTTATTTTGATTTCTTCAGTTCTTTTATTACCTCAGCGGTAATATCGTCTGCTTTTACATTTACTTTAACTTTATTAAAAACAATGGTATAACCGCGTTCTTTGGCAAGGCGCGTTACCCTGCTTTCAATATCATGGCTTATTTCCGAGGCAATTTTATCATTGCTTTCTTTAATCTTATCAAGCCTGCCATCAATTACAGCCAGCACCTTGCTGAAAGCCTCCGGCCCCTGCTGCAAATCCTTATCGTCTTTAGCGATATCCTCCCGCAGCTTTCCGTGCAGCTCACTGCGCAGCCCGGCAGCATATTCCGCTATGCGTTGCTGCATGGCTTCACGCGCCGGTGCGGTTTTTCCGGCAATAATTTCATTGCGCCTGCGGTTTACTTCTTCCAGCTTATCCAGCATTTCGGTACGTACGCTTTTCAGCTCCGCTTCCACCTGCTTGCGGTCCTCCGGCTTCATACGCACGGTCTCAAGGCGCAGCCGCAGGTTAAACAGCCTCAGCTGATAATCGTTTTTAATACTTTCACGCTCAGACGCAAGAATTTCATCCGCCTCGTCAGCTGCTTTTTGCAGAACGGCTTTAAATTCATGCTGTTCTTCGGCCTGCCTGGCATAAAGCGAAGTACGGTAATCTGCTTCATAATAACTGCTTTTGCTGTTCTGTTTTATCTTCTGCAATAAAGCCAGCCCGCTTATTTGCTTATGGGCAATATCGGCCTGCTGGTCACGGTAAGCAAGCAGCTTGTCATATTCTGCCTGCCCCTGCTTCAGCGCTTCGTGGCGCGGATGCGCCTTAACAGCTTCTTCCCAGTTAATATAGGCTATCTTTTCGCCGGAACCGGGAATATTTCCGCAGGCACTAAGGCAAAAAACGGCTATGAATATCAGTAATAAAATTTGCAGCTGGCGCATAATACTATCTTCCTTTCATAGCCCCACAGCAAACAGGACCCTGCCGGGTCCCGTAAAATTATTTTCCGCTTTGCAAGGTTTTTGCCACTTCGTCAGTAATATCGAGACCGCCATAAACTACGGTATTTTTTTCAACTACAACTGCCAGGCCTTTTTTATCGGCAACTTTTTTAATGGCTGCTTCAATTTTCTGGAACACAGGTTCCATCAGCTCTTTTTCCTTGTTGGCGATTACTTCCTGCAGCTGCTGGTAATAACGCTGCTTTTCGGTATCGTTCATATCCTTGCTTTTTTCATCAAAATTTTTCTGCTGGGCAGCAACTTCCTGTTTCATGGCATCCTGCACACCGGCAATATCCGGGGACTGTGCCAGAAGCATCTGGTAATTAACCACGCCGATTGCGGATTCGGAAGCCGCCGCAGAAGCAATGCTTGTGAAAGCACCCTGCTGCAATGTAACTGCAAAGCAGCTGAGAACAAAGATTGCGGCAACAAATAAGGAAATCATTTTTACGTTTTTAGGATTGCGTAATTGCTGCATCATAATAAATATCCCTGCTTTCAAATTTAATTATATTTTTAATTATATCAGCCCTGCGTTTATCTTTCAACTAATGCCTATAAATTTCCCACAATGCGGAAATAGGGCTTGTCGTTGGAATAAACGTATTCGGCGCTCAAAAATTCGTGAATTCTGTAACGGACAGCTATTTCCGTAGTATCCGTACCGGAAAAATATTCCGTGCGCAGCCGCCACTTATTGGTAAAATCGTACTCGCCGCGGTAAACATTCTGCCCGTCCGGCCCGCGCCGCATGTAGCTCAGTGTTGCTTTGCCCCAGTGACGCGCATAGCCTGCGGAAAAATCCCAGTCTACTTCGTCAAGCGTAACGCCTGCTTCGCCAAAAATTTCATCCTGCTCGGAAATGAATTTGCCGATATGCGCACGCCCGGAAATATTGTCGTCATTGCGGCCGATATCGCCGTAGCCTTCAAACCAGATTTTGTATTTGTCCGAGCCCATGCCGATTTCCACGCCCAGCGTGCTGGCAGGCACAAGTTTTACCGAAGGCTCCAGATTATGCCTCTGCACGGATTTTTCGTTCTTCAAATCCGTTAACAGCAAATTTTCCAGCTCTATCTGGTGCTTTTTCACAAAATCAACAGGCAGTCCGCGCAGCGCTTCGGCCTTCTGGGCATAACGCTGCTTTAAATCAAGCAGCAGCAAATTAGGTATCGACTGCGATTCCATGGAATAATTTATGTCCTGCACCAGTTGTCCGACAGGATAAATTACCACCTGCACAACGGTACGGCTGTCTTCACGCACCACATCAACGGCAGCTTTAAATTCTGGCAGTTCTTTTTCCACTTCGCTGCGCACCATACGGCGCAGAATGCCGCCCGCCCAGTCCGAAGCATCAACGGAAGAACCCATTAATATGCTTTCAATCCTGCTTTTAAGCTGCGGCAAGCGCTGCTGCAGCCACTCTGCCGTTCCCGGCTCAACACCGGAAAACTGCAGATCCACAAAAACGTCATCCACGGCTGCACTCCACGGTGCAACCTGAATGTTAATGCTTGTTACGGCACCGGCATTAACGGAAACGCTCTGCATCTGATAGCCCGTCAACACCCTGTCGCCTACTTCCGCCAGCAGGCGTTCATAATCGCCGCGCGCGGCATTAATATTAACACTGTCCTTATCGACAAAAAGCTGCTCGGCCACAACCTGCATGCTTTTACCCATTCTGTCAAGCAGTACCCGGCTTGTCGCCCCATTATCGGTAATTTGCACATCAACGCGCTCTACCGACTCGGCAAAGGCTGGCAGTGCAGCCATACACAGGCAGCACACCAAAAGCTTTATTAACCACATAACTTGTTAATCAGAACTGGCCGCCAAAGCTGAAGTGGAACCTGCCGCCGTCATCGCCCCAGCCATAGTCAAGTTTAACCGGGCCCAGCGGGGAGTTAATGCGCATGCCGACACCAATGCTGTTTTTAATAAGGCCAAGGTCAAATTCGTCTTCAAAACGTTTATCCCAGGCATAGCCGTTATCGGTAAAGAGTACGCCCTGTACTTTTTTGATAATCGGGAAGCGGTATTCCAGCGTAGCCTTTAACATACTGTTACCACGGAACTGGTCATCTTCATAACCGCGCAGGCCGTCATTGCCGCCCATCGAGAAGCGCTGGCTCAAAGGCATATCGCCGTCAGCCCAGCCTGCCCCAAGGTTCAGTGCCCAGACATTTTCGCCGCCGGCACGGTAATAATAACGCCAGTCGCCTGTAAATTTGGTGAAGTCAAAATCGCCGCCAAGGCCGGCCCATTCTACGCTGTAGCCGATACGTTTGCCTTCGTGCGGGTCATAAATGTTATCGCGCGAATCGAATACACGTCCAACGGTAATACTGCGAGTAACACCAAAGTTTTCTTCACGGCGTTTTTTATAGTCTTCAGGGTAATAATCTTTCCAATGACTATTGCCAGGACCAAACCAGTCTTCATAATACTGATTACGGTCATGTTCGTAACCATCTGCTGTTCCTTTGTAAATATCATCGCGGTTTTTCAGTGTTACATAGTTGCTGATGAATTCATTATCGGTTCTGCGGCTGAAAGTTAATTCCTGGCCGCGGCGCTTTTTATCGTAACGCGCAATTTCGTTAGCGTCGATATCATAGTCTGCATATTCATTGGTAACATCATACAATACGATGCTGGCCTTGGTTTCCTTATCGTCAATCCACGGTTTTACATAGGTAAATTCGTAGTTTTTGTTATCTACGCCGCCGAACTCCCAGCGTACATTAACGCTGTCGCCGGTGCCGCGGAAGTTTCTGTCGCCGACGGAAACCATGCCGATAAAGCCGTCAGCGTTGCTGTAGCCTGCACCGATACCGAAAGTACCGGTGTTCATTTCCACAACGGTAATTTCAATTTCCACGGCATTAGGTTCCTGGCCTGGGTTAAGTTTAATATTTACGTCTTCAAAATAACCGAGGTTATAAATGCGCTGCATGCTGCGGCGGGCATCCTTGGCGTTAAACGGCTCGCCTTTTTTCAGCTTCATTTCACGGGTAATAACGTAATCTTTGGTTTTTACGTTGCCTTTAACCTTAAAGTCTTCAACAATGCCTTCGTTTACCAGCAAAAGCAAAGTACCGTCCGGCAGCATGCGGATATCAGCCACGCGCGCCAGAATATAGCCCTGCTTGTTGTATTCTGCTTCAAGGCGCTGTACTTTGACATTAACGTCTTTAATATTAATTATCTGGTCTTTCGGCAAATCGAGAATTTTTTCGATTTCGGAAGTGGAAATTTTGGTATTGCCTTCTACTTCCAGCTTTTTATAAACAGGGTTTTCCAGTACATGATAGGTAAGCTGCACACCTTCCGGAACTTTGGTAAATTCCGGCTGCAAATCATAATACCAGCCCAAACCGTAAATTGCATGCAAATCTTTGGCAAGGCCTTCCTGAGTTAACTGCATGCCCGGCTTCGTAGTAACAACTGCTTCGATATCTTCGGCTTTGGTAATTTTGTTGCCTTTTACGGAAATCTTCGTTACCAGCTGACCGATATACGGCGCTGCCGGTTCACTGGCACGTCTCTGCTGGGCAGCAGGCATATTCAAAACAGGTCCCTGCGCCATAGCATTGGTCTGTGCGTTTTGCTGCATTGCCTCCTGTGCCGTACGCTGCTGTTCCTGCTCGGCCTGCCATTTCTGGCGTTCTTCTACCGTCATTGGGCGCAGGCTGCCGTCTGCTTCTCTAATCATCGGCTCTTTAATTTCAGCGGGCTGGCTTTCTCCCGCGGTAATCGGTCCGTCAGCTTCATCGCTTACAGCAGTTTCACCGGTTACTGCCTGAGCACCGCTTTCATAAGGCTCGGAAGCTGCGCCCTGCTGTGCATTTTCGGCCGCAGAAGTTTCACCGCTCTTTGCAGCATTTTCTTTTTCGATGCCGTTGCCGCCTTCACGCACAACGCCTTTGCCGGGAACAATTTCTACAATCCTGCCGCCGGATTTTTTAATACCGTCACTTTTATAATTCGGGTCAGAAATATCTTCCGAAGGATTGTTATGCATATAATAAGTATATTTGCCGTCCTTACCCTTTTTAGGGAAAGATTTGCCTGATTCTTCCTGCGCTTTTCTTGCCTGTTCCAGCGCTTTCTGGCTGACAATCTGCTCCTTGCCGCCAATGGTCATAGTCTGATTGGCAACTACATCCGCTGCGGACTGATTCTGTTCGGCCGCCCACACAGGCGCAGCCATCAGCATGGCTGCCAGACTCAAGGATAACTGTGCATATTTTCTCTTGTTCATTCAAATCCTCCCTAACTAATCAGCATCCTGCAGAACCTGCCTGCCTGTTCTGACAAGCTGCTGCATATCTGTTTCAGCTAAATAATTTTTATAATTTGTATTGTTTTTTATATTTGACTCAGCAGGTTCTGCCGCCTTAACAGCATCCTCCTGCCGGGTTTTATCCGTCTTGCCTGTCTGCTTCATCTGCGGTTCAGCCTGCTGCACCGCAGCGCTCTGCATAACCTGAGTTTTTTCCTCTCCGTCATGCGTAATGCCTGCATACCACCAGCCGCCGTAACCCGCCAGTACCAAAAGTACAGCCAAAGCCGCTGCCAGCTTCTGCCTGTTCCATACGCTGGCAAAACCGCGTTTTTCACGCAGATAGCGGATGGACGCCTCTGCCAGCATCAAATCAAGCTCCCCGCGCAGGCCGTTGTTTTTGCGGAAGCTGCGCCGGGCATTATCCAGACTGCATTTTACATCATCTATATTTTCGTAAATATCTTTTGCCACCGCTAAACTCCTTTCTGCACAGACTGATAAATATATAATCTGTTTTTTCAGGAAATTTTATCAGGGCAAAATTTATTATATTTTCCCATATTCCGCCGTTAAAATCAATAATAACCTAAAAAAAGCACAAAAATACCTGTTTTCTCCGATTAGCTTCTTTTTAAATCGGCCATAAAATGCGACAGCATGCCGCGGATGCGTTTTACCCCCTGCTTCTGCAAACGGTAAATATGCCCGAGGCTTACATGGATGCTGTCTGCCATATCGGCAGCACTGCGGTCTTCCAGATAAATGCCCGTCAGCACCTGCTGTTCCTTGGCAGGCAGACGCTGCAAAGCCTGAGCCACCCTGTCTGTAATCATATTCAGCTCGGCTTCTTCAAACGGCGTCCTGCCGGAAGCAGCCAGCACATCAGCCCAGGCTATTCCTGCCGCATTGGTATCGTCCAGCGAAAAACTTTTTGCGCCGTCCTCCACATGCAGAAAATCAAGCATTCTGCCGCGGATGCGGTGCACAGCAAATACGCTGAAGGCAATCCCACGTTTATAATCATAATGCTCCGCCGCCTCCAACAGCCCAAGCATGCCTTCCTGGACAAGCTCCATCGTCTGCTGTTCAGGCAGCTTGAACCCGGCCGCCGTTTTAAAAACCAGCGGCTGGTAAGACGTCATCAACTTATTATACGCCTCTTGGTCACCTCCGGCATAGCGCTGCCAAAGCTCCGTTTCTTCCTCACGGGAAAGCAGCGGAGTTTTCTGCAGCTCTGCCAGATATTCTTTCAGCATGGACATACCTTCCTTAAATATTAATTAAACATTCTTAAAATTTACTTAAAAAGTAACTTTATATTCAACGCCATACCAGTCTTCGGTGGTATCGTAATCTTTGTTGCGTTCATAGTTAATGCTCATATGGCGCGAAATATCATACTGGGCAAAAATGCTTTCATGCTCGCTGTCGGAACTTACCGTATAGCCGACAAGCAGATTGTCCGTCAGATACTTGCTTACCAGAATATTATACTGGTCTTTTTCATCCTCGGTAAGCTCGCCTTCTTCACGCCCAAGGCTGTGCCCCGTGCGCAGGCGTCCGGAATAAATCATAAATTCATTGAGCCCAAGCGTTTCCTTAAAGATTTCTTCCACGTCGCCCAACACCGTCATTTCCAGGCCCACCGTCATCAGGTTCTGGAAGTCATCCTGCGTTACGCTCTGGTTTGTGCCGGTTACTTCGCGCTGCAAAGTCAGCATTTTTATAATCTGGTCTTTGGTCAGCGCCGGGTCACTGCGCAGAATCATTTCCATCTGCTCAAGCGGCCCCGTAACACGCAGGAAAATATCATAGCGCCTGAAGCGCGTAGTAGCATCAAGGTTTACCGTCGGCAGCACATCGCCGGGCACCGGCCATGCCACCGAAGCATTGTGAATTTCAAACGGCGTGCGCAGATAGGTTATGGTTCCCTTATCCACCTTAATGTTGCCGTCTATATTAGTATACACTGTACTGCCGGTAACATGCAATCCTCCGGAAAGCCACAAATCGTACAAATATTTGTTGTAAAGGTGAATATCCGGCCCAAGTGTTACCTTAACATCCAGCCCGTAGTTGCTGCTGCCTTCGGAAAGCTCCGGTATCGTAGGCATATTGACAAGCACGTCGTCCAGACGGATATCTGCCTGAATATGCGGGCGGTAGCCAATGCCGCGGCGGCGGATGCCTTCCTCCGTATCGGTGCGGATAAAATAGCGCTGCGGAATGATGCCCGCCGTGCCGTTAATGCGCCCGGAGAAAATTTCCGAAGCGATTTCCGCATCTTTAAAGACGGCGTTGATGATATAGGTTTTATCTTCCTGTGCGCGCAGGGCATAGTTGCCGGAAGCAGTTACCGTGCCTTTGCCCATCTGCACCGAAAATTCATTCAGCTGAATGTCGTTGCCGGTAAAGTCAACGTCAAGATTAATATTGTCAAATACCGTATACGCATCCTTCAGTTTCATCGAGCCGCCGTGAAGGGTTATTTCGCCGTAAACAAGCGGTTCTTCCAGCGTACCGGCCAGAGTTACCTGCCCAAGGGTTTCGCCAACGCCCCACTCAACCATCGGGCTTAAAAGGTGCAGCAGCCCGAGGCGTGCATTATCAAGGTTAACCTTAATATTCATGGATGCTGCCGGATTGCGGCGCTGCTCTGTGCTGCGCAGCAAATCAAGCGGTATATCGCCGCTGGCGCTTAATTTGTAAATATCTTTGTTCAGCTGGGCGTTTTCCAGGCGCAGCGTATCGTTGGCAAGGCTCAGTTTTGCCGTCAGGGCGTCAAAGCCGATGCCTTTAACATCGCCGTCAACAAGGTTTATATCCGCATTGCCCTGCGGATTTTCCAAACTGCCGTTCAAAGCAAGCGACATATCAACTTTGCCGTTTAATTTTACCGGTGCATCCATCAAAGCTGTAATTATAGCCGGGTTTGCATGCTGCGCCGAAGCGCTGATATTAAGCTCATGCGTATGCAGGTTTACCCAGCCGCCGGCATTTACGGAACCCGGCGATTCCTCTGTTGCCGCTTTGCCGTTTGCTTCCGGAGCGCTTTCGGTAAGTTTCAGTTCGTCAAAACTTAAAATACCGTTTTGCAGGCGTCCTTTAAAGCGCATGGAATCATAGCTCAAATCTTTAACTTTTATCTCGTAAACGCGCATGTCGGCAAAAATGCCGCTGCCCCTGCCGCGCGGATTAATCTTCAGGTGACCGTCTGCCAGCCCGTCAATATCAAGTTCCACGCGTGCCATTTTTAAAATAGAGCGCAAATTGCCGTAAATAAAATCGACATTACCTGTTAATGTGCGTTCAACGGCATCCAGAGAAAGTTCAGCTGCAAACCTGCCGTCTGGCGACTGTTCAAACGACGCCTCCACGCGGTTATTATGCCTGCCGTCCGCAGTAAGCGTACCAAGAATGTTTTTAAGTTCTTCGCCGTTAATAAACACCGCGTCACTGCTGATGCTGCCGTTAAATTCCGGATGCGTAAGCGTGCCGGTAAGGCTACCCTGGGCGTTGACAAAGCCGTCAAGCGCCACGGTATCGTCACTGATGGGCAAAGCGCTCAAATCCATATCGGTTATATCAAGGGTAAAATTAAGGTTCTGTGCCGCATCCATAGTGCCGCTCAGCGAAGCCTCGGTAGAAAGCGCCTTAATATAGCCTTCGGTAAGGCGCAGGCTGCCGTCAGGCGCATAATAATAGCGTCCGCTGATTTTATCTATCAAGAAACCTTCGGCGCTGCCGTCAGTCAAAAGCAGGCTGCCTTCAATTTCCGGTGAAGATATCGGGCCCATAACGCTTACTTCGTTATCAATGTTGCCCGTAAGTTTAACACCAAGCGCCGCAGCTGCCACCAATGGCTCAGCGCGGATGCCTTTGGTACTTACGGTTACGCTTACCACAGGTTCGGCGCCGCCGATATCCACCATGCCGTTAATAAGGTTATACCCCTGTTCCATGGCAACGCGGTAATCGGTTAAGTGCAGCACACTGCCGGACATGTCAATTTTACCGTGTGCTTCGGGGAATACAAGCCCTGCAATATGCACGTTTTTAACCTGCGTATTGGCGTAAAAATTAATGCCGTTCAAATCGCCGCCAAATTTAAATCCGGCAGTTGCCGTGCCGCTGCCGTTTTGCCCAACTGCTGTAAAGAAGCTGTCCAGCGGGAAATTAACCATTTTGCCGCTGCCGCTGAACGAACCGTCAAACATAACGCTGCCTGTCAGGTTCAGCGCGCCGCCGTCGCCCGCAAAAGCCGCAAACTTTTCAATTTCGCAGCTTTCACTGCCAACCAGTGCTTCAAAATCGACATCGCTCATCTGCAAATCACGCCAGCCAAGGCGCTCCATATTGCCGGCAACAGTCAGATTTGTTTCGCCTTTTACGCCGGTCTGCCCGTTAATGGCAAGCAAACCGTCCAAATCAACAGTATCTTCCTTAAACCCTTCCAAAGCAAAATCCGTAATGCCGGAAGCGTTTAAAACGGCAAAAACTTCGCCGTCTTTAATATTGTATTCGCCGTCAAGGCGCAGATGGCCCTGAGCCACATCCACACCGGCTTCATCAAGCATTATGCGGCTGTCCACAATGGTAAATGGTAAATTCAGATTGGTAAATTCTTCGCCCTGCAAAGCAAGTTTTGCCGCTTTAATTTCACCCTTGCCCTGAATTCTTTCAAGGTCGTTAAAATCTACATCGCAGTTTATCTGTGCAGTATTTCCGTCAACGGTAAGTGCTAAATCTTCAAGCTTTACCTCACGCCCTGCGGCCTCAATACTGCCCGCAAGTTTAACAGGCAGCGGCTCGCCGCCCAAAAGTGCTTCCGCCGCAAGCTGAATGCTGCCCTTGCCGCTTAAGCTTGTATTTTCGCCGTCGTTTTCCCAGATGAGGTTCAAGCCGTCAACTTCACCGGCAAGTTTCTGCACAGGTGCGTAAGCGGCAGCAAAACCACCAAAGTCCGTTAAAGTAAATTTTTCCGTTTTTAAAGCCAGCCGCCCATGGGCATTGCTGTCTACCACACCGGCAATTTTTAATTCTTCGCCGCCGTAAGCCACAGTGCCGTCAACGGCAAAATTCGGGTTGCCGCTGCCGTCAAGCGAAGCATTAACGCCAAAATTCCAGCTCCCATGCGGAGTTTCTACCGATACGTTACCATCTTCAATAGCAAGGTAGCCGTAAAAAGGCGTTTCCGAAGAATCAGAAGGCTTTAAAAAGTTACGCAGGTTCCACTCATCTTTGGCGTTCATTTTTAAATACAGCTGCGGACGCACCAGTTCTATATCCGACAGCGCGCGTGCAGGCGCAGCAAGAGCCTGCAAAGGCGAAACGGAAAACCTCGCCTCCGGCACCTGTGCAATGCGCTCTCCGTCCGTGCCGCTTACCTGTAAACCGTAAGCAGTAAATTGCAGGCGGCCATTCCAGTCAAAACGCTCTACCGTAACGGTACCGTTTATATAATTTTGCGACATGGTTTTAACAAGCTCCGGCACCTGCGCCAGATACTGCGGCGCAATAAATTTAACTGCCGCCGCATAAATCGCTGCCGTCACTGCCAAAACCAGCAGGAATATTTTCCAAAATCTGTTCATATCTGCCTCCGCAGAAAAAATTATAATTTGACAGTTTATGTATTCTACGTTAAAAATAATCTTCCTGCTGTTTCAAAACAGAAAAAGCATTACACCTTAAATTTTACAAGATGTAATGCTTTTCAATACAAATTAGTTTAATTTTATTCTGCTGTCTGTTCAGCAGCTGCCGTACTTACGTTTTCGGCAGCGGTGCTTGCAGCATTTTCAGCCGCAGGCTGTTCTGCGTCAGCAGTATTTGCCGGTGCCTGTTCACTGCCATCAGCAGCGTTTTCAGTTTGAACTGCTGCATCAGTACCTGCACTCTGTGCCTCGGCGGCTTGTGCATCAGTATCTTCAACCGGTTCGGGGAAGGTTCTCGGTTCCGGTACGGTAACACCTACGCCCATGGAAGTATTGAGTGCTGCTTTAGAAGTGTTGTAGTTATAGAGAGCCTGGTAATAGTTGGTTTTGGCCTGCGTCAGGGCTTCCTGCGCATCCATAACGTCGATATTGGTGCCAACGCCCGCCTGATAACGTACAACTGCAATATGGTAATCTTCTTCCGCACTTGCTACGGCAACCTGCGTAGTAGTAATGCGTTTTTCAGCCTCGCGCAGGTTAAGGTAATCTGTGCGTACTTCAAGTTCTACATTGTCTTTTATCTGGCGCTGAGATTCCTTTGCTTTGGCAAGGTTTTCCTGCGCTGCATGAATCTTAGACCACGTTACGCCGCTGTCGAAAATATTCATGCTTGCAGTAATACCGACGGACCAATGTTCATTATCATCGCCGGGCCAATTACTATTGCCATCACTGTCACTGCCGCCCCAATAATTACCTGCAACAGCGTTAATTTTAGGCATATGCCCACTGCGCGCAACTACCAGTGCCGCTTCCGCTGCGTCAACGCCGTATTCAGCCTGTTTCAGTTCAGGGCGGTGCTGCTCGCTGTAAGCCAGGCAGTAAGCCATATCGTTTTCATAAGGCTCATACTGCAGCCTGTCCTTCAGCAAAAGGGTAGTGCCGAGCGGTGTGCCGATAATATTATTTAAAGTAGCTTCAGCAACATCGTATTGGTTGGAAGCAGTAATATAGTTCTGCTTTGCGTTGGCAAGCTCAACTTCACTGCGCAGTACGTCTGCACGAGCTACAATGCCTACATTGTACTGGGCAATAACATTATCCAGATGCGCCTGCAAACGGTCAACCGATTCCTGGCGCAGAGCTTTCATGTTGGTTGCGTTAAGCATATTAAAATAACCGGTGGTTGCGGTTTCTTTCATTTCATTATAAGCCTGTTCTTCAGCGGAAAGCATGCTGCGGTAATTAGCCTTAGCCTGGCCAATCTGGCCCTGCAGTTCGCCGCCCGTAAAAATCGGCAAAGACGCAGTGATAGAATTACTGTGATTGTTGCCAATTCTTTTACCTAATGATGCCCCACTCAATATATCTTCTTGATTATCAGCATATCCACCACGTGTAGAATTGTGATTCAGGCTGATGCTGATGCCGCGCGCACTTTTAGCAGCACTGTAATCAGCTTTAGCAGCTTTTCTGTTGTATTCTGCAATTTTTACACTCGGATTGGTAAGCAGCGCCCTCTGGATGGTTTCTTCCAAATCCAGTTCCAAAGTAGCGGCAAAGACGGACTGGGAACACAGCACGCTTAATGCAGCCGTCAGTGCCAGCACGTTTTTTGCTTTTTTATAACTGAACATTTCATTTACCTCCAATCATTGACTGATTAGTCAGTGCTTAAATTTTATATTTTTTAACCCTAAAAGTCAACTGTTTTTTCAAAAGTTAACAAACTTTTAAAAATAGGTACGCACACCAACATAGGTGTTACTTTTGCTGCCGTGGCGCAAATCGGTCTGCTCGCCCAAAAGCGAGAAATTATCGTTAATTTTAAGCTCACCGCCAAGTTTTACTTTGGTATCATCAAAATCATATACCTGCGTATAAAGGCGGAAACGGTCGGCTATATTATAGCCAAGCCCCACGCCGAACTCGCCCTGCATGCTGCCCATGCTTACATCGGCGGCGTCAAACTGCTTGCCAAACTGTAAATCCAGCTTGTTGCTGTCGCCAAGGTCATAGCCGCCCAGGTAAAAAAAAGTGTCGTCCTGCGGGCGGAAGGTTACGCCCAGATTGCTGCGCCAGTCGCCGCCTTCCGCGCTGTGCGTAACGTCGGCGCTTATTTCTGCCGTTTCCAGAACACCCAGCATGCGGTTGGCTTTTTCGCTTGCCTCGCGTGCATTATGCAAAGTGGCTTTTAAATCGTCTTCGGTCTGCGGGTCGCTGGCAACCTTTTCCAAAAGTTTGCTGGCTTCTTCAATTCTGGCACTTGTTTTGGCCATATTCTCTACAATTACGGCAAAATTCTGCCCGGTATGCCCGGCATTAACCTCGCCGATAATATTCTGCATGCTGTCTGCCGTTGCGTTCATACGCGCCGACATTTCGCTCAGCTGCTTAACCATGCTGTTAATCTGCTGCTGGTTGTCAACCGCCACATCAGCCATTACCTTGGTAAAAGTATTCATGTTGGCGCTGATATCTTTCATATTGATGAACCCCTCACGCAGCGACTGCTGCACTTCCGGGTCGCCAAACACATTGTCAAGAGCATCGGCAATGTTTTCCAGTTTTTCAAGCGCATCGCCGGACGCGCTCATAAAGGTGTCAAACCCGCCTCCGGGAACGCCTTTAACCCTGTCACCGTCCTCCAGAAAAGCGCTTACCGCACGCGGCGGAGGCTGAATATCGACAAATTTTTCACCCAAAATTCCGTCGGAATTAATGGAAAACGTCGATTCCTGCGGAATGCGCACATTGTCATTAATTTCGGCGGTAACTTCAATGCCGTCCTCGTTAACGGCAAGGCCTTTAACAGTGCCTACCTGCACACCGGCATAGCGCACCATGTTGCCCTCCATCAGCCCGGCAACCTGCGGGTAATCTATTGTAATATCGTATTTGTCACTGCCAAAGCTGAATGTTCCCAGAAAGGTTATCATCGCTGCCAAAATTGCGGCTCCGCCCAGGGTTATTGCGCCTACTTTAACTTCGCTGGAACTCATTTTATCACCTGCTCTTTAATCTCGCGACCTTCTATAAAGGCCTTTACAATCGGGTTGGTACTGCTTTTCATTTCTTCCGCCGTGCCTATGGCAACGATATGCCCTTCATAAAGCATTGCCACGCGGTCAGCCGCGTAAAACGCCGACTGCATGTCATGCGTTACCAGCACCGAAGTTACATGCAGCTGCTCCTGCGTCTTCTTTATAAGCCGGCTGATATTGCGGCTCATAATCGGGTCAAGCCCGGCTGTCGGTTCGTCATACAAAACTATTTCCGGGTTTACCGCAATGGCGCGGGCAAGCCCCACGCGCTTTTTCATGCCGCCGCTCAGTTCCGCCGGGTACAAATCCTGCGTACCGGGCAGGCCAACCAAATCAAGCATCTGCGTTACAATGCCCTGTATTTCTTCATCGCTTTTATCAGTATGCTGGCGCAGTCCGAAAGCGACGTTTTCACCCACCGTTAAAAAGTCGAACAACGCCGAATACTGAAACACCATGCCCATTTTCATGCGCAGGCGGTTCCAGCCGTCCTCATCAAGCCCGCTTACATCTTCGCCCTGAATGAAAATCTGCCCTCCGTTTGGCTCCAGAAGCCCTATCATCGAGCGCAGCACCGTACTTTTGCCGGTGCCGGAAGGGCCAAGCACCGCCAGCGTTTCGCCCTTGTAAACGTCAAGGTCAATATTGTCCAGCACCGTATGCGTGCCGAAGGTGATATTCAATTGGCGCAAACTGATAACCGCTTCTGCCATTTAATTTACCTCATACATACAGCACTGCCGATAAAAAGTAGTTGGCAATAAAAATTAAAATTATCGAAAGCACTACGGATTCCGTCGTGGCAAGGCCTACGCCTTCGGCACCCTGTTTGGCGCCCAGCCCCTTATGGCTTGCAACGATGGCAATAATGCCGCCGAAAACCATGCTTTTAAGCATACCGCCGGTAACATCAAAAATATCGGCAAATACTTTAATGGAATTAACATATGTAAAATTACTGATGCCTGCGTAATAATGAGCAACCACCCAGCCGCCGATATTGCCGATGCCGTTGGCAAAAACAATAAGCACGGGCATCATCAGCACTGCCGCAAGAAAGCGCGGTACTACAAGGTATGTTATCGGGTTGGTGGCCATTACTTTTAAGGCGTCAATCTGTTCGGTTACCTTCATGGTGCCAAGCTCTGCCGCTATGGCAGCGCCTATACGCCCGGCAACAACCACGCCGGTAAGCACGGGCACAAGCTCGCGCCCAAGCGCGATTGCCACTATGCCGCCAACGGAAGACGCAGCGCCGAAACGCACAAATTCCGTTGCCGTCTGCAGGGCAAAAACCATGCCGGTAAAAAGTATCGTCATCAGCACAATGGGCAAAGAATCGGCACCGAGCCTTGACATCTGCCGTATGGTTTCCCTGGCATCTGCATTTTTCAGCCGCGCAGCCGTATCCAGAAACAGCTGCATTATGCGCCCTGTATCGTGGCACGACCTGATGACAAAACCGCCCACGGCTGCACATATTTTTTTCAGCATCGGCCTCTTCCTTTCCCAAAAAATTTAAGTTATTTTTATATAATTCAAGATAAAGCAAAAATTCCCTGCTTATTTTAAACCGGGCTTTTTAACGTTTTTGTAAATTTTTCAGCCGGTAACTTCAACCATAATGTCTGCCGTGCCGTCCACGATAAAATTCATGGTTGTTTTCTGCTTGGCAGGCGTGCCCGCAAGAGCCGCCGCAAAGCCGGTATCCTGCTGCTGCGCCGCCATGTCCGGGTCCGGCAGGGCCGCTATGTCCACAATGATTTCGTTATTCTGGTCCGCATTGTTAATATCGGCAATAAAATCTTTTAAAGTGCGGCGCTGCGGCTTTTTGGCTGCCGGTATGCCTTCTTCCTGCTGGCGTTTCATCATCTCCTGCATCCACGCCAGGCTGCTGCCCCCACGCACATTCAGCGCCATTTTGCCCGGGCGCTGCTGTTTGGGCACGGTAAATTTAACCGTTCTTGTAAATTTTTCCGCACGGTAAGGCTGCAGCTCCACATCAATGGCCAGTTCTTCACCTGCGCGCACGTTAAGCTTCTGCGGCCGCGCGGAAATTATTTCCGCAACTTCCGGCTCGGTGCCGAGCACCACATTTGCCTCTATGTTATAAACGTCAATTTTTTCAAACTTATTCTGCGCCAAAAGCGTTGCCGCCTGCACCAGTTCCTGGCTTATCATTTTTAAAATGCCGGCATCCGCATAATACATGTTTTCGCGCTGAATTTTAATTTGTTCGCCGCCGGCACTGCGCCCGTCAATACGGAAGTTAAAACGCGCCGTGCCGCCGCCTTCTCTGTCTGCAACGCGCGTAACGGTGTTATAGGTTACGGCATCGACCATCGAAGGCAAAAGCGCGTCGTCGTCAATAAGCTCCGTGCGCGCACTGCCGTTAACGCCGCGCGAAGAATCGGTAACGGAAACATACATGGGTATTACCTTCGGCGGAGCGCCTATTTGGGCCGCAATACCCGCGCTGCGGTCCTGCGTTACGGTGCCTATGGTTGCCCCGAGGTTGCCGACTTTATAAGCGCTTTGCAGATTAGGCAGCGAAGCCAGAATCCAGGCCCGCTCCAGAAAATAATTGCTGTCGCCGCGCTGCATAAAGGGATGCCCGAAAGCAAGCAGGCTGCCGTCATCGCCAACCCAGGTTACAGTGCCCAGTGCGCCAAGGCGGATATCGCCGCGGATTAAGGAAACACCGATAGCGCTGCCCGGTTCGATGGGCTTATCGGAATTAAAACCGCCGCTGCCGCCCGCTCCGGTAGCCTCCAGCCCCAAAGGCGCAAGTTTGCTGTTTAAATAGTCAAGCCCTTTGGGCGTAAAGCCGCCCGCCATCAGCATTGTGCTTTTGGGTACAAGCTCGGAAGGGCGCGGGCTTGTTTCGTTCAGTAAATCAAGCATTCGCCCGATAGGCGTTAAAAAGCAGTAATGAGGGTCGTTAAACTCCTTGCCGAAAGCTACGGCGCCGACAAGCCTGCCGTTAATATACACCGGGCTGCCGCTCATGCCCTGCGCCACGCCGCCGCTTTTTTCGATAACGTCGCCGCTTGTGCGCACAAGTATGCTGTATCCTCCGGCTTCGCTGCCGGTAACGCCGATAACTTCAACGTTAAAGTTTTCGATATTGTCGCCGTTAATAACCGTTTTGCCAATGCCCTGCATGCCCGGGCGGATATCTTCCACCGGCATCAGCGGCACATTGGCAGCACATAATAAAGGCAAACTGAATATAAGCAAAATACTAAAAATAAAAAGCAATAATTTTTTTGTGTTCATAAAGTCCCCACATCGCAAATAATGCAAAACCGGCCTGGGCATAAGCCGCACGCCGGTTTAATTCCGTTTAAGCAAAACAGCCGCACGCAGCCTTGGCATGCATGGCTATATTATACTATTTTAAAAATTTTCTGGCAAGCGTCAGCCTTTGGTAGGGAACACACCCAAGCCTACGCTGACAGGCCTTTCCCTTCCGTCCGAAGGAGTATTTAAAATTTTTCCGTCCAGCACCATCTCGCTGCTGCCGCCGCCGTCAAAATTAACGGCCTGCCATGCACCGAGTTTTACAAGGTAGGAAGCAAGCTCCTGCAGAGTCATACCGGCAGAACTGCTGCTGCGGCCGTCCACAACCAGCAGAATAACTGTGCCGTCTTTTTTTACGCCTGCCGCAGTACGGGGCGCACGCCCGCGGGCAATATCGTAGGCAATGTTTTCTTCCGCACTGCGCACGTCAGCCTTGCCATTCGCTACCAGCGAAGGCCCTGCGCCCACAACAAGTTCCGCTTCATCCGCGGTTTCATTGCCAAGCGTTTCACGCAGGCGCACGCGGTCGCCCACCTGTACGCGCTCCAGCACTTTTGCTGCCATGCCGTGCCCCGAAAGCACAACGCTGTCCTTGTCAAGTTTCATGTTGCCTGCGCCGCTTACTTCCGTAACGCGCCCGTTAGCGGCAATGCGTATTTCATAACCGTACTGGTTGGTTTTTGTGCCCGGCCCGTAATAATGTGTGTAAAGCACCACATCATCGGCAATGCGGCTGCGGTTAATGCCCTTCACATCCAAAAAAGTGCCCAGTTTGGGGAAGAAAGCGCGCCCTTCATAAGCCAGGTCCTGCATAACCATCGGTTTGCCGCCGGCAACAACCAGTGCGCTGCGCGGCTGGCTTTCCATGCCGAGCCATTCGCCGTCCAGCTTTAAGTTTCCTATAATCCAGCCGTCCGAATCAAAATACGAAGCGTTAACTGCCGCACGCGCGCCGACGGCTTTGGCTGCCTTCAGCAAAGTTCCGCGGCCGTTTTTATTAACGGCACCGCTGAACGGTTTTAAAATATAACGATTTTTCGGGGCGATTTCCAAAATATTTACTTCCACCGGCAAACCGTTCATGTCCTCGCGGCGATAAATATGCGTCAGCCCTTTGCCCATATCGCTGCTGGTAGATTCCACGCGGATGCGGAAAATATCCAGCACCAATCGGTTGGGCTGCTTCAGCACAAATACCTTGTGCTGCGCTTCGCTGTTTAAATCAACAATCAGGCGTGTTTTATCGCCCTTTTCCTGCAAGCGGGCCTTTTTAATAATCGGGTCCTTAACCTTGGAGACAATATCGTCGTCTACTTTTGCGTCAAATTCCAATACAAGCTGTTTTTTGGTGTTCTTAACTTCTTCATATTCAACCTTGCCGTCCAAATCCACAACAAAACGTATTTTGCTGGGGCTGCTGCTGAAACGGAAATTTTCAACCTCTGCCGCCAAAGCGGAAAGCGGCACCATAACAACAAGCAGAACCGCGGCAAGCAGCCTGCCGAATGTTTTTAACATAACCTACCTCCGTGAAAAAAACAATACACAGCCCGTAAGCTGTGTATTATAAAACCTAACTAATCAGTCGTTGCCGACAACAGAACCCGGGCGCAGATTGTTCAGCTCGCTGAGCGCCTTGCCAGTGCCCAAAGCCACGCAGTCCAGCGGGTTTTCCGCAACCGTTGTTTTAATGCCGGTTTCCTCAGTCAGCAGCTGTGCCAGTCCGTCAACCAGCGCGCCGCCGCCGGTAAGCACCATGCCCTTATCGACAATATCTGCCGAAAGCTCCGGCGGGCATTTTTCCAGCACGCCGCGTATGGTGCCGATAATGGAATAAACAGGTTCGCGCAGCGCTGCGCGTGCATCTGCCGAAGTTACCTTAATGGTGGTAGGCCTGCCTGCAATAAGGTCACGCCCCTGCACTTCCATATCCGTGCATTTGCCGTTGGAAAGCACGGTAGCCACGTTCATTTTTATTTTTTCTGCCGTAGGTTCGCCAATCAGCACGTTGTAAACTTTTTTTACATAGCGCACAATCGCTTCGTCAAAAGCATCGCCGCCAACGCGGATGGAAGAATCAACAACCACGCCGCCGAGGCTTAAAATGGCAATATCGGTTGTGCCGCCGCCGATATCAATTACCATACTGCCGCTCGGCACACTAATGTCAAGCCCTGCGCCAAGCGCCGCAGCAAGGGGTTCTTCTATTAAATAAGTTTTGGATGCGCCTGCCTGCATGGCAGCTTCCAGCACGGCACGTTTTTCTACCGAAGTAATACCTGTCGGAATGCACACCATAATGCGCGGCTTGCTGAAAAAGCTCTTGCCGGCCACACGTTCCACCACAAATTCCAGCATTTTCTGCGTTACGGTATAATTGGCAATTACGCCCTCTTTAAGCGGACGGATAACGGAAATGCTTTCCGGAACTTTGCCAATCATATCGCGGGCTTCGTTGCCCACAGCCAGAATTTTATTTTTGCTTCTGTTAATTGCCACAACGGAAGGCTCGTTAAACACGATGCCCTTGCCCTTGATGTACACCAGAAGATTGGCTGTACCAAGGTCAATGCCTATATCTACACTGTTAAAAAACATACTTTCACCTACTTTTAATCTTTCGTGCCAACGCGCTTAATATCCGCGCCGAGCCTGGTCAGTTTAGCTGCAATTTCTTCGTAGCCGCGGTCGATATGGTAAATATCGCAGATTTCCGTTGCCCCTTCGGCTACAAGCCCTGCAAGTATCATTGCCGCACCGGCACGCAGGTCAGTTGCCCTTACGGTGCAGCCTGTTAAATGGGCCGGGCCGGTAATAACGGCGCTGCGCCCTTCTGTGGTAATATTTGCCCCCATGCGGTTCAGTTCAACCACATGCATAAAACGGTTTTCAAAAACAGTTTCGGTAATTTTGCTGCGCCCTTCCGCAACGGAAAGCATGGCCATCATCTGCGCCTGCATATCGGTTGGAAAGCCCGGGTACGGCAGGGTTTTAATATCAACGGCCTTCAGCTTGCCGCTGCCGACAACGTGAATACGGTCGATATCTTCTTCAACCAGCGCACCAGCCTCACGCAGCTTAGCAATCAGCGGTTTCTGATGTTCCGGCAGTACGTTTTCAATAATTACGTCGCCGCCGGTCATTGCCGCCGCAATCATGTAAGTGCCTGCCTCAATGCGGTCGGGAATAACGGAATGCTGCACGCCGTGCAGTTCGGATACGCCTTCAATGGTAATAACGTTGGTACCGGCTCCGCGCACACGAGCACCCATCTGGTTAAGATAGTTGGCAAGGTCTACAATTTCCGGTTCTTCGGCCGGGTTTTCCAAAACCGTAGTACCGTTTGCCATTGCTGCCGCCATCATAATATTTTCGGTTGCACCCACACTCGGAAAATCAAGGTAAATATTGGCACCGGTCATGCCTTCAGGCGCAGAAGCCTCAATATAGCCATGCCCCTGTTCAATTTTTACGCCCAGTGCTTCAAAGCCTTTTAAGTGCAAATCAATCGGCCTTGTGCCGATAGCGCAGCCACCCGGCTGGGAAATGCGGGCGTAACCCTTACGTGCCAAAAGCGGCCCCATAACAAGGAACGAAGCGCGCATGGAACGTACAAGCTCATAAGGCGCTTCGCAGGATGTAATTTCCCTGCTGTCAATTTTCAGTGTATGCGGCTCGGAAGCATCAACTTTAATGCCAAGGCATTCCAAAACCGCGCAAATTGTGCGCACATCCTCCAGCGCAGGAATTTCATCCAGCCTGCTCGGCGAAGTACCAAGAATAGAAGCGGCAATAATAGGCAGCACGGCATTTTTGGCGCCGCTTGTTTTTACTGTGCCTACAAGGCGGTTGCCGCCTTTAACTATCAATCTTTCCAACTGCAAACTCTCCTGTTCTTAAAATCCATTCTATCAAAAGGGCATACTTTTCAAAATAAATATTTTCTGTAGTAGTTTATCACTTTTTTTACAGCTTGGCAATCTCTGCCGGATAAAAAAACGCCTGCCGTTTTTCTTAACGGCAAGCGCTTTTCAAAACAAATTTTCAGGCAATCAGATACCGCGGTCCTGCATTTTCAAACGGTCTGCCAAAATATTGTAATGGGTTTCCATTTCCATAATTTCTTTTTTAATACCGGCGATTACATCCGGGTCTTCTTCAACTTTCAGGCGTTCGCGCAGTTCTTTTATGCCCTGCTTCAACTGAAACATTTTATTTCCGGATACAGCATTAATTACATCAGCCACAGTAATCAACTCCCATCATTCTTTGTATTTTTATTATACCAAAATATGGGGCTGTAAGCAAAGTTTTATTCAAACGTTTTTTATAAAAATTAAATATAATTTCACAAATTCCCACAAGAAGGATTTATACGGCTTAAATATTTAAGATTTTTATTGACCTTTAAATTCGTTTTTGCCGCGCAGCAAATTTTAAACCTTGCTGCTTACGGCATAACATTTTATGCAGCAGCGGTAAGTAGTTTTTTATACAAAAAGCGGATGGCACAAGCCATCCGCTTTTAAAGCTTTCCTTATTAAACTTTGTAAAGTTAAGATTAGAAAGTGAAGTACAGTTCGGAGAACATGGTGTCAGCGTCAGCGCCGCCTTCTTTTGCTTCGAAGTCATAGTAGTTGAATACGCCAACAATGTTTTTAGCGAAGGTGTAGCTTGCACCGTAAACCATGCCTTTGTAACCAGTTCTGAAAATATCAGCATCTACAAAACCATCAGTTGTCGGGCTGATGTAAGCGTTAGCGGACTGATCCATATAACCTACATGCAGGCCATAGGAACCCGGTTCATCAGCAGTAGCGCCTTTCCAAGCAAGGTCAACTGCCCAACCATCTTTATCGGTGTTGTAATAGTCATCATCGCCGCGCATATATTCGCCGGAAAGAACGAAATCAGGAGCGAAGTTATAGCTTAAGCCAACGTTCCAAATGTCTTTGTCATAATCATCTGCATGAGTAGTTTTATCATTAGCAGAAGCATCAGAAGCATCAGTTGTGAAATAAGCAACATAAGCATCAACAGCACCCATGTCAGCGGTTACACCAGCAACATAGAGGCGGTCTTCAGAATTATTCATATATTCAACAGCATCATGTTCACCAGCGCCTTTAGCTGCAATGCCAAATACCTGCACTTTGTCGCCGTAGGAAACTTTAACGCCATCAATGTAGGAATCGAGTACGTTACCAGTGAAGGTTACTTCATCCCAACGGCCAGCATGTACTTGAATGCCGCCAACACGACCGTCTACATAAGCACGGTTCAGTTCGAGTTCATCATCGCCAGTGCTGTTGCTGAAGTCCTGAGTATTCTGGAGCATTGCAGTATAAGTCCAGTCTTCGTTAACCTGACCTTCTACCCACAGACGATTACGGAGCTGCATGCTGTTGCTGTTTACGCCGTCGCCGTCAACATCTTTGTAAGAAGCACGAATCTGACCGGTGATTTTTACGTTGTCAGCTTTTTTCTCGAGGTTAGCAACGCGAACACCAAGGCTGTCGAGTTCGTCAGCAAATTCAGCAGCTAATTTATCTACGTTAGCGCCTTTTGCCATTGCTTTAGCAACAATCTGAGCCATTTCATAACGGGTCATCAGTTTGTCGCCGCCGTAGGTGCCGTCGGGATAACCGTCAACTACACCAGCAGCTGCCAGTTTGTTTACTGCGTCATAAGCCCAATGACCTGCCGGTACATCGGAGAACGGATTTGCGGCATAAGCGCTTGCAGTTACGCCAAGAGCCATAGCCATTGCGAGAACTAAAGATTTTTTCATTTTGCCATTCCTCCAGGGAAATAAATTTTTTACCCTTTCAGAAACCTTTTGCGCAAAACTTTCCGTTTCGGTTTTTTATGCTAGTTGCCGTGTTTCCTCTGCAGCCAAACCAATACAGTCCGTAAATTGCAAACGGTTTTTAAAAGGATGTGTACACTTTACCATAATTTCACAATGCCGTCAAGAACATTTTACATTTTTTAGTGAATTTTTATCAGTTTTTTCTGCATAGAAAAACAGGCAGTGCATAAAACGCTGCCTGTTTGTAAATAATTTTACATTATTTGCTGAAAGCGTCCGTTAACGGAGGCACAATCTGTTTTTTGCGGGAGAGCACGCCCGGCAGATAGTAATGGCCTTCTGCTTCCGGTTTGCCGAAAGCTTCCGTAACTTTTGCCTGGTTTACACCGGCAACCAGAAGGTCGGTAGCTTCGGAAAGAATGTCCGTTACCATTAGGAAGGACAAATCAAAACCTTCGGTTTCGCGCATGGCTTCCAGTGCCGCTAAAAGTTCCGGCATTTTATCCAGCCCCTGCTGGCGGCCCATGATATTAATCTGCGCTACGCTGGCTTTAGTTTCGCCGAAATCAAATTCTTTCAAATCGGTGCGTACCAGTTCGTCTGCGGTTAAACGGGCAATAACGGAGCCCTGTTTCAGTTCTTCCATGGCATAGGCTTCCAAATCTTCAAGCCCGGCAATTTTTTGCAGTTTTGCCGCAGCGTCCTTATCCTGCTGAGTGGTGGTCGGGCTGCGGAAATACAGGGTATCGGAAATAATTGCCGATAAAAGCAGTCCGGCAATTTCGCGCGGCAGTTCCACTTTGTGTGCTTCTGCCATGCTGGTAATAATGGTTGCCGTGCAGCCTACGGGTTCTTCGCGGATATAAATAGGAGCCGCGGTATGCAGGCCGCCCATGCGGTGATGGTCAATTACCTCAATGATTTCAGCTTCTTCGCTGCCTTCAACGGCCTGTGCGCGTTCGTTATGGTCAACAAGAATAAGCTGGGTTTTGTCGGGTTTCAGCAGGCGTACTTTGTCAATCATGCCAATGTAGCGGCCGCCTTCCACAACCGGGTAGGAGCGGAAATTGGTATCGAGCATGGCATTTTTAACATCGTCCAGAAGTTCATTGTTATTGAAAGAAACAACGCTGGTAGTCATTAAGTCTTTAACCGGTGCGTCCAGCAGCTGGCTGTAATCAACAGCGCCGGTTTCGTTTTCCTGTGCGCAAAGCTCTTTATAGAAGCATTTGGCAAGGTCGGTTACGGTAACAACGCCTTCAATGTTTTCCGGCGTGCCGACAGGCATGCAGCGCACGCCGTAGTCGGTAAACAAATGGCTTACCTCACGCAGTTTGGTTTCGCCGTTAAGCATGGGCACTGCAATCAGTTCCACATCTTTCAGGCGGGGGTACATATCCTCAATTAAAACCGGTTCTTCCACGCCGAAATAATTAAGAACATACTGTGTTTCAGGGTTCAGCGCACCTGCGCGAGCCGCAACGGCATTAACGCCAAGCTGCCTTTTTAACCACGCATAGGCAACTGCGGAGCAGATAGAGTCCGTATCCGGGTTGCGGTGGCCGATGACATATACTGGTTTATCCACGTTCAGCACTTCCTTTTTGCAGGCAGACCTGGCTGCCGTAATGATTTTTAGTGTAATAATTATTATATCATAAAAAACTTTAAATTACCGCTGAAATTTTGTTTATTTGGCGCGTTTATCGCCCAGCGTTGCCAAAAGTTCCGCCGGGTTAATGTTATGGTAGGCCAAAAGCACAAGGCAGTCGTACCACAGGCCGCTCATTTCATCCAGCACTTCCGTCCTGCTGTCATTTTTAGAGGCAATAATGGTGCTCGAAGTATCTGCGCCAAGCTGTTTTAAAATTTTATCCTGTCCGGACATCACCAAATGCCTTGCAGCGGAATTATCGCCGCCGGACCGGCGTTTATAGCAGATTAAGCGGTAAATTTCGGCAAGTACGCCGTGAATGCCGTCCGGTTCAGGCACGGGCAGGCTGCCGCTTTGCCATACCGGCTGCATAAATACGCCAAGCCCGCTGCGCCCAGGCAGTGCTTTTACCAGAAGCACCGTACCGTTTTTCCCGGCAGTAATTTCCGTAACCGAAAAAGCCGCGCCGTCTTCTGCGGCGTTATAGGCTTTTTTTGTTTCCGGGTCATACAGCCACAGGCTGCCGTTTTCCGCCGTGCGCGCCAGTGCTTCGCCGTCCATTTTAACAAGCGCCAGCACCTCGTCCGTACCGGCATCCTGCACAATGGCGTTAATATAGCCGTGAACATTAAATTTTAAAGCTGCAAAATCAATTTTCATATTTTCCGCCTTCTCTTAAAACGGGCATTACGGAGTTATACCCGTCCGCTCCGTATACCAGGCAGCGCTTTACGCGCGAAATGGTTGCCGTGCTGGCGCCTGTTTTCTCTACGATTTCTTCATAAATGCAGCCGGCATCAAGCATTCTGGCAACCTCCAGACGCTGCGCCATTGCTTTTAATTCGGTAATGGTACAAATATCTTCAAAAAAGTTTGAGCATTGCTGTTCATCTTTTAAACTTAAAACAGCCCTAAACAGCTGCGCGGTTAATTTATCCCTGGTTTTTGCAGGCATGGCTGTCCTCCTTGGTTAACACCCGTAAAATTTTAAACTGGATATTTTCTATCCTTTCTTACTTTAATACTTTATTTTATAAAAAGTCAAGTAATTTTAACGGATTTTAAGAAAAATTTTATTGACAGATTTGTAAATAACGTGTATGATTGGTACATCAACTTCATACAAACATTCATCAAGAGTAGCCGAGGGACTGGCCCGATGACGCTACGGCAACCATCCTTAGTGAAACGGTGCCAAATCCAACGGAACATTCCGGCAGATGAAAGAGGTCTTAAAACTTGTACCCTTCACCTGTTCGTGAAGGGTTTTTTAGTACCTTAGAAAAGAAAGAGGAACACCGCATGATTGAATTAGTAAATGTAGAAAAAACTTACCACACCTCCTCGGGTGACATTCACGCCTTAAAGCGTACCAGCCTTACAATTAACCAGGGCGAAATTTTTGGCATTATCGGCCTTTCAGGCGCAGGCAAATCCACGCTTATCCGCTGCATTAACATGCTGGAAGTGCCGACTGCCGGTCAGGTTTTTGTAGATGGCGAAGAACTTACCGCCATGACGGAAACGCAGCTGCGCAAAGCGCGCCAGAATATCGGCATGATTTTTCAGCATTTTAACCTGCTTGCCAGCCGCACCGTTTATGATAATATCGCCTTCCCGCTGGAAATTCAGGGCCTTGGCAAAGATGAAATCAAAAAGCGCGTGGAGCCGCTGCTGGAGCTTGTACAGCTGCAGGACCGCGCCGACCACTACCCCAGCCAGCTTTCCGGCGGGCAGAAACAGCGCGTAGGCATTGCCCGCGCCCTTGCCAGCAACCCGAAAGTTCTTCTGTGCGACGAAGCAACAAGCGCGCTCGACCCGCAGACCACCAAATCCATTTTGAACCTGCTGCGCGACATCAACCAGCGTTTAAACCTTACCATAGTAATGATTACGCACCAGATGGAGGTTGTAAAGGAAATCTGTGACCGCGTAGCCGTTATTGAAAACGGGACCATTATTGAAGAAGGCAATATGGTGGATGTATTTACCAACCCGCAGAACCAGACTACCAAGGAATTTGTTAAGAGCGTCGATAAAAACACCCTTCCGGAATCACTTAAAAGCACGCCCGTCAGCAGGGAATATTTTGAAGGCGCAAGCCTCGCCGTGCGCTTGTCTTTCTTCAGCGGCAACGCCGGCAAGCCCATTGTTTCCGGCATGATTAAACGTTTCGGCGTAGACGCCAACATCATTTCCGGCAACACCGACCAGCTTAAAGACCGCATTTACGGCAACCTGCTGATTGTTATTGAAGGCCAGCAGAAAGCCCTCGAGGACTCGCTGGATTATTTAAACAGCCAAAATCTGCAAGTGGAGGTAATTGGTTATGTCAAATGAAATGATTGAACTTTTAATAAAATCCTTTTGGGAAACCGGCTACATGGTTGTTGCCTCCACCGTGCTGGCAAGCCTTATCGGCATACCACTTGGCATCATCCTTACGGTAACGCGCAATGGGCACATTCTGCCGAATGCCGTTATTAACTCCGTGCTGGGCGTTATCGTTAACGCCACCCGTTCCACCCCGTTTATTATTTTAATGGTAGCCATTATTCCGCTTACCCGTATGCTGGTTGGTTCTTCCATCGGCACCACGGCCGCCATTGTGCCGCTTACTATTTCCGCAGCGCCGTTTATTGCGCGCGTTATCGAATCTTCGCTGCTTGAAATTGACCACGGCGTTATCGAAGCCGCACAAAGCATGGGTGCAAGCCCGATGCAGATTATTTACAAGGTTCTGCTTCCCGAATCACTGCACTCCATCGTGCTCGGCATTACCCTTGCGGTTATCGCACTTATCGGCTACTCCGCCATGGCGGGCGTACTCGGCGGCGGCGGCCTCGGCGACCTTGCCATCCGCTACGGCTACCAGCGTTTCCAGCCCGATGTAATGATTGTTACCGTTGTTATCCTGATTCTCATGGTACAGCTCATTCAGTTTATCGGCGACACGCTCAGCAAAAAACTTAACAAAACCAAATTATAATGTTAGCAATTTATTTTAATTTTAATATTTTGGAGGAGGATTACTATGAAATTAAAAAGAATTTTGGCCGCACTGGCGGTTGGCACACTGGCACTCGGCATTTTTGGCTGCGGCGGCAGCGAGAAAGCAGCGGACACTTCCGCACCCGTTAAGGTAGGCGTTACCGCAGGGCCCCATGCCGAAATTATGGACGAAGTTAAAAAACTGGCTGCCAAAGACGGCTTAAACATAGAAGTTGTGGAATTTAACGATTTTGTAACGCCGAACATTGCCTTGCAGCAGGGCGAAATTTTTGCCAACAGCATGCAGCACAGGCCTTACCTTGACGCTACGCTGAAAAAAGAACCCGGCTTTGAACTGGTGGAAGTTTTTAAAACCGTAAATTTCCCCATGGCGGTTTATTCCGATAAAATCAAAAAAGGTGAAGCCATTCCTGACGGCGCAACAATCGGCATCCCGAATGACCCTTCCAACGGCGGCAGAGCGCTTTTGCTGCTTGCCGAACAGAAATTAATTGAAGTTAAGGACATTAACGACGTTACCACCTCCGTTGCCGATATTACCGGCAACCCGCATGGCTATAAATTCCTTGAGCTTGACGCTGCTACCATTCCCCGCAGCCTGCCGGATGTAACCGTTGCCGTTATTAACGCCAACTACGCTCTGCCTGCCGGGCTGAACCCCATGATGGATTCCTTAATGGTTGAAGGCGCGGCTTCCCCGTACATCAACATTTTTGTAACCAAAAAGGAAAATGCCGCCGACCCGCGCATTAAGCAGCTGCAAAAAATTTACCAGTCCGCCGAAGTTGAAAAATTCATTAACGACCACTTTAAAGGCTCCGTTACCGTCGGCTGGAAATAAAATATTAAAAATAAAAGCGTCCCTTGCGGGCGCTTTTTGTTTGAGGTGAACCATGAAACGTATTTTGCATTTATTAGTTTTACTTATAATTGTTTTGTGCTTTATGCCCGCCGCCTACGCGGAAAGCCCCGTTGACCGCCCCGTGAACACCAGCAGACTTGACGACATATTTGCCAGACATGGCGTAAACGGAACCATTGTAATTTATGACGTACAGAAAAACGGTTACTGGCTGCACAACGCCGGGCGTGCGGCAGAGCGGTTTTACCCCGCCAGCACTTTTAAAATTTTTAACAGCCTTATCGGTTTAAGCGAAGGCGTTGTTAAAGATGCGGACGAAGTTTTTTACCATTATAACGGCGAACCGGTGTACCTTGAAAGCTGGAAAGCCGACGCCAGCCTGCGCAGCGCCATAAAACTCTCGCAGGTGCCCGCCTATAAAGAACTGGCGCGCCGCATCGGTACGGAACGCATGCAGGCCAACATTAAAAAGCTGCACTACGGCAACGAAAGCATTGGCAACAAAATCGACAGTTTCTGGCTGGAAGGGCCGCTTAAAATAAGCGCGCTGGAGCAGGTTAGGCTGCTGACCAAGCTTGCGCAATGCCAACTGCCCTATCCGCAAAAGGCGCAGCAGCAGGTTTGTGACATAACCGTTTTAAAACAGACCGATGCCTGCACGCTGCACGGCAAAACCGGCTGGGCAGCGGACAATATAAAAACCCCTGTAGGCTGGTTTGTTGGCTGGGCCGAAACCAACGACAACCTGTATGTTTTTGCCATGAACATGGATTTAACCGACGCCGCAGAATTGCCGCTAAGAGAAAGTATAACCCTGGAGTGCCTTCGAACTTTAAAACTTTTATAAAGCAGTTTATAATTATACTAAGCAGTAATTGCAAGAAGGGATACTATGGCATATTTAGGCGAAGATATTAAAAAACTCGGTTTTGGGCTGATGCGCCTGCCGAAAACCGGCGAAGCCATCGACATTGAACAGACCAAAAAAATGGTAGATATGTTCTTGGAAGCAGGCTTTACCTATTTTGACACGGCGTGGGCCTACCCCGGCAGCGAAGACGCTATCCGCCAGGCGCTGGTAGAACGCTACCCGCGCGAAAAATTTCAGCTTGCAACCAAAAACGCCGCCTGGATTAACTGCAAAACGCGCGAAGAAGCAGTTAACCAGTTTGAAACCAGCTTAAAACAAACCGGCGCAGGTTATTTTGATTTTTACCTTCTGCACAACCTCGGCGAAAGCCGCACCAAATATTTTGACGATTACAATATGTGGGACTTTGTGCAGGAGCAAAAAGCCAAAGGGCTGATTAAACACGTTGGTTTTTCATTCCATTCCACGCCGGAAGAACTGGACGCCATTTTAAACGCGCACCCCGAAATGGAATTTGTGCAGCTGCAAATTAACTATGCCGACTGGGATTACCCTGCCGTGCAAAGCCGCCGCTGCTACGAAGTGGCGCGCAAACACGGCAAGCCCGTTATCATTATGGAACCGGTTAAGGGCGGCATGCTCGCCAATTCGCCGGAAAGCGTACAGAAAATTTTAAAAGACGCCGAGCCGGAAATGTCCGTGGCAAGCTGGGCCATCCGTTTTGCTGCGCATCTGGAAGGCGTTATTACCGTGCTCAGCGGCATGAGCAATGTAGAACAGATGCAGGACAACCTTTCTTACATGAAGGATTTTAAAGGCCTTACCGCCGCCGAAGAAGCAACACTGAAACAGGCGCAGGAGGCGCTGGCAAAAATTCCGCTCATTCCCTGCACTACCTGCAACTACTGCGCCAAGGTCTGCCCAATGAATATCGGCGTAAGCGGCAGCTTTACGGCAATGAACTATTACACGCTGTATAAGAATTTGGCCGCTGCCAAACACCAGGAAAACTGGCTGGTTACTGGCCACGGCAAAAAGAAAGCCGCCGAATGCATTAAATGCGGCGCGTGCGAAAAAGCCTGCCCGCAGCATATTAAAATCCGCGAAGAACTGGTAAAGGTTACTGAAACCCTGGGCTGATATGTTAAAACAGAAGCATCCGTTTTATAAACGGGTGCTTTTTTATGTGCTTCGGCAAAATTTTGTGATATAATGGGAACGCTTAATAAATTTTACCCTGTTTTAAGGAGCAGCTATGAGCCGTAAACCTTTTGTGCCCGCAGCCCTTTTGGGAAAGCTGTGGCGCTGCATAATAGAATTTGAAATGCTGCAGGAAGGCGACCGCGTGCTGATTGGCTTAAGCGGCGGCAAAGACAGTATGTTTTTAACGGCCGCGCTGGCCGAAGTGCAGCAGTATGCGCCTTTTAAGTTTGACCTTGCCTGCTACACGGTTGATACCATGTTCAGCAGCGATTTTCCAAAAGCTGATTTGGAAAGCTTCTGCGCACAGTACGGGCTTAAACATTACAGTAGCAAAGTTGATGTTACCGAAGCATGGCAGCACCGCACCAACACGCCGTGCTTTACCTGTGCTTATTTCCGCCGCGCAGCCACCAACCGCACGGCGCTGGAGCTGGGCTTTAACAAAGTTGCCTGGGCGCATCACCATGACGACGCTGTGGAAACCTTCTTTTTAAACCTTATTGCCAGCGGCCAGCTTAAAACCTTTCTGCCGGTAACGCCGCTTTCGCGCACGGGGCTTACCTTAATACGCCCGCTTTTATATTACCGCGAGACGGAAATTATCAGTATGGTTGACGAACTTAACCTGCACCCGCTGAAAAACCCCTGCCCTTACGACGGCCACACCAAACGCCAGGAAGCCAAAGAACTGCTGCGCTCGCTGCAGTGTTTCAACGCCGAAGCGTATGACCATCTGGCGGCAGCCATGCGTTTTGCCAATGCCGAACTTTGGCCTGCCAAATGCGGCAAAACGGAGCTGGCAGATAAATTCCACGCATTTTGGCAGCAAAAGCGCAAAAACAGGCAGGAATAACGCCGCCCGCAGCGAATATAATTTTTTGTATGACATTTTGACCGGAGGTTTTTTATGACAGTAAAAGAGTTTAAACATGATTATTTCAGCTTTAAAGGGCGTTTGAACCGCAAGCCCTTTTTAATGCGCCTGATGATGCTTGGCGCCATCAGTATCTTTTTTGTTTTAATCGTTATCAACGCCGAACCGCACCTTAAGGAAGACCCCGCGCATTTTGCCACCAACGTGCGCAAATCGCTGGTGTTCTGGTTTTATTATATTCCGCTGATTATCGCCAGCATTTCGCTCGGTGTGCGCCGCCTGCACGACCTTAATTTAAGCGGCTGGTGGATGCTTCTTGGTTCCGGCGCGCTTTTAAGCACCGTAAACACCGGCAACACCGCCATTGACCTTGCAGCAGCAATTTTATTTTACATTGCCCAGCTTTTCAATCTGTTCCTGATTTTCTTCCGCGGCACCAAAGGGCCTAACCGCTTCGGCGAAGACCCCGTACCCCAGCCCGTAAAAGAAAAGAAGAAAACCAAAGAAGAACGCCGCGCCGAAGCCAAGGCACGCAAAGAAGCTGCCGAAGCAGAAAAACGCGCCGACGAAGAACTGGAACGCGAAATTGCCGAAGCGCATCCCGACTGGGACGAATATGACCGCTATGACGCCATGCAGGAGGCCAAAGCCAAACGCGAAGCCGAAAAAGCAGCGGCAGAAGTTAAAGACGGCACCGAAAACAAAGAAAGCAAATAATTGTACAAAAAAATCCCGCCAAAAGCGGGATTTTTATTTTATGCGTATTTTGTTTTAAACTAATGTATATATTTGGTGCTGCTGCGCCTTACCAGGCCAGTACTTCCACGCCGGTATCGGTAACAAGCACCGTGTTTTCCCACTGGGCCGACATGCTGCCGTCCTGCGTATAAACAGTCCAGTCGTTTGAAGCATCAATAAACACATCGCGGCGGCCGGCGTTAATCATCGGCTCAACCGTAAATACCATGCCCGGCACCATCAGCATGCCGGTATTTTTTTTGCTGTCGTGGCACACAAAAGGTTCTTCGTGGAAATCCACGCCGACGCCGTGCCCGCCAAATTCCGTTACCACGCTGTAACCGTGCTTGCGTGCAAACGGGGCAATAGCAGCGCCGATATCGCCGATAAACGCCCACGGCTTGCAGGCTTCCACGCCTCGGCGCATACATTCTTTGGTAATGGCAACCAAATCCTGATTCGGTTTGGAAACCTTGCCAATCATAAACATGCGCGAAGCATCGGCGTAATAACCGTTGTAAATAGTGGTTACGTCAACGTTAACAATGTCGCCGCTTTTAAGCACCGTTTTATCGGGAATACCGTGGCAAACCTGGTCATTAACCGAAGTGCAGATGCTTTTCGGAAAGCCGTAAAAACCGAGGCAGGCCGGAATACCGCCGCTTTTGGTAATAAAATCATACGCCAGCGCGTCAATTTCTTCCGTCGTCATGCCGGCTTTAATTTTTTGGGCAATCAAATCAAGGCAGGCATTGTTAATTTTAGCTGCCGCACGGATGCCTTCAATCTGTTCCGGCGTTTTTATCATATCCATATCGGGAACTTCGCAGCCTTTGGCCTTGAATTCGGCTATTTTTGCTTTTATTACTTCAATATCCATAAAAATCTCCTTTAATACAAATTTAATTTTATAGTGCTATTATAACACATATAACATAAAGTGACAGCAGAAAGTCAGCTTATGCTTACAAATTATTTTTCTATTATTTTTTGTTTCTTTATGTTAAAATATTGTTAGTTTTTGTATAAGGAGGAGCCGATGGAAGCTATTTATTCCAACATTGCCGATTTTATCCTGCATTTTGACCGTTACCTGCCCGTTGTTATGGAAGCCTATGGGCACTGGATTTACGCATTTTTGTTCATTATTGTTTTTTGTGAAACAGGGCTTGTGGTAACGCCGTTTCTGCCGGGCGATTCGCTTTTGTTTGCCTGCGGCGCGCTGGCGGCATCCGCCGAAGGGCTCAGCCTGCCGCTTCTGGCCGTTATTTTCCTTGTGGCTTCAATCACCGGCGATGCCTGCAACTACGAGATAGGCAGGCACCTGGGGCATAAAATACTTGCCGCCAATTCAAAGCTGATTAAACCGGAGTACGTAAAAAAAGCCGAAGATTTTTACGCAAAGCACGGCCACAAAGCTATTTTTCTGGCCCGTTTTGCCCCGATTGTGCGCACCTTTGCGCCTTTTGTAGCAGGCATCGGCACCATGCACTACCGCACCTTTGCCATTTACAATGTCAGCGGCGCCTGCACCTGGGTATTTTTATTCCTCGGCGGCGGCTACTTTTTCGGCAACATTCCGTTTATCAAACAAAACTTTTCGTATGTAACCATGGGCATTATCCTGTTTTCGCTTACCCCGATTATTTTTGAGGTTATCCGCAGCAAGCGTGCCAAATAACGAAAGAAGGCTGAAAGATGTATTATTTTACCAGTGACTACACTACCGGCTGCACGCCGGAAATTTTAGAAGTTTTGGGAGCAACCAATCTTGAAGAAACAGCAGGCTACGGCGAGGACGCATACTGCGAAGCTGCCCGCGCGCTGATTCAGAAAGAATGCGGCCGCCCGGATGCGGACGTTTATTTTATGATGGCTGGCACGCAGACCAACCTGACGATTATCTCCGCCTCCCTGCGCCCCTTCCACGGCGTTTACGGCACCGCGCGCAGCCATATTAACACGCATGAAGCCGGCGCCATTGAACGCAGCGGCCACAAGGTGCTTGTAGTGCCAGATGAGGACGGCAAAATTACCGCCGCCCAGATTGCTGCCGAACAGGAAAAATACCTGCACGACCCCAGCCGCGAGCATATTGTAATGCCTAAAATGGTTTATATTTCGCAGCCTACGGAAACCGGCACGCTGTACAGCAAAAAGGAACTGGAAGATTTATACGCCGTATGCAAGCAGTATAATTTATACCTGTTTATTGACGGTGCGCGCCTCGGTTACGGGCTTACTTCTCCCGCCTGCGATTTTACCATGCAGGACATTGCCAATAACTGCGACGTGTTCTACATTGGCGGCACAAAATGCGGCATGCTGTTTGGCGAAGCGGCAGTTATTTTAAACCCTGCCATTAAAGAAGATTTTATTCCGCTGATGAAACAGTGCGGCAGCGTACTTGCCAAAGGCCGCCTGCTTGGCATTCAGTTTGAAGCCATGTTCACCAACGGTTTATACTACCGTATCTGCAAACAGGGCATTGATACTGCTATGCAGATTAAAGCCGTGCTTAAAGAATGCGGCTTTGAATTCTTGACGGATTCACCAACCAATCAGCAGTTTATCATCATCACCAAAGAATTGTACGAAAAAATAAACAGCCATTTTAAACTCGGCCTTTACGAAAACCTGCCGGACGGCAGAGTGGCTGCCCGTATCTGCACCAGCTGGTCTACCTCGCAGGATGCTGTTGACAGGCTGTGCAAGTTTATTAAAGAGCTGTAAGAAAGTAAATATAGCAATAACTTTCTGGCAAAAGGTTTATATTAATGCGGTCATATAAAAATGCTGCAGCTTCTCCGATTCCGTCCGGGCTTTGCGGCCGGACTCCCGAAGATTGCAACTAAAAATTTCAGCCGCCGCAGTTTTTATCTATGACCTTATAATACAAACCTTTTGCCTTAACTTCACATCAACGCATCAAGATAAATATTTTGTTTGAACACATTATTTAAACAAACGTAACAAACTAAAATAATCATAATTAAAACTTATAATTATACGCAAAAACACCGCTGTAAAAGCGGTGTTTTTTATTTGCAACGTATTTTGTTAATATATTTTACTGCGCTACTTTTTGCTCCACAGCCATATTTCGCGGCACAGCCAGATAATGAACACGCCGCAGAAATCAAGCACAATGTCGGTAACCTGCGCCGTACGCCCCGGCACCGAAAGCTGAATGTACTCATCCGCTACGGCAACGGCCAGCCCCAAAAAGAGGATATAGCCGGACGCCACGCGGTTGGATACGCGCCAGCTGATAAAGGTATTAACCATAATCATTGCCAGTACGGCAAATTCCACAAAATGTGCCAGCTTGCGCAGGCGTGCCTCCAAACGTTCTACCGGCATCGGGTCGCCGATAGCGGCATACAGGCTGTCAAGCCACTGGGCCAGCAACCCGCTTGCCTTGTATGAAGTTTCCGCAGGCAGCGAGGAGTTAAAAAAGATAAAGCCTGTGAACAGCAGCAAAAGCAGCAGCCATAAAAACTTTTTCATTTATACGCGCCGCCCTGTTACTGATTGCGTGTAAGCAAATCCATTACCATCATGTTGCTTACAACGCCAATGCCGCCCGGCACCGGAGTGTAAGCCGAGGCTTTGCCTACAACGGCAGGGTCAACGTCGCCCACCAGTTTGCCGTCAACGGCGTTAATGCCAACATCAACAACAACCGCGCCTTCTTTAATCATATCGGGCATTACAAAGCAGGGTTTGCCTACTGCCGCAACGATAATATCTGCCTGGCGGGTAATTTCGGCAATGTTTTTTGTTTTGCTGTGGCAGATGGTAACGGTGGCATTTTTGTTTAAAAGCAAATTGGCAACCGGTTTGCCTACAACATTGCTGCGGCCGATTACAACGGCATGTTTGCCTTCCAGCTCAATGCCGTAATGTTCCAAAGTTGCCATGCAGGCACGCGGCGTACAGGGTGACATTTTGCCGTAGCCAAGGTACATATCGCCCACGTTTTTCACGTTCAGGCAGTCCACATCCTTGCTGGCGGTAACTGCCGCGCCGATTGTATCGCTGTCCAGCGGTTTGGGCATCGGCATCATCGGCAGTACGCCGGTAACGTAACGGTTGTGGTTCATGCGGGCAATGTCGCGCAGCAAATCTTCCTGTTTGGTATCGGCAGGATATAAAAGTTCTTTAACATAAATGCCCATGCTTTCAGCAAGTTTCATTAAACGGTCTTTGTAAACGTGCGAAGCCGGGTCATCGCCAACAACAATAATTGCCAGCGTTACTTTACGCCCTTTGCCAAGCGCATTGGCCACACGCTGCATAATGGTTTCGCGGTAAGCATCGGCAACGGGTTTTCCCCTCATAATCAAAGTTTCCATAACAGTTCTCCTTAAAACAGTCCGCTTATTACGCCGTCGTCGCTTACGTCAATTTTTTCGGCGGCAGGAACTTTCGGCAGGCCCGGCATGGTCATAATATCGCCGGTTAATACTACCACAAAGCCTGCACCGGCTGCGATACGGCAGTTTTTAATGGTAATTTCAAAGCCTTCCGGGCGGCCCAGAAGCGCCGGGTCATCCGAGAAGGAATACTGGGTTTTGGCCATGCAGACAGGCAAATGCCCATAGCCCATTCTTTCAAAATCCTTCAAAGCATTGTTTGCTTCTTTGGTATAATTTACGCCCACTGCACCGTAAATCTTTTTGGCAATGGTTTCAATTTTTTCTTTCAGGCTCAGTTCTTCGCCGTACAGAAGTTTAAAATCGGCTTTGCCGCTTGTTGCCAGCGCCACAACTTCTTTTGCCAGTTCAATGCCGCCTTCGCCGCCTTTGGCAAATACTTCCGAAAGCGCAACGTTTACGCCGTGTGCGGCGCAGTGGCTGCGGATGGCTTCCAGTTCTTCCGGGGTATCCTGTGCAAAGGCGTTAATGGCAACAACCAGAGGCAAACCGTACTGCTTAATGTTTTCGATATGCTTTTCAAGGTTGACAATGCCGCGTTTTACAGCTTCCACATCCGGTGTTGCAAGGTCTGTTTTCGGCACGCCGCCGTGCATTTTAAGCGCGCGTACGGTTGCAACCAGCACAACTGCGTCCGGTTTTAAACCGGCATAACGGCATTTAATGTCAAAGAATTTTTCCGCGCCCAAATCTGCACCGAAGCCTGCTTCCGTAATGGTGTAATCGGCAAGCTTGAGCGCCGTTTTGGTTGCCATTACGCTGTTGCAGCCGTGGGCAATATTGGCAAACGGGCCGCCGTGAATAATGGCAGGCACATTTTCCAGAGTCTGCACAAGGTTCGGTTTTACAGCGTCTTTTAACAGTGCTGCCATTGCGCCCTGTGCTTTAAGCATACCTGCGGTAATGGGGTTACCGCTGTAATCGTAAGCCACAATAATTTTGCTCAGGCGTTCTTTTAAATCGTGCAGGCCGGTTGCCAGGCACAAAATAGCCATAACCTCCGAAGCTACGGTAATATCAAAGCCGTCCTGGCGCGGTACGCCGTGCGCTTTGCCGCCGAGGCCGACAACTATGTTGCGCAGCTCGCGGTCATTCATATCAACAACGCGTTTCCACACAATGCGGCGCGGGTCGATATTAAGCGCATTGCCCTGCTGAATATGGTTGTCAAGCATGGCTGCCAGAAGCATATGGGCAGATGTTATGGCATGGAAATCGCCGGTAAAATGCAGGTTAATGTCCTCCATAGGCACAACCTGAGAATAGCCGCCGCCTGCTGCGCCGCCCTTAATGCCCATGCAGGGGCCGAGCGAAGGTTCGCGCAGGGCAACGATAACTTTTTGACCGATTTTAGCAAGCCCCTGTGCAAGGCCTACCGTAGTGGTGGATTTGCCTTCACCGGCAGGGGTAGGGGTAATTGCCGTAACTAAAATAAGTTTTCCGTCAGGCTTATCCTGCACTCTTTTAATTAAATCCATGGAAAGTTTTGCCTTGTAGCGGCCGTATAACTCAATATCTTCCTCACCAATGCCGAGTTTTCCGGCAACCTCAGTAATAGGCAGCATATGCGCCTTTTGAGCAATTTCAATATCCGATAACATCTTGGTACCTCCCTTTTCTGCACTTAAATAACTATATCTTTGTTTTATTCTCTGCCGGAGTTCCTTTTTCCTTCCGGTAGAGATAAATTATTCGAACCATATTTCCAGTTTTGTGCCTTCCGCGGCAACAGTCCCCGGCGGCAGCGACTGCTTTTTCGCCCTGCCGCTGCCGTAAGGCACCAGCACCAGATGCCCGCGCTGCACCAGTTCTGCCGTCTGGCGCATGTCAAGCCCGGTAAAATCCGGTATCTTTACTTTGTTGTCCGGCAAAAATTCCATTACCGGCACTTTAACGGCTTTGGCCCTGTCTTTGGCATCTTCCTCAAACGAAGGCAGCCCTTCGTGCGTGCTCGGCTGAATGCCTTTGGCAACAAGTATCTGCTGCAAAGTATCTTTAAATACCGGCGCCGATACCTGCGAACCGTAAAACGCGCCCTGCGGCGTATCAAGCATTACCAGCATCGCATACTGCGGATTGGCTGCCGGTACAAAGCCTACAAAAGACGCTATGTATTCGCCCGGGGCATAGCCCCCCTGCTCGGCAAGCTTTTCTGCCGTGCCGGTTTTGCCCGCAATCTGATAGCCTGCAATATGCGCCGGTTTGCCGCCGCCCTCGCTGACTACTTTTTCCATCATCATGCGCATCTGCCCGGCAACGTCTTCGGTAATAACGCGGCGCACAACCTTCTTCTGCCCCTGGCGCAGCACGCGCCCGTCGGGCATTACAATTTTATCAATAATGTAAGGCTCCAGAAGTTCGCCGCCGTTGGCAATGGCGCAGATAGCACGCAGCATTTGCAGCGGCGTTACGGCAATGCCCTGCCCGATGGCCATGGTGGCAATATCAGGCTCGTACATATCTTCTGGCCTGTATAAAATGCCGCTTTCCTCGCCCGGCAGTTCAATGCCAGTCGGCTGGCCAAAGCCGAACTTTTTGCTGTAATCAATCATCTGGTTCGCGCCGAGCTGCATGCCCAGCTGCACCATGCCGGTGTTGATGGAGTATTTAATAATATCCTCAAAGGGCACCTGCCCGCGCCCTTCACCGTCCCAGTTGCGGATAACGCGGTCGGCAATTTTAATGCTGCCCTTGTCCTCAAACATGGTCTGCGGCGTAATGATGTTTTCACTCAGCCCCATGCAGCCTACAATCGGTTTAAAAACAGAACCCGGCTCATAGATAATGGAAATTGCCCTGTTCGTCCACGTGGAAACCGGGTATTCGCCAAAATCGTTAGGGTCAAAGGTCGGGCGCGAAGCCATGCCCAGTACCGCGCCGGTGTGCGGGTCCATCAAAATGGCTGCCGCCGCGCGCGATTTGGTTTCCTTCATGGCGCGGTCAAGCGCGTCCTCCAGCACAAACTGAATTTTGCTGTCGATAGTAAGGTACACCGTCGGCATATTCTGCGGGCGCGAATGGTTCATACCAGCTTCGCCCATTGGGCGGCCCAGTGCGTCCACCATTTCTTCCTGCTCGGTTTTGGCGCCTTTAATTACGGAATCAAGCGCCAGCTCAATACCGGCCAGCCCCTTATCATCCGTGCCTACAAAACCCAGAATCTGCGCGGCCATACTCTTTTTGGTGTAGTAACGCTTGCTTTCTTCCAAAAAGTGCAGGCCGGGCAGCTTGTTTTCTTTAACTATGCGCGTTACCTCGTCCGCCTCTTTTGGCGTCAGGGTACGCTTAATCCATATAAAACGTGCTTCCGTAGTAAAATCGCTGTACAGGCTTTCGGCACTGATGCCGAGCGGCCCTGCCAGTAAATCTGCCGCCAGGCGCTTAACATTGCGCCCGCTTTTGGCAGCCGCACTGTCCGGGCGGTCCTCCATTTCAACAGGGTCAACATACAGCGATTTTGCCATAATGCTTACGGCAAGTTCTTCGCCGTTGCAGTCCACAATTGCCCCGCGCGGCGAATACATTACGTCCGTGCCCATGGCCTGTGCCATCGACTGCCGCGCCATTGCATCGCCGCGTACAATTTGCAGCCACACCAGGCGCCCGATAACTATGGCAAAAACGGTAAAAATTAATGCAAACAGCCCAAAAAAGCGTTTTTTGCTGCTGTAAAACTTAAATTCTTTTCTCATCTGCGCCACCCCCTGCGCCTTAAATCAGAGGTTGGCATAATGGGCGGCATACCGGCATCACGCAGCATTTCTTCGCGCTTTTCGCGCTTAACTTCGTTTTTATAAACCGAAAGCGCCAGCCCCAAAGCCGTAAGCGATACCACCATGGAAGTGCCGCCGTAACTGATAAACGAAAGCGGCACGCCGATAACCGGCAGGCAGCCGCATACCATCAGCATATTGGCCGCAGCCTGCCCCACAACCAGAAGCGTTACGCCACTGATGAGCATAAAGCCCTCCTCATCACGGCAGGCAGCCGCCATGCGGAACAGCGCAATGCCCAAAAGCGCAAACAGAAAAATTAAAAACACGGCACCGCCAAAGCCCCATTCCTGGCAGTAAATGGCAAAGGCAAAGTCGGTATGCGCCTCCGGCAGATAAAAGAATTTGCCGCTGCCCTGCCCCCAGGGCACACCCAAAACACCTCCGCTGCCAATGGAAATTAACGACTGCACCATCTGGTAGCCTGCGTTGGAAGGGTCGCTCCACGGGTCGTACCACACCAGAACCCTTTGCAGGCGGTACGGCGCAATGGCAATAAGCCCCACAACGCCCACAAAGCCGCCTGCCATTAAAAGCAGCAGCATACGCAGCGGAAGCCCCGCCAGAATATACATGCCCACAGAAAGCGCAATAACAATCGCCGCTGTGCCCATATCCGGCTGTACAAGTACCAATACGCCATAAGCAATGGACATAACCATAGCTTTACAATCAGGATAATCAAACAATGCCGGGCGCAGATGTTTTTTCAGCCGCTTGCCCAGCTCGCCGGCGCACACCATAATTACCGCCAGCTTTGCCAGTTCCGAAGGCTGCAAGCTGAACGGCCCTATATACAGCCAGCGCTGTGCGCCCTTGGTTGTAACGCCCATCACTTCAACTGCTATCAGCAAAAATAAAACTGCAACATAAATAATATTCAGCCAGTGCTTGCTCAGCCATAAGTGGTAATCAGGGCCGCGCAGCCCCAAATACAGCATAATGACAAACCCAGCCGCCGCAAACGCAACGTAGCGTTTTAAATAAAAATAGCCGTCGCCGAACATATCCGTCGCTTCAACAAAGCTGGCACTGAAAACATTAATGCAGCCTATCGCCAAAAGCATCAGCGTAATCCATATTACTGCGTCACGCGGATTGTCCCAGATAAAAAAGTGTTTCTGCATAAATGCCTCTACTTAAACACAACTTCGCAAAAATTAATGGGCGTGCCCAAAGCGCTGAACTTCTGCTCATACTCCGTCTGCACTTCGTTTTCGTACTCCGAATGGTGCAAATCGTAGCTCAGGGCAATAATCTCCAGCCCAAACTCCTTAAACTCCTCTACCGAAAAATCAAACAAAGCCCTGTTGTCCGTTTTAAAGCGCAGGTGCCCGCCGCTGCCCAAAAGCCTCTGGTATTTTGCCAGAAAATTTCTGTGCGTAAGGCGGCGTTTGGCGTGGCGCGCCTTCGGCCACGGGTCGCTGAAATTCAAATACAGTTCCTTTATTTCGCCCGGCTCAAACCAGTCCTCCAGCTGCTCTGCGTTAGCACAGATAACAACGGCGTTTTCCAGTTTGTTATCCATAATATACTTGCCCGGGTAATACGAAATATCGTGCTGCGTTTCCACGCCTATAAAAGCCTTTTCCGGGTGCAGTTCCGCCATGCCGGTTAAAAAGCGCCCCTTGCCGCAGCCAATTTCAAGGCACAGGCGCTTTCCGGGGAAACGCTCCTGCCAGTGCCCTTTATAATCCTCCAGATTGTGCATCAGCACATATTTATCCTTTAATTCTTCCATTGCAGTTTCAATCCATGGCTTTTTTCTTAAACGCATAACTACCGTCCTTTATAAAAATTTACATCTATTAATTATACCATATCTTAACGCATTTTTTGCATAAAACATTTTAATTTGGCAGGCACATCCGCCCCTGCGGATATTTGACTAAGCGACGCCGCGGTGCTATATTAAATTTGTAAGGGCACACGCCCCCAAAGGAGGTTTTAAATATGAACGAAGCAATGAACAACCTTTTAACCAGAAGAAGCTGCCGCAAATATAAACCCGATATGCTGCCGCAGGAAGTGCTTGACGGAATTTTAAAGGCAGGCACCTACGCCGCCAGCGGGCACGGCACGCAAAACCCCATTATGATTGCCGTTACCGATAAAGAAATGCGCGATAAATTAAGCAAATTAAACGCCAAAATTTTTGGCAAACCCGATATTGACCCGTTTTACGGCGCACCGGTTGTTGTTATTGTTCTGGCCGATAAAAAATATCCCACTTACGTTTACGACGGCAGCCTTGCCATGGGCAATTTAATGCTTGCCGCCCACGCGCTCGGCGTTGCCAGCTGCTGGATTCACCGCGCCAAAGAAGAATTTGAACTGCCCGAAGGCAGGGAAATTTTAAAGCAGCTCGGCATTGAAGGCGATTACGAAGGCATAGGCCACTGCATTTTAGGCTATGCAGACAGTCCTGAACCGCAGGCCGCACCGCGCAAGGAAAACCGCATTTATTACATTAAATAACTTTTGCAATTTACCCAAAATTTACAAATACCCGGCACGTTTTAACGCCTGCCGGGTATTTTTTGCCTTTAATACCGCGAAAAACGGCTAAAAAACAAGTTACGCCCCTTTACAGTGGTCAGTGCGGAAGCATTGGCAAACCAAAGCCCAAAATTACCCCATAAACGCCAATTTATGCCGATTTAACCTTTTGAACGCGCCCGAATATATGATACAATTAAAAAAATATTGCTATTAGAGCGGAGGTGACTGTTTCCCAAGCGGAAACACATTATTTGGATTATTTCGTGATAATTTTAAACATTATTGTAATTTTATTTCTGGTAGCGCTTAACGGCTTTTTCGTGGCATCAGAATTTTCTATCGTTAAAGTGCGCCCTTCAAGGCTCGACACTTTAATTAAAGAAGGCAGCAAAAGCGCGGTTTACGCACGCCAGGTAACGGAGCACCTTGACGCCTACCTTTCCGTAACGCAGCTTGGCATTACCCTTGCCTCGCTCGGCCTTGGCTGGATTGGCGAACCTGCCGTTGCCAAAATGCTGGCGCCGGTATTTGCCCTGCTTAAACTGCCGCCGCAGCTTGAGCACACCCTGGCCTTTGTGGTAGGCTTTTCCGTAATTACCGCCCTGCACATTGTACTTGGCGAGCTGGTGCCGAAATCGCTTTCCATACAAAAAACGGAAGCCATTGTTTTATTCGTAGCGCGCCCGCTGATTATGTTCGACAAGCTGATGTACCCGGCCGTATGGTTTTTAAACCACGTTGCCAACTGGACACTGCGCCGCATGGGCATCAGCGCCGCCAGCGAAGCGGAAGAAGCTCACAACGAAGAAGAAATCCGCATTTTGATGGAAGAAAGCTATAAATACGGCTATATCGACAAAAGCGAGCTTACCTATCTCGATAACGTTTTTGACTTTTCCGAACGCAGTGCCGGCGAAATTATGGTGCCCCGCACAGACATGATCTGCCTGTACCTTGAAGACAGCTTCGATGAAAACATCAAAACAGCGCTGACTGAACGCATGACGCGTTACCCCATCTGCAACGAGGATAAAGACCATATCATCGGCTTTCTGCACATTAAAGATTTGCTGCGCGCCCTTAACGACGGCCAAAAGCCCGACTTAAGCACACTGGCCCGCGACGTGCTGGAAGTGCCTGTTTCCATGCCTATCAGCAACCTGCTGCGCCTTTTGCAGAAGGAACGCAAGCAGCTTGCCATTTTAATTGACGAATACGGCGGCACCGCCGGTATGGTAACTATCGAGGACATTCTTGAAGAAATCGTCGGTGAAATACAGGACGAATTTGACGAAGAACGCCCTGAAGTGGAAGAAGAAACCGATAAAAGCTACTCCGTTGACGGCAAGATGCTTTTGGAGGACGTTAACGACCTGTTCGGGCTTGAACTTGACGACAGCCAGTGCGACACCATTGGCGGCTGGGTTTACACGCAGCTTAACACGCAGCCGCAGATAGGGCAGACCGTTAAACTGCCCAAGGCGGAAATTACCGTGGAAGAAGTAGAAGCCCTGCGCATTACCCGCCTGAAAATAAAACTCTTAAGTGCGCTCAGCAGCGTTAACCAGGGCATGCTGGACGAACATTTGAATAAGGATTAATTGCGCAGCGACCAGCCAAGCAGCACAGCAGCGCTGAAACGTTTTCTTCACTAAAGCACAAAATCCCCTTTTATCATTTACATGAAAAAGGGGATTTTTTTATTACTTAATTTAGTTGTTCAGTGATATTTAAAACTGCTATTTAGTTAAAACATAATTTGCAGGCGGCTCCAGAGCACCTGGTCATCCAGTCCGCTTTCCTTGCCTTCAAGGTCATAGTAATGCAGCTGGTAAACCATGTTTTTGGCAAGTGTTACACCGCCGCCAACCATATAGCCAACCATATAGCCTTTAAAGCCTTCGTCTACATAGTAACTCCAGTCGCCCGGGTACATGGTATGCGCCACAAAAGTACCTGCGCCCTGGTCATAGTAGTTGGCAAACAGGCCCCATGTGCCGGGTTTGTTTTTATCGGCGCCTTTGTAATTAAGGCCTACAACATAACCGTTGGTGTCAACGTCTTTATACTTGGAATTATCCCTTAAATCAATATCTGAATCAAGGTAAGTTGCCGCCAAAGTAAAATCACCGAATTTATAATTGGCGCTTAAATTCCATATGCCGTTATCCGTACCTGTTTTTGCACTGTTATCTCTGCCGTAACTATCAATAGAAGCTAAAGCATCCTGAAATTTATCATAACCGGCAGAAAGGCTTAAATTGCCAACTTTGCCGCCAACGGAGGCACCCCACATTTTATCATAGCCATAATCAGTGGGAATACCGTAATAAGCGGTAAGTTTTACATCCTTCCCGTAAGACAGCTCAATTTTTTCAGCGGTATCATCATAAATGAAACCATTGCCTGCATAGTGGTCTGTTTTACCGGCAATTACTTTTGCGCCGCCCAGCCTGCCGCTGACATAGGCCTGATTTAAAGTCACATCATCATCGCCAGTACTGCCCTTGCTCTTACCGTCAATATCGCTTAAAATTTGGTTATTTTCAAAACGTCCGGTATAGGTCCAGTCTTCGTTAATATTACCGTTAACAAAAATACGGGTACGTAAACGGTGCTGCGCAATGCTGCCAACTTTAGAGTTTTTCTCTTTCAAATCGCCGCTGCGGTCGCCGTATTCCTAACGGATTTGCCCGGTAATGCGCACATTATCGCTTTTCTTTTCCAAGTTTGCTACACGCACGCCAAGGCTGTCAAGCTCACCGGCAAATTCTGCTGCAAGCCTGTCTGCATTTGCACCCTTCGCCATTGCTTTGGCTACAATCTGCGCCATTTCATAGCGGGTCATTAATCTGTCGCCGCCGTAAGTGCCGCCGGGGTAGCCTTCAATTACGCCTTCTGCGGCGAGTTTATTTACGGCGTCATAAGCCCAGTGCCCTGCCGGAACATCGCTGAACGGATTTGCCGCATATACGCCTGCATTAACGCCCAATGCCATAACAGCGGCTAAAAGTAAAGTTTTTTTCATTATACAAACACTCCTCTTTTAAAATTCAATTATAGAATGTATCAGTTTATGTGCGTAACTGTCCGTTGTTTCGCGCAAGTTTTTTACTTTAATGTGCTCGGTTACCCTGCCGTTCTGCAAAAATAAAACGTCGTCGCACAAATAGGTAATGGAGGTAAGGTCATGCGTAATAAAAATATAAGTTAAATTAAGTTTCTCCTTTAATTCCGCCAACAGGTCCATAATCTGCACCTGTGTATGCGCGTCAAGCGACGATATTGCTTCGTCAAACAAAATAATTTCCGGCCGGCATGCCACAGCACGGGCAATACATACACGCTGCAGCTGTCCGCCGCTGAGCTGGTGCGGAAAACGCTGCAAAAAACTTTCGTCAAGCCCGACAAGCTTCAAAAGGCGTACGGCTTCTTCGTTATCATCCAATCTTACCTTTTCGCGCCGTTTGTAAACAGCAATTCCTTCGGCAATAATATCCTTAATCCTAAAGCGCGGATTGGCGGAAGTGGTATAATCCTGAAAAACAATGCTCAAGCGGTTTTGCAGCATTTTTCTTCCTTCTCCGGCTGCATAAACATCAACATTTTCCAGTGTATAGCTGCCGCTGTCCGGTTTTAAAATACCGCAGATAACTCTGCCCAAAGTGCTTTTGCCGCTGCCCGATTCACCTAAAATGCCCAGGCAGCTTCCCTTTTGTATATCAAACGATACGTTAAATAAAATCTGCTTCATGGTTTTGCCAAAGAAACTTTTTTGCTGCTCGCTGCGGAAGCTGACGCAGATATCTTTTAATTTCAGCACTGCCTTTCACCTCCCGGGGTATCAACAAATTGCCTGTACCTGCGCATAACGGCGGTTCGTTTTTCCACCAGAAGGCGCGTGTATGGGTCTGACGCTGCCGTTACGATATGCTTAAAATCGCCGCGGTCCACAACTTTGCCTTTGCTCATCACAATTATTTTATCTGCCAGTTTGGAAACCACGCCCAAATCGTGCGTAATAAAAATAACTGCGGTATTGCTTTCGTTTTTAATGCGCAAAAATTCCTCCAAAATTTCGTACTGCGTAATAGCGTCAATCGCCGTTGTCGGCTCGTCCGCCACCAGTAAATCAGGCTCCATAGCCGTGGCTATGCCAATCATTATGCGCTGAAGCATGCCGCCCGAAAGCTGATGCGGAAACTTTTCCAGCACTTCTTCCGGGTCGCGGATAAGCATTTTTTCAAGCGTTAAAATTGCTTTTTCCCTGATGGCTTTTTCGTCCAGCCCAAGATGGGCGGCAAAGGTTTCGCCAATCTGGTCACCGACACGGCACAGCTGGTCAAAGCAGGTCATCGGGTTCTGCAAAACCATGGTAATGCTGCGCCCGCGTATTTTGCGCAGGTTTTCTTTAGATTCCTGCAATAAATCCTTGTTTTTATAAAAGGCTTCGCCTGAAATTTTAAAGCTGCTGTCCAGTAAACCAAGGATTGATTTTACCGTAAGGCTTTTGCCGCTGCCAGATTCTCCAAGAATACCTAGGCATTCGCCCGGGCGCAGCGAAAAGCTGACGTTATCCACCAAAAGGCTTTGTTTTTCACGGGTATCAAGCAGCACGGACAAATTCTTAACATCTAAAATATTTTCCATTATGCCGCCTCCTTCGGGTCAAATACATCGCGCAGGGCGTCGCCCAAAAGGTTAAAGGCCGTTACCAGAACAACGATGCCAATGCCGGGCACCAGCATCTGCGAAGGATTGGTGGTTAAAACATGCTTGGCTTCGTTCAGCATTGCACCCCATTCCGGAATTGGCGCCTGCACGCCAAGCCCCAGAAACGAAAGCGTGGAAATGTTAATTACCGCCCAGCCTATATCAAGCGTTGCCAGTACAGCCAAATCGGCCGTTATGGATGGCAGCAGATGGCGCGAAAGGATGAACCATTCCGGCGTGCCTACGCAGCGCGAAAACTGCACAAAATTACAGTCGCGGTACTGCACAACTGCCGTGCGTATCATACGGGCATACCAGGCCCATTTAATGAACACATTGGCCAGAATTACGTTGCGCACGTCAATACCCAAAAGCGCTACAACGGCAAAAACCATTATCTGGCTGGGGAAAGAAAGCATTACGTCCACCACACGCATAATCACTTCATCAACAGGGCCTTTAAAATAACCTGCCAGCAGCCCCATTAATCCGCCCAGGCCGATTGTACCGAGCATAGTTAAAAGCGCAAGCCCCAAAGTAGGGCGTATGCCGTACAGCATGCGCGATAAAATGCAGCGGCCAAGCTGGTCGGTCCCTAAAGGATACTGCGCGCTCATAGGTGCAAACTTGTTTAAAATGTCATTGGCGTACGGGTCATTAGGCGCTATAAACGGGGCAAAAATGCCGAGAAGGGCAATAAAAATAATTACGCCCGATGTTGATACCGCCATTTTATTATTTAAAAAGCGTTCTAACATTACTGCACCTCCCTGCGCAGGCGCGGGTCAATTACCGTTTGCAGAATATCAAAAATAAGGTTGAAAATTACAAACAGCGCGCCGATTAAAAGAACATACGCCTGCACCACCGGGTAATCGCGGTTAAAAATAGATTCTATGCACAAAGTGCCGAGCCCCGGCCAGGCAAAAACATTTTCAACAACTATCGTGCCCGCAATAAGCTGCGGTATGCTCATGCCGATGGCAACAAAGCAGGTATGCATTGAATTGCGCAGAATATGCTTTGTTAAAATAAGGCGCTGCGGCAGGCCGCGCACATTGGCGTAAAGCACGTAATCCTGCTTCATGTTTTCCAGCATATTGTTTCTTATCAGCCTTATATACGTTGAAATATACGTCAGCGAAACGGTAACGGCAGGCAGTATTAAATGTTTTATACCGGCATTGCCGCTTGTCGGCAAAAGGTCAAGCTTAATGGAAACAAACCACATCAGCAAAAGCCCAATCCAGTAAGCAGGCATTGCCGTTGTCATAAAAATAAAGGCGCGCATAATCTTGTCAAACCAGCTGTCTTTATAAACGGCGCAGAAAAAGCCGATGGGAATGCTTAAAAATATTACCAGCACAAACGAAGCGCCTGCCAGTAAAAGTGTTGCCGGCATGCAGCGCAGGAGCTCGCCCGCAACCGTGCGCGACGGATTAGTATAGCTGATGCCGAAATCGCCGTGCAGGCAGCTTATTACCCAGTCGGCATAACGGATTAAAAACGGCTTGTCAAGCCCCAGCTCCCGGCGCACTTCTTCTACTGCTTCCGGCGTGATAACCGGAACCTGGCGTACGCGCAGCGCAACCTCAGCCGGGTCGGACGGTATCAGACTGATAAAGCAGAAGCAGATAAAAGAAATACACAGCAGCAAGGGGATAGTGCTTAAAATTCTTTTGGTAATGTAATACCGCATAATAACTCCCTTTCTAATACACAGAGGGCCTTCTTTAACAGAAGACCCTCTTTCTGCCTTATTCTATATACATATCGTGGAACGGCACTTCATACTGGGTCTGCGTAAAATGCATTCCTTTCAGGTCCGAACGGAAAATTGCCTTGTTGCATTCATACGTCAGCGGAATATACACCGCATCGTCATGCAAACGGGTAAGCACATAGGTATACAGGTTCTGGCGTTCAGCCTCATCGGTGGAAACCATTATTTCGGTAATTGCCCTGTCGATTTCCTGTTTGTCGGCCAGCCCCTGCTGCGCAGCATAATCGCCGTAAACCGGCATCCTCATTGCCGCCAGCGAAGACTGCGGGTCGTAAGGAGTGCCCCAGCAGATGTTAAATACCATATCAAAATTACCGGCTTTCATTTTATCGCGGTAAGACTGTTCTTCTTCGCCGTGAATGTTCAGCTTAATGCCAAGCTTGCTGTATTCGGACTGCAAATATTCGGAAATGGCCTTTTCAGTTACGCTGTCGCTGTTATATAAAAGCCCCAGTTCCATTTTCTGCCCCGCTTTGGCGCGGATACCGTCACTGCCTTTCTGCCAGCCCGCTTCGTCAAGCATTTTTTCGGTAAGTGCCGGGTCGTACTGATACGGTTTCAAATCAATATCGCAGTACGGAATTGTTTTGGCAAAAAGGGTATCGGCAGGCTGCTCTACCCCGTAAAAAATGCCGTCTGAAATAGCCTGTTTGTTGGTTGCATGCTGCAGCGCCTTGCGCACCTGCGTGTCTTTCAGCACGGCGTTCTGGGTATTAAGCACAATCTGGCGGGTTGAAGTAGGTTCGGAAAGAGCAATCGTAAAATCCTTGTTGTCTTTGAACTTTCTGATGGAATCAACGTCAAGCATATTCTTGCCGAAGATAAGGTCAATCTCGCCCTTTTCCAAAGCCATTACGCGCGTCTGGTTATCGGGAATAACCTTTACCAGAATCTTTTTCAGCTTCGGCTGCGGGCCCCAGTAATTGGGGTTAGCCTCAAACACTGCATATTCGTCGGTAACAACTTCACCCAGCATATACGGGCCGGTGCCGATGAATTTTTCCACGCCGTTTTTAGTGCTGCCGTTTTTCATCGCTTTAGGCGAAATCATGGCAAACGGGCGGGTTACGCTTAATTCCGTCAGCATGGGGTAATACGGCTTGGAAAGCTTAATTACAAAAGTTTTGGCATCCGGTGCGGAAACGCCTTCCAAAAGGTGCATCATTTCCAGCCAGGTGTGGCGGTCTTTGTTTTCGATAATAGCGTCAAAATTTGCTTTGATGGCGTAAGCATCGCAAACCTCGCCGTCATGGAATTTAACACCTTCGCGGATGTGAAAGGTATAAGTTTTTCCGTCCGGGCTGATATCCCAGGATTCTGCCAGCACGCCTTTAAAACCGCCGTCTTCCGTAAACGTGGTTAAGGTTTCGTAAAGCATCTCCTGTGCGTACATTTCACCGGCATATAAATGCGGGTTTAAATCGCGGATATCGCGGTAATTAACAAAAACAAGCTCATCTTTTGGCCTTTCTGCCTTCGCCTGGGTATCGGAACCGCAGCCGGTAAATACACTTACTGCCAGCGCGCAGGTTAAAGCTGCGGCGGCAAGTTTTTTAAACATATAAAAATCCCCCTTTTCCGGTATGATATTACGCACGTATTATAGCACGTTTGCAAAAAGGGCAAATAATGCAAAATAATAAGCACCACATTATAACTAAGTGTTATAACGTAGTGCTGTATTTTTCAATAAAATTTTCGGCGTAACTGCTTAATACCTGCCCTTCCGCATAAATAACGCCAACAATCAGCATATCGTCGCTGCCGTTAACAGGTATTGCCTTTATTCCGTACTGTTCATACTTTTTATATTTGGAGCCGATGCCAATAAGGCACAAATCGGTATCATTCAAAAAATTTAAAATGGCTGCCTCACTGTTGGTATAAAAGCTGCTGTCAAGCCCTTCCGCTTCGGCGTAACCCACATTAATGCGCTCCAAATGGTGCTCCAGCGAAAAAAATTCCTTTACGCCGCGGATTACGTTTAAGCTTTTCAGTTCTTCCATGCCTATGCCCGGCGAATTGTAAAGCGGATGTTTAGCCCCGGCATAAACGCACAGCGGCCTTGCGGCAATGGCTTTAAACTTTAAATTTTTATGCTTCAGAATGTGCAGAAACATCTGCATCTGCTTTTGCGCCACATAAACAATGCCAATTTCGCAAATTCCCTGCTGCACATTATTGGTAATTTCTTCCAGTGAACCCTGGTGGTATTCCAGTACAATTTTGTTTTTATGCTCTTTGTAAAAATCTACCAAAAGCTTGGCCACAACATCGCTGCGGTAAGTTGCCACAGAAAGTTTATTGCAGGCCGCAGGCCCTGCCGCATCCATAATCAGCTTAATGTGCTTTAAAACGCTTTCGGCATACTGCCGGATGGTGTTGCCATAGGGTGTAAGCTGCATGCCGCGGTGCGAGCGTTTAAAAAGCTCCCTGCCAAGTTCGGCTTCGAAACTTGCTATTACCTTGCTGACATTGGGCTGAGTAGTGTAAAGGCAGGCTGCTGCCTTATTGATGCTGCCGCGTTCACAGACAGCCAAAAAATACTCCAGTTGCCTGATGTCCAAAAAATTCACGCTCCATTAAAATAGTAACATCATTATAGCATATCAAGTTAGCTTCTGCAAACTTACTTGTTTCAGCAAAAAAATATCAGCATGCTTAACTGCTGTAAGTTAAAACATGCTGATAACAGAGCTGCTTTTGTAATTTTATTTTTTCTTTTCTGCCGAGGCAATAACGGCTTCGGCAAGTTCTTTAAGGGTTATGCGGCGGTTCATGCTGTACTGGCGCATTTTGCTGTATGCTTCGTCCTCCGTAAAGCCGTGTGCCGCCATTAATATGCCTTTGGCGCGGTCAAGCAGTTTGCGTGTTTCAAGGCTTTCGCGCAAACCGGCAAGTTCGCTGTCCATCTTCCGGTATTCCTTAAAGCGGGCAATAGCTACCTGCATGGTGGCAAAAAGCTGTTCTTCGCGCACCGGCTTAACCAGATATGCCATTACGCCGCTGCTGTTGGCGCGCTCAACCACATCCTGCTGGCTGTAAGCAGTTAAAAGAAGCACGGGCGCAATATGCTGGCCGGTAATAATTCCGGCTGCCGTAATGCCGTCCATCTTCGGCATTTTTACGTCCATAATAACCAAATCCGGCTTTAAGCGCCGGGCAAGCTCCACGGCTTCTTCGCCGTCAGATGCTTCGCTAAGCACCGTATGCCCAGCTTCCGTCAGCATTTCGCGCAAATCCAGGCGGATTAACGCTTCGTCATCGGCAATAATAATTTTTAACCCTTCCATTTTTATCCCCCCAAAGGTATTGCTACTTCGGCACAGGTTCCTCCCTGCGGCCTGTTTTCTATTTTAAAAGTTCCGTGTAAATCGGCTTCGGCCATGGTTTTAATAATGCGCAGGCCCAAACTGCTCTGCGGCACGCCGTTAAAGCCCGACGGCAGGCCGTTGCCGTCATCGCATACGGTAAGTCGGCAGCCGCTTTCTGTTTTTTTCAGCTCCACGCTGATGGCGCCCTGCGTGCGCCCTGTAAAGGCATGGTCAAAGCAGTTTTGGAGCATTTCGTTTAATACCAGTGCCATGCTGGTTGCTTTTTCCGAAGGAATAACAACGTTATCGGCGCTGAATCCGGTTGTAAGGCGCAGTTCCGGCGCGGCCATGCCGCTGAGCACCGCTTTGTAAATTCCCTGTGCCACCGCTGCCATATCCACCGTGCCGCTGCCCTGCTGTGCCAAAAATTCGTGCACAACAGCAATGCTGTTTACGCGGCTGATGCAGTCACGCAGCACGCTTTTGGTTTCGTCCGCTTTAGCGCGGCGCATTTGCAGGCGCAGAAGGCTGGCAATGGTTTGCAGGTTGTTTTTTACGCGGTGGTGTATCTCTTTAATTACCGCCGCTTTAACAAGCAGTTCTTCATCACGCTTTTTCAGTTCGGTAATATCGCGCAAAATTACAATGGCATAGCTTGCTTCCGCCGTGCCGCCGACAGGCACTACGCGCATGGCCAAAAGCATGCCGCGCAGGCGGATTTCCTTGCCTTCGGCCGTGCCTGTTTTAAGCACCATGCCGACAAGCGGCCAGTTAATTTGTACGCTGTTGGTGCGCAGGCCGATTGGCGTTGTAATGCCCACTACCTGAAAAATATGCTGGGCAGTTGAATTGGCTGCTATTATTTTTTTCTCCGCGTCAACCACCATCAGCGCATCACCCGGGGCAAGGCGGCGGTAAAACTCGCTGTCCTGTTCGGGGCGTGCCGGTGTTTTTAAAAATTCAAACGCTACGTTAATAAAAATATCGTCAACGCCGCTTAAATCAAACACCACGGCGGCAAAGCATTTGCCGCGCCTGTCCTGCACGGGGTACACGCGCACGCCGGCAAACTGCCCAAGGCTCAGCTCGCGCTTTCCTTCAAGCGGAACATTGCGCTGCAAACATCTGGCAATCAGCGGTTCTTCGCTGATGCGCACCTCACGCCCGGGCGCAAGTTCCGGCTGCTGCAAAAACTGCGTTTTGGGCATGGACTGATGGTAAACGCGCAAAAAACGTTTGTCATCCGACGCAAGGTACACTGTAATGCAGGCGTGGGCAATATCGGCTGCAAAATCCATGCCCTGCCTGATAGAAGCCAGTATATTTTTCTGTTCACTGTTAAGATTTTTTAACATAGTGTTAATCCCAAGTTTTCAAAAAATTTACAACATTAGTGTTTTACACCGTAATTCACAATGTTATCCACATTATGCACAGAGTTTTCCGCAATCATTAGGTGCAATTCTATGCTTTTTCACAGAGTTTTGCACGTTTTCCACAGTTTGGAGTTCACATTATAGACAGTGTTTATCCCAATTTTAAAGATGGAACAGCGTTCAAACCAAGGGGACTTTTCTCTCCGTTGATATACATAAAATAACCGCGGCAGGCAATCATCACGGCATTATCCGTGCAGAGTATCGGAGTTGGGTGAACCAGGCGCGCTCCGGCGCGTTCTGCTGCCTTTGCCAGTGTATTCTGCAAGGTTTTGTTGGCCGATACGCCGCCTGCAAGCACTATTTCTTTCAAGCCAGTTTCTTTAAGGGCGTGCACGCTTTTCTGCACCAGCGCGTCTACAATGGCATATTGAAACGATGCTGCAACATCGGCGCGGTTTACTTCTTCGCCCGCCTGCTGTTTGTTATGAAGGTAGTTGATAACCGCCGATTTTAAGCCGCTGAAGCTGAATTCAAAATTGTTGCCCAGTTTGGCACGCGGAAAATCTATGGCCAGCAGGTTGCCGCCAAGCGCCAGTTTTTCTACCTCCGGCCCGCCGGGATAAGGCAGCCCCAAAACACGCGCCACTTTATCGAAGGCTTCACCGGCGGCGTCGTCGCGGGTCTGCCCCAGAAGCTCAAAACTGTTGTAATCCTTTACAACCAGCAGCGCCGTGTGCCCGCCGCTTACAACCAGTGCCAAAAACGGCGGCTTGAGGTCTTTGTCGTTTAAAAAATTGGCAAAAACATGCCCTTCCAGATGGTTTACACCTATCAGCGGCTTATCTGCCGCCCAGGCCAGCGCTTTGCCTGCCGAAAGGCCCACCAGCAGCGCGCCTACAAGCCCCGGCCCGTAGGTTACGGCAACGGCGTTTATTTTTTCCAACGGCACCTGTGCTTTGGCAAGCGCTTCATCTATTACCGGCAGTACGTTGCGTATATGGTTGCGCGAGGCAATTTCCGGCACTACGCCGCCGTATTTACGGTGAATGGGCACCTGCGAGGCAATGATGTTGCTTAAAACCTCGCGCCCGTTTTTTACAACGGCAGCGGCAGTTTCGTCGCAGCTCGATTCAATGCCGAGTATATAAATGTCTTCACTCATTGGTTTCAGCCTCCCTGTACAGCCACATAATTACGGCGTCTTCGTGGTTATCGGCATAATAGCCGGGGCGCACGCCTTCGGCGCGGAAGCCGCAGGTTAAGTACATTTTCTGCGCGGCTGTGTTGCTTTGGCGCACCTCCAGCGTTATGGCGTCGGCACCTTCATTCCACGCAAGGTTTATCAGCGCCGCCGTAAGTTTGGTGCCCAGCCCGCGCTCGCGCTCCCCTTCGGCAATAGCTACGCGCGTAATCTGCGCTTCGCCTGCCACCAGCCAGTACCCGGCATAGCCTGTAACCTTGCCGTTTTCTTCCATAACAATGTATGTTGTAAGGCTGTTGTTAAGTTCGTCCAGCCACATGCTTTCGTTCCAGGCGTCAAAAAACGTGCTGTTTTCTATTTTGCAAACCTCTGTAATATCGCCGGCAGAAAACTGGCGGATTACTGTTTCCCGTGCTTCTGTTCCCATAGTTCTTCTGCCTCCGATTTTCTGATATAGTAAGGCTCCAGCCCGAAGATGCCGCTCTGCACTTCAGGGTTATAGGCTTTAAGCGCGGCCAGTGCCGTACCCGCTGCCTGCGGAAGGCGCAGGTATTCGGGCGCAAGGCTGCACCACCCGGGCAGCTCCATGTTTTCAAGCTTGGCACATTCGCCCAAAATAACGGCAGGTTTGCCCTGCAGGGCAAGGTTTTCCAAAAGCTGCTGCTTATTTACTACCTGCACGCTTTGCAGTTCAATAGCTTCGCCGTCCTGCCATTCATACAGCGCCTGATAATAGTTACCCTTTTGCGCATCCAGAACCGGCGAAAGCACTATACCGCTTACCGGCAGGTTATAAGCTAAGGCAAGCGGCGTTGCCACGCCCTGCAAGGGCTTTTTCCATGCGTAAGCCAGTGCTTCGGCCGTTGCAAGGCCAATGCGCAGCCCCGTAAAAGAACCTGGTCCCATGCTGACGGCAATTAAATCTATGTCTGCCTTCTGCACGCCGGTGCGCTCCAAAAGCTGCTCCAACTGAGGCATCAGCCCTTCGGAATGGGTCATGCCCATATTTATTTTATATTCGGCCAAAATTTTGCCGTCACGGCATAAGCCGACGGCGCAGGCTTTGGTTGCCGTATCAATTGACAGTACCAGCATTTTTTTCCACTTCCCCGCAAAGTTTTTCGTAGCGCGCTCCGTGCGGTTCAAAAACGAACCTGCGCCCCGCGCCCTCCAGCTCTATCTTAATATGCAGATATTCTTCGGGCAGCTCGTCAATAAACAGTTCGCCCCATTCTATTACCGTCAGCCCGTCGCCGCCGCAGTATTCGCCAAAGCCGGTGTTATAAAGTTCATCGCTGTCCTTTATGCGGTACAAATCAAAATGGCGCATTTCCAGCCTGCCGCTGTATACATTCATTATGGCAAAGGTTGGGCTGTTCACTTCGTTTATATCGGCGCCAAGCCCGGCTGCCATGCCGCGGCTTAACAGCGTTTTGCCCGCGCCAAGCGTGCCGGTGAGGCAGTATACATCGCCGTCCTGCGCCAGTGTGCCAAGCAGCCTGCCAAGCGCTTCCGTTGCCGCACTGTCTTTGCAGTAAATTTCCATGTTTCATATCCTTTCGCTAAGTTCGTTGTAATGCCAAAAAGCAGTACCGGAACCTGCCGGTACTGCCTTTGTTATTTTGCTATAATATCCGTATCGCGCTCAAAGGCGTCCATCAAATCAATATGCCCTTTAATGCTGGCTTTTTTCTCTCCTTCTATTAAAAAGTTTACCTTTTTAATTTCCGGAAACTCCGTCAGCGTATTGGTTATGGCCGAAGTCAGCATCATTTCGGTGTAAGAACCGGCTTCAATATTGTAAATTTCCTTGCTTAAATTTACAACGGCCACGCCTTTATCAACCGTAAGGCTGAGTATTTTTAAGCCTTGCGGGAAAGCGTTAATAAGCTTATCGCTTTGCGGCTTGGTGTTTATCAGCGCTTCCAGTGCCAAAAGCGGCAGTTCTTCCTTATCACCCTTAACGGTTACTTTTTCGGCATACAGTTTTTCGGTGCCGTCAGCAGGTACGCGGTAAATTGTTACCGTATGTTCACGGCTGTCTGCAACAGCATTGGCGTCCGGCAGCACGGCGTTGTTTTCCTGCGTGCAGGCCGCGGCAAACAAAGTCATCAGTACCACGCAGAGTACTGTTAAAAATTTTTTCATCATTTTAAGTACCCTCCGTTATTTAAAATAATCTTCAATGCCATCAGCAATGGATTTTGCCAGTTTGTTGATATACCAGTTGCTGTTCATCAGTTTTTCTTCTTTGGGGTTGGAAATAAATGCCAGCTCCAGCAGGGTTGACGGCATGCTGCAGCGCTTGTTTACATAGAAGTTTGCCTTGCGTATGCCAAGGTCATCCAGCCCGAAGTTTTTAACAAGCCTGTCCTGCACGGCCTGTGCCAGACGGGCGTCGTTATTTGTTTTGGGATAATAGTAGGACGAGAAGCCGCCTACGCTTTTATTGGTGGAAGAATTGATGTGAATGCTTACAAAAGCATCGGCGTCGTTTTCTTCCGCCACATCAACGCGGGCCTGCAACTCCTGCGAATCGCTGGCGTTAGGGCCATAAACATCAGTATCGCCGGTACGCGTCATGCTGACTTTGGCGCCTTTTTTCTTCAGCAGCTCCTGCACTTTTTTGGTAATTTTAAGCGTTACGTCTTTTTCGCGCGTGCCGTTAGAGCCGATTGCCCCCGGGTCGCTGCCGCCGTGCCCGGCATCAAGCGTAATCTTTTTGCCTTTCAGGCCGCCGTCAGTTTTAAAACTGCTTTTGGTGGTTTTCTTTTCTTCGGTTTTAACCGCCGTTTTTTTAGGCACGGTTACTTTAGCCGTAGTTTTGGGAGTTGTTGTTTTGGGCACCGTAGTATTGGCCGTGCTGGTTTTAGGCACGGTTACGGGCGCTTTGGCCTTTTCGGCAGAATTGTCTGCCTTGGGTATAACCACGCTCGGCGTTGCCGTTTTATCTGCTGTAATATCCACAACAAGGCGGTTGGGGCGTTTTGTTACAGGGTCATTCTTTAAGGTAAACGCGTTGTAATCCTGCGTACCGATAGTACGCGCAAGAGGCAGCTTCAGCACCGTATTGCCGCCGCTTTCTTCAACGGTCATGGTTGGCGCAAGCGTGCTGCGCATTTTAAAGCTGCGGGTCACTTTTTCATCAAGCTTGGCGTTAACCGTTACCAGCATGGTCTGCCCCTGAAAGCTGATATTGTAGCCGGGCGGCGAATCCAAATCCACAACGAGGCGAAGCACATTGAACCTGTCCAGCCCCCAGCGCACATCCGTTACCTCGGCGGCGTAGGCGGAAACACAGGCAAAAATACTTATTATAAACAAAAGGCAGCAGATGATTTTTTTATGCAAGCCCCGTCACTCCTTTTTGCAAAGTTTAACTAAATAATTTTATCATTTTTATAAAGTTCTGTAAACAAAAGCGCAGTTTGCCAAGGCAAATTTCACTTAAATTTCGCCGTTTTCCGCCATACGGCGTGCTTCCGGCACAAAGGCCGCCAGTTCACCGGCAGCAAGGCCTATGCAGCCGTCTGCGGCAAGCTCGCCTGCCAGCCCGTGCAGGTACACACCGCACGCAGCGGCAGCTTCCGCTTCAATGCCCTGCGCGCACAGCCCGGCAATAATGCCCGTAAGCACATCGCCGCAGCCGCCCGTTGCCATGGCTGGCGTGCCGGTTGTGTTAACATACACCGTGCCGTCCGGGCAGCCGATAACCGTCGGCGCGCCCTTCAGCACCAGCACACAGTTCCATTCTGCGGCGTATTTTTCCGCAAGTTCAATGCGGCGCACATCAACCTCGGCGGCGCTTAAACCGCACAAACGCGCCATTTCGCCCGGGTGCGGCGTAAGTATTTTGGTGCATTTAAGCTGCGGCAGAATTTCTGCTTTGCGGCTTAACGCCGTCAGTGCGTCGGCATCGATAACCACCGTGCCTTCGTAGTTTTCCAGAATGTTTAAAATTACCTCGCCGGTTGCTTCGCTGGTGCCAAGCCCCGGGCCGATTGCCAAAACGTCCGATTTTGCCGCCGCGTCCAGCACTTCGGCAGCGGCGCCGCCGCCCAGCACGCCCGGCATACGCTCGATAAGCCCTTTTACCATTACTTCCGTAAGCTTAACCGCCAGTACCTCGCGCGAACACAGCGGCGTGTAAAGGCTTACCAGCCCCGCGCCTGCCTTAACGGCAGCCTGCGCGCACAGCGCCGCCGCACCCGTGTAGCCCGGCGAACCTGCCGCCACAGTTACGCGCCCAGCTTCGCCCTTATGGCAGTTGCCGCTGCGGATGGGCAGAAAATCGCGCACAATTTCCGACTCCAAAAGGTATTTATGCCCTTCTGCCTGTTCCGTTAAAGCCTCCGGCATGCCAATCGGCGCAACAACAACCTTGCCCGCAAGTTCCGCCGCCGGGTATAAATAAAGCCCGGGCTTAGACAGCTGCATGGTTACGGTTGCCGCTGCCTGCACTGCGTTTTCGTCCGCTTCGCCGGTATCTGCCTGCGCTCCGCTCGGAACATCCACCGCCAGCACATCCGCACGCGCGCCGTTCATCAAAAGGCAGGCCCGCTTGTAATTGCCGCCAAGCTCACCCTTAAAGCCGGTGCCAAGCAGCGAGTCAATCATTAAATCCGCATGGGCGGCGGCAATTTCCGCCACGTTCCAGTCACATTCTTCTTTCAGCTCCGTAACGGCAAGGCCGCTTTTGGCGCAGATTTTCAGCTGTACGCCTGCCGCGCCTGTAAACTCAGCCGCGGGCGAAGCCAGAAAGATTTTTACGCGCGCACCTCCGGCACTGAGCCAGCGTGCCGCCACCAGTCCATCGCCGCCGTTATTGCCCTTACCGGCAAACACAACCACGCTTTTGGCGTATACATCGCCGCCCAAAAGCTCCGCCGCGGTTTCTGCCACCGCACGCCCGGCGTTTTCCATTAAAACCGCCGTTGGCAGATAAAACTCCTCCGCCGCTTTTTTATCAAGCGCGCCCATTTCATGCGCATATACAAGTTTCATTCATTATCCCTCCAGAATTACCTGCGCCATTGCCAACTCTTTGGTATGGCTTAATGTTAAATGTATTTTTTCTGTGCCAAGCCCTTTGGCGTAATCTTTAAAATAACCGTATAAAACAAGCTGCGGCCTGCCAAGCGCATCGTTAATAACCTCTATTTCGGTCAGCCGCCCGCCGCGCAGCCCCGTGCCAACAGCTTTTACAAAAGCTTCTTTGGCAGCAAAGCGTGCGGCAAAGCTGGCGTATGCCTGCGCCCCGCGTGCCATGCAGTAATCCTGCTCGCGCTGAGTAAACACACGCGCGGCAAAACCCTTCATGCCAAGCGCTCTTTTAATGCGGCTTACCTCTGCCAAATCGCAGCCTATACCAATAATCATATAAACTCCTTTTAACTCAACACATCATTTAGCGTAAACTAATCCATATTATGCTTATTTCCATTTTTACCTGTAAAATCCTGCCCGCAAAAGTGAACTTTATGCAAAAACGCCGGTGCAGTTTCTTTGCAGGCAGCCAAAATTGCTGTATAATTGTGTTGCAGTAATTTTAAAGGAGGCTTTATTTTGTTATATAAAACCCGCGGAACCTGCTCCATAGCCATTGACGTGGAAGTAGAAAACGGCATTGTAAAACATGCGCAGTTTATTAACGGCTGCCCCGGCAATACCGCAGGCATTTCGCAGCTTGTGGCCGGTATGCCGGCAGAAGAAGTTATCCGCCGCTTAAAAGGAATTAAGTGCGGCAATAAGCCCACCAGCTGCCCCGACCAGCTTGCCCTTGCACTGGAGCAAGCACTTAAAAGCCAAAATTAAAACCTAAACGCGCAAACAAAAAACGCCATGTGTAAAGCACGGCGTTTTTTATTTTAGTTTATGCGTTTTTTAATTGAAGCCTTTTATTCCTTACCTGCAAGGCGTTTGTAGGTTGCAAGGCGTTCTTTGGCGTCATGCTCTGTTTTTTCAAACAATGCTTCTGCCTGGTCCGGGAATTGTTTTAAGAGTGCGGAGTAACGTACTTCGCCCATTAAGAATTCGCGGAAGTTGCCGGTAGGTTCTTTGCTGTCGAGAATGAACGGATTTTTGCCCTGTTCCTTCAGTTCCGGGTTGTAACGGTAGTTAGCCCAGTAACCACATTCAACAGCATGTTTTGCTTCCAGCTGGCTCTTGCCCATGCCTGCTTTCAAACCGTGGTTAATGCACGGCGAATAAGCAATAATCAGGGACGGGCCGTCGTAAGCCTCTGCTTCGGCAATGGCTTTAAGGGTTTGGTTTTTATCCGCGCCCATGGCAATTTGCGCTACATAAACATAGCCGTAGCTCATGGCCATCATGCCAAGGTCTTTTTTGCGGGTGCGTTTGCCGCTGGCCGCAAATTTGGCAATAGCCGCTGCCGGTGTAGCTTTGGAGGACTGGCCGCCGGTGTTGGAATATACTTCGGTATCAAATACCATTACGTTGATGTTTTCGCCGCTGGCAAGAACATGGTCAAGACCGCCGTAGCCGATATCGTAAGCCCAGCCGTCGCCGCCGAAAATCCAGTGGCTGCGTTTTACAAAGTACTGGCCGAGGCCTGCAATTTCTTTTAAGAGAGCGTTATCGCTGTTTTCGGCAGCCAGTGCCGCTTTCAGCGCTTCTGCACGTTCGCGGGTGCCGTCGCTTACGTTCATGTTGTCAAGCCAGTTCTGCATTGCTGCTTTCAGTTCTTCGCTTACGGGCAGGTTCAGCGCTTCTTTTACGCGGTCAGCCACACGTTCGCGGGTATGTTTAACGCCCAGGTACATGCCAAGGCCGTATTCGGCGTTGTCTTCAAACAGGCTGTTTGCCCAGCTCGGGCCGTGGCCTGCCGCATTTTTGCAGTACGGCATGGAAGGTGCGCTTGCGCCCCAGATGGAGGAACAGCCCGTTGCGTTGGCAATCATCATACGGTCGCCAACAAGCTGGGTAACAAGTTTAGCATACGGAGTTTCGCCGCAGCCTGCGCACGCACCGCTGAACTCAAACAGCGGCTGCTCGAACTGCACGCCTTTAACGGTGTTTTTATTCATCGGGTTCGGTTTGGGCGCAACTTTCTTCATTGCGTAATCCCAGTTTTCGGTTTTAGCAAGCTGGGTTTCCAACGGTTTCATTACCAGGGCTTTTTCCTTAGCCGGGCAAACCTGAGCGCAGTTGCCGCAGCCGGTGCAGTCCAGAGGAGATACTGCCATATGGAATTTTAAGCCTTTAGCGCCGATAGCATCCTTGCTGAGCATGCCTTCCGGAGCGTTCGCAGCTTCTTCTTCGGTCATCAGCACAGGGCGGATAACAGCGTGCGGGCATACAAACGCGCACTGGTTGCACTGAATGCATTTTTCCATCTGCCATTCCGGAACGTTGATGGCAATGCCGCGTTTTTCGTAAGCAGCGGTGCCGCTCGGGAAAGTGCCGTCCTCATGGTCTTTAAACGCGCTTACAGGCAGTTTGTCGCCTTCCATGCGGTTCATCGGCACAAGAATGTTGTCGATGAAATCATTGCCGGATTTTGCAGCTGCTTCGGTATCGGCAGCGTCAGCCCATGCTGCGGGAACGTCAACTTTTACAACGGCGTTAACGCCCATGTCGATAGCGGCGTTGTTCATGTCAACAACGTCTTTGCCCTTCAGGCCGTAGCTGTGCTCAACCGCTTCCTTCAGGTATTTAACAGCATCCTCCAGCGGAATAATGTCGGCCAGTTTAAAGAACGCCGACTGCATAATCATGTTAATGCGTCCGCCGAGGCCGATTTGCTGTGCAATTTTTACAGCGTCAATAATATAGAAGTTAATATCGTTTTTGGCAATATAGCGTTTAATCTGCCCGGGCAGATGTTTTTCCAGTTCTTCTGCGCTCCAGTTGCAGTTAAGAAGGAAGGTGCCGCCTTTTTTCAGCCCTGCGGTAACGTCGTATTTATCAACGTAGGACTGGTTGTGTACGGCTACAAAATCCGCTGCGTTGATAAGGTACGGAGCGCGGATGGGCTCTTTGCCGAAACGCAGGTGCGAAACGGTAATGCCGCCGGATTTTTTGGAATCGTAGGAGAAATAGCCCTGAGCGTACATATCGGTGTAATCGCCGATAATTTTAATTGCGCTCTTGTTGGCGCCAACGGTGCCGTCGCTGCCGAGGCCCCAGAACTTGCAGCTCTTGGTGCCTTCGCCGGTAACGTCAATTTCGTGGCTGGCTGCCAGGGAAGTATTGGTAACGTCGTCAACAATGCTGATGGTAAAGTTGTTTTTCGGGTTTTCGGCTTCAAGGTTTTCGTAAACCGCCAGAATGTCGGTCGGGGTCAAATCCTTGCTGCCAAGGCCGTAGCGGCCGCCGATAATCAGCGGATTGCGGCCTGCGTCATAGAACGCGCCGCGCACATCCATGTACAGCGGTTCGCCGAATGCGCCAGGCTCTTTAGTGCGGTCAAGCACGGCAATGCGTTTAACGGTTTCCGGAATTGCCGCCATAAAATGCTTAACGCTGAACGGACGGTACAGGTGAACGGCAAGTAAGCCAACCTTTTTGCCTTCGGCGTTCAGTTTTTCGGCAACGGTCTGAATGGTTTCGCAGGCGCTGCCCATGGCAATAATGATGTTTTCGGCATCCGGTGCGCCGTAGTAGTTAAACAGGCCATAGTTGCGGCCGGTAATTTTGTTGATTTCATTCATGTAATTTTCAACAATTTCCGGCAGCGCGGTGTAATAGCTGTTAACTGCTTCGCGGGTCTGGAAGTAAATATCCGGGTTCTGCGCCGTACCGCGGATAACAGGGTTGTCAGGGTTCAGTGCGCGTTTGCGGAACTCTGCCAAAGCCTCCCAATCCAGAAGCCCTGCCAGCTTATCGTAATCCATCAGTTCAATTTTCTGAATTTCGTGCGAAGTACGGAAACCGTCAAAGAAATTCAAAAACGGCACGCGGCCCTTAATTGCAGATAAATGTGCCACGCCGCCGAGGTCCATAACTTCCTGCACGCTGCTTTCGGCAAGCAGTGCAAAACCGGTCTGGCGTGCTGCCATAACGTCCTGATGGTCGCCGAAAATGGAAAGGCTGCTGGTTGCCAGCGCACGTGCGGATACATGGAACACTGCCGGCAAAAGTTCACCGGCCATTTTATACATATTAGGAATCATTAAAAGAAGGCCCTGAGAAGCTGTATAAGTGGTAGTAAGGGCACCGCCCTGCAAAGAACCGTGTACAGCGCCGGAAGCGCCTGCCTCGGACTGCATTTCCTGAACCTTTACAGTCTGCCCGAACAGGTTTTTCTTGCCCTGGGCCGCCCATTCATCAACAACTTCCGCCATAGGCGAAGACGGTGTAATGGGGTAAATAGCTGCCACGTCGGTAAACGCATAGGATATATAAGCCGCAGCGGTATTACCGTCCATGGTTTTCATTTTTGTCATTTGGTTCCCTTCTTTCTCATCGTTATAACTGCTGATTATGTGAGGATATGCAAAGTGCATATATAATTAGTATACACTATTTACAAGGGTTTGTAAATTTAAAGGCAGTGTATACAATAACGTTTGTTAAACAAAAAAGGCACGGCAATAAACCGTACCTTTTAAGCTGTAAATTAATTATACAATTTTTTCGCCATGGTATTCTTCGCCGCCGCCATCAGGAAGTTCGTTGTAACGGCGGGTCCACAGGTTTTCGTATTTAACGGCCTGTGCGTGGGTTGCGTCGGTGTTTTCCGGCAGTTTTTTAATAACTTTGGCCGGTACACCTGCTACCAGGGAGTACGGCGGAACGATGGTGTTTTTAGTTACAACCGCGCCGGCTGCCACAATGGAGCCTTTGCCGATAACAGCGCCGTCCAAAACGGTAGAATGCATGCCGATAAGCACATGGTCTTCAACCGTGCAGGCGTGCAGAAGCGCGCAGTGGCCTACGGTTACATAGTCGCCCAGAATGCAGGCATGGCTGTCGGAAACGTGCAGCACGCTGTTATCCTGAACATTGGTATATCTGCCAACTTTAATTTCATTAACATCGCCGCGGATGGTTACGTTATACCATACGCTGCTGTATTCTTTCAGTTCTGCTTTGCCGATAACTACTGCGGTTTCGGCTACAAAAGCCTTCGGGTCAATTTTCGGCGAATTGCCTTCAAATTTTTTAATAAGCATTGTAAAATTCCCCCTTTTATGCTGCTTACAGCTTTATTGTATATTGTATACAAAATTTGTCAAGCTAAATCAGGGGTTTTGCCCCCTTAATTTTAAAGCTTTCACAAACTGTTCAGTTTTTAACAGTTTGCATGTTTGAATTTGCCAAGCCCTGCATTCAGGGCTTCTGCGGAACGCCGCGCACTTTGGTTAAATAAGTGTAAACACCGGCGCATACCAAAATTACGCCCGTTAAAACAAGTATCAGGCGCGTCGGCAAAAAGCCGCCCAAAAAGCCGCCTAAAAGTGGACCAACCACGCCGCCGAACTGCTGCGCGCTGGTTACAAGCCCAAAGGCCTTGCCGCGCACGGAAGGGTCGGTAACTTCAACCAGGCGGGCGTTAATATTAGGCACCGCCCCTGCCAGAAACAGGCCGTAAATAAAGGTTACCGCCGCATACTGCCAGATGTTGTGCACAAAGAACTGGCACATATTTATTGCGCCCGCGCAGATAAACACCATAAACAGCGTTTTGGTATAACCGCGCTTCTGCCCGCGGCTGCCCCAGTACGGCCCGGCGATAATACCGGCAATGCCCGCCAGCGAGAAGATAATGCCGGCAGTTTTAACAACGTCGTCGTTAACAACGCCGCCCAACAGGTACGATACGTACATGGTAATCAGCGGCTGCACAATCATTACGCATACCTGCACCAAAAAGAACATGCTCATTACAAACAGCAGCCCTTTATTTTGCAGTGATGCCTTTAAATCCGCCCAGATATGAATAACTTTGCCTTCGCCTTTTTCGTGTTCTACATTGCGCACAAAGGCAATAACCATAATGGTTGCAATAAACAGCGCGCCCGCCGCGATATAAAACGACATGCGCATGCCGAACCAGGCGCTTACATAACCGCCGAGCATCGGCCCGAGGATGCTGCCAGAGGCAACGGCCGTCTGCATAAGCCCCATGCCCCAGCCCATTTTAACGGCAGGCAGGGTTGAAGAAACCAGCGACAGCGATGCCGGCACAAAGCCGCTTACAAGGCCTGCCAAAAGGCGCACGCCAAAAAGCTGTTCCGGGCTCTGGCACATGCCCATCAAGGCATAGGTTACGGCAAGGCCGAAGCCCGCACGTATTGCCATCAGGCGCTGGCCGATACGGTCGGCATGGGCACCCCAGTAAGGCGCCATAATGGCCGCCGTAAAAAAGGTGACGGAATAAATAAGGCCCGTCCACGAATTGACATCAGCCTGGGCTACGCCCAAATGCTGCAAAAGATATACCGGCAAAAACGGCACGCACATGGTATAGCTTGCACAGGTAAAAAACACGCACACCCATAAAACATACAAATTAAGCTTCCAGTGCAGTTTGCCGCCGCCGCGATCCTCAAAAATATTCATCTATATCATCTCCGCACGATAATATCCTATATTAACATTTTAACATATCCTAAATATTAGTTGTGACATTTGTGTAAACTCCGCGTTTTAAACCGCTTATTGCGGCATAACCGCGGATATTGTATAATTAATTTATTACATTAATAAGGATGTGTGACCGTGAAAGGATTTAAAAAGCAGGAACTGGAAGAACAGGGTTTTATGGGCAGGCTGTTTGGCTCCAAGCCCCAGCAGAACGCCTTTGCAGAAATAAATAATATTTTAACCGAAGCCAAAAGCGCGCAGGAACTGACAAAGGACGCAGCCGCCGCCATTTTTAAAAAGTGGGGCTGCAAATTCAGCGACACCAATATGGACCAGCGCAGCGCCATTTACCGCAAGGTTGCAGACAATGCTTTTTCGAGCGCGCAGGGCAAGGACGACCCTATTTTAAATGACCGCTCCCATATGGCGGAAATTTTGGAAATTCCCGAAAACCTGTGCCGCCTTGCCGATAACGGCGCTAAAAAATCCGCCTATTTTTCGCGCTGCCGCGGACTTGTAACCGGCGGGGAAAACCTTACAATCGCCGCCATTAACGAGCTGTTCGGCTATGATTACGAAGACGGCTTCGACTTCCGCAAGCAGGTTTTTAACGATTATTTTAACGGAGAATTTGACCGCATTGCCGACGCCAAACGCTTTACGCCGGGGGACGAGCAGCAGCTGCGCGATATGTGCGCCAAACTGGATATTCCCTACGAATTTAAAGCCAATATCGACAACGCTTTAACCAAATACCGCTATTTGTGGAACGCCGAAAACGCGCCTTTGGGCAATGTTAAAGTTGATTTTCCGCTGGAGGAGGGCGAAATTTGCCATGCAGCAGGGCAGGCCGCTTTGTGCGAAGTTAAAACCGTTGCCAAAGAGGACAACTACTACCAGCTGACGCGCAAACTGCGCATCGACGAAACCATCTCCTTTAAGGGCGAACATATCGAGCACCCGCAGGTTATGGAAGAAACTGCCGTAATTATCGACGCCGGGTATTTGTTCTTAACCAACAGCCGCATTATTTATTTAAGCAAAAAACTGGCCAAACAAATCCGCCTGGACGATTTAAAAACGGCCGACCTTTCTACTAATATTATTGAAGCGCACCAGAATGACGGGCAGAGCCTTTCCTTTAAAATGCAGGATGACGCTGCCGAAGTTATGTTTGCCATTCTGCGCCGCATTTTAAAAGACAGGAACAAGAAATGAAAGATTTAATCCGTTTCGTCCGCCCTCAGGACGCCGCACGCATTTTAGAAATTTACGCGCCGTATATTACGGATACCGTTATCTCGTTTGAATACGAAGTACCGACACCGGAGGATTTTTCCGCGCGCGTTGAAACAATCAGCAGCCGCTACCCGTACCTTGTGTACGAACGCGAAGGCAAAGTTATCGGCTACGCTTACGCCTCCGCCTATAACGAGCGCGTGGCGTATGATTACACGGTAGACCTGTCCGTTTATGTGGACGCTGCCTTTTGCGGGCAAAATATCGGCGAGTGCCTGTATGCTGCGCTGCTTGATATTTTAGAAAAGCAGGGCTACTATAACGCCTACGCCTGCATAACGGCAATTAACCAGAACAGTTTAAACTTTCATAAGCGCATGGGCTTTGAGGATGCCGGTACGCATAAACTTGCCGGGTTTAAGCACGGCCGCTGGCTGGACGTATGCTGGTACAGCAAGCGCCTGAAGGCGGATACCGAAGCACCGCGGCCGTTAAAGCATGTCAGTGCGTTCAGCAATAACGATTTATTGCAGCCGCACGAAACCTATAAAAAATAAACAGCTTAAAATTATATAAAAAAAGCCCGGGAGTTGCCGCTCCCGGGTTTTTCTTTTGATGTGCCAAAATGTCAACATCAATCCCATTTCGTGCTTTCATTATAGCACGGCTTAATTTAAAAAGCAAATAGATAAGGCCTGCAATAATACGGTTTTTGCCGTATTATTTTCTGCACCCTTTGCATTTATCAAGGTATTCGCCAACAATTTTCACGGCGCAGTAATCGCCGCACATTGAGCAGGCTTCGTCATCCGCTTTGTTCTTTTTATCACGGTAAGCCTGCGCTTTAACCGGGTCAATGGCAAGTTCAATCTGTTTTTTCCAGTCCAGTTTTTTGCGCGCTTTCGCCATTTCCAAATCCCACTCTACGGCTTTGGGCAAACCTTTGGCAACATCGGCCGCATGCCCTGCAATACGCGCTGCAATTACGCCTTCGCGCACGTCGTTAATATCGGGCAGGCCCAAATGCTCGGCAGGCGTTACATAACACAAAAAGTCCGCACCGCTCATGGCTGCCAGCGTGCCGCCGATAGCGGAGGTAATATGGTCATACCCCGGCGCAACGTCCGTAACGAGAGGCCCCAGCACATAAAAAGGCGCACCGTGGCACACGCGTTTCTGCAGCTGCATGTTGGCGGCAATCTGGTTGTAAGGCACGTGTCCCGGCCCTTCCACCATTACCTGCACGCCTTTTGCCCAGGCGCGCTGCGTCAGTTCGCCAAGGTTCAAAAGCTCCTGCAATTGCGCGCGGTCGCTTGCGTCGGCCAGGCAGCCGGGGCGCAAACCATCGCCCAAACTAATGGTAACGTCATACTCGGCGCAAATGTCCAAAATTTCGTCATAGTATTCGTACAGCGGGTTTTCTTTGCCGTTGTGCAGCATCCAGCCGGTAATAAAGCTGCCGCCGCGGCTTACAACGTCCATCACACGCCCTTCGCCGGTCAGCATGTCAAGCACGTTTTTGTTAATGCCGCAGTGTATCGTCATAAAGTCCGCGCCGTCTGCCGCCTGCTGGCGGATAACTTCAAACAAATCTTCTTTCGTCATTTCCACAACGGCGCCGCGTTTTTTTATGGTTTCCACCGTTGCCTGGTAAATAGGCACCGTGCCCACCATAACAGTGCTGGCGCCGATAATGGCCCTGCGCGAAGCGTCGATATTGTCGCCGGTCGATAAATCCATCACGCTGTCGGCGCCCGCTGCAATCGCTGCCGCCAGTTTTTCAAGCTCCGGCTCCGGGTCGGGATAGCTGCTGGAGGTGCCGATATTGGCGTTGACCTTAACGCTCAGCCCCTGCCCCACGCCGCGCGGGGTTACGTTTTTATGGTTTATATTAAGCGGTATGGCAATAGTGCCTTCGGCCACGCCCTTGCGGATAAATTCTTCCGTTACGCCTTCGTAAGCCGCCACCTGCTTCATTGCTTCGGTAATAATGCCTTTTCGGGCAAGCTGCATTTGTGTTGCCAAAAAATCACTTCCTTTACTGTTAATATTTCTATTATACAGTAAATAGGCGCAATACTCTACCGTTTTATGTTAATTTTCAAAATTAGTTTATAAATTTATTTAATAATAATTTTTAATTTTTCACAAAAAAAGTCAACTAAAGCTAACCATTATGTGTTATAATAAAGGCAGTTAAGAAAACAGGAGGCGATTACATGTCACGCTTTACTTTACCACGCGATATTTACTATGGGCCGGGCGCCCTTGATGAATTGAAGGTTTTGGCAGGCCACAAAAAAGCCATGATTTTCACCGGCGGCAGTTCCATGCGCCGCGGCGGCTTTTTGCAGAAAACCGAGGAGGTTTTGAAAGCTGCCGGACTGGAAACCGCTTTATTTGAAGGCATCGAGCCCGATCCTTCCATAGAAACAGTTATGAAAGGCGCACAGGCCATGCGCGAATTTGAGCCGGACGTTATCGTTGCTATCGGCGGCGGCTCCCCTATCGACGCAGCCAAAGCCATGTGGGTATTTTACGAACACCCCGATAAAACCTTCGAGGACATCAAAACACCGTTCACCATGCCCAAGCTGCGCAACAAGGCAATTTTCGTAGCCATTCCGTCCACCAGCGGCACTGCTTCGGAAGTAACTGCCTTTTCCGTTATTACCGATTACTCCAGCGGCATTAAATATCCGCTGGCCGATTTTGAAATTACCCCGGATATTGCCGTGCTTGATACCGACATTCCGCTGACCATGCCGCCCAAGCTTACCGCGCATACCGGCATGGACGCTTTAACCCACGCACTGGAAGCCTATGTTGCCACTGCGCGCAGCGATTTTTCGGATGCTCTGGCACTGAAAGCCATCGGCGATATTTTCGACAGCCTTCTTGACAGCTACCACGGCGACAAAGAAGCACGCGGCAAAATGCACATTGCCCAGTGCCTTGCAGGCATGGCGTTCAGCAACGCGCTTTTGGGCATTGCCCACAGCCTGGCGCACAAAACAGGCGCAGTATTCCACATTCCGCACGGCTGCTGCAACGCAATTCTGCTGCCGTCCGTTATCCAGTACAACTCCCGCGTATGCATGAACCGCTATGCAGCAGTTGCACGCTACCTGGGCCTGCCCGGCGGCACCGACAAGCAGCTTACCGATTCGCTTGTTAAAGCCATCTGCGCATTAAACAAAGAACTTGGCATTGAGCAGACCTATCAGGCTAACGGCGTGAGCGAAGAACTGTTTAAAGAAAATGCAGAAGCAATAGCCCACAACGCTGTGCTTGACCCCTGCACCCTTGCCAACCCACGCCCGATTGACGACGAAGCCATGCTTAAGGTTTTAACCTGTGCATACTACGGCAAACCCGTAACCTTCTAACTTGCAGGCTTGTGCCTGATATTTAAACACTAACCGCTGCTTTCTATGGCAGCGGTTTTTTATTTTTCAAACCCCTTACACCCATATAAACGGATTTTGCGCCTTAAAAATTTACCTGCGCGCAAAATTTATTTTTTGCCGGTGCCAGAAATTTTGCCTGATTTTTTTGCGTATGGTTAATTTTTGCCCCTGTTTTGCCGTTTATATGGGTGAGTTTCTTTTCTTTTCTCTTTTTTCTTGTTTTTTCTCTTTATCTTTTCTTTGCCGTATTACGTTCTTACCTTGTTCCCAATAAACCGCAGGTTTATTATTATAATTATACCTTGTTCCCTAAGTACTACCGTACGTAAGCAGTAGTACCTAAAATGCCAGCGCAAAACAGGCACTATCTCCAAGCAGAGATAGTGCCGCAAGCAGTAAACTCCACCCCTTCATGCACAAAATAAAAAAAGAGAGCAGCGCTGCCCTTACTGATAAAAAATGTATATTAATTAACTGTTTATATGTATTTTATAACTATTGCCGTTAGATCTTCACCGTGTAAACTATTATGCCCTCACAGCCTACATAACAGCAATTTATGCTGTTTTAACACCAAATTATGTTAAATTAGCAAGATTTCACAATTTTTTATAGCTTTTTGGTTGTTTTTTAAGGCGATTTGTGAGAAAATATAATAGTATTTGTATAAAAACGGACAGAATAAAGGTTGATCAGTTAGGAGTAGTTTATGCATGGAACCGTTAAAACGACAGCAGCGTAAAGTCGATAACGAATATACGATTATGTTCATTCCCCACCGCGGCAAAGAACCGAAAAGCTTCAGCATCCGAGCAAGCCTGCTGAAAAAAATCGGCATTTTCTGCGGCATCCTGCTTCTGGCAGGCATTGGCATTGCAGCAAAATCTTCCATGGTTGTTTACCAGGCACACCAGGAACAGAACGAACTTATAGCTTACCGCAACGATAAAGCAGCGCAGGACCAGAAACTGGCCGAATTGCAGAAAGAAAACGAAAAAATGCAGAAGGACATGGCTGAACTTTCCGCACTGGAAAACGAAGTGCGCAAAGCCCTTGGCAATAATGTAAGCCAGCAGCCTTCCTGCGGCGGCATTGACCGCAGCCAGTACATGGGCAAAGGCGGCCCTTCCGCACCGGCAGACATTAAAATGATTGATGTTACGGCAGCCCAGGCTAAAAACCTGCAGACAGAAATGCAGCAGAAAAAAGCAGTGCTCGGCGATTTGCTGGCACAGCTTCACGAACGCAATGCAAAGCTCGACGCTACTCCGGATATCTGGCCTACAGCCGGCGGTGAAATTACTTCCCGCTTCGGCGGCAGAGCCAACCCGTTCAGCGGCACCGGCTACGATTACCATCCCGGCATTGATATCGGCAACGACTACGGTGCGCCGGTTTACGCAGGCGCAACCGGTTATGTGGAATACGCAGGCTGGTACAGCGGTTACGGCCGTTATGTAAAAATCAGCCACGGCTACGGCTACGAAACAGCTTACGGGCATATGTCGTCCATTGAAGTTTCTTCCGGCCAGTATGTGGAAAAAGGCGACGTTATCGGTTATGTGGGCAGCAGCGGTTACAGCACCGGCCCGCACCTGCATTACGAAGTTATCATTAACGGGCAGGATTCCGACCCGCTTAAATTAATCAGATAGTTTTAAAGGAGCAAGGCAATGTTTGGTTCTTCAAACAATAATAATGCAAAAACAAATTCTGCCCTGCCTAAAGTGGCGGTAGATAATTTTGAAGCCTATATCGGCAAAAGCACGCAGATTACCGGCAACATTACCGCGCAGGGTTCTATCCGTATCGACGGCACCTTCAGCGGCATTGTGTTTTCGGAAAGCGATGTTGTTGTTGGTGAAACAGGCAATATTAAGGCCAATATTTTTGGCGCCAATGTAACGGTTGCAGGCAAAATTGAAGGCAACATTGTTGCCAAGGGCACGCTGGAAATGCTTGCCAGCAGCGTTATTACCGGCGATGTGCGCTGTGAAAAGCTCACCGTTGAAACCGGCGCCGTACTGCGCGGCAACGTAGGCGGCCTTGAAGATGCTGCAGCACCGCAGCTTGAAAGCGCAGAAACAAAATAAGAACAAGCTTCACCCGCCCGGCATTTACAGCCGGGCTTTTTTATTGCCTGCGCTTATTTATAAGTTATGCTTATTAATTAAATAAGTTCAGTTTATTTATAAGCCTGCCTTATTAAACAGGCGGCTTGCATTTTGTAAACTGCGTTACAGATTTGCCGCGTTTTATTTTAAATTTTATTTTTTGCCGTTATTTTGTTGACAAGCCCCCCAAACCTGCTATAATAGCCCTATAAATTAATAACAGCAACACGATGATGGAGAAAAAGCAGCAACAATGCTTTCAGAAAGCCGCCGGAAGATGCGAGGCGGCAGCAGCGTGCAGCAAGTTCCGCTCCGGAGATGCGGGTGACGAATCCGCCGGGTAGCGCCCGATACAGCGTTACTAAAGATGGCCGTAAGGCAATTTGGGTGGCAACGCGGGTAACTCTCGTCCCATGTGGGATGGGGGTTTTATTTTTTACCAGCACTTTGCCGTTTGCCTGCGCGCTGAATTTGGGTGGCACCACGAGAAAGAGAAGCTCGTCCCAAGGACGGCTTCTCTATTTTTATTTTGGAGGTATATTATGGACAGAGTTTATAACTTTAACGCCGGGCCTTCGGCCATGCCGCTGGAAGTTTTGCAGGAAGCCCAGGCAGAATTTTTAAACTATAAAAACACCGGCATGAGCATTATTGAAATGAGCCACCGCAGCCCGGAATACGCCGCCATGCACGCGGAAACCAAAGCGCTTTTGCGCCAGCTGATGGAAATTCCCGATGATTACGAAATTTTATTTATACAGGGCGGCGGCAGCCTGCAGTTTTTAATGACGGCAGCCAACTTTTTTACCAATAAGCGCGCAGCCTATGCCAACACCGGCGTATGGGCCAAAAAAGCCATGGCAGAAGCCAAACGCTTTGGCGAAGCCTACGAAGCCTGCACAAGCGCCGACAAAAACCACAGCTACATTCCGCAGGAGCTTACAATTAAGCCAGATACCGCCTACCTGCACATAACCGCCAACAACACCATTTACGGTACGGAATGGCAGGACTTCCCCGATGTCAACGTTCCGGTTATCTGCGATATGTCGAGCGACATCCTTTCCCGCCCGGTTGACGTTAAAAAGTTCAGCCTTATCTACGCCGGGGCGCAGAAAAACCTCGGCCCTGCCGGAGTAGTAATCGTAATTGTTAAAAAGGCATTTTTAGAAACCGCCCGTGCGGATTTGCCGCCGATGCTGAGCTACCGCAACTACGCGGATAACGATTCGCTGTACAACACGCCGCCGGTATTTTCCATTTACATGGTTAACAAAACCCTGCACTGGATTAAAGCGCAGGGCGGCGTAAAGGCCATTGCCGCGCGCAATCGCGAAAAGGCACAGCTTATTTATGACGTTATCGACGCCAGCCGTGGTTTTTACCGCGGCCACGCCGAAAAAACCAGCCGCAGCCTGATGAACATTACCTTTAACCTGCCCACGCAGGAACTGGAAAAAGACTTTATCGCCGAAGGCAAAAAGCGCGGGTTCATAGGCATCGGCGGGCACCGCCTTGTAGGCGGCTGCCGCGTATCGGCCTACAACGCCGTAACGCTTGAAGCCTGCCGAGCTTTAGCAGATTTTATGAAAGAGTATCAGGCAAAACACGAATAAACGGAGGAATGAATGATGAGAATACTTGTAAGCGACGACGTAAGCGAAAAAGGCGTGGCCCTGCTGCGCGAACATTTTGATGTAGACGTAAAAACCAATATGCCAACGGAAGAACTTCTGGCGTGCATCGGCGAATATGACGGGCTTGTTACCCGCAGCCAGACGCAGGTTACCAAACAGGTTATCGACGCCGCCAAAAACTTAAAGGTTATCGGCCGCGCAGGCGTCGGTGTTGATAATATCGACATTCCAGCAGCGACGGCACGCGGCATTGTAGTGCTTAACGCGCCGGAAGGCAACACCATTGCCGCCACGGAGCACACCGTTGCCATGATGATGGCCATGACGCGCCACATTCCGCAGGCGCACGCTTCCATTCAGGCCGGCAAATGGGACAGAAAGAGCTTTGACGGCATTCAGGTACAGGGCAAAACGCTCGGCATCATCGGCGTTGGGCGTATCGGCAGCCGCGTTGCCCTGCGCATGCAGGCCATGGAAATGACCACTATCGGCTACGACCCTTATATTACCGAAGAACGCGCGCAGCAGGTTGGCGTGGAGCTTGTTCCGTTTGAAGAACTGCTGGCCAAATCCGACTATATCACCATTCACACCCCGCTGACGAAAGAAACGCACAACATTATAAACGCCGAAGCCATTGCCAAAATGAAAGACGGCGTGCGCATTGTAAACTGTGCCCGCGGCGGCTGCGTAGATACCGATGCCCTTGCCGCAGCCTTAAAAAGCGGCAAAGTAGCCGGAGCCGCCATTGACGTATACCCCGAAGAACCGCTGACGCCGGAAAACAACCCCTTTATCGGCATGCCGCAGGTTGTGCAGACCCCGCACCTTGGTGCGAGCACCATTGAAGCGCAGATTGGCGTCGCCGTTGACGTTGCTTACGGCGTTATCGACGCGCTGGAAGGCCGCCCCGTAATGACCGCCGTTAACATGGCGCCCATTCCCAAAAGCGTTGCCAGCGTTATTGCACCGTACTTTAAACTGGCAGAACGCCTCGGCACCATCGGCATTTATCTGGCCGAAGGGCCGATTAAAGCCGTGGAACTGGAATACACCGGCGAACTGGCCGCAACGGAAACGCAGGCGCTGACAACCGCCTTTTTAAAAGGCCTTTTGAACCCGATTCTGCAGGACAGCGTTAACTTTGTAAATGCGCCAGGCATTGCCAAAAAACGCCACCTGCAGGTGCGCGATGTAAAATCGCACCGCACCGGCTACTTCAGCACCGCCATTAATGTAAAAATTGCCACCGAAAAAGGCGAGCACACGCTTACCGGCACCCTGTTTGCAGGCAAAGAAGCTAAAATTGTGCAGATTGACCGCTTCCGTCTGGACTTTAAACCCGAAGGCTACCTGCTGCTGGCACCCCACCTTGACAAACCCAACATGATTGGGCAGATTGCCACCGTGCTCGGCAGCGCAGGCATCAACATCAACGGCATGCAGGTAGGCAGCACCGCCATTGAAGGCACCAACTTAATGGCTATTGCCACCAGCGGCGACATTCCTAACGATATTATGCTGAAACTGCGCGGCATAGAAGGCATTATCGACGTGAAACTTATAAACTGCGAGGGATAATATGGTACGCATTATTTTAATACGCCACGGAGAAACCAACTGGAATTTACAGGGACGCTACCAGGGGCAGGAAGACACCCGCCTGAGCGAAAAAGGCTTTGCACAGGCAGGGCTTTTGGCTCAAGGGTTAAAAAACGTACATCTTGATTTATGTATTTCAAGCCCTTTAAAACGCTCGTTTTTAACCTGCAAGGCCTGCGCCGATTTACACCATTTGCCGGTACACAGCGACAAGCGCCTTACGGAAATTAACCACGGCGCGTGGGAAGGCGAACTGGCATGCGAAATACAGGCGCATTACCCCGAAGAATTTAAAAAGTGGCATACTGAGCCGCACAAAGTGCAGATGCCGGGCGGTGAAAATCTGGAAGACGTACGCAAGCGCGCCCGCGCCGCCTTTGACGAATATGCAGAAAAATACGAAGGCAAAACAATTCTCGTTGCCGCGCACGACGCCGTCAACAAAGCCATTATCTGCGACTTGCTGGGGCTTGATATGAGCCACTTCTGGCACATCAAGCAGGATAACGCCTGCATTAACGTGCTGGAATATAACGAAGGCGTATGGCGCGCCGTACTTTTAAACAGCACCACGCATTTAGGCTACCTTTTCAGCGGCGTAGAACAGGCAGGATTGTAAGACACTATAAACATAAAAAAATCCACAGAATTTTGTTCTGTGGATTTTTTATACGGCCAGCAAATAAGTTAATTATAAACTTTACTAAAATAAGAATTTAAAAACTAAAATCGCGCTGCGGCGCAGATATGCTTTGTTTTAACACAGCAAAATTTGTGTTATAATATAAATTAGTTATATCTCCGCCAAGGCGGATTTTACGATATTATTTGATTGTGAGGTAAGAAAATGCAGAAAATTATTTTAACGGGCGACCGCCCGACCGGCAGGCTCCACGTTGGGCATTACGCCGGTTCTTTAAAAGAACGTGTGGAACTGCAAAACTCCGGCCAGTTTGACAAGGTATTTATTATGATTGCCGATGCTCAGGCGCTGACCGATAACGCCGAGCACCCCGAAAAAGTGCGCGAGAACGTGCTGGAAGTGGCTCTTGATTACCTTGCCTGCGGCATCGACCCGGAAAAATCCACCATTTTCATTCAGTCTGCCGTGCCGCAGCTTACAGAGCTCACCGCATATTATATGAACCTTGTAACCGTATCGCGCGTGCAGCGCAACCCGACCGTTAAAACCGAAATTAAAATGCGCAATTTCGAAGCCAGCATTCCCGTAGGCTTTTTTGTATACCCCATCAGCCAGGCGGCCGATATTACCGCCTTCCGCGCAACGGCAGTGCCTGTCGGCGAAGACCAGCTGCCGATGCTGGAGCAGTGCAAGGAAATTGTTAATAAGTTTAACAGCGTTTACGGCGAAACATTAACCGAGCCGGAAATCATCCTGCCGAGCAACAAAGCCTGCCTGCGCCTGCCCGGCATTGACGGCAAGGCCAAAATGAGCAAATCGCTGGGCAACTGCATTTACCTCAGCGACGAAGCGGACGTTATTAAAAAGAAAATTATGTCGATGTTTACCGACCCGAACCATGTGCGCGTGGAAGACCCCGGCAAGGTTGAAGGTAACCCGGTATTTATTTATCTGGACGCTTTCTCCCGCCCCGAACATTTTGCGGAATTTCTGCCGGAATACGCAAGCCTTGACGAACTGAAAGCGCATTACCAGCGCGGCGGCCTGGGCGACGTAAAAGTTAAAAAATTTCTGAACAACGTAATGCAGGCCGAGCTTGCCCCCATCCGCGAACGCCGCCATATGTGGGAACAGCGCCTTGACGAAGTAAAAATGATTTTAAAACAAGGCAGCGAAACCGCGCGCGCAGCGGCAGCCGAAACCCTGCACGATGTACGCGCCGCCATGCAGATTAACTACTTTGAAAACTGGCATATCTGATGGCTGCTGCAAAAAGTAAAATTATCAGCCTGCTGAACGCGGCAGGCATTGCCTTTGAAGTTACTGAACACCTGCCCATTTACACCGTGGAAGAAGGCGAAGCCTTAAAGCTGCCGCACCCGGAAGCGATTGCCCGTACCCTGTTTTTGTGCGACGACAAACACCATAACTTTTGGCTGGTAACTTTGCCGAAGGATAAAAAGCTGGATTTAAAAGCTCTGCGTGCACAGCTTGGCAGCCGCCGCTTAACCTTCGCCTCCGCGGAAGAACTGGACGCCATGCTGAACCTGCCGCCCGGTTCCGTTACGCCGCTCGGCGCATTAAATGACGCAGAAGGGCGCGTGCCGGTTATTATTGACGCGACCTTTAAAGAAAACCTTATCGGCGTGCCGCTTTTAACAAACACCGCCACCATCTGGCTTAACGGCGCAGATTTGGCGCTCATGCTTACGCAGCAAGGGCATAAAGTAAATTGGCTGGCACTTTAAAAACAAAATACAAAGCAGCAAAGTCTGCCAAGGCATAAAAAAATCCGCCCGTAAAGGCGGATTTTTTGTTTTGTATGTTATTACAGGGTTTTGCCGTAAGCATCGGCATCCAAAATGGCCTGTTTGAATTTTTCGCGGGTCATTTCGTACGGAGTCTTTGTCCATTCGAGAATTGCCGGTGCGCGGTCAAGGATTTTTTCAAGGCCGGCTTCGTCAACTTCCAGTTCTTTTAAGGTTACAGGCAGGCCCAGTTCCTTATTGAATTTTGCAATCTTGTCGCGCAGTTCAAACTGCTTGTCGCAGGTTAAAAGCACAATTACACCGAAGGAAACCACTTCGCCGTGCATATGGCGTTCTGCGCAGGCAAGGCCGGTGTAAGCGTTGTAGAAGCAGTGGCCCAGCGAAGAATTATAATAGTAATCGTTTTCGGTAGTGGTAAGGTTGGAAACAATGCCGGTGCTCATGATAATATCCAGCGCAACTTCCTGAATTGCTTCGGAAACAACATTGTTTTTGCAGTCTGCCAAAGCCTGTTTGCCGTATTCAAACAGCGGCGAAGTGCAGGCACCTGCCAGAGCGCGGCCCAGCAGCGGGGTATTTAAAAGTTTTTTGCCTTCGGTGGCAATCAAAACCTCGCATTCTTTGCTGAGTGCGTCGCCAATGCCGGCCCACAAAAGTTTTTCCGGTGCTTCAGCAATAATTTTGGTATTGATAAAAGTATGTTCTGCACAGTGTTTCGGATAATAGTAACCGGCGAGGCTGCCATCCTGTTTATACATAACGCAGATAGCGGTGCAGGCAGCGCAGTTGGAAGCAATGGTCGGGAAAGTGAAAACGGGTTTGCCCATTTTGTCTGCCATGGTTTTGCAGCAGTCAACAGCACGGCCGCCGCCAACGGCAAATACCATATCGGCTTCCTGAACTTCTTTGGTATTCATCAGCATATCAACATTTTCATAGGTAGAGTTGCCGCCGTACCAAAGCACAGCCGTAACATCAAGGTGCCCTTTTACAGCTGCAAGAATTGCATCCTGGGCTTTGCTCAGCGCGGTTTTGCCGCCGATAATAACAACCTTTTTGCCATATCTTGCCGTTACGGACGGAATTGCTTCGTAGCAGTCCGGTCCAACGCTGTAATTAGGTAAATAAACACTGTATGTAGTACTCACTTCAAACAACACCTTTCATTAAATATCAAATATTATGATACTAATTATAAACATTTACGGTTAATTCGTCAACACAGTGTAACATTATAGTATATTTTTCTGTTAAAATTACTGTAAAAAACTTACAATAGTAAACCACAGCGGCGGCACTAAAAGCGAAGGCAGCATATTTAAGGTTTTGCAGTCGCGCAGCTGCAAAATGCCCACGCCGCTGCTCAGCAGGAAAATGCCGCCCAAAAGCGATATTTCCGTCATCATGCCCGGCGTTAAATACGGCGCAATAACACCGGCAAACAGATAAATACTGCCCTGCCAGCAAAACAGCACCGCCGCCGCAATGGCAATGCCAAAGCCGTAAGTAGAGGCAAAAATCATGGAAGATACCAAATCAAGCGTTGCATTGGTAAAAAGGTAAGTATTGTTGCCGTTAAGGCGGCTTTCAATAGGCCCTAAAATGGAAAGCGTGCCAATGCAGAACAGAAGTATCGCCGTAGAAAGCCCTTCCGCCAGCTTGCCGCCGCCCTTGCAGTGCGCAAGCAGCGCGTTAAAACGCCCGCAAATATCAAACCGCGTGCCGATAATGGTGCCAATGGCAAGGCTTGCAATAAAAAGCACCGGATATTCGCTGTTGGGCAGGTTATGCACAACGGCGTTGGCGCCAAGCCCAACCGTTGCCAGCCCCAAAGCGTCAAACAGCGCTGTTTTATATTTTTCGCTGATGCCGCGGCTTAAAAAGCTGCCCACAAAACTGCCTGTTAAAATAGTGCAGGTATTTACAATCGTTCCTAACATAAACCATCTGCTCCCTCAATAAAAATAACGGATATTTTTATTATAAAACTATCGCGTAAAAATGTAAAACGGGCATAAAAAAACATCCTGCCAAAGCAGGACGTTGAATGCTGGTGCGGATGACAGGAGTCGAACCTGCACGCCGAAGGCGCCAGATCCTAAGTCTGGTGCGTCTGCCAATTCCGCCACATCCGCATTTAAATTGACTTTATTATTATATATTAAGCGGCTCAATTTTTCAACATTTAAATTTTACATAAGTCTGATAGATAAAATAGAATCTGTTCTATATAATAAAATTAAAGTAATTAACTTAAAATCTATGTTACCTATTATGACAGTAAACCCGCGGAGGCAATTATGGAAGAAAAAACTACCTCCTTTAAAAAGAACGCCAACGGCAGTTACAGTAAAAAAGGCGTTGTACGCCAGACGCCCAAAGACGGCTTTGTGGAGCATGACGGGCCGGGCGGCTTGGAATACCGCAAAGGGCACGGCGTCTGGTGGACTTATGAAACAGACGACCCTAAAGTTACACGCCCGTTTTTATATATTTTTTTCGCTCTTTTTATGGGCCTTTGGAATTGGATTTTTTATAGCTGTTCACAGGGTATGGACCCTTCGGGGCGTATGTATGTGGCAACTGTTGGTTTGGGCATAAACTGCTTTTTCCTTTATGTTTTTTTCGGCTGCCTGCGCGATATACGCAAGCGTGAAAAACAGCAGCAGGAAGCCCTGCAAAAAGAAAGAGAAGCAAAGCGCCGGACGGAAGGCTAAAATAAAATACAGCAGAAAGAAACGCCGTGACACAAGCCGCGGCGTTATTATTTTTACCAGTTATTCTCCCCACGTTGCTCCCAATACACTCTGATTGGTGCTCCAACAGAAAACACAAAAACGCTGCACCTGCATTGGTACAGCGTTTAACAGATAAAAAAATGGTGATCCACCCGCGACTCGAACGCGGGACACCCTGATTAAAAGTCAGGTGCTCTACCGACTGAGCTAGTGGATCACGTTATTTGGCTGGGGCGGCTGGACTCGAACCAACGCATGCGGGAGTCAAAGTCCCGTGCCTTACCGACTTGGCTACGCCCCAAAAAATATGGGGTGACTGGAGGGATTCGAACCCTCGCGTAACGGAGCCACAATCCGCCGTGTTAACCGCTTCACCACAGCCACCATTTTACCAAGATACGCTTGGCGACGAATGTAATTCTATCATAGCAGACAGTTTCTGTCAATATTTTTTGTAAAAATTTTTAATATAAAATGTCATTAATTTTACAAAACCGCTTTTTGCGGCTATTCGCGTTCAAACCACGCTTTGGCCCACGCCAGTGCCGTCGGCGTTTGCGCCAGGCCGCCGCCCGCAGTTTCGCGCAATGCGCAGGGCATGGAATCGCCCACCCATTTCATGGCGTCAATAGCTTCGTCCGCCGGAATAAAGCTGCCGATGCCTGCCAGCGCCATTTCTGCCGCCAAAAGCGCCTGCACTGCCGCACCGCCGTTGCGTTTTATGCAGGGCACTTCCACAAGCCCTGCCACAGGGTCGCACACCAGCCCCAGCATGTTTTTAAAAACAATGCTTACGGCAGTACCTGCCTGCGCAGGAGTGCCGCTCAAAGCGTCAACAGCCGCGCCTGCCGCCATGGCCGCCGCACTGCCGCATTCTGCCTGGCAGCCGCCAACCGCACCCGCAAGCGAGGCACGGGCTGCAATTACAAGCCCGATTTGCCCTGCCACAACAAGCGCGCGTGCCAGCTGTTCTTCCGTTAAATTGCAGTGTTTTTTTAAAGCCAGCAGCACGCCTGGAAGCACGCCTGCCGCACCGGCCGTGGGAGCCGCCACAATTCTGCCCATAGCAGCGTTGCATTCGCTTACGGCAAGGGCATAAGTTACGGCGTCCGTTGCAAGAGCGCCCAAAAGTTTATTAAAGCCGGGCTGCGCTGCCGCGTTTTGCAGTTTAAGCGCACTGCCGCCGGTTAAGCCGCTGTGCGAGCGCACGCCAGTCAGCCCATAGGCTGCGGCTTCTTCCATTACTTTCAGCATCTGCACCATTTTGGCAAGCAGTTCTTCTTCCGTAATTTCCAGTTCAGCAGCGCTCTGCGGCAGCAAATAAGCGTTCAGGCTCAGTTTGGCCGCTTCTGCTTCTTCTATTAATGCATTTAATGAAATTTTGTCGTTTGCCATCTTTCACCTCAAAGCACGCTGTCTACAAAGCGCACCGTGTCAATAGGCGGCAGCGCCGCCAGCAGCTGCACTATCGCAGGCTGCACTTTCTGGTCGCACTCAAGCAGCATGGTTGCCAGCCCGCCTTTATTTTTGCGGAACACGCGCATGGTTGCGATATTTACGGACGCACTTGCCAGCGTGCTGCTTACAAGCGCAATCACGCCGGGCTTGTCGGTATGCGATACCAACAGCGCAGGCAGCTTGCCGTCCAATTCAACCTCCGCGCCGTCAATGGCAGATACCTTAACCTGCCCGCCGCCGATGGATGAGCCGATAACCTCGCAGCTTTTGCCGTCTTTTGCAGTCAGCGTAAAGCGCGCTGTATTAGGGTGGGTTAAATCGCCAAGGTTTACTTTGGCAAAATTATATTCCAGCCCCGCTTCCGCGGTATATTTACGCGCCTGCGGAATACGCGCGTCATCAGGCAGCCAGCCCATAAGCCCGGCCAAAAGCGCCACATCCGTGCCGTGCCCGCGGTAAGTATGCGCAAAGCTGCCGTGCAAATCAATCTGTGCTTTAACGGGCGGCGCGCCCAAAATTCCGGCAGCTAAAAGCCCCAGCCTTACCGCGCCCGCCGTATGCGAACTTGAAGGGCCAATCATTACAGGCCCGATAATGTCTATAATATTCATACTGCTCCTTTATTCTTCACTTGCAAGTGAGCGGTGCCCCAAAGCCACGCACAATTCGTCAAGGTTCAGCACGCCCACCGCCATATAAATGGCAACGCACAAATGCTCGCCGCTGCGGGCGATGCCTATTTTGCCGCCCACGTTAAAACCTGCCGCCTTCGTAACAAGCTGTTCCAAAGCAGCGTGGGCAGCGCCTGCAACCGCGCCTGCGCCGACGTGGGTTTCCGTAACAATGCCCTGACGCTGCGCCGCAACAACGGCACGCTCCACAATTTTAACAACGCTCGGCATAAACTCGCCGCCAAAATCTACCGCCGTGCTGCGGATGCCCTTTGCCGCCAGCTGCTCTTTTATGCGCTGTTCCTCTGTGCGGTTTTCGGTAACGGCAATGCGCAGTGCCGCACGTCCTATTTCAATGCTCGTCAGTTTCTGTTCTGCCATGGTCAGTCTTCCTCCACCATTTCCGGTTTTTTAATAGGTGTTTTGTCAAACACGGCTACAATAAGGAACACGATAATGCACAGCAGCCATTCAAAATAAATTACATGCTGCAAAACATGCAGTGCCGGTACAAACTCCCATACCACAAGGCCCAAAAGCCCTGCAAGCGTAGTCCAGAACGCGCTGCTGCGGCGGCACAAGCCGGGCGCAAACACCGTAAACAAAAATACGCAGGTCAGCGCCGTCGTCATCGAAAGCCCTGCCACCATGGTTTTTAAAATACCGGCAGCGTTAAAAGCAAACCATAAGGTTATAATGCCAACCGCCAGAATAGTCAGGCGGTTAATTTTAACAAAGCGGTCGTCCGTTACGGACGGATTGATAAAGCGTTTGTAAATATCCTGGCTGAACAGCGTACCTGCGCCCAGAAGAATTGTGCAGGCGGTAGATACATCCGCTGCCCACAGCGCCGCAAGCGTAGTGCCCGAGGCAATGGGGTCAAGCGCCATAACAACTTTAGGCAAAGCCAGCGTTGCCGAAATTTCCGGGAACTGCACCTTGCCGATAATGCCCAGAAGCGCGCACAAAAAGCCTACCGGGAAAATTAAAAGCCCGCCAAGAATAAAGCCGTTGCGCGCGGTTTTGGCGTCACGCGCGCCGCAGGCAATCTGCACAGGGCCCTGCGCCGTAATGGCCTGCGTAATCATAACAATAAACCAGCCGATAATAACGGCAAGCGGAATGCCTGCAAACGGGTCAAACCAGTCAAGTCCGGCCGGAAGCTGCGCCGCAATGGCATCAAGCCCGCCGCTGTGGTCTACCGCTGCCACGCAGGAATATAAAATGCCCGCGTAAATCAAAACAACGCTCACGATATTGGACAAACCGCTCGACCACAAACCGCCGATAAGCGTAATGCCGATAAATACCACCGCGCTCACAATCATGCCGCCGCGGAACGAAAAATATTCGGGCAGAAGCGAAGCCAGAATCGCGCCGCCGGCGAGATACTGAAGCGCCGTAATAACGGACATGATAATTACAAGCCCAACCGCGCTGATAACGCGGCCTTTGGTATCGTAATATTTTTCAAAAAATTCCGGAATGGTGGAAACCTTCATGGCACGCAGCTTGCCCGCCGCCACAAGGCCCATAATAATGGCACCCGCGCTCCACGCCGCGTTGTACCAGCCTGCCGCCATGCCAACCTTGTAAGCGTTTTCGGCAACGCCAACAGTAGAAGCCGCACCAACGGCAAGCCCCGTAATATTAACGGCAATCAGCACCGGGCCAAGTTTGCGCCCTGCAAAAAGATACTCCGCAGAGCCTTTATCCGCCCTGCTTTTAACGTAAAAACTTATTGCGAACAAAAGCGCAATATACACAACAACAATAATCAACTGAACATTCATCCTGCTGCACTACCTTTCTTCACAAAAAATCCGCTCTAAGCTACAATACTACCCTCCTGCTTTTAAAATTAGTTATATTATATCAACAATTTTTATTAAAGAAAAGTAAAAACTCTGCCCCTACAGTTTAAAATTTTGTAAAAAATTTAACTAAAATGCGCCTTTAACAAGGATTTTGCGCTTTTGTGCCGAATATTTAAAAGATTGCAGAGTGAATTAAATTTACAGCCCCGCGCTGCGGCTTTAATTCACATTGCAAACGGAAGGAGGGACCGCCAATGTACAGAATTATGAAAAGCACCAATAACGGCATGGACGAACTGGAACTGGACAGCCTGGAAAAAGGCTGCTGGATAGACATCGTCAGTCCCTCACCCGAAGAACTGCACGAAGTGGCGGACGCCACCGGCATTCAGATGGACTTTTTAAGCGCCGCGCTTGACGATGAAGAAAAATCCCGTATCGAAACCGAAGACGACCAGATACTGACCCTTATCGACATCCCTGTCCTGCGCAGCAACAAAGATTACGACACCCTGCCGCTCGGCATTATCGTATCGGCAGATTACATCGTTACCGTCTGCCTGGAGCCTAACGCCGTTATCGCCGATTTTTCTTCCTACAACTATAAAATGTTCAGCACTTTTAAAAAGACGCGTTTTCTCTTTCAGATACTCTATAAATCGGCAACATTATATCTGAAATACATCCGCATTATTATCAAACGTACCGACGAACTGGAACAGCACCTGCGCCAGTCCATGGAAAACAGCGAGCTTTTCAACATGCTGGACCTGCAAAAATCCTTAACATACTTTACAACCTCCCTGCGCAGCAACTACATTGTAACCGAAAAACTGCTGCGCCTGCGCTCCACCAACCAGAGCGCGCACCTCATCAAGCTGTATGAAGAAGACGAGGATTTGCTGGAGGACGTTATCATCGAATACAAGCAGGCTATTGAAATGGTTGAAATGTACAGCCACATTTTAAACAGCATGATGGAAGTATTCGCCTCCATCATCAGCAACAACCTGAACCTTGTAATGAAATTTCTGGCATCCGTAACGATTATACTGGCCATACCAACCACCATCGGCGGCTTATGGGGTATGAACGTACCCGTGCCGCTTTCCGACAACCCGTACGGATTTCTTGTAATAGGCGGCACCTCGCTTCTGGTTGCCGGGGTTACCGGCTACTGGCTGTGGAAACGCCGCATGTTTTAAGGAGCAGCAATGAGCAAAATTTTAGCGGAACAGTTACTTGCAGGCATTATACTTGCCGACAACGACAACAGAGAATACATTTACCTGCCCGGCGGCGAAGTTGGCAGCGAAGACCCGCACTGCGTATTTGAAAAAAACGGCGAGCGCGCCGGCGACCTGCCGCTTGAAGAAGCAGTAGAACTTGCCAAACGCCTGCACCTTTCACCGGGGCGCCATCCGGAGCTTGGCTCACGGGCGTGGTGAAGGGAGAAATTAAATACAGTACTCAAATTTAAAAGGGATAAAAAAAGACCTTGTCTTAAAGGCAAGGTCTTTTTTGTATTACTTTTTGCTTATTATTTTATTACAATTACAGGCACGGAAGCATTTTCGATTACTATATGGCTGACGCTGTTTTTAAACAGGCCTTCAATAGCGCCAAAACCGCGCGTGCCTATGATAATGGTATCGCATTTTTCCTTGCGGCACTGCTTAATGATTTCCGGCGCAGGGCGGCTGCCGATAACCAGCACATAAGAACAGGGAATGTTCTGCTTATCGATTATATGCTTTGCAGCGCCCAGAACTTCGTTGCCTATCTGCATGGCAGGCCCGTTCACGTCACCGGCCAGTTCGCCTTCCAGCGGCAGCTGCGGCGTATGCTGCAACCCCTCGCGGGCAACGGTTAAAACAACCAGCTCCGATTCCGCCATTTTGGCTATGCCTATGGCATATTCCAGCGCGCGCCACGAATATTCAGTACCGTCTATTGCTACCAATAATTTTTTCAGCATAGTATCACTTTATTTCACAATCAGCACAGGCACAGCCGCATACTGAGAAACCTTGCTGCTGACACTGCCGAGGAAGAATTCGGCAATGCCGGAAAGGCCGCGGGAGCCGATAACGATTGCATCTGCCTGAACTTTTTTGGCAAGGGCGATAATGCGTTCCGAAGGATGGCCAACTTCCATATCGTAGCTTACTTCATGCGGATAATCGCCAACAATGTTTTTAGCGTATTCAAGCACTTTGTCGCCGATGCGTTCCAGTTCGCTGTTACCGCGGCTGATAGTGCTGTGGTCAAGCGGTACTGCCAGCAGAGCTGCGTTATTGTACGGCTGGATAACGTTTACTACAACAATTTCACTGTTAAATTTTCTGCCAATTTCCAAAGCATTATTAAGTGCGCGCCAGGACGTTTCGGAACCGTCGACAGGCACCAGAATTTTTTTAAACATACTACACACCTCCCGATATGGCTTTTGCCATATCTTTTATGTTTTAAAATGTTCTACTTTTTTTAATAAAATCCTGCAAAGCGGCAAATTTTTACGATTATCTTTCCTCGCGGTCGTACGAAAGGCCCAGAGCCTGCGGGGATGCGCTGCGCCCGCCGCGGCGTTTTAACACCAGCACAAGCACCAGCACCGTAAAAATGTACGGCAGCATATTAAGTATAAAGCCCGATACCGGCACGCCGAGCACCTGCAAGTTAAAGCCCAGTGCGTCGATGCCGCCGAAAAGATACGAACCTGCCATGGCACGCCAGGGGTCCCACAGGGCAAAAATTACAAGCGCAACGGCAATCCAGCCGCGTCCCGCCGTCATGTTCTCCAGCCAGCTGGGGGCATAGGCAAGCGACAGGTACGCACCGGCAACGCCAGCCAGCGCACCGCCAACTACAATATATAAATAGCGCAGGCCGAAAACATTAATGCCCGCCGCATCTACCGCCGCAGGGTTTTCGCCCATGGCACGCAGAAACAGCCCGCTGCGCGTTTTATAAAAATACCACGCCGCAAGCGGCACCAAAAAGTAACTTATATACACCAGCGCATCCTGCTTGAACAGAATGCTGCCGATAATGGGAATATCGCTTAAAAGCGGCACAGCAATTTTGCCGAATACCGCACCGGCAGGCTGGCCTACGTAATCCTGCCCAAGGTAGCCGCTGAGCCCTGTGCCAAACAAAGTTACAGCAAGGCCGCTTACAACCTGGTTGGCGCGCAGGGTTACGGTTAAAAACGCGTGGATAAGCGCCAGAAGCGCGCCCGCAACAACAGCCGCCGCAACGCCTGCCCACGGACTGCCGAAGCTGTTGCCCGCAATAAAGCCGGTGCAGGCGCCGATAAGCATCATGCCTTCAACGCCGAGGTTAATAACACCACTGCGCTCGCAGATAACCTCGCCCAAAGCGGCGTATAAAAGAGGCGTACCCATGGTGATGGCGGCAGCCAGCAACGAAACGATAAAATCTTCACTCATTTTCAGCACCGCCTTTCACAATACGCAGTTTGTAGCCGGTAAAAATTTCCGTGCCAACCACGAAAAACAGCACCGCGCCCTGCAGCATGGTTGCCGCCGCTGCGGAAATGCCCATTGTTTGCAGCATAAAACCGCCCACATGAATAACTGCAAACAGAAAAGATACCAGAATAATGGCGGGCGGGTTCAAACGCGCCAGCCACGCTATAATAATGGCAGTGTAACCGTAGCCCGGGCTGATGCCGTGCTGCAGCTTGCCTACAATGCCCGAAACTTCCACCATGCCTGCAAGCCCGCATACCGCGCCGCTGATAAACATGGCAATAAGCACGTTGCGTGCAATATCCATACCGGCATAACGCGCAGCCGCCGGGTTGGAGCCGATAACCATTGTTTCATAGCCCCAGCGCGAGCTTTTAAACAGCACCGTAAACACCGCCGCCGCAATAAACACTACAAAAATACCGGCGTGTACGCGCAAATCGCCGAAACTCGGCAGCATCGCCGCATCCGGAAAGGCCGCCGTTAAAGGAAAGTTCAGCCCGTTAGGGTCGCGCCAGTCGCCGTATACCAGATAATCCACCCACAAAATGGCAATGTAGTTCATCATTAAAGTGCTGATAAGTTCGTTAACCAGCCATTTTGTTTTAAACCAGCCCGCAACAAGGCCCCACAAGCCGCCTGCCAGCGCGCCCAAAACAAACATTGCGGGCAGCATAACTGCCGCAGGCAAATCGGGAAAATTAAGCGGCACCCAGGTTGCAGCGCAGGCACCCATGTAAAACTGACCTTCCGCACCGATATTCCAAATCTGCATACGGAACGCAACGGCAATGCCCAGTGCGCACAGCGCCATCGGAATCATTTTTACAAAAGTTTCCGAAAGGCCGTAATCGTTGCCCAGCGCGCCGCTGAACATGCTCTCATATACCAGAAGCGGGTCTTTGCCGGTAAGGGCAAAAAATACGCCGCAAAAAACCAGTGCCATCAGCGCCGAAAGTACGGGCAGGCCGATTTGCGCTTTCAGGCTTTGTTCCAGGCGTTTTTCCAGAACTACCTTCATTTGCCCTCACCTCCGTTATCCGTTACACCGGCCATCAGCGCGCCGATTTTTTCAATATCCATATCCTGTACGGCAAATTCGCCCATCAGCTTACCTGCAAACATAACGCCCACGCGGTCTGCCAGTGCTGCAAGTTCTTCCAGTTCTTCCGATACCAGAATTATCGCCGTGTTTTCTTCTTTAAGTTTTAAAAGCAGCTTGTGTACGGCTTCAATTGCGCCGATATCCAGCCCGCGCACGGGGTACAGCACTACCATCAGCTGCGGTTTGGCTGCAATTTCTCGCCCCAAAAGCAGCTTCTGGATATTGCCGCCGCTCATCATTTTTACCGGCTGGTAAATGCTGCCCTGCTTAATGTCAAATTCTTCAACAATATGTTTGGCGGCGCTTACGGCTGCCTGCCATTTAATGCGCCAGCCTTCGGCAAAACGCCCGTTGTATTCTTTTAAAATAATGTTTTCAACGCTGTTTAAGTTCGGCGCAAGGCCTGTGCCAAGGCGGTCCTCCGGCACATAGCTGATGCCTGCTTCAATTTTGGCACGCGGCGGTTTATTGGTAAAATCCTGCCCGCGGTAATACATTTTGCCGCCCATGGAAAGGCGCATACCGGCAATAACCTCCGCCAGCTCGCGCTGACCGTTGCCGCTTACGCCGGCAATGCCGTAAATTTCGCCCGCGCGTATTTCAAAGCTCACATTATCAAGCGCCAGCGTGTGCATATCGCCAAGGGCGGAGATTTTTTCCAGTTTTAAAACCACATCTCCGTTACCGGCAGGCTTATGCGGATAGTTGGTGTTAAGCTCGCGCCCAACCATCATTTGTATCAGCGCGCCGCGGTTGATTTCGCTTTTTTCCATGCGTCCGCTTACCACGCCTCCGCGCAGAACGGTAATGCGGTCTGCCAGTTCTTCTACTTCGTTCAGCTTGTGCGAAATAAACACTACCGCGCAGCCGTTGTCGGCCATTTTGCGCAGGTTGGCAAACAGCTCGCGCGTTTCCTGCGGCGTCAGCACCGCCGTAGGTTCGTCAAGTATCAGCACCCGGCTTTTGTGGTACAGCATACGCAGAATTTCCACGCGCTGCTTTTCGCCGACGCCAAGCTGCCATACAAAGGCGTGCGGGTCTATTTTTAAGCCGTAGTAACTGCTTAATTCTTCAATGTCGGCCTCCAGCTGTGCCATATCCAGCTTAAAGCTGCCGTGCGTATCGCTTAAGGCAATGTTTTCCGCTACGGTAAAGGATTCAATCAGCTTAAAATGCTGGTGCACCATGCCGATGCCGCTTGCAATGGCGTCCGCAGGCGAAGAAAACTGCGCTTCCTTGCCGTCAACCAGTATTTTGCCTTCCGTCGGCTGGTAAAGCCCGGTTAAAATGCTCATCAGCGTACTTTTGCCGCTGCCGTTTTCGCCAAGCAGCGCATGCACTTCGCCAGGATATAATTCTAAATCTATTTTATTGTTGGCTATAACGCCCGGAAATTTTTTGGTAATTCCGAGCATGCTTATTAACGGTGTTACCATGTCTATCTTCCTGCCCGTTCAGTTATTTGCCGCTTCTGGCGCGCTCGCCAATCTGCCTTGCCACATGCACGCCGCTGGCACTGGCCTGCGAAAGCCCGCGCGTAATACCTGCACCGTCGCCGCAGGCAAACAGGTTGTGTATTTTGGTTTCCAGTTTGCCGTCCAGCTCAAGGCGTGCGCTGTAAAACTTAACTTCCACGCCGTACAAAAGCGTATCGGCATTGGCCATGCCTGGGGCAATTTTATCCAGCGCGTAAATCATTTCGATAATATCGTCAAGCTGGCGTTTGGGCAGTACCAGGCTTAAATCGCCCGGGGTTGCGTTTAAAGTAGGTTTGGTAAAGCTCTTTTTCAAACGGCGCTCGTTGGTGCGGCGTCCGTTAATCAAATCGCCGAAACGCTGCAAAAGCACGCCGCCGCCCAGCATATTGCTGAAGGAAGCAATGCGCTTGCCGTACTGGTGCGGCTCGGTAAACGGTTCGGTAAAGGTGTTGCTTACCAAAAGCGCAAAGTTGGTGTTGTTGCTGTGCAGTTTCGGGTCGCGGTAGCTGTGCCCGTTAACCGTTACAATGCCGTCGGTGTTTTCGGCCACAACATAGCCGTTGGGGTTCATGCAGAAGGTGCGCACCAAATCGTTGTAGCGCTGCGTGCGGTACACAAGCTTGGCCTCGTACACTTCATCGGTAATGTGCTTAAACACCTGCGCAGGTACTTCCACGCGCACGCCGATATCCACCTGGTTATTAATAAAGCTCAGCCCCAAATCCTTGCACTGCTCGGTAAACCATTCCGCACCGGCGCGCCCGGGGGCAACAATTAAATAAGTACATTCAATTTCGCCCTTGCCGCGTACCGGCAGCACAAACCTTTCGCCTTCGCGGAGGATTTTTTCCACGTGGCTGTTGCAGCGGATTTCAATGCCGTTTTCCAACAGATGCTTATAGATATTTTCCATTATAATAAGGTTGTTTTCCGTACCCAGATGCCTTACCTTGGCATTTAAAAGGTGCAGGTCATAACCAAGCGCTTTGGCGCCGATAGTGCAGTTTTTGGTGCTGAAATATTCGCCCGGCGCACCGTGGCGGCAGTTCAGCTCGTCAACGTAGTCAATCAAATCAATAACTTCGTTATGGGGCAGGTATTCATTCAGCCAGCCGCCAAACTCGGTTGTAAAATTATATTTGCCGTCCGAAAAAGCACCGGCGCCGCCGAACCCGCGCATAATATCGCAGGGCACGCAGCGCAGGCAGTGGTCAACTTTTTTCTGCGCCAGCGGGCATTTGCGCTGCTCAATGGGGTGTCCTTCCTCCAGAATAACCACTTTTAATTCCGGGTACTTCAACGAAAACTCGTAAGCAGCAAAAACGGCGGCAGGACCGCCGCCGATAAGGGCAACATCAAAAAATTCTCTCATTCAGCATCTTCCTCCGGGGATGTTGTTTTATTTATTAGCCTCCTGGGCTTTTTTAGCTTCTTCTTCACGCATATAATCGGTAATAAGGCAGGTGCTTTCTTCTACCAGCACCAGTGCTTTGGTGGCATTCTTTTCCAGCCAGGGCAGGATTTTTTCAATATTTTCGCGTGTATCTACAATTTCTACCGTTACCGGCATATTGGGCAGCCCCGTAAAGAACGAACCGATTTTATAATCGATGCCGCGCTTAACCGAAGCATAACCGCCAATGCCGCGCGTAACCGTACCGCCTGCCAGTTTAAGGCGCATGGCCTCTTTAATAACGGCCTTAAAAAGCGGCATATCTTCAACAATAACGTCTTCACCGGTATAAACTTTTAAAAAGGTAACTTTTTTAAAATCCATAATTCTCACTGCCTTTCCCAAAACTTAAGGTTTAGCATAAGTTCCCTAAATTAATTATACAACAAAATGAGGCAGAATAAAAATAAACCCTGCTCAAAGCAGGGCAATTTTTTAAAAATATTTTGCTATATCCGCCGCGTGCGGCAAAATTATATCGGGATGGATGTTTTCCTTTTCCACATCCTCCAGCGTGGCTTCGCCGGTTAAAACAAGTACGGATAAAATGCCGTTGTTCAGCCCGAAAGCAATGTCGGTGCTCAGGCGGTCACCAACCATGGCAATTTCGTCTTTTTTATAGCCGGTGCGTTCCATAACAACATCTACCATGTAGTGGTAGGGTTTACCGGTAATGGCAACAGGCTTTTTGCCGGTTGCCGTTTCAATCAGCTTAATCATGGCACCGCAGTCAGGTATAAACTCGCCGCCTTCAATGGGGCAGCGCACATCGGGATGCGTAGCCACATAAGGCACGCCGCGGTCAATCAAACGGCAGGCTATGGCCAGCTTTTCATAATCAAGCGACATATCAAAACCGACAACCACAAAATCCGTTTTTTCTTCCAGCAGCGTTGTCAGCTTAAAGCCGCCTTTAATAATGGTTTCCTTTAATAAATCGGTGCCGAGCACATACAAACTGGCGCCGGGCTTAACCTGCTGCATATAATACACAAAGGCATCGCTGCTGATTAAAACGTTTTTGCGCGTTACCTCAATGCCCATGCGGCGCATTTTTTCCACATAATGGCTGTGCCCTTTGGAAGAATTGTTGGTAACCAGGTAAAAATCCCTGCCGTAAGAGCGCAGCTTTTTAAAAAACGCGTCCATGCCGGGAATAAGCGTGTTACCCAGATTAATGGTACCGTCCATATCGAACAAAAAGCATTTTATTTGTTTCAGCCGTTCCAGTTCAGCCATGCGTTTCTCCTTATCCCAAAAGCAGCCTGTCGCTGTCAAGCGTGTTGCCGGCAGCTTTTTCAAACATCAAAAGCAAATCCTGCGTGGTAAGGTTTTTCTTTTCTTCACCGGCAACGTCTACCAGAATACGCCCGTTATACATCATAATCAGGCGGTTGCCGTATTTCAGCGCGTCGCGCATATTGTGCGTAATCATCAGCGCCGTCAGCTTGTCGCGGTCAATAATGCGCTCGGTAAGCGAAAGTACCTTGGCCGCCGTTTTGGGGTCGAGCGCAGCGGTATGTTCGTCCAGAAGCAAAAGCTTCGGGCGTTTTATTGTTGCCATTAAAAGCGTCAGTGCCTGGCGCTGCCCGCCGGAAAGCAGGCCAACTTTAGCCGTCATGCGGTTTTCAAGGCCAAGGTCAAGCTCTTTAAGCATTTCCACAAACCAGTCGTGGTCTTTTTCATTCAGGCTCCATTTAAGGCCGGGTGTTTTGCCGCGGCGTGCGGCAATGGCCAGGTTTTCTTCAATCATCATGCCGGCAGCAGTGCCCATCATCGGGTCCTGAAAAACCCTGCCGATATATTTTGCGCGTTTATGTTCCGGCGTTTTGGTAATATCAACGCCGTCGATAACTATTTTGCCGCTGTCAATCGGAAAAACACCGGCAATGGAATTTAACAGTGTGGATTTGCCCGCGCCGTTGCCGCCGATAACGGTAACAAAATCGCCGGGCGCAAGATGCAGCGATAAATCCTGCAAAGCAACCTTTTCATTAATGGTGCCCGCAAAAAATGTTTTATGGATATGTTCAACGTGCAGCATTATTTCACCGCCTTTCTGATGCCGACCTTGTCTTTAACAAGCGGCAGCGACAGCGCAAATGCAACCAGAAGCGCCGTAAACAGTTTCAAATCGTTAGGCGGCATGCCCATTTGCAGTACCGCTGCAATAACAATACGGTATACAACGCTGCCCAGCACTACGCTGATAAGGCAGTTTTTAAAGCTGCGGGTGCCAAAAAGCACTTCGCCGATAATAACGGACGCAAGACCGATAACGATTGTGCCGGTGCCCATGCCGACATCGGCAAAGCCGTTGTTCTGCGCAATCAGCGCGCCGCTTAAGGCAACCAGCGCGTTACTGATTAAAAGGCCCAGAATAATGGTAATGCGTGTATCAACGCCCTGAGCGCGGATCATCTGCTGATTATAGCCGGTAGCGCGGATGGCAGCGCCGATTTCCGTACCGAAGAACCAGTAGATAAAAATAACGCAGATAAGGGCAGAAACAGCACCTACCGCAAGCACCGTATAAACATTGTCAAGGCCTGTCAGGGCCTGCATTTCCGTAAAAATTGTATCAATACGCAAAAGCGACAGGTTAGCTTTGCCCATAACGCGCAGGTTTACGGAATACAGCGCAATCATGGTTAAAATACCTGCCAGCAGCGCCGGTATTTTCAATTTGGTATGTAAAAAACCGGTAGCAACGCCCGCCAGCATACCGGCAACGGCAGCGCAGGCAAAAGCGGCAGAAACGGAATAACCTTCCGAAAGCATGGCCGCAGCCACAGCCGCACCAAGTGGGAAACTTCCTTCAACAGTCAAATCGGCAATATCAAGCACGCGGAACGTAATGTAAACGCCCAGCGCCATAATTGCCCACAACAGCCCCTGTGCTATTGTCGGCATTAAAATATCGATCATCTAATCTCCTCCAAAGCAGGCAGTAAAAGCGGGTTTCCCGGGCGGGAAACCCGCAGTGCCTCTTTTTATTCTGCCTCAGCAGCTTTTAAAATTTCTTCCGGAACAGTTACGCCAAGGCGTTCCGCTACCTTTTTATTAACGATAACCTTAAATTTCTTCTGTGTTTCAATAGGCATTTCCGCCGGTTTGGCTTCGCCCTTTAAAATTTTGGCTGCCATTTCGCCGGTTTGTTTGCCAAGCTCGTAATAATTAATGCCTATTACGGCAACGCTGCCTTCAGTATCGGGCCAGCCGCAGGTCATAACCAGTTTGGCAGGCTCGGTTACGCTAATCAGCGTAGGCACTGCCGATGCCATAACATTATCGGTAGGCAGGTACAGGCAGTCAATTTCGCCAATCAGGCTGTGTGCCGCCTGCTGAATATCGTTAACGCTGGAAACGGTTGCTTCCTTAACCTCTACGCCTCTTTCAGCAGCATATTTCTTTAAAAGCTCTACCTGCATCTGCGAATTAACTTCGCTCGAAGAATAAATTGTACCTACAACTTTAGCATCCGGCACAAGTTTCAGCAGAAGGTCAAGCTGTTCTTTAATTGGATTCATATCGCTGGTGCCGGTAACGTTGCCGCCCGGTTTTTCGTTGGAGGCAACGAGTTTTGCCGCTTCATAATCGGTTACGGCAGTAGATACAACAGGAATATCTTTTGTTGCGTTGGCAGCGGTTTGTGCCGCGGGTGTTGCAATGGCGCAGATTAAATCAACCTTGTTGCTTACAAAGCGGTGGGCAATGTTCTGCAAGTTGCTCTGGTCTGCCTGTGCATTCTGGCGGTCGAAAACAACGTTTTCGCCTTCTTTGAAGCCGTTTGCGGCAAGCCCGTCTACAAAACCTTTATTTGCAGCATCAAGCGATGCATGTTCTACCAGTTGTACAATACCAACATTAACTGTTTTTTTAGCAGCAGCTTCCTCTTTTTTATCGCCGCCGCAGCCGCCCATAATACCGGCGGCAAGTGTTAAAGCCAAAGCCGCAGCCAAAACGCGCGCTTTTTTAGATAATTTCATGGATAACTCATTCCTTCCCTAAGGTAAACTTTTTTCTGCATTCAACGCGTTATTTTACAATTTCCGCGTTTTGCAGCACATCCTGCGGGATAGTAATGCCCAAGCGCTTTGCGCCTGCTTCGTTAACGACGGTTTTAAACTGCTTCTGAGTCTGTATTGCCATATCTGCCGGTTTGGCTTCACCTTTTAAAATTTTAGCCGCCATCTCGCCGGTTTCCTTACCGAGCTGGTAGTAATCAATACCAAGCGTTGCAAGACCGCCGCCCTTTACAAGGGCTTCTTCGCCGCAGATAACCGCAAGCCCTGCGTTATCTGTAACGGAAACCAAAGTAGGCATGGAAGATGCAATTACATTATCGGTGGGCACATAAACCACGTCAACCTTCCCTACAAGGCTCTGTGCTGCCTGCTGAATATCGTTTACCGTGGAAACCGTTGCTTCCATGACATTGACGCCCCGTTCAGCAGCCGCTTTTTTCATAATTTCAATCTGAATTTGAGAATTTACTTCGCTGGAGCAGTAAACGGTGCCGATAGTTTTGGCATCCGGCACGATTTTCAAAAGCAAATCAACCTGTTCCTTAATCGGGTTCATATCGCTGGTGCCGGTAACATTACCGCCCGGTTTTTCGTCCGACGCTACAAGCTTGGCCGCCTCGTAATCCGTAACGGCGGTTGCCACAATGGGTATATCCTTCGTGGCGTTGGCCATAACCTGCGCGGCAGGAGTTGCAATGGCGCAGATTAAATCAACTTTGTTGTTGACAAAGCGGTGAGCAATGTTCTGCAAATTGCTCTGGTCAGCCTGCGCGTTCTGCCTGTCGATAGCAACATTCTCGTTTTCTTTGAAGCCTTTTTCCGCCAGGCCGTCTACAAAGCCTTTATTGGCGGCATCAAGCGCACTGTGTTCTACCAGTTGTACAATACCTACGTTTAACTGCGCTTTACTTCCTGCTTCCTTTTTTTCGCCGCCGCAACCCGCCAGAAGCCCCAATGCCAAAAGCAAAGTTACGCCTGCAGCAAATTTTTTAAGTCCTCTTTTTTTCATAATATCCATCCTTCCATTCTTCAAAATGTCCCCTCAAAACAACAATACTACTATTTTATCATCTATTTTACCATTTATCCGCATAAAAAACAAACTTCCTTAACCAAAATTTTAAAATTTTCAGTCAGTTTGCAGATAATTGTATGTATTATAAGGACAATCATAAAATATACACACCCTTGATTTTCTACATCCACTTATACGCTATATTTACATGTCATTTTTTGTATGGTATAATTTAAGCATAAAATTGAAAGGAGATTAAAAAATGACCGTTGCAGTAAAAAAGACTATCAATATAGAATTAACTCCTTCATTATATAATCAGTTGAAAAAACTTGCAGATGACAAAAGCATTGGCAGTATGCGCAGCTTTTGCTGTGAAGCTATCTCTGAAAAAATTATAGCTTTTGAAAAACTGCGCAAAGAAAACTTAATGAAGCAAGCCGCCAATGACCCGGGCTACATTGAAAGATGCGAAGAAGTCTGCAAAGACTTTTCCGCAACAGACTACCACGTAGGAACTGACGAATGGTGAAGCAATGGCAGATTTATTTTATTAACTTTAATCCCGTACTCGGTTCCGAACAAGCCGGTACGCGTCCGTGCATTGTTGTATCAGCAAACTGCACTAATCATCTCAATCAGGTTACTGTTTTGCCAATCACCAGTATGAAAGCTTCATACACTACCATATATCCTAATGAAGTTTTTCTGCCGCAAAGCATTTCTAAATTACCGAAAGATTCTATCATTTTAGCGCACCAAATACGCGCTGTTGACAAGCAGCGCCTTATAAATTATGTTAGCACAATTACAGATATTGAATACATTACTCAAATTCAGGAAGCAATTAAATTTCAGTTAGACCTTGAATAAAAATATTTAAATAAATGTCCTTGTTAAAACGTTTCCACAGCATTATAAATACAGTAACAAGCATATATTTATCGTTCGTTTATACAATTTATCTGATTCTGAAATAACAATTGTAGAAAATTTAAATAGTGATTAAAATTTAATTTACATAACCTTAGTCTCTTTTTCTGCACATAAAACGCCTTATTTATGTGCAGTTCTTTTTGCTTATCTGCATATAATCTGCTAAAATATATGCAGATAATTCTTTTTAAGGCGGTTTTATTATGCATAAATTTGATTACAGTTTTTTAGCTGACGGACTTTTGCCTGCTAATCTTGTTAATTTAACGGCTAATATCGCTTCGCTGTCAGTAAAATCTGCGGTACGCAAAGCAGATTTTAAAAATGTATTTGCAAGTTTGGAAGGTATTGCAAAAGTACAGTCAGTTAAAAGCTCCAATGCAATAGAAGGCATTATTACCAGCGATGAGCGCATTGCCGCTATAGTGCATCACAACAGCGCACCACTGAACCACAATGAAGCCGAAATTGCAGGCTACCGCGATGCGCTGAATGAAATTCATCTGCATTACAATGAAATACCTTTTTCTGTAAGCAGCATTTTGCGTCTGCATAGCATACTGTTTGCCTATACCGGTAGCGATTTTGCAGGCAAATTTAAAAAAGAAGATAATATAATTTTAGAAATTGACGCGAAAGGAAACAGGCAAATACGCTTCCGCCCCACGCCTGCCGCACAAACTGAGGCAGCTATGGAACAGCTTGTACTTGCTTATATGGAAGCACGCGATAACGCAAATATCAATCAATTGCTTTTAATTCCCTGCGTTATTTTGGATTTTCTTTGTATACACCCTTTCCGGGACGGCAATGGGCGTATGTCACGTCTGCTTTCACTGCTGCTGCTTTATAAAGCAGGCAACGATATTGGTAAGTACATTTCGTTTGAAGAACAGATAAATAATGCAAAACTTTTTTACTATGACGCGCTGAAAGAATCTTCTCAAGGCTGGGAAGATAACAAAAACAATTATTTTATATTTATGCAGAATTTTTTAGGAACTTTATATATGTGTTATCAGGAACTTAATAAGCGTTTTTCTGTTATTAACAGTAATCGGGTTACCAAAAAAGCACGTATTGAAGCCACTGTTTTAAATTCATTAACGCCAATTTCCAAAGCCGAAATTTGTAATATTTTGCCGGATATAAGCCCTACAACAGTAGAAGCTGTTTTGGGGAGCATGGTAAAAAATGGCAGTATTGAACGCCTTGGCAATGGACGTGCCAGCCGTTACATAAGCAAACAATAACCTTAACAGCGCCAAACAACCCTCCTGCACCTGCTGTACAAGAGGGTTGTTTTTATTTTGCCATATTTATTTTTGCAATATTTTGCGCGCTATGTCTTCGGTAACAACAAGGTGCGTTACAAGGCCTGTGCGTAGTGCGCCAAGCACGGCTTTGCTGCCTGCCGTAAGGCCTATGGCAACAACTTTGGGCAGCTGCCCCAGAGTTTTCAGCGGTACGCGCACGGCAAAATCGCCTGCGCCGCTGATAAATTCGCCGCGTACATTAAAATAGTACGAAAGCAAACTGCCAACCGCCTGCTGACGCTCCAGCGCGTCTTCAAAACGCAGCGCCGTCGCTTCATCCGGCACACCGGGATAAGCGCGTATCTCCACAAGCGCCGCCGTGGTATCCTGCCACAGCGACAAAGCCTGTCGGTAATCCGGCGTGTCTTCCATGGCGTCGCGCGCTTCGCGGCTGCCCGGAAAAGCCTCTGCCTCAAGGCGGAAAGCCTCCCTTGTGCCTCCGGCAAGCAGCAGCGCAAGTTCGTTAACACGGTAACCGCGGTTTGGTATGGCTGTTCTGCCAATCAGCGGAAATATTTTGCCGCTGCCTTTAAGCCCTCCGGCAGAAGCCATTTTGCCTGCAATTTCGCCAAGCGTATAGCCCCAGCCAAGGCCTATGTTTTTTTCGTAGCGCAGTTCGCCAGCCAGATATTCCGAAGTCTCACGCAAGAGCGCTTCGCGCTGTGCCTGCGGCAGTACAATGCCGCCTTTAATGCCGAAACGCTGCTGTAAAAGTTTTAAAAGTTCTGCATCGCCTGCAACAGGTGGACGTATTTCAATGTGTACAATGCCTGCTTCGCGTGCGTGCGCCAGCATTTTGCTTACCTGCGGGCGCGACACGCCTATTTTGGCAGCTACCTGGGCCTGCGTCAGCCCGTCTTCGTAATAAAGGCGCGCTGCCTGCACCAGCCCGGCAAGTTCCTTATCCGTAAGCAATTATTTTACTTCCATTAATTCCATTAAAATGCCGTCCTTCATAATAAAGGCGATGCGGGTATTTTCGTCGGCCATCCACGGTTCTACAACCACGCGGTTAGCTTTAAGCTGCTCGTCCATGTCGTCTACCTGGTAGGCAACATGCACAAGGGTTTGCAGTTCCTGCGGCAGCGGGGTGTCTTTTTCAAAGCGCAGGTATTCAATGCCGAATTCATTGGTTTCCGGCGGAACGATATGGGTTTTAATGCCTTCGGCATATACGCTGCCTTCCATTACTTTATCGGTAGGCACGCCAACGTGCATAAATTTTTTCATCGGTTATTCCTCCTTCATCAGCTCGTAAGCTTTATAGGCTTCTTCCGGTTTGGCATTTTCATGGATAACCATGCGGATGGCTTTAAGCATTGCCACAGGGTTTTCGGCCTGCAGCACATTTCGGCCCATATCCACACCGGCAGCGCCTTCGCTGATGGCACGGTACGCCATTTTAAGAGCGTCAAGTTCGGGTATTTTTTTGCCGCCCGCAATAACGATAGGCACGGGGCAGGCAGCGGTAATCTGCTCGAAATTTTCGCAGTAGTAGGTTTTAATCATGTGCGCGCCAAGTTCCGCAAGCAGGCGTGTTGCCAGTGCAAAATAGCGCGTGGTGCGTTCCATTTCCTTGCCTACGGCCACAACGCCGAGCACGGGAATGCCGTAACGCTCGCCGGCATCAACGGTGCGCACTAAATTTTCCAGTGAACCAAGTTCGCCGTCAGCACCAACAAAGCACTGCACTGCCATGCAGGAAGCGTTCATGCGGATAGCGTCCTCAATGCCGACGCCGATAACGCCGTGGCTCATATCGTCTTTCAAAACGGAGGTATCAGCCGTGCAGCGCAGGGCAATGGCCTTGCGGCAGTCAGGCGGAATGCAGGCACGCAGCGCGCCGCGGGTTGCCATCAGGCAATCGGCATATTCCATAAGGGGCGGAATTGCCAAATCGAGCCTTTCCAGCCCTGCCGTGCTGCCCATAATGTAGCCGTGGTCAAATGCCAGCATAATGGTACGGCCGTCTTCCGCAAAAATATGCGAAAGCCTCGTTTTCATGCCCCATTCAGCGTGGCCCAGCCCTTTTACATGGAAGGTCTGCGCAGGCGGCTTAATGCCGATGCCGTAATCTTTTGCTATGATATTGCCTTCTTTATCTGCCATAGTAATTCACCTTAGTTTCTGTAATACGGAGTGCGGCACGGAGCATTCCATAAAGCGGTCAGTTCGTCGTCCATGCGGGCAATGAACATCTGGAAGCCTGCGGTTTCCTGTACGGTTAAAAGTTCGCCTACATGGCTTGCCACAACTTCAATGCCTTTTTCGGCAAGGTATTTATGGCATTTGCGGAATACAATCAGCTGTTCCATTAAGGTGGTTGCGCCGCTGCCGTTGATAATAACCATTAATTTTTCGCCGCTCTTAACGTCAAGGTCTTTCAAAAGAGCGTCCATCATAATAACGGCGGTTTCGTCCGCAGATTTCAGCGGCATGCTGCCGCCGCCGCCTTCGCCGTGCTGGCCCATGCCAACTTCCATCATGCCGTCTTCAATGTGGGCAATTTCCATGCCGGTTGCCGGATGAGTTGCGCCTACGCAGGCAACGGCGATGGTTGCCATGTTATCGGCAAAGCGCTGTGCGATTTCGGCAAGTTCTTCAAGGGATTTGCCCTGTGCTGCGGCAGCACCGGCAATTTTATAAAGAGGAATGCAGCCAACCAGACCGCGGCGGTCATCCGCATTGGAGCGCGGTGCGTTGGCAACATCTTCCTGGGTAACAACTTTGGCAACTTTAATGCCGAGTTTTTTAACCTGTTTCATGGTCAGGTTGCCGGTAAGCATATCGCCGGCATGGTTTAATACAACAAACAGTACGCCGTGGCCTTTATCTGCCATTTTAATGGCTTCAACGCAGGACTGCGGGCCGGGGGCTGCAAAAATATTGCCTGCTACGGAAATATCAATCATGCCTTCGCCTACAAAACCGCTGATGGCAGGTTCATGGCCGGTGCCGCCAAGGGTAACGATGGTTACGCGGTCTGCGTCTTTTAATTTTTTATTAACTACAAGGTTGCCGTCTTCCAGAGATACAATGTCGGGATTGCTCAGGGCAAGGCCTTCCAAAAGCTCCGATGTTAAATTTTCAGGGTCATTGATAAATTTTTTCATTGTTTACAACCTCCATTAGTGCGTAATTTATTTTTAAAAAGCCGCCGCTTTTTAAAGAACTATGCTCTTGCGCCTTTGGCAAGCCCTGCAAAGAAAATTGCCATGGATACGGCTCCCGGGTCTTTATGGCCGAGGCTGCGTTCGCCAACGTTTTTGGCGCGGCCGAATTTAGCGGTCATATCTGCCGTTGCATCGGCGCCTTTTTTGGCAGCTTCTGCCGCAGCGTCCAGAAGCGCTTCAATACTGCCTTCGGTTTCGGCAATGGCGCTTACAGCCGGATAAAAAGCATCAACCAGAGTTTTGTCGCCCACTTTGGCTTTGCTTACATCCATAAAATCTTCTTTAGCCTGCGCAAACATACGCTTAAATTCAATTTCCGTCAGCTCCTGCTGGTCGTCAATGCCGTCTGCCATGCCGGCGAAAATTGTGCCCCAAAGCGGGCCGCTGCTGCCTGCGTTAACGCCCATAAATGCGTCGCCAATGCCTTCCAGCAGAAGGTTCATGGTGGCAATGGTAGTATCGTCGCTGTGCGATTTTAAAATATCGGCAATATGCCCGATGGCAATGCCGTGGTCGCCGTCACCGGCAACGCTGTCCAGCTCACACAAATACTGAACGTTGTCTTTCAGGTCAACTGCTGCTGTGTGCAGCATTTTTCTCAATACCGGTAAAGTTAATACGTACATTACATCCACCTCACTATTATGATAATTTAATTTTAACATTTGTCAGAACATTTGTAAAATAGTTTTCAGATAATTTAAAGGGTTGTTTTTTCTTTTTTGGCGTATCATCTTTGCAGTCAAGTTTTATATTTTTTATTTATTTTCTCCTTTCATGGTCATTCTTTATAACCAAAGAACAACCATGAGTAAAAAAGTGAATATAAAATAATAGGCGTATATGCAACGACGCAAATTAAATCAAAAAATAACAAAGAATCAACACTACCTTGTTTTGAACTGTTCTCAAAAGTAGCCAAAAAACTTTTTATTGGCAGTTTATTTATAACTAAGTATTCAGAAGAATTCAAAACTAAAGCAATACAAAAGGATAAGAAAATTATCTGGATAATGCCGTAATAAAGAATTTCTGTGAGCTGCTGAAACCAGAATTATTCTATTTTGAGAAATTTGAGTCAATAGAAGATTTTAGAGAGAAGTTAGACGAATATATAGATTATTACAATAACCGGAGGATAAAGGTAAAATTAAAAGGACTCAGCCCGGTAGAATACCAGACCAAGTCCTTACGTACAGCTTAATTATTATGTCCAACTTTTTGGGTGCATATCACTGACGTTAAGTTAACGCCAGCTTTTTTATTTCTCCATAAAGTTTTCAGTTATAAATTAAAACGTCAATGCACCGGTAAGGTAGCATACAACTGTCATAATCAGCGTAGTGCCAAAAGCCCAGAAGAACATAAATTTCTGATGGTCAATTAAATTAACACGCGATACGCTGATTAAAACCAATGTTGCCGCTGCCAGCGGGCTTACCGGAAAACCTACCGTCATCTGCCCAAGCACAGCTGCACGACCGATTTGCACCGGATCGATGCCAAGAGAAGCTGCCATTTCATAAATAACCGGCAGCACGCCGAAGTAATAAGCATCTGTAGGAAATACAAGGCTTAAAGGCATACTCGTTACTGCTACGGAAAGCGGCAGCAGGCTGCCCATATGTTCAGGAATTAACGAAACAAGAGTCTTTGCCATTTCCGTAATCATTTTTGTTTCGGAAAGAATACCGGTAAAACATCCTGCCGAGAAAATTAAAGTTACTATCATCAAAACTTCACCGGCATATGCTTTCAAACGTTTTGTCTGTTCTTCAAGATTAGGATAGTTTACCGTAATTGCCAATGCAAAACCTATCATAAAAATAGTCGCCATCGGCATAATATCCATCAGCAGTACCACAATCATCAAAACGGTCAAAATGCAGTTAAACCAGAAAAGCTGCGGCCTTTTGGCACTCTGGTCTTCGCCGAGTCCATCAAAAGTATGCTCGTCAATATGCATAACTCCGAGTCTTTTGCGTTCCTTTTTGCCAACATAGTAGCAGGCAAATAATACCCAGGCAATGCCAACAGCCATGGCAGGTACAATCGGAGTAAAAATTGCAGAAGAATCAGTATGCAAAACCGCCATAACACGCGTTGTCGGCCCGCTCCATGGAAGCGGATTCATAACGCCTGCCGCCATACCTACTGCAAACGGCAAAATAAGCGGATTCATTTTTAATTTAGTGGTAATCGGCAGCATGGCAGAAACGGAAATAATAAAAGTAGTTGTACCGTCACCGTCAAGCGAAACAAGCATTGCCAAAACAGCTGCACCAATGGTAATCTTTACAGGGTCGCCCTTTACAAGCTTTAAAATTTTGTTAACCATAGGGTCAAAAAGCCCTGCATCAATCATAATGCCGAAATAAATTACAGCAAAAATAGGTATCATTGCCGAAGGAGTAACCTTAATTACACCGGCAATCATCATTTTGCCTATATCAAAACCAAAACCGCCAATTATTGCTGCAATAACAGGTATGCCAATCAGCGCCGACTGAATTGACAATTTTTTGGTCATTGTAACATACAAAAATATGATAATGGTAGCAAAGCCTAAAACAGCTATCATAATTCTACCTCCCCGTTATAAAACCAAATAAATCAACAATTAAATATGGGTATCGTTTTCTTTTATAATTTTTACCATCTCACAGCACGCATCAACCAAATGGTTAACTATTTTTTCTCCGCGTTCTGCGCTGGATGCAAACGGATTGCCCATTACACCCTGCTTGGTAACGTCAATCATATCCATATAAAGATTGAACGGAACACCTTTAACCATACCCTTTTTAAGGCCGTTTACAGGAACGCCTTTATACTCTTTAATGTTTTCAACCGGATTAAGCAAATCCATACGCATATCTTCCGGATATAAATAAAGCATTACCGATGTCAGAGGATCTCCGCCATGGCCGGAAGAATCAGGGCCTTCGCCATAAATTTCTTTTTTGGCTTCAGGCGTTAAGCCCTGCCATAAATCTATCGAAAAACATACAATTCCCTTTTCGCGGCGTAATTTTCTTGCCACATCTTCAATAGTGGGTGTATTTCCGGCATGGCCGTTAATGAAAAAGATTTTTGTAATACCGTGCTCGGTAAGGCTTTCCACAACATCTGTAATAACGGCTTCTACCGTGGAAGGGCGGAGCGATATTGTGCCCGGGAAACAGCGGAAATATTCACTGCAGCCAAACGGAATAACAGGTACGTAATAAGCACCGGCTTTTTCCGCAACACGTTTGGCAATAGCTTCAGCAGCCAGATAGTCGCCGGTTAAAGAATGTATTCCCTGCTGTTCGGTAGAACCCATAGGAATAATAACAACCGGGTCATTTTTAAATACTTCTTCGATTTCTTTCCAGGTCATATGATACAAAGCATGTTTTTCCATATTCTCCACTCCCTTTTATCAATTTATTATAATATTATAATATTATAATTTTCTGAAAAAAGCAAGAAAACCTTTTGGCAACTGTGCGGGCAATGTGGTATTATTAAAGTATCAATAATAAAGGGAACTTGATAATGAGACAAACACTTAATTTTAAAATTTATCAGGATTTATACAACAAAATACGCAGCCATTTTTATAAACCGGGCGAACAGCTGCCAACCGAAAGCGCGCTGGCAGAGCGTTATAGTACCAGCCTTTCTCCCATACGCCAGGCGCTTGGAAAATTGGAAAGCGAGCAGCTTATTATACGCATGCCGGGCAAAGGCACTTTTGTTTCTAGCTCTTTACCATGGGAAAATATGCTTTTAATGAGCGGTTTTGGCGTACACTTTATAGACAAAAAGGTAGATAGTGATTCCGTACACTGCCAAACATTAAAATGCTACAAAAAAGCCATGGACGAACAGCAATGCAGCCTATTTAAAACCGATCCGGCAAAACTTTTTACATATGTTGCCCGCGTGCGTTATGTCGACGGAAAACCGTTATTTTTCCTTAACCATTATTTTGAAGAACCGGAACCGGAAGAAGTAATTGCTGCCGGTGAAATAAAATCCATCCGCAGCTTCTTATCAAAACACGGCTTAAAAACTGCTTATGTTCAGGAACGCGTTAAAGCAGTGGCTGCCGATAAAGAACTTGGCAACCTCTTTTCCGTTCCGTTCGGCTTTCCGCTTTTAAAAATCGTCCGCAAGGAGCTTAATGAAAACTACGAACCGATTATTTTCGGTGAATATTATGTAAATTCCGATGTTTGGGATTACCGCGTGCAGTACAGTGCCGGAGAATTATAAACAAATCTTATCAATTAGTATTTTTGTGAGATTAAATATCATAATATTATAATCTTTTGTTGGGAGGTAATAATATGTCAGCCATTCAAAAAGTTATGCAGGAACTTGAGCCTGAATATATAAAAATCAGGCGCTACCTGCACCAGCATCCGGAATTAAGCTTTCAGGAAGAAAATACCACAAAATTCATAAAAAACGAATTAAATAAATACGGTATCGAAGTTTATGACAACAAAGGTTTTACCGGTGCTGTCGGCATTTTACGTGGTGCAATGCCCGGCAAAACAATCGCCTTGAGGGCCGATATCGACGCGCTGCCGGTTAAGGAAAATACAGGGTTGGAATTTGCATCCGTAAACGAAGGCTGCTGCCATGCCTGCGGACACGATTTGCATATGACTTCACTGCTTGCGGCAGCCCGGCTTTTGAGCAAATACCGCCAGCACCTGCATGGCACAGTAAAATTCTTTTTCCAGCCGGCGGAAGAAAAACTCGGCGGTTCTGAAACCATTATTAACAACGGATTTTTAGATGATGTTGACGCTGTTTTCGGCGTACATACCTGGCCGGATGTTCCCGGCGGTTCAATCGGCATTAAATACGGCCCGATGATGGCCGGTTCCGACAGTTTTAAAATTACAATTACCGCCCCCGGCGGCCATGCAGCGCACCCACACAAAACACCGGACCCAATTGCTGCGGCTGCTTATATGATTACTCAGCTTCAAACCATAGTTTCGCGCGAACTTAACCCACTCGATTCAGCTGTTATTACCGTAGGCAAAATGACGGCAGGCACAGCAGCCAATATCATTCCTTCAGAAGTAGTGCTTGAAGGTTCCATGCGCTATCTGCTGCCGGAAACACGCAGGCAAATACACGAAAGCATTAAACGCATTGCCGATGGCACAGCGCTGGCACTGCGCGTACACGCCGAAACGGAAATTATACCCGGCTGCGGGCCTGTTATAGGAGCAGATAATCTTGTAGGTATGATAGAAACTTCCGCTGCAAAACTTTTAGGCAACGATAAAGTAAGTATTCTCCCCTCCGCGTCTATGGGTTCGGAAGATTTTTCCTTCTATCTTGCTAAAAAACCGGGGGCATTTTTCCGTATCGGCACGGGCATGGCAGACCCAAACTCGCATCTTGCCCTGCATAACGGAAAGCTGCTTTTCAGCGAAGACGCTATTTCAGCCGGTGCAGTAACCTTCTGCGGCATTGTTTTCCTGTTTACCGGCTCGGATTTTTCTATACTGGAGTAAGATAAAAAACAAAATCCACCTGTTAGGACTCAAAGGTTAAGCAATCTTTAAACCTTCCATAACAGGTGGATTTTTTATATCTAAGTCAATTATTTTATTTAAAATATACCGTTAGCAACCTGCAATCACCCAAGCTTTTTCAGTGTAATTTTTTCCAAAACTTCCACGCCAGCCTGTAAACCATCGATATTAAAATGCATATTAGGGTCGTGCAGCCCAGGTTCAGCAGCAACGCCGACGCCAAAATAAGCCGATTTTAATTTAGGATATGTTTTAGCAAAGTAATGGAAATCTTCACCGCCGGGATTTACAAGTTCTTCGCCGAGATTTTCTTCACCCACGACTTCTTTAATGCACTCTGCAACTTCGGCAGTAAGCTCTTTATCAAGCACTGCTGCTGGAATAACTCCTCCCGGTAAGCTAAATTCTGCCGTTGCCCCGTAAGCAGCGGCAACGTTTTCTGCAGCTTTCTGCAGTTTACCAAGCAATTCTGTCATACCTTCATTTTCCTGGCAACGCACGTCAAAAGTTATCTCCGCATGGTCTGGAATAATATTATACGCACTGCCGCCACCATTAACGGCTGTAGCTTTGCAAGACCAGGAAATTACCGGATTAATTCTAACCCCAGACGCCGCATTGATAACCGCCGCTGCTACTTCAACAGCGTTAACACCCAAATGCGGGTGCGAACCGTGACAGCTTTGCCCTGTAATTTTTACTTTGGCAAAGGTACTTGAAGCATGCCTTACAGCAGGCGATAACTTGCCAAATGGCAAATCCTGCACTGGACGGATATGCAGCCCGACAGCAATATCGACGTCTTCCAGCACACCGGCGTCAATTACAGCCAGCGCACCTTTTAAAGTTTCCTCGCCCTGTTGAAACAAAATTTTTAAAGTTCCTTTTTTTATTTTATCTTTTAAGTTAGAAGCCGCTGCCAAAACCATAGAGCAGTGCGCATCATGCCCACAGGCGTGTATTGCCTTATGCTCGCCGTTAATAACAAACGGCAGCGCATCCATATCTGCACGCAAAAGCATTACCGGCCCTGGTTCCGCACCCTTTACTACACCTACAACGCCGGTTCCGCCAACATTCGTTGTAACTTTGTAACCAAGTTCTCTTAATTTATCTGCAAGATAAGCAGAAGTTTTAAATTCTTGAAAGCCTATTTCCGGAATTTGGTGTAAATCATGAAAAATATCTTTTACATTTAAAATAGCCATATTATCCTCTAAAATAGCCATATTATCCTCCTCTAAAAACAACAACCAACAACAATTATTTTACCAAAATTTGAAAAAATTATAACACATCGTTTTTTAAATAGCAACACTAAAATTTATTTTAAAAATTCTAAAAATAAATTTTCAACTTCGTCTTGACATTGCGCATTTTTGTCAATATAATAAAGACAAATTTGTTGCATTATTTGTTTTTATTGTTTGATAGGAGGGCATTATGGAGAAAAATGAGAAAAAACTCACTAACTTTGATTCCGAAGAATGGCGTGTAGGGCCAAAGGCTTTTATTTCCTTAGCCGCTGCAATTTTATTCTTTTCCGGAATAATGACCGGCTTTGACGGTATGAAATGGCTCAGCGCATTTGACTTCAGTACACTGATAGGCAAATTCGGCACCGTTAAAACGCTTGGCAAGGATACATTTGTCGGCACCGGCGGGCTGGGTGCACGCGGCGGTTTTATGTTTGCGCTGTCACTTGTGCCAAGCGTAATGCTGGCAATCGGCTGTCTTGAAGTTTTATCGCACTACGGAGCTATTAAAGCTGCCCACAAACTTTTAACACCATTGCTGCGGCCATTGCTCGGCGTACCGGGTTTAACCGGGCTGGCACTGATTACCGACCTGCAAAGCACAGATGCCGGTGCGGCATTAACCAAAGAACTATACGACCAGGACCTGATAACAAAAAAAGAGCTTACAATCATCGGCTCATGGCAATAATCCGGTGCAGGACTTATCAACAACTATTTTGCTATCGGTTCTGCTCTGTTTTCTTATTTAACCGTGCCGCTGCTTGTACCTTTTTTACTGATGTTTGTTTTTAAATTTGTCGGCGCCATGTTTGTGCGCTTTGTTTTAAATACTGTTTACAAGGAGGATTTTAAAAATGAGTAACGGCGTTCAAGCAAAAAACGTATCCGGCAATCCGTTTGATATTTTCGTTATCGGTGCCCGCAAAGGTTTTAATATAGCAATCAACAATCTTGTACCTAACATCTTAATGGCTTATGCCGTTGCAGAAATACTCAATTTGCTTGGTGTTATGAGTTTTTTAGGCAATGTCTTCGGACCGGCAATGACACTGTTTGGACTGCCAGGCGAAGCCGTTACGGTAGTGCTTACTGCTTGGCTTTCCAGTTCTGCTTCTGTAGGTCTTGCAGCCAACATGGCAGCAAACGGCATGCTTGACGCACGCCACATTACGATTTTGATGCCCTGCTTCTTTTTGCTTGGGGCACAGCTGCAATATATGGGCAGGCTTTTAGGCGTAGCCGATGTACCAAAAAAATATTGGCCGCTTTTAATGCTTGCCAGCCTTCTCAACGCACTCTGCGCTATGATTATCATGAATTTATTCTTTGCTTGATAATTTAATAATACGGTATAAAGCAAAAATACCTTCTGCCATATTCCAGGCGGAAGGTATTTTGGTTTTATTTATCTTCAACAACCAGTTTTAAAACATCAGGCCTTGCATAATGGCCGCATGCATCAAACTCCATACGGCTTGCGGCTACTTTACTCATATCAAGCTCGGCATAAATAACAGCTTCTTTGTCCCATACAGGTTCTGTAAGGTAATGCCCATAAGGGTCAACAATGCAGCTGCCGCCGCGGCACACTTTTTCAGGCAGTTTGGCAATTTCATCCTGCGCCTGCAAATCTGCCGGGTAAGTATCACGTGTAAAGTACATATCGCAGTTTATAAAATAGCAATGCCCTTCAATAGCTATATGCTTAATTGTGCTTTGCCATTCATCATTATCATTGGTATTTGGCGAAATATACAGAGTAATACCTTTTTGATAAAGCGCAGCCCTTGCCAGCGGCATATAGCTTTCCCAGCAAATCATACTGCCCATTGGCCCCCACGGCGTTTCGGCAACCGGGAAATAGTTTCTGTCGGCATCGCCCCATACCACGCGTTCCGAACCGGTAGGTTTTAATTTGCGGTGCACAATAATTTCACCTTCCGGTGAAAAGAACAAATTAGTATTATACAGCGTTGCCGTTACGGCATCACGTTCAGACACGCCAATACTGAGCCAGGCACCTGCGTCTTTTGCCGCTTTTGCCAAAAGCTCCGTTTCAGGGCCAGGTACAACAATACTGTTTTCATAATACCGAAGCCAGTCTTTACGCCCCGCTTCATTTCTGCTGCCAACGGTAAAACCAAAAGTCATTCCGTAAGGATATCCCGGTATAAACAATTCCGGAAATACAATTAATTCAGCCTTGTTTTCAGCACATTCTTTAATGAGTGCCACTGCCTTTTCCACACAGGCTTTTTTATCAAACAATACAGGAGCAGCCTGTACTACAGCAATCTTGCAACTCTTTTGCAAATCTTTCATAAATCCTCCCTCTGCGTTCACACAAAACCCCGGCAGTAACGGCTGCCGGGGTTTAATACTGCCATTATAATCAATTAAATTTTAATGAAGTTTAAAACGCTTATTAATATGCTCCGCGGAATTTCATAGCTTCATCCAGACGGTTAAGAGCTACGATATAAGCTGCAGTACGCATGTTAACTTCGTATTTTTTAGCGGTGTCATATACCTGTTTAAACGCGCCAATCATCAACTGGGTCTGTTTATCAATAACTTCTTCTTCAGTCCAGAAATAACGGTACAGGCACTGAACCCATTCAAAGTAGCTTACGGTTACGCCGCCGCCGTTGGCGAGAATATCCGGCACAACCAGAATGCCTTTCTTATCAAGAATTTCGTCAGCTTCCGGAGTTGTCGGGCCGTTAGCGCCTTCAACGATAATTTTTGCCTTAACGTCAGCCGCATTGTCTTTGGTAATCTGAAGTTCCATTGCGCACGGAGCAAGCACGGTAACTTCCATTGCCAGAAGGTCGGCGTTGCTGATTGCTTTGCTGCCCGGGAAGTTTACTACGCTGCCGGTTGCCTGTACGTGTTTTTCAACTTCGTACGGGTCAAGTCCGTCTTCATTCATAATAGCGCCGTAAACATCGCTTAAAGCCACAATTTTAACGCCAAGGTCGTGAATGAGTTTAGCAGTCCAGCTGCCTACATTGCCGAAGCCCTGTACTGCGCAGGTTGCTTCTTCGGGTTTAATGCCCATGGCTTTAATTGCTTCGCCTGCTGCAACCATTACGCCGCGGCCGGTAGCTGCGGTACGGCCCAAAGAGCCGCCGATGCAAATCGGTTTGCCGGTAATGAAGCCCGGTTCATACTGCCCTTTCAGCTTGCTGTATTCATCCATCATCCAGCCCATAATCTGAGCGTTGGTATTCATATCAGGGGCAGGAATATCCATTTTTTCGCCGATAATAGGAGCGATTCTGTCAATGTAGCCGCGGGTTAAACGTTCAAGTTCTGCCTGCGAAAGTTTGGACGGATCAACAATAATGCCGCCCTTGCCGCCGCCGTAAGGCAGATTGGCAACTGCGCATTTGCAGGTCATCCAGAAAGCCAGAGTTTTTACTTCGTCCATATTAACGCTCTGATGATAACGGATGCCGCCTTTGGCTGGGCCCATAATTGTGCTGTGCTGGCTGCGGTAGCCGGTAAATACTTTGGTAGTGCCGTCATCCATTTTTACAGGAATGGAAACTTCCAGAGTTCTTTCCGGGCAGGCAATAATTGCCGCCGCATTCGGGTCAAGTTTCATAACCTCAATAGCTTTGTTCAGCGGAATCTGCGCCATTTCAAATAAATTCATAATCCATGCCTCCTTTAAAAATCTTAAATATAATATATTGTACAGTCTAAGATAATTTCATATCTAAAGAGCTGCTTTCAGCTTCATTATAACTCTTGCAAATACAAGTGTCCACTTATTTTTGGTTATAAACTGAATTTTCATAAACTTGCATTCAATTTATAAATTGGTTTTAAGCTCCGGAAATTCATCATAAACTGCGCCAAAATTAATGCCGGCAATGGTTTTGTTTTTGTACTTTTCACGCAAATCGGCCATGCCGTTAAGCAGATGCTTGCTTGTTATGCCGTACTCTGTCGAAAGATAAGCTTCAACAAAAGCGGCCAGATGGTCGCAGCCTTTTAACATTCTGCCGTCCACCGCTTTGTAGCCATGCCCGTCAACATTATATTTGCCGTTCAATTCTTCTTCGCTCACCTCGGTGGGAACACCGTCAAGCATTATGCGGTTGGTAAACTCATTCTGCGTAAAATAAATAATTTCCTCATGCCAGCCCCACGGCAGCAGCGGCAGCAGTTTTTCGGCAACCTGGCGCTTTTCAATATCCTTAATTAAATCGTCAAGCCCTTCCACAGAAGTTTTAACCGGCGAAATAATATCGCGTGTCAGCACCTCCGGCAAATCATGGAACAGGCCGCACAAAAAATCATTTACAATGCGTTCATCACAGGCGTTCATTTCCACAGCGCAGAAATAACCCAAAATGGCAACTATCAGCACATGCCCCATAACGGAAGTTTCCGGCACGCGCGGCGACTGCGCCCAGCGTTTTTGAAAGCGCAGCTGCCCTACAAGGTCAATAAATTTGCTGGTTTTGCCTTTCAGCGATATTTTCTGGACTCCGGCTAAATCATAATGGTCCTCGATGTTGCTTTCAATGGCAGCTTTAGTGGCATCAATGCCGTAAATTGCCTGGTTAAAATGGTAGATAATGCCAAATTCCCACTGCGTTGCAAGGTAGTGCGCCGCCCGTAAAAGTTTTTTCTCCAGCCGGTTTTCTTCCGGATAATCAAACCAGCGTTTAAGTTTATCAAAAAACACTTCATCAAGTTCCGGCACGCGGCGTTCAAGCTGGCTGTAAATCCAGGCGTTCAGCTTGCGCCCGTGCACACGCATCAGCTCGTGGTAAATAGGCGGCTTGATGTCCGTTAAAATAATGCGGTGCATAAATTCAAAAATACCGCCTTCAATAAGCACGCGCCAGTTTAATTTCGCGCCGTGGTCCTGCTCCTCATATTTGGCAAGAATATACAAAATCATCATTTTATGCGCCTGTTTGTCCAGTTCCGTAAAGCCGTTGGGGCGGATATGGTCGTTCCACCGCTGTATATGCGCACCTTCAAACAAAAACTCTATAAACTTTTTACTCAGCATTTTTTCACCCCGCAAAAAATACGCATTTTTCATGAAAATCAGCAAAATTTCCAAATTATTCTTTATGAAGTTTAATATTCTCTGTTTCTTTTGCCTCTCCTGCATTTTTTTCAAAAAAGCATTGATTTTTTTACACAAAATTGTTTATAATATGATATTATTATATTAGTATCATGCAAACAAAATTTTTTATGAAAGGTTGTGACAACAAAAAAATGGAAGAAATGATCCGTTTGCAGGGAATTACCAAAAAGTACGGCAATAACCTCATCATCCCCAAGCTGGACCTTACCATTTACGACGGTGAGTTTTTAACGCTTTTAGGACCTTCCGGCTGCGGCAAAACCACTTTGCTGCGTATGATTGCGGGGCTTGATACGCCTACTACCGGCAAGGTTTTCCTTGATGACGAAGACGTTACCAATAAACCGCCCTATAAACGTGATGTCAATATGGTTTTTCAGCACTACGCATTATTCCCTCACATGACTGTTGAGGAAAACATAAAGTTTGGGCTGATGATGAAAAAAGTACCCGCCGAAGAACAAAAAGAACGTGTAGCGCAGGTACTGTACCTTACGCAGCTTGAAGAATTCCGCAACCGCCGTCCGCAGCAGATGAGCGGCGGCCAGCAGCAGCGCGTAGCCATCGCCCGTGCCCTTGTAAATAACCCCAAAGTGCTTTTACTGGACGAGCCGCTGGGCGCACTCGATTACCAGCTGCGCAAAAATTTGCAGCTGGAACTTAAGAATTTGCAGCGCGGCCTTGGCCTTACCTTCATTTATGTAACGCACGACCAGGAGGAAGCGCTTACCATGAGCGACCGCATTGTGGTTATGAATAAGGGCGTTATTGAACAGGACGACAACCCGGACACGATTTACCATTACCCCAACACCCGCTTTGTCGCCAAATTTATCGGCGAAAGCAACTTTTTTGAAACGGAAAGCGAAACGCTTGTTATCCGCCCGGAAAAGCTCAACCTCTGCCCGGAATACGAAGACGAACAGGCAGAAAAGCAGCACCCGGAACCCGGTTATTACGGAACCGTTGTAGACGTTGTGTTTTACGGCACCATTGATAAAGTATTTATCCGCCTGGACAACTCCAACCAAACCGTTGTGGCCTACCAGTATTTTGACGATGTTAAACGCTGGACTCCCGATGAGCGCGTAGGTATTTGGTGGTATAAAAAAGACGAGGTGAAAGTATCGCGATGAAAAACGGAAAACTGATGGTTGCCCCGGCAATGCTCTGGTTAAGCATCTTTTTCGTTATCCCGCTTCTCATCGTAGTTGCCGTTTCCTTTGCCGGGCGCACGCCTTACGGACAAATAATTTTTGAATTCACCCTAAAAAATTATCTGCGCTTTTTAGAACCTTTATATTTGCAGATTTTTGCCGACACTCTGATAGTAGCGGTTATTACTACCGTTGCCACCATCATCATGGGCTACCCGCTGGCATATTTTATTGCTCGCCTGCCTAAAAAATGGCAGCAGCCGGGGCTGATTCTCGTGATGATACCTTTCTGGATTAACTTTTTAATCCGCTCTTATGCGTGGGTTATCATTCTGCGCACGCAGGGTGTGGTAAACACCTTTTTAATGAAACTTGGGCTTATTGAGCAGCCACTTCAGATGCTGTACAACGACGCGGCCGTAATGCTGGGAATGATTTACGCCCTGCTGCCTTTTATGGTGCTGCCGATTTACGTTTCCATAGAACAGCTTGACATGCGCCTGCTTGAAGCGGCCTCCGACCTTGGCGCATCGCCGATGACGGCTTTCCGCAAGGTTACTCTGCCGCTGACAATGCCCGGCATTGCCGCAGGCACAATTTTAGTGTTTATTTCCTCGCTCGGCATGTTCGTTGTGCCGGACGTTATGGGCGGCGCCAAATCCGCCCTTATCGGCAACCTCATCCAGAACCAGTTTCTGGCAGCGCGCGACTGGCCTTTTGGCTCCGCGCTCTCCATTGTGCTGGCAGTAATGAGCCTTGTGCTGATTATACTTTACTACAAGGCTTTGCAGTCGCAGGAAGGAGGGGCTAAAGATGCAAAAGACGTGGCGTAGCCATCTTCTTCTGGCCTATTCGCTTGTAATACTGGCCTTTTTATACCTGCCTCTTTTAATTCTTGCGCTGTATTCCTTTAACGAATCGCGCATTAACGCTGTATGGACAGGCTTTACTCTCGACTGGTACGCTTCGCTGTTCCAAAACCGCCGCGTGCTGGAAGCCCTTATGAACAGCCTGTTTATCGCAGTTATCAGCACCGTTGTTTCCACCGTGCTCGGCACAATTGCCGCCATTGCCCTCAACCGCTATCAGTATAAATGCAAACCGGTTATTAACGGGCTTTTGTATCTGCCGATACTGATTCCGGAAATTGTTATGGGCCTGAGCCTTCTGGTGCTGTTTGCACAGACGCAGGTTCCGCTCGGTAAAGTTACGCTTATTTTAGCGCACATCACCTTCTGCCTTTCCTTTGTGGTAATTACCGTTAACGCAAGGCTTGAAGGCATGCGCCATGAACTTGAGCAGGCAGCCATGGATTTGTACGCAACGCCGTTTCAAACCTTCCGTTACGTTACCCTGCCGCTTGCCATGCCCGGCATTATCGCCGGCGCGCTGATTGCCTTTACCCTTTCCATTGACGATTTTATCATCAGCTTCTTCGTGGCCGGGCCTAACTCCACTACGCTGCCGCTTTATATTTACGCAATGGTAAAACGCGGTATTTCCCCGGAAATTAACGCCCTTTCCACACTTTTAATGTTCGCAACCATTTCGCTGATTGTAATTGCGCAGATTTTACAGCCGCAGCATAGCAGCAAAAACAAAGATTGACGCCGTAAAACGGTTCAATAAAACCAAATAAAGAAAGGATGATTTGCAAAATGAAAAAACTTTTGGCCTTTCTCGTTTCCGTACTGACCATGGCCCTTCTCCTGACAGGCTGCGGAGGTGACACAGAAAAGAAAGATGCAGCGGCAGGAGGAGAACAGCAGGTTCTCAACCTCTTTAGCTGGGCCGACAATTTTGACCCGGAGGTAATTGCCGAATTTGAAAAGCAATACAATTGTAAGGTTAATTACGACGTATTTGCCAACAATGAAGAACTTCTGGCTAAAATTCAGGCCGGCGGAGCACAGTACGATGTAATCCAGCCTTCTGACTATATGGTTGCAACCATGCTCAAACTTGATTTGCTGGAAAAAATGAACATGGACAACATCCCCAACGCCAAAAACATTGTAAGTACTTTAAAAGCACCGGTTTATGACCCCACCGGCGACCATTCCCTCGTTTACACCTGGGGCATTACCGGCATTGCCTACAACAAAAACTATGTTAAAGACATTCCCGACAGCTGGGAAGATTTGTGGAACCCTGAATATGCAGGCCGCCTGATTCTTTTAAACGACAGCCGCGAAACCATCGGCATGGCATTAAAGAAAAACGGCTTCTCCAACAACAGCACCGACCCTGCACAGGTTGAAAAAGCCTTCCAGGATTTGAAAGCACTTGCACCCAACGTACTTGCTTTTGATACCGATACCATTAAACAAAAATTCATTGCCGAAGAAGCATGGATTGGCACTATGTGGACCGGTGACGCAAGCTACACCCTGAAAGACAACCCCAATATCGGCTTTGTAGTACCTAAAGAAGGGGCTACCATCTGGGCTGATACCTTTGCTATCCCCAAAGGCGCAAAACATAAAGAACTGGCCGAAAAATTCATCAACTTTATCTATGACCCGAAAATCAGCGCTAAAAACTATGAATACATCGGCTACAATGACCCGAACGAAAAAGCTCAGGAATTCCACAGCGAAGAATTTAAAAATGACCCGATGCTGAAAATCGGTATGGATAACATCGACAAAGGCGAATGGCTGATTGATATCGGCGATGCACTGCCCATGTACGACCGTTACTGGACCGAACTGAAAACAGCAAAATAGTGCTTATTGTAAAAATTTAAAAACTAAATAACAAATTAATTAAAACCTCCGTTTCGGCAACAACCGAGACGGAGTTTTTAATTAATTCCGACGCATACCTGCTGCTGGTTGTTCTATGTAAAGCACATAATATAAAAAAGGTGCAGCATTACGCTGCACCTTTTTTTATTTACACCGTTCCGTCCTCTAAAATTCCAAGCTTGCGCCGCCAGTAACGGCTGTACACCGCCCCTGCCGGGTTGTTGGCAAGCACGCGGTCTTTGGTAATAAGGCACGATACCGGCGCTTTGCTGGCCATGGTAAACTGCATATCATGCCCAACGCATAAGCCTACAATAAAATTCAGTTCCGTACCGGCGCTGTTTAAAAGCTGCGCCTGCGTTCTGGGGTTGCACATTGCTTCATGTTTGCCGGGCTTAATTTTTTCCAGTTCCAGCATATCTTTATCAACTGAGCAGACCTTGCAGCAAACCGATTCCACCGCAAAGCCCTGATTTTTAAAATACTGTGCGCAAAAATGCGCTTCGTTGGCAAGGCCTATGCAAAAGGCAATGCCTATTTTCTTCACGCCCAGCTCTTTGGCAAAAAACGCACTTTCTTCAAGGCGCGTCATTTTCATATAGTTGCGGCTTTCGGTTGCCGATGAGGCACGCATCATTCTGCGGTCATCTTCACTGTAAAAACCGCAGACCTCCTCATGTGAATATTTTGTACAGTTCTGGCCCTCCGTATAGCATTTGTGATGCGGGCAAAATGCACAATTCATAATAAATCCCTCCTCCGCTGCCTTGTTATTATTCTGCGGCAGCGCCTTTAAATCCTCTTATCTTAATTGATACTTTTTTACACATTTTCATAGCGCTGCAACCTATTTTTAACTGGAAATACTTCCTATTTTATGGTATTATTGTAGTTGTATCTTTATGTAATTTTTTAAACAAAAGTCACAGCAAGGCAGGCTTATAATATGGAAGAAAATCTGTTCAGCTATCCGGCAGTGCTTAACCTTAACGGCAAACGCTGCGCCGTTATCGGCGGCGGCAAGGTTGCCCTGCGCAAAGTACGCACGCTTCTTGCTTCCGGCGCACAGGTTACGGTTACCGCGCCTGCGGCGGATGCAGCTTTAATAAAACTGGCCGGTGAAGGCCGCATTGCCTTAAACCTGCGCGGCTACCAAAAAGGTGATGCTGACTGCTTTCTGGCGGTTGCCGCAACTGACGACGCGGCACTAAACCGCATTATTGCACAGGATGCGCCGTGCCTTGTTAACGTTATAACAGAGCCGGAACTTGGCAATTTCAGCGTACCCGCCCAGCGCAGCAGCGGCAGGTTAACCTTTACCGCTTTCGGCGGAGGGCTGCCTGCGTTCTCACGCCTTTTGGCACAGGATATGGCAAAAACCTACGGCGGTAATTTTGCCGCTTTTGCGGATTTTCTGGCAGAGGCACGCCAAAAAGTACAGCTGCTGCCGCTGACGCCCGCACAGCGCACTGCCTTCTGGCGGAAAATGCTTGATGAAGAAAGTATTGGCCTTTTGCACGAAGGCCATCTGAATATATTAAAGGAGCGCATTACAAATGCAATTAATAGTTTTAGGGCTGAACCATAAAACCGCGCCGGTTGAAGTCCGCGAGGGCTTTAACTTCAGCGCCGACCGCATAGCCCGTATTCTGCGCCGCCTGCGCAATTATGACAACCTCGACGAAGCAGTGCTTCTTTCCACCTGCAACCGCACCGAATTTTATATGGTGCTGGAAGAACCCGTAAGCGGCATGAAGTTCATCCAGACGCTGGTTAAGCATCTGGCGGGCGACGGCTACAAAACAGAATACTTTTACAACTTAAGCGGCGTCAACTGCGTACGCCATCTGTTTAAAGTGGCTTCCAGCCTCGATTCACTGGTTATCGGCGAAGGGCAGATTTTAAGCCAGATTAAAAACGCTTACCAGATTGCCCGCGAAAACTCCATGACGGGCACGATTTTTAATACCATTTTCAACCGCGCCATTGCAACAGGCAAACGCGTGCGCACCGAAACCAAAATCGCTTACAGCTCGGTATCGGTATCAAGCGCCGCAGTTGACCTTGCCATGGATGTTTTGGGCAGCATTGAAGACGCCAATATTTTAGTGCTTGGCGCAGGGCGCATGAGCGAACTTACCGCGCGCCATTTAATTGACAAAGGCGCCAAAACGATTTTTGTAAGCAACCGCAATTTTGACCACGCCAAAGAGCTTGCCGACAAGTTTAACGGCACGGCCATTGCCTACAATAAATATCTTGAGCAGGCCGAAACTTCGGACATCATTATTACCAGCACCGGCGCGCCGCATTACGTTATCCGCGAAAAGGACATGCGCGAAGTAACCGCCAAACGCGGAGGCAGGCCGCTGATTTTAATTGATATTGCCGTACCGCGCGACGTTGACCCCAAAGTTGCGCAGCTGCCCGGCATTACGCTTTATAATATCGACGACCTGGAAGGCGTTGTTGATACCAACAAGCATTTCCGCACGCATGAAGCTAAAATGGCGGAAGCAATTATTGAAGAAGAAATTTCCGAGCTTAAAGAGCGCCTGCGTTATTTAACCATGCGACCCGTTATGGTGCAGCTGCACGAAAAAATGAACTTTCTGCGTGAAAAGGTGCTGAAACGCGCCTTTGCCAAAATGCCGGAACTTACTGAGCACGAACGCCGCATTATCGACATTATGACGCAGCGCCTGGAACATAAATTTCTGCGCGAGCCGATGACGGCCATGAACGCCGCTGCCGGAACGCCGGACGAAGAACGCCTGCGCAAAGTTATTTGCGAGCTGTTTTTGCTGAATGATAAAGGAGAGGACTACATCGGCGATGAAAACAAATTTGATTATTGGGACTAGGCAGAGCCTTTTAGCCATGTGGCAGAGCAACTATATTGCCGGACGCCTGCGCGAAGAATACCCCGGCTGCGAGGTAACGCTTAAAAAGATAGTTACCAAAGGCGACCGCATTCTGGATGTGCCGCTGGCAAAAATAGGCGGCAAAGGCCTGTTTACCAAAGAAATAGAACAGGAACTTTTGGACGGCACCATTGACCTTGCCGTGCACAGCTTGAAGGATATGCCCACCGTACTGCCGGAAGGGCTGTGCCTGACGGCGATTACCGAGCGCGCAAACGCCGGCGACGCTTTTGTAAGCAACAAATATAACAGCATTGAAGAACTGCCCGAAGGCAGCGTGCTTGGCACAAGCAGTCTGCGCCGCCGCGCGCAGCTTCTGGCCAGACGTCCGGACTTAAAAATTGTTGATTTGCGCGGCAACGTAGACACTCGCCTCAAAAAGCTGGACGAAGGGCAGATGGATGCCATCATCCTCGCAGCCGCAGGTCTTACACGCCTCGGACACGCAGACAGAATTAAGGAAATCATTCCGCAAAGCTACTGCCTGCCTGCCGTTGGCCAGGGTGCTCTTGCCATTGAATGCCGCACCGACAATTTTAAAGTCCGCCAGATGCTGGACTTTTTAAACGATACAGCCACCAAACAGGCAACCGATGCCGAACGCGCCTTTCTGGGCCTGCTCGAAGGCGGCTGCCAGGTGCCTATCGGCGTGCACGCCGAAGTTAACGAAGGGCGCATTGCCATGGAAGCAGTTATTGCTTCTCTGGACGGCAGCACAGTGCTGCGCGACACCGCAGAAGGCAATGCAGCCGACGCCGTAACTTTAGGGCGCGCGCTCGGACAAAAAATGCTTGATAACGGCGGCAGAGAAATTCTTGCCGCTATCCTGTAAGGAGAGGAATATATGACAAAACAAGGAAAAGTATATCTCATCGGCGCAGGCCCCGGCGACCCGGGTCTCTTATCCATTAAGGCAATGGAATGTTTAAAAGCGGCAGACGCCGTTGTGTACGACCGTCTGGCCGACCCGCGCATTTTAGCCTATGCCCGCCCGGATGCGGAAATGGTTTACGTAGGCAAAGCCTCCGCCAACCATACCATGCGTCAGCCGGATATTAACAAACTGTTGGTAAAACTTGCTGCCGAAGGCAAAACCGTTGCCCGCCTTAAAGGCGGCGACCCCTTTGTATTTGGCCGCGGCGGCGAAGAAGCCATTGAGCTTTTGGAAGCAGGCCTGCCCTTTGAATTTGTACCGGGCGTAACCAGCGCCATTGCCGTTGCCGAATATGCCGGCATCCCCGTAACGCACAGACGCGTTGCCACAAGCTTTGCCGTTATTACCGGCCACGAAGACCCCACCAAAGGCGAAAGCACCATTAACTGGCAGGGCCTTGCCACCGCTGTTGATACATTGGTCTTTTTAATGGGCGTGGAAAACATTCCCAAAATTACGCAGAAACTTATTGAAAACGGACGCAGCGCCAATACCCCGGCCGCCGTTATCCGCTGGGGCACCCACCCCGAACAGCAAACCCTTGTTACAACCGTTGGCAGTGCTGCCGCAGACGTTGCCGCTGCAGGGCTGAAGCCGCCTGCCATTTTTATTGTAGGCAATGTGGTAAAACTGCGTGAGCAGCTGCGCTGGTACGACAACAAGCCCCTGTTTGGCAAAACCATTGTTGTAACGCGCGCACGCTCTCAGGCCAGCGCCCTTACCAAACAGCTGGAAGCTGAAGGAGCAAAAGTTATCGAAGCGCCTTCCATTAAGATTGTGCCGCCCGAAACCTACGCCCCGCTTGACGAAGCAATTAAAAACATTCATACCTATAAATGGCTGGTGCTTACCAGTGCCAACGGCGTTAAAGCCTTCTTTGCACGCCTTGGCCACGCAGGGCTTGATGCCCGCGCTCTGGCAGGCGTAAAAATTGCCGCCATTGGCTGCGGCACCGCCAAAGCACTGCAAAGCTGCGGCGTTAAAGCCGACCTCGTTCCCTGCACCTATAAGGCGGAAGAACTTGCCGAAGCCCTTGCGCCCCAGCTTGAAAAAGGCGACAAAGTGCTTATTCCCCGCGCCAAAGAAGCGCGCGAAGTACTGCCCGAAACCCTGCGCAGGCTCGGCGCGGAAGCAGACGTTATTACCGCCTACGAAACTGCGGCAGTATGCGAAAACGCAGCAGAACTTATGGAAGCACTGCAAAATAAAGAAGTTGATATGGTTACCTTTACCAGCTCCAGCACCGTTACCAACTTTTTAAAAGTGCTGGGCGGCAGCAAAGAACTGCTTGAAGGCGTTGCCCTTGCTGCAATCGGCCCCGTAACCGCCGAAACCAGCCGTAAAAACGGTTTAACACCCGCCGTAACCGCCGGTACCTTTACCATTGACGGTTTAACGGATGCCATAAAAAGCTATTATATTAAGGAGTGATCACCATGGGCTTTCCCATTTACCGCCCGCGCCGCACACGCGCAACCGAAAACCTGCGCAGCATGATCCGCGAAACAGAGCTTTCCGTCAATGACTTAATCTATCCGCTTTTTGTCGTTCCCGGCAAAAACGTTAAACACGAAATCGAATCCCTGCCCGGCAACTATCACTGGTCGCTCGACCGCCTGCCGGAAGTGCTGGACGAAATTACCGAACTGAAAATCCCGGCAGTTATCCTGTTCGGCATTCCTTCTTACAAAAACGCTACCGGCAGCAGCGCCTGGGACATGGAAGAACCTGTACAGCAGGCCTGCCGCCTGATTAAAGAAAAATACCCCGACCTTGTAATCGTTACCGACGTATGCCTGTGCGAATACACCGAACACGGCCACTGCGGCGTACTGGAAAACGGCTGCACCGTAAATAACGACGCAACCCTGCCGCTTTTAGCCAAAGTTGCGGTATCCCACGCCAAGGCCGGTGCCGATATTATCGCTCCGTCCAATATGATGGACGGCTACGTTAAAGCCATCCGCACCGCACTTGACGAAGAAGGCTTTACCAATATCCCCATCATGGCATATTCCGCAAAATTTGCTTCCGCATATTACGGCCCGTTCCGCGCCGCAGCCGATTCCGCACCGGAACACGGCGACCGCAAAGGCTACCAGATGGACCCTGCCAACAGCGATGAAGCACTGCGCGAAGTTGAACTTGATATTGAAGAAGGCGCCGATATTGTTATGGTTAAACCGGCTTTGGCCTTTATGGATATCATCCGCCGCGTAAAGGACACCTTTAACCGCCCGCTGTGCGTTTACAACGTAAGCGGCGAATACGCCATGGTTAAAGCAGCTGCCGAAAGAGGCTGGATTGACGAAAAACGCATTGTTATGGAAACCCTTACCGGTTTTAAACGCGCCGGTGCCAAAATGATTATTACCTACCACGCCCTTGACGCAGCACGCTGGCTGCGCGGAGAATAGGAGGACGACATGCAGCACGCAAAATCCGAAGCCGCTTTTGAAGAAGCAAAACAATATATTCCCGGCGGCGTTAACAGCCCTGTGCGTTCATTCCGCAGCGTAGGCGGCGTACCGCCCATTATTGCCGGCGGCGCAGGCAGCAAACTTACCGATATCGACGGCAACGAATATATCGACTACGTTTTAAGTTACGGCCCGCTGCTGTTGGGCCACGCACACCCCGTTGTTACCGATGCCATTAAAAAAGCTGCCGAAAAAGGTTCTTCCTACGGCGCACCGACACTTGCCGAAACCGAACTTGCCAAACTCGTATGCCGCCTTGTTCCTTCCATGGACATGGTACGCATGGTAAACAGCGGCACCGAAGCCACCATGAGCGCACTGCGCCTGGCACGCGCCTATACCGGACGCGACAACATTGTTAAATTCATCGGCTGCTACCACGGCCATCACGACAGCCTGCTCGTTAAAGCTGGCAGCGGCGCTGCAACGCTCGGCGTCCCCGACAGCCCGGGCGTACCGAAAAACGTTGCCGCCAACACCATTACCATTCCGTTTAACGACGAAGCCGCACTGGAAGAAGTATTCCGCACTCAGGGCGAAACCATTGCCGCCGTTATTATGGAACCCACCCCCGGCAACATGGGCCTTGTGCTTCCGCATGACGGCTACCTTGCCAAAATACGCGAAATTACCAAAAAATACGGCGCACTCCTTATCTGCGACGAAGTTATGTCCGGCTTCCGCTCCTCGCAGGGCGGTTCGCAGGGCTTATACGGTATCGACCCGGATATTACCTGCTTAGGTAAAGTTATCGGCGGCGGGCTGCCGGTAGCTGCCTACGGCGGCAAACGCGCCATTATGGAAATGGTTGCGCCTGTCGGCCCCATGTACCAGGCAGGCACCTTAAGCGGCAACCCGCTGGCTATGGCCGCCGGTATTGCCAACCTTACCTACATGGAAGAACACAATGTATGCGCAGCGCTTGAAAGCCACACGGCCATTTTGGTTGGCGGCCTGCAGCGCGCGGCAGAAAAAGCAGGCGTGCCTGTACAGTGCCACCGCCTCGGTTCCATGTTCACCGTATTCTTTAACGATAAACCCGTTACGGATTACGCATCTGCCGCTACCAGTGATTTGGATGCCTTCCGCATCTACTTCCACAGCATGCTGGAACAGGGCATTTACCTGCCGCCTTCCCAGTTTGAAACCAACTTTATCTCACTGGCCCATACGCCGGAAGATATCGAAAAAACCATTGCTGCCGCCGAAAAAGCCTTCAGCGATGTAGCGGCAAACAAAAAATAAAATATTTAAAAATTTTTAAACGCCACCGGGAGTAATTACCAATTATTCCTGATGGCGTTTTTATCTTTTCAATCAGATATTCGTATGCTATAATATTGAACGCCTCCCAATTTTGAAAGGAGGTGTTAGCTATTGGAGGTGTTATTTAACCGTCTCGTGGAGCTGTTACTTGCTCCATTATTTGTCGGCTTTATTGTAGCTTACTTTTCATGGTGGCTCAACAAACACAAATAATAAAAAGTAACATTTTGCCGTACAGCTGCAACTGTACGGCTTTATTTTTTGCATGAAAAAAGGACGTGCTGCAACACGCCCTAATTTCGTTAACCATTGGTGGTTATTTAACCGTTTGTATAATTATAATAATGCTACTTCGATCGTTTGTCAAGCACCGCAGGCTTATTTAACAATTACGTTCTTCACTGCCTGGCGGATTCTTTCCATGCCGTTTTTGGTAGAAGCAAGGCTGTCGATATACATCATGGAATACTGCGCGCCGATGTAGTTGCGGAAGCGGTTGAAATGTTCGCCTTCCAGCTCTGCTTTCGTCATGCCGTAATCTTTGGCTGCAATCTGTTTAAGAATGGCAACGGATTTCTGGCAGGCCGGGCCGCTGAGTACGAAGTCATGGTCACCGAGACTGGTGATGTAGCCTTCCTGTTTATGCGGGGTAGGAATAGTGCCTTTGGAAGTAACAAGGCCGAGTTTTTCAGCGTCCTTGCCGGCGATGATAGCTGCTGCTTTCAGGTAGCCGACAACAACCTGTTCGTCTTTGCCGCTCGGAATGGTGTGTGCGCAGGACTGGGCAACAATTTCTTCAACCGGGAAGCCGCGGTAAATAACTTCGGCGATACTGAAGATGTGATGAGCGCCGGTGCCTGCAATCTGATATTCGGTCAGAGAGGACTGGTCTTTGTTCCACTGGAATACCAGCGGTTTTGCCAGGTCATGCAGTGCCTGGGCAGCGATTACGATGTCATGGCTGATATCGCTGTTGAACAGGCCGGTGTAGGTATTGTAAATGCCTTCGGAAATTTGCAGGTTGGCCGCGGTATGGGTAGCAAGGCCGCCCGGATAAGCATGGTGGCTTGCATAGCCGCTGCCGGGTGCGGAATAGAACGGCTGCGGCAGGCTGCCGTTGTACGGAGGCATGAAGTTTTCCAAAGAGGTTTTGCTGCTGTCGAGAAGGCCTGCGGCAACAAGTTTGTTATAAACGGTGCGTTTGCTGCCCGGCAGCTGATAATTATTCATAAAGGTCGGCACGGGGTTGTTGACGATATCCATAGTCATGCGTGCCAAAGACGGGTCCTGAATGGTTTTAACAGCGTCTTTAATTTTCTGGTAAGAAAGCTGTACCAGTTCGGAATTGGCTGCCATCGTTACAGCGTCAGGCAGCTTATTGTAATTTGCGGCTTTTACTTTTGCGCCTGCGGCAAAGGTCATGCCCGGCACGTTAAGCATAGCGGCGCCGATGGCAGCACCGGCTGTAAGCTGTAAAAATTTTCTGCGGGAAATTTTTTCATTCAGATTAGTCATTTTTACTCCTCCAAATCAAACGTATTACAAGATACCTTGATTATAACGGAGGATTATTCAGCCGCCATTAAGGATATGTTAAATTTTAGCTGAAAACTGCCAAATTTAACGTATTCCTGCAAAAAGAAAAGGCACACGCTATTGGCGTATGCCCGCAAAATATTTTATTGTTCTTCGTTTTGCTGTACTTCCAGTGCAGCCAGGCTGAACTCGGTAATTTTTCCTTTTTTGTCAAGCGTAAACACAATGCTTACGGCAGGTTCTTTAGAAAAACCTGCAATGTAGGTAAGGCGGTCGGCTTTGTCAAAACGTTCAAACGAAAAGAACTTGGTTTCCTTATGTTTGCCGAATTTTTCCTGTACCTGGCGCTGCATGGCAATAAAAGTGTTAACGTTCATTTGTTTGGCAAGGTCTGCCGACATGGCTTTTTCAGCATCCTTGTAGCCCAAAGTGTCGCTGGCAACCAGCGCGGTAATAACCTTCTGTGCAGAGCCTTCAGCATCATTCAGCGCGCTGCTGTTTTCGGTTGCAAAGCAGCTTGCAGCAAAAGCCAGCGTTAAAACCGTGGTTAATAGCAAAATAAATTTTTTCATAAAATCGCCTCCGCTTAATTATTTTATATTTTCCGCTTATGCGGATTATTTACTGCTTAACATATACATGGGGTCTACAAACTGACCGTCTACCAGCACTTCAAAGTGGATGTGCGGGCCGGTGCTGTAACCGCTGCTACCCGCAAAGCCGATAATATCGCCTTTGCGCACGGCTTCGCCTTCCGTTACGGCAATGCCGCTCATATGCCCGTACGCAGTTTCGTAACCGTTGCCGTGGTCAAGTTTCACATAGCGCCCATAACCGCCGTTCCAGCCTGCCTGTTCTACCGTACCGGCTGCCGAAGCATATACCGGCGTGCCGAAATCAACGGCGATGTCGATGCCCGGATGCCAGTCATAGCCGCCGCCAACCGGAGCCATGCGCCCGCCGTAAGGCGAACTGATTGTGCCGCCTTCACCCGGCCATAAACCCGGAAAAGCATTCAGCGAATTGCTGCGTTTTTCCATCGCCAAAAGCAGCTCTTTCATGGAAGTTTTCTTGTCGTCAATCTGCTGTTTTATGTTTTTGTTCTGTACGGTTAAAATATCAAGCATTTCAATCATGCCAAATTCTGCCGGGCCGCCCTGCCCTGTGTAGCCGGGCTTAACATCCGCAGGAGAGCTCTCCTGCTGCGGCGCGGCAAGTTTCATTCCTGCTTCCGGGTCGCGTATCAGCGCGCGGCGCAGGCGGCTTTCCAAAGTAGCCATTTCGTTTATGTCGCGCAGCATTTTTTCGTTATCATCCAAAAGCCCCTGCATGCGTTCTTCGTACTCCGCCTTGTGCGCACGGTACTCGGCAAATTCCTGCTGCTGCGCATGGTAGCGCACAAAGGCAAACGCCGCGTAAACACCAAAGCATACGGCGGCAGCGGCAAATACTGCGCCGGCCTTAAACACAAGCGCAGGTATTTTATAGCTTTTGCCATTGGGAACGGTGAATGTATAAAACTTGCTGCTTTTCATTTTTATGCCCTCTTATTTAAAATAACCAAAACGCCTGCCCACTGCCAGCACTCTGCGGCCGATAAAGGGAATGTCCTCCAGGTCTTCTTTTGTAAGGCCGCCGAAGCCTGCCAAGGCAACAGCGTAAACCGGCACGGCAACAATCATTGCCGCAAGAATGGCCCACGCGCCAAAACCCTGCGCCGCCACAAGCACGCCGTACACGGCAGCGCCCATCAGCGCCGAAGCAAGCGCCGGTTTAAAAATACCGTCAAGGCTCAGCGAATAATGTGCATGTTTATAAATAAATACCATATTAAGCAGCGCCGCAATGCCGAAATCGGCAAGCGTTGCCAGAGAAGCGCCGTTAATGCCAAGCTCCGGCCGCGCGGTAAGAACCCAGCTTAAGCAAACTTTAATGGCTGCGGCAAGTATCATGGCAATAACGGGCAGTGCGGTTTTGCCAAGCCCCTGCAAAATGCCGGTGCTTATCTGGTGCAGCCCCAAAAGGAAAATGCCGAAGCTCATGGTGCGGATTGCCCCCGCCGCTCCCGGCGCATTGTAAATTAAGGCAGCAACATCGCCCGCTAAAAAGTACAGCCCCACGGAACACGGCATAGTTATAATCATTGCCACGCGGAAGGCCGTGCTTATTTTTGCCTTAATGCCGGCCGCGTCCTTTAACGTGCGCGATTCGGAAATGGCAGGCACAAGGTTTATCGTCATGGCCGCCGTAAAAATAGTGGCAAGGTTAACAAGCGGCACCGCCATGCCAGTTAAATAACCAAACAGCTCCGTCGATTCGCCGACGCTGAACCCCGCCGCTTCAAGCCGCTGCGGCACAATCAGCAAATCAAGGTTTGCCACAACCGGCAGCATCAGGCTCGAAAGCGATACCGGCAGCGCCAGTTTAAGCAGGCGCATAATAATTTTGCCCGCCGCCTCCGGCTTTTTGGCCGCCACCGCGCCCTGCATTTTATCCTTCAGGCTGCGCTTGAGCCGTGCGTAAAACCACATCAGCACCAGCAGCGCGCAGAACGCACCCACGCCCGCGCCCATGCTTGCACCGCCTGCCGCATATTCCAGCCCGTAAGGCATAAACATGTAGGCAAATACAATCATGGTAACAACGCGCATCAGCTGCTCCACAACTTCGGAAGCCGCCGTCGGCATCATAATCTGCCAGCCCTGCAAATAACCGCGGAAGCTGGCCAGGAAGGTTACAAAAAATACTGCCGGCGCCAGCGCGATAATGGAATAATAAGCACGGGCATCGCGAATCCAGTGGTTTTCGATAAGCCAGCCTGCGCCGAACCACAGCGCCGACGAGAACACCAGGCCGCTGATAAAAAGCAGCCTCAGCGATACGTTAAACACCCTTTTGGCACCAAAAAAGTCGTTTTCCGCCACTTTTTCGGCAGTGATGATGGAAATTGCCACCGGTATGCCTGCCGACGATACCGTTATCGCCATTAAATAAATCGGAAAGCCCATCTGGTACAGCCCAATGCCTTCGCCGCCCAGAATACGCGATAAAATAATCCAGTTTACAGAGCCGATAACCTTAACCACCATACTGGAAGCCGTAAGTATTAACGTGCCCTTTAAAAATTTTTTATTGCCTGTACTGCCGTTATTTTCTGACATACGCGCCGTCCTAATCCTAAAAATAAATACTCATTATAATTATCGCTTTAAAAGCCTTTTTTGACAAGTCCTTTATAGTTTTTTCACAAAATGTTGCGTGTTGCCGCCGTGGTTATTGCACTTTCGGCTGCAAATTGCTACAATTAAAATATAAAATTACGGACGGAGGTTAAACAATGAAAAAATTCCTTGCTTGTTCCCTTATTGCCATGCTGGCATGCGGCGCGCTTTTGGCCGGCTGCGGCGGCGATAAAAAAGACGAAGCTGCCGCAGGCAAAACCAAGGCCGCTTTTGTTTATGTAAGTTCCGCCAAAGACGGCGGCTATTCCATGGCGCATGAGCTCGGCCGCCAGTACGTTGCCAAAAACATGTCCGATGTAGAAACATCCTTTATGGAATCGGTACCCGAAGGCGCCGACTCCGAGCGTGTTATCAACCAGCTTGCCGCACAGGGCAACAAAATCATCTTCACCACCAGCTTCGGTTATATGGACCCTACCATTAACGTAGCCAAAAAATTCCCGGATATTACCTTCCTGCACTGCTCCGGCTTTAAAACCGCGCCCAACGTTGGCACCTACTTTGGCCGCATGTATGAAGCGCGCTACGTAACCGGCATTGTTGCAGGCAAACAGACCAAAACCAACACCATCGGCTTTGTAGCCGCATTCCCGATTCCGGAAGTTATCCGCGCCATTAACGCCTTTACCCTTGGCGTGCAGAGCGTTAACCCGGACGCTAAAGTAAAAGTTCTGTGGACCAACACCTGGTATAACCCCTCCACCGAAAAACAGGCAGCTTTAACGCTGATTGACGCCGGTGCGGACGTTATTGCCCAGCACCAGAACACCCCCGGCCCGCAGCAGGCTGCCGAAGAACGCGGCGTTTACGGCATTGGCTACAATGTGGATATGTCTGCCAACGCACCTAAGGCTTCCCTTACTTCCGCCATCTGGAACTGGGGCCCTTACTATGAAAAAACCATTAAAGAAGTACAGGCAGGCACCTGGAAATCTTCCGCTTACTGGGGCGGCATGAAAGACAAGGTTGTAGATATTGCCCCCTACGGCCCGGCTGTAACGGACGAAACCAAAAAACTGGCTGACGCTGCCAAACAGAATATTATCGACGGCAAACTTGTTGTTTTTGCAGGCCCGCTGTATGACCAGACCGGCGCAGAACGCGTACCGGCAGGGCAGGCTCTTACCGATAAGGATTTGCTCTCCATCGACTGGTTTGTTAAAGGCGTAGACGGACAGATTAACAAATAACACATTTTCAACAGGCGGCTCATGGTATATCCATGCGCCGTTTTGTTCTTTGCAGGCTTTAACAGGAGAAAACCATGATTGATAAAATTAAAATCCGCGGGGCGCGCGTGCATAATTTAAAAAACATTAATGTTGACGTGCCGCTGAATACCATAACGGCCATTGCCGGTGTTTCCGGCAGCGGCAAATCTTCGCTGGCACTGGGCGTGTTGTACGCCGAAGGCTCGCGCCGCTATCTGGAAGCGCTCAGCACCTATACGCGCCGCCGCATGACGCAGGCCGCCAAAGCGCAGGTGGACGAAGTTTTGTACGTTCCTGCCGCGCTTGCACTGCACCAGCGCCCCGGCGTGCCTGGCATACGCAGCACCTTCGGCACGGGCACCGAGCTTTTAAACAGCCTGCGCCTGATGTTTTCACGCCTGGCAAGCCACCGCTGCCCCAACGGGCACTACGTGCCGCCGACGCTTGCCGTTGCAGCCGAGCAGCAGCTTACCTGCCCGGAATGCGGCGCCAGATTCTGGCCGCCCGGCGCGGAGGAGCTAGCCTTTAACAGCCAGGGCGCCTGCCGCACCTGCGACGGCACCGGCCTTGTACGCAATGTTGACCTTTCAACCCTCGTGCCGGATGAAAGCCTTACTATCGACGAAGGCGCGGTTGCCCCGTGGAATACGCTGATGTGGTCGCTGATGACAGACGTCTGCCGGGCAATGGGCGTGCGCACCAACGTGCCCTTCCGCGACCTTACGCCGGAAGAAAAAGAAATAGTTTATCACGGCCCTGCCGAAAAGAAACATATTTTTTACAAAGCCAAAAGCAGCAACCAGGCAGGCGAACTTGATTTTACCTATTACAACGCGGTTTACACCGTGCAAAACGCGCTGGCCAAAGTTAAGGACGAAAAAGGCATGAAGCGCGTGGAAAAATTTTTAAAGCAGGAAACCTGCCCGGACTGCGGCGGCTCCCGCCTTTCGGATGCTGCACGCGCTCCGCGCCTGCGCGGCATTGGGCTTGACGAAGCCTGCCGCATGACGCTTACAGAACTTACGGACTGGGTAAACGGCGTTCCCGGCACCCTGCCGCCGGAAATGCGCCCCATGGCAGCCAGCATCTGCGAAAGCTTTCAAACGGCAGCCAAAAGGCTGATGGATTTGGGGCTTGGCTATTTAACGCTCGACCGCGCAAGCAGTACACTTTCCACCGGCGAACGCCAGCGCATGCAGCTTGCCCGCGCCGTGCGCAACCGCACCACCGGCGTTTTATACGTGCTTGACGAACCTTCCATAGGCCTGCACCCCTCCAACATTATAGGGCTTACCGGCGTTATGCACGATTTGGTGGCAGACGGCAACTCCGTTGTGCTGGTTGACCACGACACCCAGATTTTAAAAGAAGCGGGCTGGCTGATTGAAATGGGGCCGGAAGCGGGCGCCAAAGGCGGGCAGGTTATTGCCGAAGGAACCATAGCGGAAATTGCGCAGAATAAAAATTCCAAAATAGGCCCGTTTTTAAAGGCGAAAAGCTCCGTAATACGCACACAGGCAGCAGCCGAAGAAATGTTTGCCGCAGGGTGCATCCACCTTGAAACGGGTGCCATCCATACCGTAAAGCCGCTTGCGGTTGATATACCCAAAGGCAGGCTTACGGTTGTAACCGGCGTAAGCGGCAGCGGCAAAACAACGCTTATTTTAGAAAGCCTTGTGCCCGGGCTTACCGCCGCCACAAGCGGGCAAAAGCTGCCGGAGCACGTGCTTAACGTGCAGACTGACGGCATACGCAGCGTAAAACTTATTGACGCCACGCCGATTGGCATTAACGTGCGCTCCACCGTTGCAACCTACGCCAACGTGCATGACGAACTGCGCAAAATTTTTGCCAGGACGGAAGACGCCAAAACGCTCGGCTTTAAAGCAGGCGATTTTTCGTACAACACCGGCAAGCTGCGCTGCCCCACCTGCGATGGCACCGGCGTAATTAACCTTGACGTGCAATTCCTGCCGGACGTGGAAATACCCTGCCCTGACTGCCGCGGCAGCCGCTACGGCAAAGACGCCGCCAAAGTAAAATACCCGGCTGCCAACGGGCAGTACTGCTCCCTGCCTGATTTAATGGACATGGACATCAGCACCGCGCTTACCGCCTGTGCGGATTTAAAAACCGTGCGCCAGCGTTTGCAGGTTTTAAAAGATTTGGGACTCGGCTACCTAACGCTCGGCGAAGAAACACCAAGCCTTTCGGGCGGCGAAGCGCAAAGGCTGAAGCTGGCCAGCGAAATGGGCAAAAGCCAGAGCGACGCCGTTTTCATCTTCGACGAACCCACCATCGGGCTGCACCCGCTTGATGTGAGAACGCTGCTGGATGTATTCCAGCGGCTGATTGACAGCGGCGCAACCGTTATCGTTATCGAACACGACCTTGATGTTATCCGAAACGCCGACTACATCATAGACATGGGGCCGGGCGGCGGTAATGAAGGCGGCACAGTTGTTGCCTGCGGCACGCCTGCGCAGATTAAAGCCGCACCTGCAAGCGTTACCGGCAAATTTATATAAAAACGCCGCGCAGTGCTTCTAAATACTAAAATATCAATTTTGGCAAAGTAAATTTTAAGAGAGGTGGTACGCCTTGTTATACACCTGTTTTTATAAATCGCCATTAGGCGGCATAACCATGGCCAGCGACGGCACTGCCTTAACCGGGCTGTGGTTCGACGGGCAAAAATATTTTGCCGAAGGGCTGGCAGAAACTGCCGCGGCCAAAACCCTGCCGGTTTTTGACGAAACCGTGCGCTGGCTGGATATTTACTTTGGCGGCCGCAGGCCGGATTTTACGCCGCCGCTGAATTTGGAAGGAACCGCCTTCCGCAAAGAAGTATGGCAGCTTTTGCTGCAAATTCCCTACGGCCAAACCACTACTTACGGAGAACTTGCTGCGCAGCTTGCCGCGCATAGAGGCTTAAAACAGATGTCCGCACAGGCAGTTGGCGGCGCGGTTGGGCATAACCCCATAAGCATTATTGTGCCCTGCCACCGCGTAGTTGGCACAGGCGGCAGCCTAACAGGCTACGCAGGCGGGCTGGCTAAAAAACTGGCACTGCTGAAACTGGAAGGAATTGATACCGCAAATTTTACCTTGCCCGCTAAAGGCACGGTGCTGTAAAAAGCATAAAAATAAACCTTGCTGTTTAACTTAAACAACAAGGTTTTCTTTTTTATAACATGGTTTGCAGCTTTTTCCTGTCCGTTTTGCCGCTTTCGTTTTTCGGCAGGGCGTCCGTAAAAATTATGCGTTTTGGCAGTTCATGCTCCGTAAGTTTGCCGTGCAGCTTCTGCAAAAGCCCGGTTTTATTCAGCCCGCGGCCAACTACAAACACCGTCAGCAAATCTTTGCCGCCGCTTTTTTCCGCAAGCGCCGCCGCATCCTCCACGCCGCCGCAGTCAAGCAGTGCGCTTTCAACCTTCAAGCCGGAAACTTTAATGCCGTTAATGTTATACATATCGTCGCGGCGCCCTAAAAAGTGCAGCATGCCGTTTTCATCAATGCTGCCGCAGTCGCCAAGCGTTGCCGGGCATTTTACGCCGGCAACATGAAATTTGGTATCGATATAAATTTCACCATCGCGCACGCTTACGCCAACGCCTTTAAACGGACGGCCTATCAACGTGCGGTCACCGGTCATTTCGCTGTCTTTAATGTAAGTTATATAGTTTAACTCGCTCGCGCCGTAATACAGCGTCATTTCCGCATTGGGCAGTACGGCTTTTACTGCCTCCAAATCGTTTTTATCAAACCCCTGCGAACCGGCAATAATGCTTTTAACGCAGTTCAGCGGCGCTTTGCAGCCGCGCGCCAAAAGCCGCAGTTTGGTTGGTATTAAATAAACAACGTCGCAGCTGTGCTTTAAAATCATTTCCTGCCACAGGCGCGGGCGGAATTTACCGGCAGCTGCCACCGAAGCACCGGCATAAAGCGCGCCCATATATAAATTAAGGTTGCCGGTAAAAGCCAGGCTGCCCTGCGCAAACATGCAGCTGTCCGGAGTTACGCCGAACACGCGGTTCTGCTCCTCAAAAAAGCCTGCCCAGCTTTCATAAGTGCGGAACAGCACTTTGGCCCTGCCGGTTGTGCCGCTGGTCATGGCTCCCATACAGGCTTCAGGCGGCGGCACAATATCCTTTAAATGCTCCGTATCCGCTTCCTGCGGTGCCAGCACCGGCACATTGTCCGTTCCGGCAAAGGCAATAAACTCAATAAGCTGCTGTGCTATTGCGGATTTTTTTATAAAATACACCCTGCGCGCGCCGCCCGCCGTTTTTCTGCGTTCACGCGCCAGAGCAGCAAGTTCGCCGTAGGTATAAGTATGTTCTTCTGTTATTAAAGCCGCCTTTTCGGGCGGCTTTTCTGCAATCAACTGCAAATAGTCCATATTAACATCTCTCAATCAAAAGTGCCGTGCCAACGCCGCCAGCCGCCGCTACGGACGCTGCCCCAAACCTGCCGCCGCGCTTTTGCAGCGATTTTAACAGGTGCAGCAAAATAATAGCGCCCGAAGCTCCGTAAGGGTGCCCGTACGCCAGCGCGCCGCCGAAAACATTATAGCCGTCTTCATGCCCCGGAAATTCGCGGCTGAACATAACGTCGATAACGGCAAAGGCTTCGTTCAGTTCAAAGCAGTCTATTTGCGTATGCGAAAGCCCTGCCCTTTGCAGCAGCGCATTAAGCACAAGTATTGCGCTTTTGGGGCTTACCAATGGGTCGCCGCCCGCTGCCGCGCTGTGCCGTACTTTGGCCTGCACGGAAAGGTTATGCGCTTTGGCGTAACCTTCGCTTGCAAGCAGCACAAACGCCGCGCCGTCATTAGTCAGGCAGGCATTGGCAGCATTGGTAAATCTGCCGCCTTCCAGCACGCAGGGCAGCCTGTCCAAAAGGCGCTGGCTCATTTTGGGGCGTATGCCTTCATCGCGCACCGCGCCGAAGCACGGCACTATAATATCGCTTAACGCACCGTCTGCCGCTGCCTGTGCCGCCAGCTTATGGCTGCGCAGAACCCAGGGGTCGCTTTCCGCGCGGCTGATATGCTCACGCTCCGCCGTAAGCTCCGCACCTTCAAGCATAACCGTTTCACGATGAATGCCCGGCATGAACTTAGCCACGCTGTAAGTTTCTTCGCCCTTATAATCGGGGTGGTTGGCGTTGTAGCCGCGCCGCGGCTGGGTAGATGTGCTTTCAAAGCCGCCGGCAATAATTATCTCCGCCTCGCCTGCTTCAATTTTTGCCGCCGCCATTGCCACGGCTTCCAGCCCGCTGCCGCACTGCACATCCACACTTACAGCGGGTATGCTTTCCGGCAGACCGGCTTCCAATGCCGCCAGGCGCGCAATGTTGCCGCCCGCGCCCACGCCGTTGCCGCAAATTATCTGCTGCGGCACAACATTATACTTTTCCGTTACCGCTTTCAGCACCGCTGCGCCCAAAAGTTCTGCCGGTACGTGCTTATACACGCCGCCCGTCAGCCCTATGTAGCTGCGCAGCCCGCCAATTAAACAAACCTTATCCATCAGCGCCCGCCGCCAATCGCTCTTTGTATGGGCGCCGTAATGTAGGCCGCCGCTATGCATTTAACAATATCCATCGGAATAAACGGCAAAGCGCCGGTAATAACGGCTTCTTCCCAGCCGATGCCGGTAATGAATTTAAGCTGCACCACGCCCAGAAGGTAAATTACCGGTATGCCGATAACAACGCCAAGAAATGCGCAGCGCTTAAAACCATAGTTATTGCCGCGCAGCCAGCTGATGATAAGCGCTGCCACTAAAAAGCCGAAAATATATCCGCCGGTAGGCCCAAACAGTTTGCCGGGCCCTGCCGTACCGCCCGTAAACACCGGCAGCCCCGCAAGCCCCATTAAAAGGTATGCGCACATGGTAATAAGCACCTGCCGCGGCGTAAGCAAAAAGCCCAAAAGATTTACAAACACCGTTTGCAGCGATATTGGCGACAGCGAAAACGGCAGCGGAATTATTACATACGCCGATACGCAGTTCATCGCCATTAAAAGCGCCATTTTTACCATCTCGCGGACACCGTCCGGCCTGTTTGTGCCATTCATTGTTTTAACTCTCCTTTATACCTACCGTAAACAGCTCGCGCCCGCCGCAGTAACCGTCAAGCGACGCGCCGTTTTTGTATATGTCAATCTGTTCTCCCGCAAAAGCAGGCATTTTAAATTTAACGTCCCAGTTCAGCGGCAGCGGCTTATTTAAAGCGCGCCACAAATGCTCAATCATGCACAGCCCCGGTACAACGGGGTTTTCGCCGCGGTGAATGGAATTAGTGTCGTCCACGGCATCAAGATAAGCGTTAATTTCCGGCTTATCAATAACAAAGCTCAGCTGTTTTTCGCCCTGCGGCACCGTTTCCGGCATTTCACCGGCACGCACCAGCGGGCGCAGAAGCGTTACCGTCAGCGAAGCCGCGCCTTCTTTATAAGCCTCGATAATGCCCATGCGCGGCGGCGCCATTTTTACCGGGCGCGTTGAGTAATCTCCGTTTTCCAGCACAGATGCTTTAATAACGGCTCTTGCCATTACCGCACCGTCATAAGTCGGGCCGTTGTATTCTGATAATGCCCTGATAAGTTTTAACATAGTTCACCACACCTTTACTTTTTAATTATAAGTTTTGCCGTTTTTATTGTCAACCTTTTATATATTTTTGGTTAACAACATTTTTTTCAGACTTTTGCGAATTTATTTTTTGCTGTTTATTTTACACTTTTCTGCTTGTAAATACAATGCAAACTGCTATAATATAGTTATTTTCTCTGTTTAAAAACTTTTAAAAATAAGGAGCACCATTATGTCAGCAGTAAAAAACGCCGAAGGCACGCAAAAACTTTCCGTTTTTAAAATGACCTGGCCAATTTTTATTGAAATACTTTTGCAGATGATGGTCGGCAATGTCGACCAGTTCATGCTCAGCCATTACTCGCAGCACTCGGTTGCCGCCGTAGGCAACGCCAACCAGATTATTAATATCGTTATCCTCGCTTTAAGCGTAATCAGCATGGCAGCCACCATTTTAATTGCCCAGCACCGCGGCGCGGGCAACCGCGAAAAAGTTGCCGAAGTCTGCACCGTTGCCCTGCTTGCCAATATGGTTTTCGGCGTTATCATCAGTGCGGCGCTGTTTATTTTTGACGGTTTCTTTTTAAGCCTCTTGGATGTACCGGCAGATATCTGGGCCGAAGCCTCGCTCTTTTTGCGCTACATAGGGCTTTTTATTGTAGTACAGTCTGCCTATATCTCTTTTATTTCGTTCTTCCGCGGCTATTCCCTTTTAAAGATCACCATGATTACCTCCGTTGTGATGAACCTTATCAATATAGCGGGCAACTGCATTTTAATTCACGGCCTGGGGCCGATACCGTCACTCGGCGTTTTGGGCGTAACCATATCCACCAACACCAGCAAGGTGCTGGGGCTGCTTTTAATTTTATACTTTTTCCGCAAATTTATTGATATCCGCCTTTCGTTTAAATACCTGAGCCCATTCCCCAAAAACACGCTGTATAAAATTTTGTACCTTGGGCTTCCCTCCGGCGGCGAATCGCTTTCCTACCAGATTTCGCAGATGGTTATCATGCGCTTTGTTAACGTAATGGGCATTGTGGTTATTACCACCAAAATTTACGCCTACATCATCGCCATGTTTTCCTACATCTACTCGCAGGCGCTTGCCATGGCAACGCAGATTATCGTCGGCTTTTTAATCGGCGCGGGCGACCTTGACGCCGTTGAACAGCGCGTGTGGAAAACCATCCGCATTGCCGTTACCATCAGCACCACGGTAACGCTGCTTTTATTCTTTAACAGCGACAGCATTTACGGCATTTTTACCGATAACCCCGAAGTGCTGGAGCTTGGGCGGCACATCTTTTTAATAGAAGTGTTTTTGGAAGCCGGGCGCGCCGTAAACATGGTAATGGTTATGAGTTTGCAGGCGGCAGGCGATATTAAATGGCCGGTAACGACGGGGCTTGTTTCCATGTGGAGCGTGGCAACGCTTGGCGCATGGTTCTTTGGCCTGCACCTTGGCTGGGGCCTGGTGGGCGTATGGCTTGCCATGTGCCTTGATGAATGCCTGCGCGCTCTGGTGTTTATTTACCGCTGGAAAAGCGAAGGCTGGCGCAAGAATAATTTGCTGGAATGACATCTGCAAAGTTAACTGCATATAAGCAAAAAGAGTTTGGCACAATGCCAAACTCTTTTTTATTCCTCTGTATAAATTTCTAACACCTTGTCGCGTTCATCAGCTAAAATTTTTATGCGCTCCACTTCCTTTTGCTGCAATGCAAGGCAAAATTCCACAAACCCGTTTAAATCCTCGGTATTTAAAAAGTTAATGTATTTTTTCTTTTCATCAACAGGTATTACTATCGGCGGCAGCTTTTGCTGCAACGCACTGTAAACCATCAGCGCACGCCCAACACGCCCATTTCCGTCCGGAAAAGGATGAATCCGCTCAAAGCGGAAATGCTGGCGGCAAATTGCTTCTACCATAGTTCTGGCATCAGCAGCATTTTTAAGCTGATAATCCAAATCCTGCCGCCATTGTTCAATGTCCATCGGTACACGGTACGGCGGCGAAGGCGTAAAATCTGCACCAATAACCATATTAGGCTGTGTTTTAAACTTGCCCGGCACGGATTCTATTGCTTCGCGGCATAAAATAGAGTGAATTTCTTTAATAAATTCACCGTTTACCTCACGTTCTTCCTGTAAAAAACGCACCATTTCTTTAGTAAAGGCTTTATAATTTAAAACCTCGTTCAATTCGCGCAAATCAATAGCGCGCGGCACATAACCGTCAATCAGTACGCTTTTGGTTTCGCCCTGCGTCAGGCTGTTGCCTTCAATAGCCGTACTGTGGTGCGCCATTCTAACCATCAGGTCATCCAAATATGCTGTTGATAAGTAAAGTTTTTGTTTCATTGTTTTGACACCTATTTTATATTTATAACAACACTATCAAATAAATCTTATTATAAAATTATAATATATTCTTTCCTTTATAACAAGAAAAAGCCAAAACAATAAAATTATTGCTTTGGCTTTAAGAAATTATTTGCAAATTAAATATTAGGCAACCAAACTTCTTTAAATATTTTTAATTTTGACTCGCCATCAAATTCTGCGTCATATTTTAATCTGATATCGTCCAAATAATCCAACCATTCCTGAACATTAAAACGGTCTCTTAAATTCAACAATATCTTACCTAACTCAAGCTCTTCTTCTGAAGCATGTATTAATTCATGCCAATTATAAAATCCAGAAAGATAAGCAATAACATGTTGTGCTTTCATCAAACTGAAATCGTTTTCGTCCATTTCAAGTTCAAACAAAATACTGCTAACATCAAAATATTTCGGCGAATATTCATAAATAATCAAATCCGCAACAACATCGTCTTTTACAGGGACTTTAGTTTTCCAATCCCTAAAAAGATTCTTAGCCTGTAATTTAAAATACTCAATGTTCGTCATAATATAACCATCCTTTCTTTTTTATCAGATATATTATCTAAAATTTTTACGTCCGTATCCTTTTCTGACAATATATCTGAGAAAAGATAAATTATATTATTTGTTGGTTGATGAAATCTTTACACGGACGAGCTGGCGCACCAACAAGCACATATTTAGTATATACAATTATTAAAGATAAATCAAGCATAAAAAAGCAGACATCCTTGTATGCCTGCTTAGATTATTATAATTTAATTTTGATCTTTATCTTTTAAATAAATTTCAATTTCTTTTATATGCTCTTTGGGAAAGAAAAAATTTAATAAATCTTCACCAACTGTTCCCGGAATAATTTTATTATATTTGGGATACGAAAATGTCTCGCTGTTTTTCAAATTACCTTCTTTATCATATTCTACAAAAGCATCTACAGCTATTGTTCTTTCATTATAATTTATCGTAATATTTTGCATAATCATTTTATTTTCAATTGTAAAAAAATGACATACCCAAAAATTGCTTAATAAATTATCTTTATAATCAGATTTATAATCTATTAAATTTTTATCTATTAATACTGTTCTATCTTCATCTTCTAAAAATACTCCCCACCTATTCATATCCAAATTACCGTAATCCTTTTGCGTTTCTGCATACGTATTAGGCATTACGGCAAAAACTACTATTAAAATTGCAAAAATAAAACTTAAAATTCTTCTCATGTTGCCCACACCTTTCATCTTTCCCTTTATATTAAAATTATACCATATCGTTATTTTATTTTAAATTGAAGTTTTAAAATCGCCCCATTTGCCACGCATAATAAAGCGGTATTATAATAAATATGTATATTATTTTAAGGCGGCTTTGTTATACATCATGTTTTGGATTCAGCAGCCGGTGCTTGATGTTATTACCGCTTTTTTTGACAAATATTTAAAAAATTAACTGTTTTAAACGGCATGTTTTCCTGCATGCCGTTATGTTTTTCTGTATACAGAAATACTTACGCTGAAACCATTGCAATTAGTAACTTTTTTTAATAAAATAGGTACAGTGCTATCCGAAGGAGGGTATACTATGCAAAAAATTAAGTCTGTACTGGTTGCCAACCGCGGCGAAATCGCTATCCGCGTTTTCCGTGCCTGCAACGAACTCGGCATCCGCACAGTGGCAATTTATTCAAAAGAAGACACACTTTCACTGCACCGCAACAAAGCTGACGAAGCCTACCTTGTCGGCGAAGGCAAGGGCCCTATCGATGCTTATCTTGATATTGAAGACATTATCCGTATCGCGCATGAGCACGATGTAGACGCCATCCATCCCGGCTACGGCTTTTTAAGCGAAAACAGCGACCTTGCAAAACGCTGCGCCGAAGAAGGCATTATTTTTATCGGCCCGCGCCTTGAGCACCTTATTATGTTCGGCGACAAAGTTAATGCGCGCGAACAGGCCAAGCTTGCCGGCATTCCGATGATTCCGGGCAGCGACGGCCCGATTGACAGCGTTGAAGACGTTTACCGTTTTGTGCAGGCGCACGGCTTCCCCGTTATGCTTAAAGCCGTTAACGGCGGCGGCGGGCGCGGCATGCGCATGGTAAACAGCAACGAAGATTTGGAAACCGTATACAACATGGCTAAATCCGAAGCGATGAAGGCTTTCGGCAGCGATGAAATTTACCTTGAAAAATACCTTGAAAGCCCGAAACATATCGAAGTTCAGATTTTGGGCGATACGCAGGGCAACATTGTGCATTTGTTCGAGCGTGACTGCTCCGTACAGCGCCGCCACCAGAAACTGGTGGAAATTGCCCCGGCCTTTTCGCTTAAACCCGAACTGCGCAAAGCAATCTGCGACGCAGCCGTTAAGCTGATGAAAAACGTTAATTACCTCAGCGCCGGTACGGTTGAATTCCTCGTTACCCCGGACGGCAACTTCTACTTTATTGAAGTTAACCCGCGTATTCAGGTTGAACATACCGTTACCGAAGAAATTACCGGTTTTGATATTGTGCAGACCCAGATTAAAATTGCCGAAGGCTATTCCCTGCACAGCCCGGAAATCGGCATTCCCGAACAGGACAAAATTACCAGCTTCGGCCATGCTATTCAGTGCCGTATTACCACCGAAGACCCTGCCAACAACTTTATGCCCGATACCGGCAAGCTGATTGCTTACCGCAGCGGCGGCGGCTTTGGCGTGCGTCTGGACGGCGGCAATGCTTTTACGGGTTCCGTTATTACCCCGTATTACGATTCGCTTTTGGTTAAGGCAACCACCCATGGCCTTACCCATGAAATTGCCATTACCAAAATGCTGCGCTGCTTAAAAGAATTCCGTATCCGCGGCGTTAAAACCAATATTCTGTTCCTTGAAAACGTACTGGCTCACCCCAGTTTCCACGACGGCAGCTACAATACTTCGTTTGTTGATGAAAACACCGAACTTTTCATCTTCCCGAAAACGCTGGACCGCGGCACCAGGCTTCTGCACTACATTGCCGATGTAACAGTTAACGGCTACAACAATGTAGGCGTACAGCCCAAACCGGAATTTGCTCCGCTCAGCCTGCCCAAAGCGTTTAAAGGCACCCCTGCCGACGGCACCAAACAGATTTTGGATTTGCAGGGGCCGGAAGGGCTTTCCAAATGGGTTATGGACCAGAAAGAAGTGCTGTTTACGGATACCACCTTCCGTGACGCGCACCAGTCGCTGCTTGCAACCCGTATGCGCACCAACGATATGCTGAAAGTTATCGGCACTACCTCAGCCAAGCTGCCTAACCTGTTCAGCTTTGAATGCTGGGGCGGCGCAACTTTTGATGTTGCTTACCGCTTCCTTGACGAAAGCCCGTGGAAACGCCTGCGCCAGTTCCGTGAAAAATGCCCGAATATTTTGTTCCAGATGCTGCTGCGCGGCGCCAATGCCGTTGGCTACACCAGCTATCCGGACAATGTTGTTAAAGAATTTATCCGCCTCAGCGCGAAAAACGGCGTTGATGTGTTCCGCGTATTCGACAGCCTTAACGGCATTGAAAACATGCGCCTTTCACTGGACGCTGTACGCGACGCAGGCAAATTTGCCGAAGCTGCATTATGCTACACCGGCGATATTTTAGACCCGCGCCGTGATAAATACGACCTTAAATATTATGTAACCATGGCGAAAGAACTGGAAAAAACCGGTGCCAACTCCATCTGCATTAAGGATATGGCAGGCCTTTTGAAGCCGGAAGCAGCTTATCAGCTTGTTTCTGCCCTTAAAGAAGCCGTTAACGTGCCTATCCACCTGCATACGCACGAAGGCAGCGGCAACAGCATTTACACTTATGCCCGCGCTATCGACGCCGGCGTAGATATTGTTGACGTAGCCATGAGCGCTATGAGCGGCGGCACTTCCCAGCCGAGCGGCGCAAGCCTGTACTATGCACTTTCCGGCCATCCGCGCCAGCCGCACCTTGACATTAACGCACTTAACGAAATGTCCCGTTACTGGGAAAGCGTGCGTCCGTATTATAAAGCAATCGACAACACCGTTTCTTACCCCAACCCGGAAGTTTACATCCACGAAATGCCGGGCGGCCAGTACAGCAACCTGCAGCAGCAGGCTAAAGCAGTAGGTCTCGGCGAACGCTGGGAAGACATTAAAGATATGTACCACCGCGTTTCCATGATGTTCGGCGATATTATTAAAGTAACGCCGTCTTCCAAAATGGTTGGCGATATGGCACTGTTTATGGTACAGAACGACCTTACCGAAGAAGATATTTACGCCAAAGGCGATTCGCTCAGCTTCCCGGCTTCCGTTGTAGAATTCTTTGAAGGCCGCCTGGGCGTACCGTATCAGGGCTTCCCGCAGAAATTGCAGCAAATTATTCTTAAAGGGCGCAAACCTATTGAAGGCCGCCCCGGTGCTGCACTGCCCCCGGCAGATTTTGAAAAAGTACGCGCCAGCCTTGCGGAAATGGGCGCGCCGACCAGCGACGAAGCTGTAAGCAGCTACTGCCTGTACCCGAAAGTATTCAGCGACTGGGCCGTACGCCATGCCGAATTCGGCGATGTTTCCGTACTTGATACGCCTACTTTCTTCTTTGGCATGAAAACCGGCGAAGAAATTAAAGTTGAAATCGAACAGGGCAAAATGCTCGTTATCAAGCTTTTGCAGATAGGCGAAGCAAACGAAGACGGCATCCGTACCATCTTCTTCGAATTCAACGGCCTGCCGCGTGAAATTGATATTAAAGACAGAAATGTTAAATCTACCAACGTAACGCGCAAAAAAGCCGATAAAACCAACCCCGGTGAAATCGGCGCAACCCTTTCCGGTTCCGTTGTTAAACTGCTGGTTGAAAAAGGCCAGGCTGTCGAAAAAGGTACCCCGCTTATCGTAACCGAAGCAATGAAAATGGAAACCACCATCGCCGCACCTATCAGCGGCATTGTATCGCAAATCCACGTAGCGGCCGGCAGCCGAATCGAAAGCGGCGACTGCCTGATGGAAATTGAAATCAAGGCATAAAAATAAACAGTAAAGTAGTATAAAATACCCCGCCTGTACAGGCGGGGTATTTTTGCGTAAAAAAGCTGCCGTTATTAGCGGCAGCCCTGCATAAGCCTTCCTTATTTAATTTACTGGCCGGATGTTAATTTTAAGCCGATAATGCCTGTTAAAAGCATTGCCACAAAAAATAAACGTACCAGCGTAACCGGTTCCTTAAACAAAACAACGCCCACTATAACGGCTCCCAACGCGCCAATGCCCGTCCAGATGGCATAAGCCGTACCCATTGGCAGCGATTTAACCGCGTGCGCCAGAAACCAGAAACTGAAACCCATGCCGATAAAGGTTAAAACCGTAAACATTACATTGGTAAATCCGTGCGAATACTTTAAACAGGTAGACCATACAACCTCAAAAATACCCGCTATAAATAAATCAAACCATGCCATAAATTAAAAACCTCCTTAAAAATGCGGTTAAAACAAAAAATGCCCTTATTTATGCATCTTCTAAGGCCTGCGATACATAAATAAAGGCACCTGCTTAACCGGCGTTAAACAGATTGATGTAAGTATAGCACATTAAAAATTTTTTGGCAATATCAGTTTAAAAGGCGCAAACCATACGGTCTGCGCCCTTTTTCTTTCCCTTATTTATAACTGTTTATAATATCTCTAATCTGTCTGTGTTTCCCTTATTTTATGGCTGCTTTATTTTACTGCTTCCGCTACAAGCTTGCCCATTTCGGCAGTGCTTACTTTCTTCAGGCCTTCTGCCCACAGGTCAGGCGTGCGGTAGCCTGCTTCCAGCACTTCGTCAACGGCGCGTTCCACTGCGTCTGCCGCTGCGTCCTGGTTTAGCGAATAACGCAGCATCATGGCAACGCTTAAAATGGTAGCCAGCGGGTTGGCAATGCCCTGCCCCGCAATATCAGGCGCACTGCCGTGGATAGGCTCATACATGCCTGCGCCGTCACCGAGGCTTGCACTCGGCAGCAAGCCGATGCTGCCTGCAATGGTGCTGGCTTCGTCGCTTAAAATATCGCCGAAAATATTATTGGTTAAAACAACGTCAAACTGTTTCGGGTTCAGCACCAGCTGCATGGCGCAGTTATCTACATAAAAATGGTTCAGTTCAACATCGGGGTATTCCTTGTCGCGCATTTCGGTAACAATTTTGCGCCACATACGGCTGCTGCCCAGCACATTGGCTTTATCAACGCTTGTTACCTTGCCGCTGCGCTTGCGAGCCGCTTCAAAGGCAAAACGGGCAATGCGCTCTACTTCCGGGCGGGTGTACATTTCAATGTCGCTTGCTTCTTCCACGCCGTCAGCGTTAAGATGTGCTTCGTTGTGCGTGCCAAAGTAAATGCCGCCGGTCAGTTCGCGTACAATTAAAAGGTCAGCACCTTCGGCACGTTCGGTTTTCAGCGGGCTGAGATGCGCCGTATATTTGGAAACCTTCATCGGGCGCAGGTTGCAGTACAGCCCCAGCCCTTTGCGGATGTTTAAAAGTCCTTTTTCCGGGCGGATGGAAGGGTCAACATTATCCCATTTCGGGCCGCCTACCGCACCCAGAAGTACTGCGTCGCTTGCTTTGGCGCTTGCCAGCGTTGCTTCCGGCAGCGGCGTGCCGAAAGCATCAATAGCTGCGCCGCCAATCAGTTTTTTATCGTATTCAACCGTAAAATTATATTTTTTAGCCGCTGCATCCAGCACTTCAACGGCAGCGTCAACAATTTCCACGCCGATACCGTCGCCCGGCAGTAAAGTTATCTTCATATTATTGTTCTCCTTTAAGGTAGTTAATCAGCCCGCCGCAGTCGGCAATTTTCTGAATAAATTCCGGCAGCGGTTTTGTTTTAATGGTAATGTTTTTGTTAACGATTTTAATTTCGCCCTTGGCCATATCCACGTCAAGCTCGTCACCGGCTTCAATTTTTTCCACGTCAGTGCCAATTTCCAGCACCGGCAGGCCGATATTAATGGCATTGCGGTAAAAAATACGCGCAAAACTGTCGGCAATAATACACTTAACGCCTTTAACCTTCAGCACCATGGGCGCGTGCTCGCGGCTGGAGCCGCAGCCGAAGTTTTTGCCTGCCACAACAATGTCGCCCGGCTTTACGTTAGCCGCAAAATTAACGGTTAAATTTTCTTTGGAATCTTCCATGGCATGTTCTGCCAGTTCGTTAAAATCGCTGATGTTCAAATATCTTGCCGGAATGATAACATCCGTATCTACATGGTCGCCATAACGCCAAACTTTACTCATTTCATTACCTCCTCGGGGCTGGTAATATAACCGGTTACTGCGCTTGCAGCCGCCGTGTACGGGCTTGCCAGGTAAACCTCGCTGTCTACATGGCCCATACGCCCGCGGAAGTTGCGGTTGGTTGTGGAAACCGCCCTTTCGCCCGCAGCCAGAATGCCCATATACCCGCCAAGGCACGGCCCGCAGGTTGGGGTGGAAACAGCCGCACCAGCATCAATAAAGGTATCAATATAGCCAAGTTTCATGGCTTCTTTATAAATTTCCTGCGTTGCAGGGATGATAATGCAGCGTACGGAAGGATGAACCTTGCGTCCCTTCAGCACTTCCGCAGCCTGCGCCAAATCTTCAAGACGTCCGTTGGTGCAGCTGCCCACAACAACCTGGTCGATTTTAATATCGCGTCCTTCTGCTGCCGGGTGCGTATTTTCCGGCAGGTGCGGGTAAGCAACAACAGGCACAAGTTTATCAAGTTCAATTTTAATTTCGCGCACATAGTTTGCGTCGGCGTCAGCCTCAACGCCCTGCCAGTCGCGGTCTACACGGCCTTTAAGGTAAGCTTTTGTTTTTTCGTCCACCGGGAAAATGCCGTTTTTTGCGCCTGCTTCAATCGCCATGTTGCAAATGGTAAAGCGGTCTGCCATCTCAAGTTCAGCCACGCCGTCGCCGCAGAATTCCAGCGACTGGTAACGCGCTCCGTCAACGCCAATCATGCCAATTAAGGTTAAAATAACGTCCTTGCCTTTTACAAAGCGCGGCAGCTTGCCGGTAAGTTCAACCTTAATGGCAGCCGGTACTTTAAACCAGCTGGTGCCGCTCGCCATGGCGCAGCCTATATCTGTGGAGCCCATGCCAGTAGAAAGCGCGTTCACCGCGCCGTAAGTACAGGTGTGCGAATCCGCGCCAATAACAATTTCGCCCGGCGCAACAAGCCCGTTGTCCGGCAGCAGGGTATGTTCAATGCCCATACGGCCAACTTCAAAATAGTTTTTAATTTCGTTTTCACGTGCAAAATCACGCATGGTTTTGCACATTGCAGCCGCTTTAATATCCTTGCAGGGAGAAAAATGGTCGGGCACAAGCGCAATTTTAGTTTTATCAAAAACCGGTTTGCCTATTTTTTTGAACTCGTTAATAGCCGGCGGGCCTGTAATATCGTTAGCCAGCACCAAATCCACCTGCGATACCAACAGGTCGCCTGCCGATACTTCGGGGCGTCCGGCGTGTTTTGCCAGTATCTTCTCCGTCATTGTCATTCCCATAATAACTGCCTCCTGTATTTTTACTCCATAAAGCTAAATAAAAAACCCCTGCCTGCACTAATGCAGACAGGGGCGATTATTAACCGCGGTACCACCCTGATTGGGGCTTCATTATGCTTAACGCTGCTCTGCGTCGCTTCCTACTCCGTTCAAAAGCGCGGCTCCCGGGCGAGCCTTTGCTGCTTTGCCGCTGCGGCTTGCACCATCCGCCGCTTCTCTTTGCCGGTTTTAACAGCCTGTTCCCGTTCTTCGCCTTTAATCATTACATAATTTCTGTTATGTTTTTGTTGCCTTTACATTATCTCAATATTTTTTTGTAATGTCAAGCTTTTTTGTATTACTTTTTAAGAAGATAACAAATTTTGTACTTTATTTAACAAAATGCTGGACTAAATGCCAAAAATAGCATATTCTATTATTTAACAAATAAACGGAAAAGCAGGGGTGGCAGCATGAAACTGTTGAAAGACAAAATTATGAGCGAAGGCATTGTGCTTAATGATGCCATACTTAAAGTAGATTCCTTTTTAAACCATCAGATTGACCCGGAGCTGATGGTGGCTATCGGCAAAGAATTTGCGGAACGATTTAAAGAATGCAAAATCGACAAAGTTTTCACCATTGAATCTTCCGGCATTGCCTGCGCATTAACAACCGCACTGTGCCTGCATGTGCCGGTAGTTTTTGCCCGCAAGCAAAAATCGGAACTTATGAGCAGCCCGGCCTACACCACCAAAGTTTACAGCTTCACCAAAAAAGTTACCAGCGATGTAAGCGTCCTCAAAAAATTTCTGCACGAAGGCGAAACCGTGCTTATTGTTGACGACTTTCTGGCAAACGGCGAAGCGGCGCTCGGTCTTGCCGATATTGCCCACCAGGCAGGATGCAAGGTTGCAGGCATCGGCATTGTAATCGAAAAATCCTTCCAGCCGGGCCACCAGCGCATTGTGGATGCCGGTTACCATCTGGAATCGCTGGCGCGCATTAAAGCCTTTAAAGACAGCAAAGTTGTATTTGAAGAAGACTGATTTATACGCCTGCTTAACGCACCGTGCTGTTTTACGCGGTGCGTTTTTTGCATAATTTTTTATAAAATAAATGGCAAAAACGTAACGTGTCTGGAAGAAGTTACCGACGAACAATATTATGCGGAATAACAAAAACAGGACAGTTTTAAGCTGTCCTGTTTTTTTACTGTTTACTTTTAAGATACTCCTTAAAATACTCCAAAAACTTCGCCGCCGCTCCCGAAAGGGAATGAAAGCGCTTCCACGCCAATACCGCCGTAAGCTCAAGGCGCGGGTTCAGCGGTTTAAAAACCATTTTGCTGTTCTCAAACAAATCAACGGCGCCTTCAATGGTCAGCCCGCAGGCTGCGCCGCTGTTAATAAACATTGCCGCATGCGTCATAAGGTTAACCGCTGCCACTACCTGCAATTTATTAATGTCACTGCCAAGCCAGTTGGAAATTTCCTTCTGCACATATAAGCGTGAAGGCGTTATCAGCGGCACGCCCAGCAAATCGGCGCAGGTAACGCTTTCCTGTTCCAGCTGCTTCATCTGCCTGCTTAAAGTAGGCTGCGTAATATGCAGCACTTCCGAGGCTCTTGTAATATTTTCCTCGCGTGCTACCGTTAAAAAATATTGCAGTGTACGCAGTTCCATTTTCATCACCTCTGCCGTGCAGTTTATACTTTAATTTTAGCACAGCGCAGCCGCCGCACGCCAGCATTAAACAAACCGTGCGGGCGGATGATTTATTAATTTTACTTATATAATAAAAAACTTCCGCAGGCATTACCTGCGGAAGCCGTTATTTTTACAGTTTATTTAACAACCAGAACCGGAACTTTAGCGTTGCGCACAACATAGTCGGATACGCTTACGGTTAAGGTTTCCCTGATTTTTGACATACCCTGCGTTTTTCAGCCTTAATCAAGCCCCAGCCAGTTTTTAATTTTGGCGTCTGTCAAATCTTTGGTAGCGTCAAAACATTCTTTAACATCTGCCCCGGGGCAGATGGAACAGATATCGCGCGTGCTGTTTTTAGGGCCGCTGCCGCCGTGCGTACAGAATGGATATACAGTTTTGCCTTTAAAATCATAGCTTTCCATAAAGGTTTTAATCAGCTGCGGGCAGGTAAACCACCAGATTGGAAAACCTACAAGCACAACATTATAATCTTTAAAGCCCTGCACCTTATCATTAAGCGCCGGTTTTTCGTTTTTAAGCTGTTCCCATTTGGCAACGGCAACAGTGGCAACATAACTTGCCGGGTACTCTTTAGTGGGAACTATTTCGTGCAGCGCGCCGCCTGCTGCTTTGGCAATTTTCTGCGCTGCGGCTTTGGTATGCCCTGTTTTGGAATAATATGCCACTAAAATTTTATCTGCCATTTTTCTCTCCTCCGTCCGTAAAAACCTCTGCCCTAAGGCAGTTTATGCTTCATAATAATAGCTGCGCTTTGCGGTAAGCAGCACCAAAATAAACATTACGCCCGTAAAAACAGCGTAGCCTGCGGTAAGTTCCAGCAACGAAAAATACTGGGCAATGCGGCTTACCAGAAGGTTTGGCAGTGCCGCGCCGCCATAGGCAACAACGTAAATTAAAGATAATACGCCCGCCCTTTCCTGCAGGCTTGTGCCTTCAACAATACCGGCCATGCTGACGGTAAAAGCAGCGCCGTCCGCAATGCCGGCCATTACGTTAAACGCCAGAAACAGGCTTAGCGAATGGCTGTAAATGGCATATACCACGCCCGCAACGGCTATAAAAAAAGCCAGCATGGAAAAACGCTGCAGCAAAAATTTATCGCGCCCGCGCGAAAGCGCCGCACCGAGCGCAACCGGCGCAATGAACGATACAAAGGTAAGCGAAGCAACAAAAGTGCTTTGTACGCCCAGCTCCTGTATACCGATAGCAGCGCTGTACGACTGGTAAAAACCGCCTACCGCCCAGGTACCGGCAAAGGCGCACGCCGCCGCAGGCAAAAGCTTTTTAACGCGCGGCGTAATTTTAAGCTGCGGCTTAAGGCTGCGCCACGCACCGCTTTGCTTGTTGGTAATTGTTTCCGTACTGGCAAAAACAAGCGCGCCGCAGCACAATAAAAGTACCGCCACAATTACAAACACCATGCCAATCGCATCGCTGAACATATTAAACACGCCGCTGCCCATTGCGCCAAGCGGCAGGCCTATATTCGGAGCACTGCCGATAATAACCGCCGCCAGCCCTTTATAACGGCGCGGCTCGTTATCAATAATAAACGCGGCAACCGTACTCGAAGCAAGGCCGCAGCTTAACCCCTGCATAAAGCGCGCCGCCAGCATGCGCCACTCGCCGGTTACGTTGCCGAACAAAAAGCAGCCTGCCAGCCCAAAGACCAGCGTTAAATAAATTGCGCGCTTGCGCCCCCAGTAGTTGGTAAGGCGCGGCAAAAACAAAAGCGCAATAACCGTACCGGCAAAATATGCCACAGTTACCAGCGAAAGCACGCCTTTATCAAGCCCAAGCGTTTCGGCATAAGTATGGTAAAACGGTATCGGCGCGCCGCCCGCCATAAAAACCGCCCCCAAAGTAAGCGAGGCGGCAGTAAACCCTAATAATTGCTTTTTTGCTTTCAAACAACAATCATCCTTTTAAATTTTTTTATATTATAAACCTTTAAGCCCGCTTCAAGTCAAGCCGTGCTTTGGCACGGACAGTTATTTATTGTAATAAATCAGCATATGCAGCTCAGCATCCGTGCTGCCGGTATTGGCATAGGCATGCGGCACATTAGCCATAAAACGGATAGAATCGCCTGTGTTAAGGTTATAAGTTTTATCCCCCGCCGTAATGGCAACGGAACCTTCAAAAACGGTTATAAATTCTTCCGCGCCCTTTAAATGCGGCTGCGCGCTTAAACTGCCCTGCGGCTTAATGACAATACGGTAAGTTTCAAACTGTTTTGCTTCATCAAAGGCAAAAGCCGGATAGTTTAAATAACGCCCGCCGTCCTCCAACAGCGGCTCTGCCGCGCGCAAAACGGAAACTGTTTCCTGCGGCGGTTCTTCTATTATGGAAGTAAACGAAACCTTGTAGCCATTGGCAATTTTCCACAAAACAGAAATAGTCGGGTTAACATCTCCCTTTTCAATCTGTGCAAGCATACTGCGCGACACGCCGGTAATTTCTGATGCTGCATCAAGTGTCAGCTTTCTTTTTTCACGCAGTTTTTTTACATTCTGCGCAATAATCTTATTAACATCCATAACAAGGCTCCTCTTGACAATATAACAAACCAAAAGTACAATATAAAAGAAATATATTATATTGTACTTTTTTCTTTTATATTATCATAAGCGCAAAGGAGCGTCAATTATGTTCAACTGGTTTGCATTTTTAACCTACGCTGTTATAACAGCCGCAACACCGGGGCCTAATAATATTATGTCCATGAGCAACGGCGGCAGGCTGGGTTTTAAGGGAGCGCTGCCCTTTAATTTTGGCATACTGGCAGGCTTTGCTGCGGTAATGCTTATCTGCACCGCTTTTTGCAGCACCCTTACAGAGCTTATACCTGCGGTTAAAACGCCGATGCTTATTGCCGGTGCTGCCTATATGCTTCATCTGGCATGGGCAACTTATAAAAGCGACGGCGTTATTACCGAAGACCACTCGCGCAGCGGCTTTTATTCCGGCCTTATTTTGCAGTTTATCAACCCTAAAATTTACATTTACTGCATTATGTCCATGCAGGCCTACATTCTGCCGTTTTACACGGGCGAGCCTTTTAAACTAACCTTGTTTGCGCTGCTGCTTGCCTTTATCGGTTTTGTATTTACGCTGTGCTGATCGGCGTTTGGTTCTGCATTCCGCCTTTTATTCAGCCGCCATACCAAAAGCGTCAACACCATAATGGCGCTGCTTTTGGTTTACTGCTCCGCATCACTGTTCGGATATTAAAAAATCCCTCCGCCCTAGGGCAGAGGGATAATTTTTTATGCAGTTATTTCATGCATTCTTTAATGGCTTTGGCCATACGTTTAACGCCTTCAACAATTCTGTCTTCGGTCATGTTGGAGTAGTTTACGCGCATGCTGCGGTCGGTTTTGTCATTCGGATAGAACGCATCGCCGATAACGGCAGCAACTTTCATTTCAATGCATTTATGGAATACTTCTTTAGCGCTTACGCCTTCCGGAACGGTTACCCACAGGAACAGGCCGCCTTCAGGATGAGTCCATTCAACGCCTTCGGGAAATTCTTCTTCCATGGTTTTCAGGATAAGGTCGCGGCGTTTTTTGTACAGCGCTTTAATTTCTTCAACGTGTTTGTCAAGGTCGTAGTTTTCAATGTAAGCGTCGGCAACGCCCTGGTCGAAGTTAGAAGTATGCAGGTCGGCGCTTTGTTTGATTTTAACAAATTCTTCCAGAACGGAATGTTCTGCGGCAACCCAGCCTAAGCGCAGACCCGGGCAGAAGATTTTGGAGAAAGTGCCGAGGAACATAACAAGGCCTTTGGTATCCATGGATTTAAGGGAAGGAAGAATTTCTCCTTCGTAGCGGAGTTCGCCGTACGGATTGTCTTCCAGTACCGGCAGGTTATATTTGTTGACAACTTCCATAAATTTATGGCGGCGTTCAAGGCTCCAGGTACGGCCGGTCGGGTTCTGGAAATCAGGAATTACATAAATGAATTTGCAGTTCGGGGTAGTGGCAAGGATTTTATCCAGTTCTTCCGGAATCAGGCCGCCGTCATCGGTCGGAACTTCTACAAATTTGGGCTCGTAAGCATTGAAAGCGTTCAATGCGCCGAGGTAGGACGGGCTTTCGCACAGAACAACGTCGCCGGGGTCAAGGAACAGTTTGCCTGCAAAATCAAGGCACTGCTGGCTGCCGGTGGTAATAAGAATATCGTCCGGGTCAACTTCGGTATGGTATTTATCTTTCATGCGTTTGGCAATTTTAGCGCGCAGGGTCGGGCGGCCTTCGGTAGTTGCGTATTGCAGCAGCTGACGGCCTTCTTTTTCTACCAGGTCATGGGAAACTTTGGCAATTTCTTCAACCGGGAACAGTTCCGGTGCGGGCAGGCCGCCTGCAAAAGAGATAATATCCGGCTGTGCGGTAAGTTTTAAGAGTTCACGGATTTCGGATGCCTGCATCCTTTCCATACGTTTGGCAAATTTCATTTTTCTTTCCCTCCAAATACTTTTTAAAATCAGTACAATGCAAATTATGGTGTACTTTTATAATTATAAATTGTAGCACTTTAGCGTTTTACAGGCAAGTATTTTGTTATTTTTGTAAGGATTTTTGTGTACAAAACGCAATTTTAAATATACATTGTTAAAAAAATTACAGTTTAACGGTTTGCTTAACATGTTTCTTACAAAGAAAAACACCGCCCGTTTGAGCGGTGCTGAATTTTAACCTGCTTTTTTAACGTTGATAACAACAATTTCGGGGTATGGGCCCATGCGCACCGGCGGACCCCAGAAGCCGTTGCCGTTGCTTACTATTGCCGCCATGCCGTCAACATAGGTCATGCCGTAGTCAAGCAGGTACATGCTTTGGGTAATATAGCGGAACGGCCATACCTGCCCGGCATGCGTATGCCCGGAAACGCTCATGTCATAGCCTGCCTTGGCGGCTTCAAACAAGCGCCGCGGCTGATGGTCGATTAAAACGCTGAAATAATCAGCATTGCCTTCTGCCAGGCGTTCCAGCGCTTCCGTACCGCGGTCGCGGCTGTAATCGCGCAGGCCGGTAAGTTTTATGCCCTGCGGCAGCACGGCGCTTTCATTTTCCAGCAGCGTAATGCCGTTTGCCCCTAAAATCCTGCGTATTTCCTTCATTTCACCGTCAAGGTAATCGTGGTTGCCATAAACGGCGTAAGTTCCAAGCGGCGCATCAAATTTCAGTGCTTCCAGCGAGCCGTTATCCAGCACATAGCTGAGTTTTTCGTCAACAATATCGCCGCCTATCAAAACCAGATCCGGCTTTTGGGCGTTTATGCGCTGCACAACGTCCTGCGCTGCGCCAAGTGCGTTAATATGCCCAAGGTGCAAATCAGTTACCAGCACTATTTTGGTATCGGCTTCAATATTTTTGGATGAAGCCACCGTTTCCGTACGCACTATGGGGTTCATGGCTTTATAAATGCCAAAAATAATGGAAGCACTTATAACAACAAGCCCAATCACGGCCAGCGGTGTGCTGAAACGGTAATGCACGCCGAAAATTTTAGCCGGTATGATTAAAATGCCGTTTAAAAGCATCAGCAAAAGGCTGTAAAAACCGAACAGAATCCATACATTGCCAATCCACGCCAGTGCGCGTGCAAGAGGCTCCGGGTGAACGATATAGCCGCTGTGGCTTACAAGGTAACTTGCAGTGCAGCCAACTACGGCAAGCGGCCACAGCCATGACGTAAGCCCCGGAATAAGAGTGCGGTAATAAAACCATACGGCGATGCCCATGGCGGCCAGATACGAATACATAACAATCATAAAAAGGTTCATCGGCATTCTCCTTTATTGTCCGTTTTATATAATATATACTTTGGAGTGCACTTTAAGTCAAGTAAAAAATTTTTGAAAACCGCTTGACTTGAAGTTCACTATAACTGATATATTAATATTAGCCACAAAATTACGCTGTTTTAAAAGGAGTAATGCCTATGAAAAAATATCTTAAATACATTATTGTACTGGCAGTATTTTTGGCAGCAGGCTGCGCCGTATATACCGCACCTGCAACCGGGCAGGCCGAAAATTACGCCGTCGCGGATAAAATAAGCTTTCTGCGCCAGCTGATTACCGCCGACGCATCAACAAGCCGCACCATTATGTGGCAGGCTGACGAAAAGCTTGAAAACCCGGCGGCCGAATATAAAAACGCCGCAGGGCAAATAACAGCCGTGCCTGCTTCCGTGCAGGAGCTTAACACCGGCAGCGGCACCCTTTACGTTTACACCGCCGCGCTGACAGGGCTTGAACCCGGCAGTGCCTACGAATACCGCGCAGGCTACGAAGGCAGCCGCACCGGCTGGCACAAACTTCCGGCCGCGCAGCCTGACAGCTTTAAAGCGCTGATATTTCCCGATTCGCAGTCATCCGATTACAGCGTCTGGCGCAAGCTGGCACAAACTGCCTACAGCAAAAATGAAGATGCCGCCTTTTTTATCAACATGGGCGATCTGGTTGACAACGGCTACGATTTTTCGCAGTGGCGCGCCTGGTTTAATTCTGTTGCGCCAATGATTGAAAACATTCCGTTTGCGCCGGTAATGGGCAACCACGAAACCTACAATATGGACTGGCAGATTGCCCCGCCGACACCGTACTTAACGCTGTTTAACCTGCCGGAAAACGGCACCGTTGCCAATAAAAACCAGTATTACAGCTTTGATTACGGCGATGTGCATTTTGTTGTGCTGAACACGCAGACCGACGAAATGGCGGACTTTAACCCCGATTTAATGCAGCAGCAATTAAACTGGCTGCGCAGCGACCTTGCCGGTACGCAGAGCAAATGGAAAATTGTGCTGATGCACAAAGACATTCTGCGTTATGCCTTTACCGACCGCCCCAACAATTTCGACCCGGCAAGCATTCAGTTTACGCCCTGGGCGCAGCAGCTGATGCCCGTTTTTGAAGAATATAATGTAGACGCCGTGCTTACAGCGCACCTGCATACCTACCGCCGCCGCGTGCCTTTAAAAGCCTTTAAACCCGATAACACCGGCATAACCTACATTTTAACCGGCGTTGCCGGAAGCGTGCGCTACGCCAACCTGTGGCAGCGCAACACGGCGGACGCAGCCCTTGCGCCGCAGCCGGAGGACGCCAACTACATAACGCTCAGCAAAACTCCGCAAACATTAACCTTTAAGGCATTTTTGCCGGACGGCACCGAATTCGATACCGTAACCATCACCAAAGAGGGGGAATAATTTATGAAGGTTTTACTGCAAGGTGCAGCAATTCTTGCCGTTATTTACACCATTATCAACATCAGCGGGCGCGTAGCCGTATGCAGCGCCTATAAAATCCTGCCCGCTTAAAGCGCGGCTAATTTACACGAGGTGACCAGACATGAACATTGCAGAAGTAAGCAAAAAATTCGGCCTTACGGCCGACACGCTGCGCTATTACGAGCGCATTGGCCTGCTGCCGGCCGTAGCGCGCAACAAAAGCGGCAACCGCGATTACAGCAGCATTGACTGCGAGCGCATAGAATTTATTAAATGTATGCGCGAAGCAGGGCTTTCCATTGAAGTGCTGACACGTTACATGCACCTGTTTTTGGAAGGCGACAGCACCTTAAAAGAACGCGAAGAACTTTTGATTGCAGAACGCGACAGGCTGGAAAACCGTTTGCAGCATATGCAGGAAACGCTGAGCCGCCTGAACCATAAAATTGAACTTTACGAACAGGGAGCATTCCGCAGCAACAGCATGGGCTGCGAGTGCATTTAAAAGAAGTGATTTATTTTGTACAACCCTCAGCTTGAAACATTTATTACCGTTGCCGAAAGCGGCAGCTTTGCCAAAGCCGCCGACAAGCTTTATATTTCGCCTACCGCGGTTATCAAGCAAATCAATATTCTTGAAAGCAACCTTGATATAAAGCTGTTTAACCGCACGCACCGCGGCCTTACCCTTACAGCAGCAGGCAAATCGCTTTACAGCGACGCCAGATACATTATCCGTTACTCGCACGAATCGCTGGAACGCGCCAAAAACGCCATGCAGAAAGAAAACGGCATTATCCGCATCGGCACATCACCCATGACGCCTGCGCAGATTCTGGTGCAGCTGTGGCCCAAAATCCACGCCATGTGCCCCGAAATACATTTTAAGCTGGTACCGTTTGACAACACGCCGCAAAACGCACGCGAAATACTGCTGAACCTGGGGCAGAACATTGACATGGTTGCCGGTATTTTCGATGCCACGCTGCTCAATTACCGCCAGTGCGCCGGGCTGGAGCTGTGCCGCGAACCGCTGTGCTGCGCCGCAGGCATTAACCATCCGCTGGCGCAGAAAGACAAGCTCAGCGTAAGCGATTTGTACGGGCAAAACCTGATGCTGATTACGCGCGGGCAGATGGGCGAAGCCGACGCGCTGCGCGACTGGCTGACAGTAAAACACCCGCAGGTAAATATTATTGATTTTGATTTTTACAACACCGATGTTTTTAACAGCTGCGAAAACGGCAACAACCTTTTAATGGCCGTGCCAACCTGGCGCGACGTGCATCCGCTGCTGAAAATAATTCCGGTGGACTGGGATTTTACCATGCCCTTCGGGCTTCTGCATTCGCCGCAGCCTGCGCCGCACGTGCAGAAATGCATTAATGCCATTACCAGAATTTACAAGAAAAACCGGGCATAACCATAGGGTTTAAGCTCACTGACAAACAGGGACTTCTTATGAAGCCCCTGTTTTTTTATAATATTGGTAAAGGAGGGCTGGCAATGCCGCAGCGTTCTGGCAGCGGCAGATAGATAAACAAAAAAGCAATTGATTATGGAGGTTTTATTATGGTTTTAAAAATGCAGCTTAAAACTTGCAGCAATATAGCACAAAGCCCTGATGGGTTATGATGGCAAAACTGATTGCCTTTGCCAAAAAATGGACGCTGCCGCTTGGCATCTGGGTGGCTTACACCTACCTTTCGCCGGTAATTTCCATCGCGCTCAGCAGCTACATACTTTTTCAGAATATCGTCAACTCGTGGCAGCTGTGGCAAAGAGAAACCGGACGCCTGTAAAAAATAAGGAGAACAGACTATGCAATACAGAACTTTAGGAAAAGACTTAACCGTCAGCGCCGTCGGCCTTGGCTGCATGGGCATGAGCCATGCTTACGGCGCTCCCGCGGATAAAAAAGAAATGACCGAGCTTTTAGCCCGCGCCGTTGATATGGGCTGCACCTTTTTTGACACCGCAGAACTGTACGGCACGCCGGAAAACCCGCACGACAACGAAGAACTGCTGGGACCTGCCTTAAAGCCTTACCGCGATAAAATTGTACTTGCCACCAAGTTTGGCATTACCTTCGACTGGAATGACCCCGACGTAAACAAACCGGTTATTCCCGATTCGCGCCCCGAAAGCATCCGCAAAGCCGTTGAAGGTTCGCTGAAACGCCTGCAGACCGACCATATCGACCTTTACTACCAACACCGTCAGGACCCTTCCGTTCCTGTGGAGGAAGTGGCAGGCGTAATGAGCAGGCTTATCGAAGAAGGCAAAATCACCCACTGGGGCCTTTCCGAAGTAACGGAAGACACCATCCGCCGCGCGCATAAAATCTGCCCGGTAACAGCCATTCAAAACCGTTACTCCATGATGTTCCGCAATTACGAAGCCCTGTTCCCGGTTCTGGAGGAATTAAACATCGGCCTTGTGGCTTTCAGCCCGCTGGCTAACGGCTTTTTAACCGCCAGATACACGGCCGAAAGCAAATTTGACCCCAAAGAAGACTACCGCAGCGCCATGCCGCAGTTTAAAAAAGAGGCCTTTGCGCAGAACGGAAACCTGCTGGCACTGCTTGAAGAAACCGCCAAAGCCAAAAACGCCGCGCCGGGGCAAATTTCACTGGCGTGGATGCTTAATAAAAAGCCTTACATTGTACCCATTCCCGGCACGCGCAAATTAAACCGCCTTGCCGAAAACCTCGGCGCCGCAGATATTGTGCTGACCGCCGGAGAAGTTGCCGCCATTGACGAAGCACTGGACAATATGACAATGAGCAATGTGTTTGGCGGCACCCGCGTTATAAAACGTTAAAACAGGAGGAAAAACCATGGAATATGCAATTTTAAGCAACGGAATTAAAATGCCCATGCTGGGCTACGGCGTTTACCAGATACCGGAAGCGGATACCGAACGCTGCGTGCTGGATGCCATCAGCTGCGGCTACCGCTCCATTGATACCGCGCAGGCCTACCACAACGAAGAAGGCGTCGGCAATGCGATTGAAAAATCCGGCGTGCCGCGCGAAGAACTTTTTATTACCACCAAAATCTGGATTGCCAATGCCGGTTACGAAAAAGCAAAGGCCTCCATTGCCGAATCGCTGCGTAAACTTAAAACAAGCTACATTGACCTGCTCTTAATTCACCAGCCATTCAGCGATTATTACGGCACCTGGCGCGCCATGGAAGAAGCCTATAAAAACGGGCAGCTGCGCGCTATCGGCGTTGCCAACTTTTACCCCGACAGGCTGATTGACCTGTGCCAATTTGCCGAAATTGCACCGATGGTAAACCAGGTTGAAACCCATGTGTTCCAGCAGCAGCAAACCGCCCACGCCATTATGCAGAAATACGGCGTAACGCACCAGTCGTGGGGCCCGTTTGCCGAAGGGCGCAACGGATTTTTTACCAACGGTGTTTTAAACGAAGTTGCCGCAAAATACAATAAATCGGCAGCACAGGTTGCCTTGCGCTTTTTAATTCAGTGCGGCGTGGTTGTTATACCCAAATCCGTACACAAAGACCGCATGGTACAGAACTTTGATATTTTCGATTTTAAACTTTCCGATGACGATATGGCAAAAATCCGTGCGCTCGATACCGGCAGGAGCCTGTTCTTCTCTCATTATGACCCTGCCACGGTTGAATTTTTAACAAACATGGGCAAGCACGCTTAAACAGTAAAGTTTAATCCGCCATAACTTAAAGCGCCATAAAACAGCATAAAAAAACAGCGCCGGAACACACCGCCCGGCACTGCTTCTTTGCAGCCCTTCCGCACCGAAGGGCTGTTTTTTTATAAGGTTTTAACGCCTTTTACTTCGTAGCCTGCGTCAACAACGGCTTTAACAAGCACTTCGTCGCTAACATCAGCGGCAAGCGTAACGGCTGCGTTTTTGTTTTCCAGCGAAACTTCAACGGCTTCCACGCCTTCAATGCCGCTTAAGGCTTTGTTTACATGTGCTACGCAGTGTTGGCACATCATGCCTTCAATATCAAGTACTTTTTTCATGGTATCAACCCTTTCTTTTTTGTTGGTGTTTAATATATCTACTGCCTCAACCCTGCATTCGTGCGCAGTAGCGCCGGACGCATCCGCGCCGGTATCTGCCGCATACACCGGGTTAAAGAACCTTAACCGCAGGGCATTGGTTACAACAAAAACGGAACTGAAGCTCATGGCCAGCGCGCCCAGCATGGGGCTGAGCTTAATGCCGAGCCACGGATAGAACACGCCCGCCGCCACAGGAATACAGATGGCATTGTAAAACAGCGCCCAGAACAGATTCTGCTTAATGTTGCGTATTACCGCGTGCCCAAGCTGAACAGCACCGGCAACATCCAGCAGGTCATTTTTCATCAGCACCAAATCTGCCGATTCAATGGCTATATCCGTACCGGCGCCAATGGCAATGCCCACATCGGCACGCGCCAGTGCAGGTGCGTCGTTAATGCCGTCGCCAACCATGGCAACTTTTTTGCCCTGCTGCTGCAAACGGCGTATTTCCGTTTCCTTATCCTGCGGCAAAACTTCTGCCACCACGCGGTCAGCGCCTACTTCTTTCTGTATGGCCTGCGCCGTGCGCGCGTTGTCGCCGGTAAGCATTACTACCTCCAGCCCCATGCGCTTCATTTCTTCTATGGCCGCGCGGCTTGTAGGTTTTACCCTGTCTGCCAGGGCAATAATGCCAAGCAGTATGCCATCACGGGCAAAAAACAGCGGTGTTTTGCCTTCGGCCGCCAGTTTTTCTTCCAGCATTTTTACGTTATCATCATAAAGCCCGGCTTCTTCCAGCATTCTGCGGTTGCCGCCAAAACAGCCCTTGCCTTCCATTACGCCTTTAATGCCGCGCCCGGCCTGCTGCGCAAAGCCTGTTACCGGCACAAGCTGCACGTTTTTTTGTTCCGCATATTTTACAATCGCCTGCGCCAGCGGATGTTCGGAATATTTTTCCAGCGACGCAGCCGTTTTAACAAGCAGCGCTTCACCGGCGCTTTTGCTGTATAAAACGTCCGTCACTCCGGGCTCGCCCTGCGTTATGGTGCCGGTTTTATCAAGCACTATGGTGTTAACTTCGTGCACCGTTTCCAACGCTTCCGCCGATTTAATCAAAACGCCGCTGGCCGCACCGCGCCCGGTGCCCACCATAATTGCCGTAGGCGTTGCCAGCCCCAACGCGCACGGGCACGATATTACAAGCACGGCAATAGCGTTTGAGAGTGCAAACTCAAAGCTTTCACCGAGCAAAAGCCATACTGCCGCCGTTACAAGCGCAATGCCGATAACGGCAGGCACAAACACACCGCTTACCTTGTCCGCCATTTTGGCAATAGGCGGTTTGGAACTTGTAGCGTCATCCACTAGGCGTACAATCTGCGCCAGCGTGGTGTCCTCGCCGACCCTTTCGGCGCGCATTTTTAAAAAGCCCGATTTGACTACCGTCGCGCCGGTCAGCTTACTGCCGGTTTCTTTTTCTGCCGGTATGCTCTCGCCCGTTATCGCCGATTCGTCCACCGCCGCGTGCCCTTCGGTAACGATGCCATCCACCGGCACACTCATGCCGCTGCGCACCACAAGAATATCGCCTTTTTCAACTTCTTCAACGGGTATTTCAAGCTCTGCTCCGTCACGCTCAACAACGGCTGTTTTCGGCGCCAAATCCATCAGTTTGGTAATCGCGTCGCTCGTTCTGCCTTTGGCACGCGCTTCCAGAAACTTGCCAAAGGTAATCAGCGTTAAAATCATACCGGCGGATTCAAAATACAAGTCCATCGAGAACCGGTGCACCAGTGCCAAATCGCCGTGCCCAAAGCCGTAAGCAATTTTATAAAGCGCGTACACTCCGTAAACAAGCGAAGCCGACGCGCCAATGGCAATAAGGGAATCCATATTCGGCGAAGCCGCAAAAAGAGTTTTAAAACCGACGCGGAAAAACTTAAAATTAATAAACACTACCGGAATAACCAGCAATAAAAGCGTCAGCGAAAAAATCATGGTGTTTTCCACGCCGAGGAAAATCTCCGGCAGCGGCCAACCCATCATATGCCCCATGGAGATATACGAAAGCGGCACGGCAAACACCAGTGAAAGTTTCAGGCGTTTTTTTACAGCCTCATACTCCTGCCGCGCAATATCATTTGCCGAAGCCTGCATTGCTTTGGCAGCTTTGCCCTGCTGCGCAGCTTCTTTCAGCGACGCTCCGTATCCGGCTTCTGTAACGGCGCCGATTATTTTCTGCGTATCGAGTGCCGTTTCATCATATTCAACCACCATGCTGTTTTTTAATAAATTAACGGCTATTTTATCCACGCCCGGCAGTCTGCCCACCGCTTTTTCCACGCGGGCACTGCAGGCGGCACAGGTCATGCCGGTAACGTTAAACTGGTCTTTTTTCATAGCGCTGCTCCTTATATAACACTTCATTGACGCTCTTTTTTATTCCTGTTATTATTATATTAATACAATATCTTTTAATCAAGAATGCACTATTTGGTGATATAGTACCTAAAAAGATACTTAGGAGCATAATTATGGAAAAGAACATCAACGTAAACTGCCCCGTTGCCGCCACGCTGCACCTTATCGGCGGCAAATACAAAGCGCTTCTGCTTTGGCACTTATCGGGGCGCGTGCTGCGCTTTAACCAGCTACGCCAGCTTGTGCCGGAAGCAACACCCAAAATGCTTACGCAGCAGCTGCGCGAACTGGAACAGGACGGGCTTATTAACCGCAAGGTTTACCCCGTTGTGCCGCCTAAAGTGGAATATTCCCTTACAGCACTGGGCGAAAGCCTCTTTCCAATTCTTAAAGCCATGTACGAATGGGGCAGCGGTTTAATGCAGAGCCAGGGAAAATGCCCTTCGTGCAGTATGACGGCGCAGCCCGGCACCTGCCACTGCAAGGATTAAAGCAAAACTCAAATACCGTGGCAAAACGCCAAAAACATTAAGCAGGCATGCTGTCCGTTTAAACGGATAGTTTGCCTGCTTAATGTTTATATGCTATAATAATTTTCCGAGATAGCCGAGTCGGTTCCTTCCGCAAAGGAAGGTGATGGCATGACTGTTTAAGAAGCATTATCTTTGATGATTGCTTTCGGAGCACTCGTTGCTGTTATCTGCTTATCTAAAAAGTAACAATACTTTAAGATAAAAAGAAACCGCATACTGGCGGTACGCGGCTTCCTTCTGAACTATAAATTCTAACAGGGAGAGCCGACATTCCACCAATCGGCTGTCTCTTTCTTTATATTATACAAAACCAAAAACATTGTCAAATTACTTTTTTCCATAACGCATACGGTATTCTGACGGCGCAAGCTGCATTACCTGCTTAAACGCCGCCGCGAATTTGCTTTGGCTGCCGTAACCTGCTGCCGCTGCAATTTCTGCCACACTGCTGCTGCCTGCAACCAAAAGTGCCGCCGCTTTCCTCATGCGGTATTCCTTCATATACTGTGCCATCGGTTTGCCGTACACCATTTTAAATACTTTTTTCAAAACAGAAGCATTAATGGAATGTTCGCGGGCAAGCTGTTCAATGGTATAATGCTCCTGCCAGCTGCCGGTTATTTTGGCGTGAATCTTTTTTATAATTTCCATATAACGTTCCTCGCAGCTTTCGGCCGTTTTTAGATGCGGAACACCGTACACAGCCAAAAATAAAAGTATTTCCTGCGCTTTCAGTTTAAAATACGCCTGCCGGTATTCACTTTTTACACGCGGCAAAAGCGCAAACATATCTGCAATTTCCGCAGCACCCGGCCAAACCGTAACTTCGCCGCCGCGGCAAAACTTTTCTGCCCAGGCAGGCAAATCTACATCCGAAAGGTTTAACGTTTCAGCAAAAGGCTGCGCAGCCATATTTAAATCCACAAACAGTGCAATACCGCTGTAATGCCCCAAAGGCAAGGTTATGCCCGATACGGTGCAGCAGTCCATCATATGGAACGATACATCACCCTGGCCAAGATAAATGCTTCTGCCGCCCTGCATTATCCAGCCCATACGCCCGTTCAGGCAGTAATTAACCTGCATAACGCCGCTGACGGCAGGATAATAAAAATTCATGGTGCTGCCGTTTAATTCGGTCACTGCCAGCTTAAGCCCCGGCAGCACATTGTAAAGCAGCATCTGCCCGCTGCCGTTTTCATTTTCAAACAGGTATTTTTCAGCGCTGCTGCTTTTGCCGCCAAACTTCCAAAACGGCAGTTTTTCCATAATACCGTTATCTTTTATATAATTCATCACCAACACCGCCTTTTAGTCCCAAACGGATTTTTTCTTGCTCCAAAAGGAACAATCTGCCTGTAAAAGCCTTGCAGCCGACAGGCGTTTATTTATAATAAATATATGAGCGATTGCTCAAGTATAAAATTATAAACAATATAAATTTAAGGAGTGTTCCGCTATGAAAAAATCTGTTAAACTTATTGACCTTGACTGCGCTAACTGCGCCGCAAAAATTGAAGATGCCGTTAAAAAAATCGACGGCGTAACTAGCGCCAGCGTTAGCTTTATGGCACAAAAAATGACACTGGAAGCACCGGATGACAAATTTGCACAGGTGCTTGACGAAGCTGTTAAACTCATCAACAAAATCGAGCCCGACGTTACTGTTAAAGCGTAAGGAGTTATACTATGAATTTTCAGCAGATTAGAAACGCAACGGCAATTATTACTTACGCAGGCAGCAGATTTTTGATTGACCCGCTGTTTGCGCCCAAAGATTATTTTGACCCCATCCCCGAATGCTTTACACCCGATAAACGCTGGCCGCTTGTTGAGCTGCCAATGCCTGAAGATGAAATAACCAGAAACCTTAATGCTGTTATTGTAACACATTCGCATATCGACCACATAGATGAATTTGCAGCCAAAGCCCTGCCAAAAGCCATAAAAATTTTTGTTCAGGACGAATATGACGAAAACTTTATGCGTAAATTTGGCTTTACGGATGTGGAAGTTTTAAAAGAAACAGGCATTATTTTTAACGGCATAACACTTTATAAAACCGGATGTATCCACGGCAAACCGGATACAACAATGCCTTATTATAAAAAATTCGGTTTCCGTCCCGACGCTATGGGCGTTGTGTTTAAAGCCGCCGGCGAAAAAACCGTTTATCTTGCAGGCGATACCATTTGGTGTGATTTTGTAAAAAATGCCGTTGATAAATTTGCCCCGGAAATTATTATCGTCAACGCCGCGGCGGCACAGCTTATACACAGCGGACCGATTATTATGGGTACGGAAGATATTGCCGCACTGCGCAGCTATGCCCCCAATGCCGCAGTAATTGCCACCCATATGGATGCCGTTGGGCACGCAACCTTAAGCCGTGACGGCCTGCGTGCATTTATCACCGACAATAAACTTAACAAAGATTTTTATATTCCAGCAGACGGTGAAACGCTGGAGTTATAACATTTATTTAAATACATTAGTCAGGCTGCAATAAAACAAAAGTGCATTTTATTGCAGTCTTTTTGTAAGGAGATTTTAATATGACCAAGAAACAGAAAAAACTTTTGCAGCGCATTACCGCCGCCGCTGTTTTGTTTTCCGCCGGTATGCTGCTGCCGCTGTTTGCAGAAGTTCCTGCTTATATTATATTCGCTTTGTTCGGCATAAGCTACATTATTATCGGCTGGGATATTATCTGGAAAGCCTTTTGCAATATCCGTCAGGGCGAAGCGTTTGACGAAAACTTTTTAATGACCGTTGCCACCACCGGTGCTTTCGCGCTGGGCGAATATTCCGAAGGCGTTGCCGTTATGCTGTTTTACCAGATTGGCGAATGGTTCCAGAGCTATGCCGTTTCGCGCTCACGCCAGTCCATAACCGCGCTGATGGATATCCGTCCGGACTACGCCAACGTAGAACGAAACGGCAAACTGGTGCAGGTTGACCCCGATGAAGTTGCTGTCGGCGAAATTATTACCGTTAAACCGGGCGAGCGCGTGCCTATCGACGGCGAAATCATCAGCGGGCACAGCGCGCTTGATACCTCCGCCCTTACAGGCGAATCACTGCCGCGCGAGGTTGAAGAAGGCATGGAAGTCATCAGCGGCTGCATTAACCAGACCGGCATATTAAAAATTAAAACCACCAAAGAATTCGGAGAATCCACCGTTGCCAAAATTTTGGATTTGGTGGAAAACAGCAGCGAGAAAAAAGCCCGCAGCGAAAACTTTATCACCCGCTTTGCCAAGTTTTACACACCGATTGTTGTTTTTGCGGCGCTGCTGCTGGCTACCATTCCGCCCTATGTTTTAAACGAGCCGTTCTCCGGCTGGATTTACCGCGCGCTGACCTTTCTCGTTATCAGCTGCCCGTGCGCGCTGGTTATCTCCATTCCGCTCAGCTTCTTCGGCGGCATTGGCGGCGCTTCCAAATGCGGCGTGCTGGTTAAGGGCAGCAACTATTTAGAGGCGCTTGCCGATACGGAAACCGTTGTTTTTGATAAAACCGGCACCTTAACAAAAGGCTCCTTTGCCGTTACTTCCATTAAGCCGGTTGGCATGAGCAGCGCTGAACTTTTAGAGCTCGCCGCCTATGCGGAAGATTATTCCAATCATCCAATTTCTCTTTCCATAAAACGTGCTTACGGCAAAGAAATTAAGCACGGCATGGTTAAAAATATAGAAGAAATTGCCGGTCACGGCGTACGCGCCATTATAAGCGGACAAACTGTACTGTGCGGAAACGATAAACTTATGCAGCGCGAAAAGATTAACTATACTCCCTGTACCGAAGCAGGCACGGTTATTTACGCCGCCGTTGACGGTAAATTTGCCGGTTATATTTTAATCGAAGACGAAGTAAAAGCCGACGCTGCCGCCGCTATTAAAATGCTTAAAACCTGCGGTGTGCGTGAAACAGTTATGCTGACGGGCGACAGCGACGCAGTAGGGCAGAAAATTGCCAAACGCCTGGGGCTGGACCGCGCCTTTACGCAGCTTTTGCCTGCGGATAAGGTTGAACATGTTGAACGCCTGCTGGAAGCGCTGCATAAGCGCAGCAACCGCGGCAAGCTTGCCTTTGTGGGCGACGGCATTAACGACGCGCCGGTGCTGGCACGCGCCGACGTCGGCATCGCCATGGGCGCGCTGGGCAGCGACGCCGCCATTGAAGCGGCAGACATTGTACTGATGACTGATGAACCTTCCAAAATCGCTTCCGCCATAAAAATTGCCCGCAAAACTCTGGGCATTGTGCGCCAAAACATCATCTTTGCCATTGGCATTAAAATTGCCGTGCTGGCGCTCGGCGCTCTGGGTTACGCTTCCATGTGGGCAGCGGTTTTCGCCGATGTCGGTGTATCCGTTATTGCCATTTTAAACGCCGTGCGCGCGCTTAACGTAAATAAATACAAAAACGAACAGGCACGTGCCGCAGCTGTAAAAAGCAGCATCACCCCTGCCGCAGAAACCGCTGTTTAACAAAATTACACCCAAAACATTAATACCCCAAAAGCATTATGCCTTTGGGGTATTTTTATCTTTAAACTATTATGCTGTTATAAGCAGCTGCAATCATCAGTCAATGCTGATAAGTTCATACCGCGGGTTACCCATTTTCAGTTCGCGCATGGCAACAAGCTGATGCAGCCCGTGGCGGCTTTCAATGCGCTCAACCAAATCGTGGCGGTCTTTTTCCGGCAGGGCGTAAACAAGGTCAATGCTGGCCTGGTCAATCGCCAGAAGGTCCGTAGATGCCAGAATGCCGATATCCGGAATGGTCGGCTCTGCTGCTGCAACGCCTGCGCAGTCGCAGTCTACGGACATGCGGCGCATTACGTTAATAAATACAATGTGCTTGCCGAAATAATCAATGGTTGCCTTGGCAGATTCAGCCATGTTTTCCATCAGCATTTCTTTGGCAGGCCATGCGTTCCAGTCCTCCGGCAGCGGCTGGCCGTAAACGCCGTGTACCATTGCTTTGCCAATTTTGCCGTCGGCGCAGCCAATGGCAATGTTCTTCATGCTGCCGCCGTAGCCGCCCATGGCGTGGCCTTTAAAATGGGTTAATACAATCATGGAATCGTAATTAACAATATGCCCGCCCATGGAAATTTCTTTAAAGTGCTTACCGCCGCGTACCGGCAGCATAACGGTGCCTTCTTCGTCCATAATATCAACCGGGCAGAAATCCCAGCCGTTAAGGGCAATAGTAGCGCGGTGCTTTTCGGTAGTATCGCGCCCGCCTTCGTACAGGGCGTTGGTTTCAACTATATTGCTGTTGGGCACATGTGCCTGAAAAGCCTTTACCATTTCGCGCGGCAGAATGTTCGGGCCGTGCGGTTCGCCGGTATGCAGTTTAATTGCAACCTTGCCGTAAATGCCTTCGTTAATCATATCATAAAGTTTAATAAGAGTATCAGCGTTGATGTTTTTGCTGAAATATACTTTGGCACGGCTGCCTGCGCCGCCCTTTGCGGAAACCTTTACGCTTCCTTCGCCTGCTGCAAACACATTTCTTACCCCCTCAAGATTATACGCCGCAACACCGACAGCGGCAGTTCCGGCTGCTTTTAAAAAGTCGCGTCTTGTCATTTTTTCCATCTTGCATTCGCTCCTTTAGCCATAATTTTGCTGTCAGTTATATCCTACTACTTGAAGTTCAGTCCATGTCAAGCAAAATTTCAAGCACTTGTAAAAGCCCCTACAAGGCTGTCGGTACGCGGGCGCAAAACCGTGTCATAGCTCATCAGCTGATAATCGGCCAGGCGTGCCATGTTCTGCAAAGCCTCAATTTTTTGCAGCAGCACATCACGCGCCTGCGCCAGTATTTTTTTGCGCTGCTGGCAGGTCTGTTCGCCCAGCTTGGCAAGGTTTATATAATCAGCAATGGCCTCCAGCGACATGCCCGCGCCTTTTAAAGTCTGAATGAAAGCAACCCACTCCACAAAATTTTCGTCATAATTGCGTACGCCGCCGCTGGTGCGCGGTACGGCGGGTATAATGCCCATGCGCTCGTAATATCTTAATGTGTCTGCCGATACGCCTGTTCTTGCGGCAATCTCTTTAATAGTCATTTTCAGCCCCTCCTTACAATGTTCCCTGACGGATTTTATAAATAATATAGTCTATCAAATCCAGCGATTTTTGTTTGCTGTGTATTTCTTCCAGAAGGTCCAGGCGGTGCCTGCGCAGAATTTTTATCGGCCCGGCCGAGCCGCCCTCTGCCAGCAGCTTTAAAAAGCGGCTGATGCTGAAGGCATCAAGCCCGGTGCTGCTTAACGATGCAGCCAGTGCTTCCGTGCGCTGCTCATCTATATTAACCGTTTTTTTATTCATTATCATCACCCGCCTGCCTGCATTAGTTTTTTGTTGCTTTAATTATAAAACTCACCTTAAAGCTGAGTCCAATACTTGTATTTCATGATTTACCATGCCTGATAAACATAATTTATCTGCCGCTGCGCCGCCGAAAAATTCATCAGCCATGCAAAATGCTTTTTAAGCATGAACCAATCTCAAAGATAAGCATTGGAATTTTTGCCTTTGCCTACATTATAATAAAAGCACCGGGAGCATCATGCCGGTGCTTTTGCTATTGACTTAAAGCGTACTTCAACTGTTAAACTAAAGGCAGGGAAAAATTATGCAAAACAACAGCAAACCTTCACACCTTTCTTTTGCGGCTCAACGGACAGCTGGCTATCTACTGGGCTTTGCCCTTTTATACGCCCCGTTTGAACTGTACCGCCGCTTTTTGGAAAACGTTTTAAACGTGCAGCCGGCGTTTTGGCCGCACGCTTTCTGCCCGCGCATACCCACGGCAGAAATTTTTACCGGCGGATTTTTCGAGCTCAACAATTTAATGCTGGTATCAACTTTGCTTTTCTGGCTGCTGTGCCTGCTGTTCGGTCCGTTTTTCTGCGGCAGGCTGTGCGTGGCCGGTTATTTTGCCGAAAGCCTCAGCCATCTAGTGCCGGAACGCTGGCAGCTTGAATGGGAAAAATACGTGCCGGTGCCTTATATCCGCTTCGGCATGCTGCTTGGCTATATGCTGCTGCCGCTGTGGTACGGCTTTTACCCCTGCGCCTACTGCAACTTTTATCTGTTCGACAGCCTTGTAAGCGTCTTTTTCGGCGCGGCCATTTCGTTTACCGTGCCGCTTGCCGCAACAGGCTTTTTATACCTGGTGCTGTTTGGGCTGTTTACCAAAGGCGGGCGCGGCTACTGCCGCTTTATGTGCCCGCAGGGAGCAATGCAGAGCCTGTTTTTCATCATCGGCAGCAAACTGGGCATAGCCTCCAAAATACAGGTTGACAGCAAAAAATGCGTAAAATGCCGCCTTTGCGTTAAAAACTGCCCCATGCGCGCCATGAGCCTTAAAAACGGCAGCATTAAAAATGATGTAAGCCTGTGCATAAAATGCGACGTATGCCAATATAACTGCCCCGTAAAAGCCATTACAACAGGAGGCGGCAGATTATGAAAAAGAATGTTTTAACAACGCCAAAAGATAAACTTTTAAATTTAGCCGTTGGTACCGGTATACCGCTTGCTGCAAGCGGCGTTGCCGGAGGCTGCACGGGTATCTGCGGCAGCTGCGGCGGTACCTGCCTGGGCGGCTTTGCGCTGGCAGCCTGGCTCTGCGGCAGCGTATATTTTAAGCGCCGCCGTAAAAGTTTAACCGCTGACGGAAAACCGCAATCCGTTCAGCCTTAAATAAAAAATTTAAAGGAGAGATGAATATGAAAAAATTTCTTTGTGCTTTAATGATGGCCGTACTTGCTTTGGGCATAACCGCCTGCGGCGGAGCAGCGGAACAATCCACGCCTGCGCCCGCCGCCAAAACAGAAACTGCGGCACCGGCAGCTGACGGCGGCAAAAAAATCCTCGTAGCCTACTTCAGCCATACCGGCAACACCGAAAAAGTAGCACAGCTTATCCAGAGCAAAACCGGCGCCGATATTTTCAAAATCGAAACCGCAGCCCCGTATCCTTCCGTTTACCGCGAAACAACGGAACTTGCAAAGCAGGAAAAAGCTGATAACGCCCGCCCTGCGCTGAAAAACAAAGTGGAAAACATGGCCCAGTATGACGTTGTTTTTGTAGGTTACCCCATCTGGTGGTACACCGCGCCGATGGCAATAGCAACCTTTGCCGACAGCTATGACTTCAGCGGCAAAACCGTTATCACCTTCTGCACCAGCGGCGGCAGCCCCATCAGCGACAGCACGCCCGACATTAACAAATGGTTTAAAGGCGCAAATGTTATTGAAGGCATCCGCGCTTACCCGGACGATACCGCAGCTACCGAAAAATGGCTGGCAGGCCTGAACCTGTAACACCCCATAAAAAATTAAACCTGCACTTTTAACGGTGCATAAAAAAATCTTCTTCCAGAAAAGGAAGAAGATTTTTATTTTATATTATTTGCGCAGCACAAGTTTAATAAACACCCTGCTGCCTTCATATAATAAAATCATCGGCACTGCCAGAAGTGTCTGCGTTACCACATCAGGCGTCGGCGTAATAATTGCCGCTAAAATAAACGAAGCAACCACCATATAGCGCCGCCCGCGCTTCAGCAAAGCAGAAGTTACCACACCCATCTGCGCCACCACAATAAGCACCATGGGCAGGTTAAAAATAAAGCCGAAAGGCACAACCAGCATCAGGAAAAAGTCCAGATAGCTTTCTATCGAAAGCATCGGCGCAATATTGCCGCCTGCAAAGGTTGTAAAAAAGTGCAGCCCCTGCGGAAATACAAAAAAGTATGCAAAAGCAATGCCCGCCCAGAACAAAAGCACCGACGAAGGCACAAACAGCATCAGCGCCGAGCGTTCCCTGCCGGTTAGGGCAGGCACCAAAAACGCCCACATTTCATAGAACAAAACCGGGGCCGCAAGCAGCACGCCGCAGGCAAGCGCTATTTTTATGTAAATAAAAAACGCTTCCGCCGGGCGCATATAATACAAATTGGTGGCAGGCGCCGTCAGCACTGCCACAATCTCATCAATATAAAAGCTGCTTACCAGCGTACCGGCGGCAAGCGCCGCCAGACTGTGCAGAATTCTGCGCCGCAGTTCTCCCAGATGTTCCGTTAAGGTCATTGCCTCATCATTGTTATCTAACGGACGGCCATTATCCATAGCTTGCGCCGTCACTTTTTGGCTTCCGCCTGTACAGTTTCCGCACCGGCAGACGCAGCGTCTTTGGTTTCCGCGGTTTCGGCAATTTCACCTGCTTTTTTAATTTCCGTTTCAGTACTGTTCACAGCCTGTTTAAACTCTTTCATGCTCTTGCCAAGGGCAGAACCGATTTCCGGCAGTTTGCCGGGACCAAAAAAGATAAGCCCTATAACCAAAATAAGCAAAAGTTCGGGTAAGCCTAAACCAAACATAATAATTCCTCCTTGCAGCCGCTTTATTATAAGTTTTATGCTTTGCTACATATATAGTAACACTTGCAGTCAGCTCTAAGTCAAGCCTTATTTAAAATTTAATCTTGGGCTAACCTTCGTTTTACTTATACTATACAAAGCGCCTCAATCTATGCTGATAAGTTCATAATTGGGGTTGCCCATTTTCAGTTCTTTCATGTAGCTTAACTGGCGCAGGCCTTCGCGGCTTTCAATGCGCTCAATCAGGTCTTTGTTGTCGCCGCCCGGTTTGTCATAAACCATGTCCACGCACGCCTGGTCAATCGCCAGCAAATCGGTGGAAGCCACCATGCCGATATCGCCGATAGTGGGTTCTGCCGCGCGCGCACCGGCGCAGTCGCAGCGCACGGACATACGGCGCATAACGTTAATGTAAACAATGTGTTTGCCGAAAAAATCCGTTACGGCTTTGCCGGCTTCAACCATGTTTTCCATAAAGGCGGCATTGCGCACACTAAAGCCCCTGCCGTGCTGCATTATTTTGCCAACCTCACCGTCGGCGCAGCCAATGGCAATGTTTTTAAGAGAACCGCCGTAGCCGCCCATGCTGTGCCCTTTAAAATGCGTCAGCACTACCATGCTGTCATAAGTGGGCAGGCTTTTGCCGACGTACATTTCTTTAAAATGCTTGCCGCCGCGTACCGGCAGCTGCGGCAATAGTGCCGTTTTTAAGTTTTTCCGTTTCGCCAAGCAATTTTTTGCCGTGGCTGTACAGGTATTTTCCGGGTTCAGTCAGCGTAAAGCGGCGCGTGCTGCGCACCAAAAGCTGTACCCCCAGTTCTTTTTCCAGCGACAATATCTGCTGGGATATTGCCGACTGCGATATAAAACATTCTTCGGCCGCTTCTGTAAAGCTGCCGGTGTCCACTACGGTTACAAAATATTTAATCTGCCTCAGCAGCATAAGCCGCCCCTCCTCTCTCAGGAACTGTATTTTTTATTGTAAAGTTTTAACTTTACTTTCAGTCAAGCCGTTACGCAAATTTTTCATAAACTTTTCTTATTTTTGCTACAAAGCCATGCCTCACCGCATAAAAGCATGTTTTTTAGTTATTTACTATCATATATAACAGAGTAAACTTAAAACAAATTGTATTTTTAATGCTATTTATAAGAAATTTTTATGAACATTTTTCAACAGCCCTTGACTTAGAGCCGTCTTCAACTTTTATAATAAAGGCGTAAAAACAAATCCTGCCCTGGGCAGGCTAAAAAGGCAGGGATTATTATGAAAAAAACAGCCAGAATTTTGCTTGCGCTTTGCGCTTGCATGCTTATAGGAGGTAATGCCGCTATGGCACAGGACAGAATGGAAGAAAGCTCCGCCACCGTTAAAGCCCTTTACGGTACGGAAAATCCGTGCAGCATTAAAGGCGCGCCGGAACTTGGCGAGATTATGCAGAAATTTATTTACAGCGATGTGAACAATCAGGTAAAAATGCCTTTGGCGCAAAAAGAGCTGCTGACGCTGGTGGTTTTAACTGCCAACAACACTCCGGAAGATATCGGCATTCACGTTAAAGGCGCGTTAAATGCCGGGGCAACGCCCGAAGAAATACGCGAAACCCTTTACCAGTGCACGCCTTATGTTGGTTTTGCACGCAGCAAGGCCGCGCTGATTGAAATGCAGATTGCTTTTGAAGAAGCAGGCGTAAAACTGCCGCTGGAAAACCAGGGCACGACTACCGACGCCGACCGCATTGCCAAAGGCGAACAAACGCAGGTTAACATCTTCGGCGACCGTATGCGCGGTTTTGCAAATTCCGGCAAAGGCGACCAGGCGCACATTAACAACTGGCTCAGCGGCAACTGCTTTGGCGATTACTACACCCGCAAAGTGCTTGATTTAAAACAGCGCGAGCTGATTACCTTTACTGCAATTATCACGCTCGGCTGCTGCGACCCGCAGGCCAAAGCACATGTTAACGGCAACCTCGGTGTTGGCAACACCCGTCAGGATTTAATTGACGCCGTTACCATAGCGCTGCCCTACATCGGCTATCCGCGCACGCTCAACGCCATCAGCGCCATTAACGCCGTTGTACCGGCAGAATAAAAAAGTTTCCCCGTTCCGCAAATAAAAAAATCCGCCCTAAGGCGGAAATTTACGAAAGAGGAGCAAAGCATATGAAAACTAAAAAACTTTTATTAGCATTATGCGCATTTATGATTATGGGAGGTAATGCCGTTATGGCACAGGAACAAACAATACCTGAAGAATTTGCAAAAGAAAACATTTTTGGGCTTGGCGAAAAGAATGTGGCTTACCAGCAGTATTTTATCGGCCAGAGCTATTTAAACCCGCTGACCAAAGAACGTGTAGGCACAGCCAACGTAACTTTTGAACCAGGCTGCCGCAACAACTGGCATATTCATCACAAAGGCGGGCAGATTTTACTGGTAACCGCAGGCCGCGGCTACTACCAGGAATGGGGCAAACCCGCGCAGGAACTTAAACCCGGCGACGTTGTAAACATTGCGCCCGAAGTTAAACACTGGCATGGCGCCGCACCGGACAGCTGGTTTGCACATATTGCCATTGAAGTACCGGCTGAAGGCAGCAGCAACGAATGGCTGGAGCCCGTTACCGACGAAGAATACAGCAAATTAAAATAAACCTCAGTAAACAAGTACGAATAAAGAATCCGCTTACGCAAGTACAACCCCCTCCACTGTTAAAGCGAAGGGGGTTATTGTTATGCCTGCGGCAAAATTATTTCAGCTGCCTTTGCCATATAAAACAAAAAGCACTGCAATACTGATTACAGTGCTTTGGCTATAAAATAAAAATGGTGATCCACCCGCGACTCGAACGCGGGACACCCTGATTAAAAGTCAGGTGCTCTACCGACTGAGCTAGTGGATCACATCAGTTACTAAAACGTCAAGCCCGTTCCAGCAACAAAATAATTATACAAATTAATCATTGCTTTGTCAAGCATTTTCAATAATTTTTCTGCAAAAATTTTTATGCGCGCTGTAAGCTTCCGGCAGGCCTCCCTGCATAAATTCTTGCGCACACAAACGCAAAACACAGCGCAAGAAAAATTATGCCGCCAAACACCATGCTGCCCATTCCCAAAGAAGCTATTATTTCGCCGCACAGCATGGTGCCGAAAGTTGTTCCGAGGTTTGCGGCCGTTAAAAACAGGCCGTTGGCAAAATCAGGTACTTCCGGCGCGGCAGAGGTAATCCAGTATTGGTTTATATTTACATTAATGCCGCCAATAATGCCCCATACAAGCGTTAATGCTACCACCGCCGGTGCGTAAGCGCCCGTAAAATACACCGCCATATATACGGCCGCCAGTGCCGGGGCAAACAGCACCGCCGTGCGCAGCGGCGCTTTGGTAAGCAGCCTGCCGCCGATAATATTGCCCAGAATATTGGCGCAGCCATATATAAACAGCACCGCGCTGATATTGTTCCACGAAAGGTGCGTAATCTGTTCAAGATAACCGGAATAAAAGCCGAATACGCCAAAAACGGCGCCGTTCATAAAAATAATGCCCGCAATAGAAAGCCAGAGCACCGGGCGTTTTAACAGCACCAGCTGTTCTTTGCAGGAAGCGCGCCCCTGTACCGGCAAACGCGGCACAAAAACAAGCGTTGCCGCAAACGCCAGAAGGTTGCCTGCCGCAAATACCGCCATTACCGCGTCAAGCGAAAAATTGGCCGCCACAAAGCTGCTTATGGGTACGCCCAGCACCATGCCTGCCGAAACGCCTACAATAACTTTGGCAACAGCTTTTAACCGGTCTTTTTCCGGCACGGAAGCACCGGCAACAGAAAACGCCAGCGAACAGTACACCGGATGTAAAAATGCTGGCAGCACGCGGGCAGCAAGCGCCACGGCAAAATTATCCGTACACATGCCCGCTATATTGCCAAGTGCAAACAGCCCCAGCACCAGCAGCATCACTTTTTTGCGTTCCATGCCGGAAAACAGCAGCGGCATAACCGGCCCGGAAAACGCTACCGCCAGCGCAAAAAGGCTTATTAAAAGCCCTGCCTGCGGTATGCTTACGCCAAAGCGCTCCGCCAGAAGCGGCAGAATGCCTATAACGCCCATTTCGGTATTGATAATGCTGAACACGCCAATGGTTAAAATAAATATCATTAAATTACCGTTTGATTTTAACAATGCAGTTTCTCCTTTAAATTTTTATAATTAAAGCCGCTTTAATAAATTTATTATAAAAAACGCCATTGTTAAAAACAAATACTTAATTTGGTTGTTTTATATGCTTTTTAGGTATAAATTTTTACAAACGCCTGCTGAAGTTTTGCACTAAAAATATTTACAAATAAAATAATTGGTGTAATATATAGTATGATGTAAGCAAAAGCTAACCATTACGCATTTCAGTTTAACAATATGCTTTTGAGAAATAAAATACTGGAAAATATTTTAAACTTGTGTTATTATAGAAAGCAGACACAATTTTAAAAACAATATTTTTTATTAATTAGCAAAAGTCATTCCTAAATGGAGGATTTTATATGCAGATAGGTTTGGATATCGGCAGCACCACTGTAAAAATAGCCGTGCTGGATGATGCCGGAAAACTGCTTTTCAGTAAATATGCCCGTCATGCCAGCCGCATTACGGAAACCATAAAAACCATACTCGATGAACTTGCCGCGCAGATGCCGTGGCTTAAAACAGCACGTCTTGCCATCAGCGGCAGCGCAGGCATTGGCGTTGCCGAAAGCTGCGGCGTGCAGTTTGTGCAGGAAGTTTTTGCAGAAAAAATATGTACGGAACGCCTTAACCCGGATACGGACGTTGTTATTGAACTGGGCGGCGAAGATGCTAAAATATTATTTTTAGGGCGGCATTTTGACGCCCGCATGAACGACAGCTGTGCAGGCGGCACAGGGGCTTTTATCGACCAGATGGCTTCTTTGCTGAATGTACCGGCCGAAGAACTTGACAAACTGGCAGCCACTGCCAAAACACGTTACACCATTGCCAGCCGCTGCGGCGTATTTGCCAAAAGCGACATTCAGCCCCTTTTAAACCAGGGCGCGGAAAAAAACGACCTTGCGGCAAGCATTTTTGACGCCGTTGCCAGCCAGGCGGTAACAGGCCTTGCCAAAGGCCGCCCCATTAAAGGCAACGTGCTTTACCTTGGCGGCCCGCTGACCTTTTTTGGCTGCCTGCGCGCCAGCTTTGACAAAATTTTAAATTTGCAGGGCACCTGCCCCGAAAACAGCTTATATTATGTGGCAATGGGCTGCGCTTTTTGTGCCGAACACACAGTAGACCTTACCACGCTGGCGGAAAAAATGCACGCTGCGGATGCCAACCGCCAGTTTGAGCATTTGCCGCCGCTGTTTAAAAATATTGAAGAATATGACGCCTTTGTTGCGCGCCACAACCGCGACAATGTTCAGCGAGGCGATATTGCAGCCGCCAGTGAAGCCTATCTCGGCATTGACAGCGGCAGCACAACCATAAAAATTGCCGTAGTTGCGCCGGACGGCAAACTGCTTGATTCTTTTTACCAGAGCAACAAAGGCAACCCGGTTGTTGCCGTGCGCGATTACCTGACCGGATTTTACGAAAAATACCCCAACTGCAAAATACTTGCCGCTGCCGTTACGGGCTACGGCGAAGAACTTATAAAACACGCCTTCCACGCCGATTACGGCATTGTGGAAACCATGGCGCATTTTATTGCTGCCAAAAGCCTTTTGCCGGAAGTGGATTTTATTCTTGACATCGGCGGGCAGGACATTAAATGCCTTAAAATACACAACGGCTGCATCGACAACATCTTTTTAAACGAAGCATGCTCCAGCGGATGCGGCAGCTTTTTGCAGACTTTTGCCGGCATTCTCGGTTACAGCGCGGAAGATTTTGCCAAAATAGGCCTTTTTGCCGATAAACCGGTTGACCTTGGCAGCCGCTGCACCGTATTTATGAACAGCAACGTAAAGCAGGCGCAGAAAGACGGGGCTTCCGTTGCCAATATCAGCGCCGGGCTTTCCATAAGCATTGTTAAAAACGCACTGTTTAAAGTTATACGCCCTTCCGGGCCTGATGACCTTGGCAAACACATTGTTGTACAGGGCGGCACCTTTTTAAACAACTGCGTGCTGCGCGCCTTTGAGCAGGAACTGAACCTTGAGGTTGTGCGCCCCGATATAGCAGGTTTAATGGGTGCTTACGGCGCGGCCTTATATGCGCAGGAACGCCGCAAACTGCATCCGCAGGATTCCGCGCTGCTTAAAGCGGAACAGCTGCGCACTTTTTCACATACGGTTAAATCCGTTACCTGCGGCTTATGCAGCAACCACTGCCACTTAACGGTAAATATCTTTGCCGACGGCAAACCCTATATCAGCGGCAACCGCTGCGAACGCCCGGTTACGCACTGCGCGCCCAACGACAGCCTGAACCTTTACCGCTACAAGCTGCAGTTACTGGAAGAATTTAAGCCCGTACCCGGCAGGCGCGGCAAAATAGGCCTGCCGCTCGGCCTTAATATGTACGAACTGCTGCCGTTTTGGCATACCTTTTTTACGGAACTGGGCTTTGAAGTAATTACCAGCCCCATTTATGACAAAACAATTTTCCAGAAAGGCCAGAACACCATTCCGAGCGACACGGTATGTTACCCTGCCAAAATGATGCACGGCCATATAAAATGGCTGCTGGCGCAGGGCATTACAAGCATTTTTTACCCCTGCATGACCTACAATGTTGACGAGGACACAGCGCAGAACTGTTATAACTGCCCGGTTGTTGCCTATTACCCAGAAGTTTTGGCGGCAAACATTGAAGAATTAAAAAATATTCACTTCTTTTACGATTACCTTGGCCTTTTGAACAAAAAACTGCTGGCCAAAGAATTATATAAAATGCTGAACCCCGTTTATACGGATTTAAGCAGTGCGGAAATTAAAAACGCGCTTACCCCCGCTTTTAAGGCTTACCGGGATTTTGAAGCCCGCGTTAAGGAGCAGGGCAAAAAAATAACCGAAGAAGCCTTAAGCAAAAACATGCCGGTTATTATCCTTGCAGGGCGCCCGTACCATACCGACCCGAAAATTAACCACGGCATAGACCGCCTTATTACCGGGCTGGGTGCTGCTTTAATCAGCGAAGACTCTGTAAGCGGCAATATTGACCGCAAAGATTTGAACAAAGACCTGGAAGTTTTAAACCAGTGGACCTATCACAGCAGGCTGTATGCCGCCGCTAAATTTGCCGCGCAGAACCCTGCAATGAACCTTGTTCAGCTTGTAAGCTTCGGCTGCGGCTGCGACGCCATTACGGCCGACGAATGCCGCCGCATACTGGAAGAAAGCGGCAAAATTTACACCCAGATAAAAATTGATGACATTGAAAACCTTGGTGCGGCACGCATAAGGCTGCGCAGCCTGTTTGCGGCACTGGGCTTTGAATGCTGAAATAATTTTTGAAGGAGCAATTTTTATGTCAGAAACTGTGCTACCGGTTTTTACCAAAGAAATGAAAGCTACGCACACCATACTTGTGCCGAATATGCTGCCGTTTCATTTTGCCTTGCTGCGTTCCGCGCTGCAAAGCTGCGGCTACAAAGCCGAAATTTTACAGAACACCGGCCGCAACGTTATTGAAACAGGGCTGAAATACGTTAACAGCGATATATGTTACCCGGCGCTGCTCGTTATCGGGCAGATTATAAGCGCGCTGGAAAGCGGCAGATATGACCTCAGCAAAACGGCCGTTATGCTCAGCCAGACAGGCGGCGGCTGCCGCGCTTCCAATTATATATACCTTCTGCGCAAAGGCATGGAAAAAGCAGGGCTCGGCAATGTACCAATTATCAGCCTTAATGTAAACGGCATGAACGAACAGCCCGGCTTTGAGCTTAACCTTGCCATGATAAAAAAATTTATGGCCGCCATTATTTACGGCGACACTTTAATGTACCTTGCCAACAAAACCCGCCCCTACGAAACCATTAAAGGCGCAGTGGACGAACTGGCAGGCAAATGGCTGAACAGGCTTGAAACCGCTTTTATAGAAGGCAAAGCGCAGGCTACAGGAACCATGAAACAGCTTTCGCGCGCTCTGGCGGAGGATTTTGCCGCCCTGCCGCAAAAAGCGGAGCATAAAATAAAAGTTGGCATTGTCGGCGAAATTTACATTAAATACGCAGGTCTTGGCAACAACAATTTGGAGCAGTTTTTACAGAAGCAGAACTGCGAATACATGCTGCCGGGGCTGCTGAACTTTATTATGTACTGCGCCGACACTTACTTAACAGACTACAAACTGTACGGCGGCAAATTTTTTAAATACGGCATATCCAAAATGGCAATGCTTTATTTAAAACGCCTCGAAAAAATTATGCTTTCCGCACTTTCCACCCCGCCCTTTAAGCCGCCCGCTTCTTACGAAGAAACCAAAGCGCTTGCCAAAGGCGTTATTGGCTACGGCAACAACATGGGCGAAGGCTGGCTTTTAACAGCCGAAATGCTGGAACTTGCCAAAAACGGCTACAACAACATCATCTGCGCACAGCCCTTCGGCTGCCTGCCCAACCATATAGCCGGGCGCGGCATGCTTAACAAAATCAAGGGAATTGCCGAAAATGCCAATATCCTGCCTATTGACTACGATTCCAGCGCTTCTAAAGTAAATCAGGAAAACCGCATTAAATTAATGCTGGCTACCGCCGAATAAAATTTTAAACAAAAAATTACCCCGTTGCCAAAGAACTGACAACGGGGTTTATTTTTACCGTTATTTAATTAATTGCTGCCCTGATAAACCATACCCTGAATATCGGTATCGGCTTTAACCTGTACAAAAGTGGTGGAGCCTGCCGGAATATTTACGGATTTGCCGGTTACAAAAGCACCGCCGATAATACCTACCGGGCCAAGCACTACCATACCGCCGATAGCGGCACCAGCTGCACCGGCAACTGTTTCGGCTGCCTGTTTGGCAACATCACCGAGGAATACTTTAACACGGGTATTATCAATAGCGTAAATAAAGCCAAAGTCAACATCAATGCGGGCATCCTGGCCGAACATACGCGGGCCTACAACCTTGGTTACCTTGCCAACGCCTTCAGCGCCTTTCGGCAGTACCAGCACATCATTAACAAAAACATTGTCGGCAACTTTGTATTTTACAACATCGCCTGCCTGAGCGGTTTTGCTGCTGAGGTCTTCGGCAAATTCAAGCTTGATTACGGAATCTTTCGGCAAAGTTACGGTTTCCACAACAACAATGCCGTCCTGGAAAGCAAGGTTTGCCAGTGCTTCAAGGCGTCCTGCAAGAGAGCCTGCGCCAACTTCGCCGTTCAGCATGGTTTCCAGTGCTTCAATACGGCTTTTGGCCGGTCCGCCTGCCGTGCTTTCGGTAAACTGCCATTCAACAGCGTTCAGCTTGGTTAAAAAGCTTGCTTCGCCGCTGCCGGCATAACCGTTGATATAATCATACAAATTATTAACTCTATTTAAAATAGGGTCAGTGGTAATGGTGCCGTAAACGTCATCTTCAAGGCTGTCCATTCTGCTGACCAGTGCGCCTGCCTGTTCCGTACCGTACAGGGTAACTTCCAATGCGCCCATTTTTTCACTGGCAGACATTGTTTTCGGCGCAGCGGAGGCTTCAATGGCAGCGCTGGCGGAAATTTCGTCACCTGCTGCGGCTAAAGCTACGCCCGGAAAGGCAGATGTAACAGTAAGTGTTAACGTTAAAAATAAAGTAAGGAGTTTTTGTTTCATTTCATTACCTCCGTGCAAAAATATATATTAATTATATCATAAAAAGGCTTAAAAAAACAGTAAACTAATTGAAAACCGGGCAAGCATTAAAGCAAAGCCCGGTTTTATTTATTATTTTAAATATTTTGCAAAACTTGCCGCTACGGCATCTTTCATTTCGTCCATTTTGGCAAAGCGCCTTCTGTGCTGGGCACGTTTGGAAGGCTTCAGCTCCTCCATGGATTTTCTGTATTCTGGAATTGGTATATTGTAAAAACGCTTGTCGTCAAGCTGCGTTCCTTCACATTCCTGCCAGAAGGCATCCAGCGAAGTTTTCAGTTTGCGGTCCACGCGGATATGGTTCATGGCGTAATAGCCTTCGTTGCTGACGGCGTAAATGCTTTCGCAGCCCAATGCCGCCGCCACATTGCGGATACCGTAAAAAATAAGGTTTTTGGTGCGGTAGCCGTAAAAGGCTTTGGTCAGCCCTTTAATAACCTCCGAGCCGTTGGGCGTTCCCTGCAATGCGCCAATCCACAGCGCCGGTTCGCCGTTTTTGCCGGGCGCCAGCCAGAACATAATCTGGTACAGCGCTTCTTTATCCCACATCAGCACCAGTGAAAGGCAGCCTTCCTTGCGCTGCCCGGCGTGGAACCATAATTCCAGCGTCAGCGGCTTTTCTTCGTAGCTGTCTTCCCACAGGCGCAGCATTTCGCCATCTGCATAAAGCCTGCGCAGAGCGTCTTCGGTTAACTTGCTTTCCAAAAATTCCACATGCCCTTTTACAAGGCTGATGCGTTCATCATAGGTAGAGTTTTTGTAAAAGAACTGCCTTGTCGCCTGCTCCACAAAACTTGTTGTATGGCGCAGCATATCACGGCGCAGCGGCGTTGCCGCAAAGAAATCCAGCAGGCCGCCAATCTGCTCGCTGTGCAGCATGCAGCGCGAACGGAAAACAACGTACCTTTTCCATTCTTTTAAGCGTTTAGTATTATACAGGCTATGCCCGATATGTTGTAAAATTTCTGTATCCATGTCAGCCTCGCAATTGTTTGATATGTTACATTATACCATATTGCAGGCCTTACTGCCAGTTATGCTTTGTCGCGGTCATACATCGGGCGCAGGCGGTCCTGCATGGGAATTTTATCGGCAGCAGCCGTTAAAAGTGCCCATTCATACAGCGTACTCTGTGCGCCAACAGGTTCCAGGCGGTTGGTAACGCGGCGGTAAGTACCGTTGGATTGCATCATGTGCGCGCCGACATTATCGCGCAGATACAAATCAAGCACTTTTTTAATACGCTCAATATGCGCCGGCGTTTCAACCGGGAAGAACAGTTCAACGCGGTCGTTAAGGTTACGCGGCATCCAGTCTGCACTGGAAAGGAAAAGCTGTTCCTTGCCGCCGCCCTGGAACCAGAAAATACGGCTGTGTTCCAGCTGCCTGCCGACAATGCTGCGTACGGTAATGTTGTCGCTGATGCCGTCCATACCAGCGCGCAGGCCGCAGATACCGCGGATGATAAGGTCTATTTTAACGCCTGCCATGGAAGCTTCGTACAGTTTCTGAATAACGGGGTAGTCAATCAGCGAGTTCATTTTGGCAATAATATGCCCGGTGCCGCCTTTTTTAACAATACTGATTTCGTTGTCGATAAGTTCATAAATCTTTTTACGCAGTCCGAGCGGCGCCATAACCAATTTGTTCCATACCGGCGGGTCCGAATAACCGGACAGCACATTGAAGAACGCCGAAGCGTCGCTGCCGAACTGGTCATTGGCAGTCATCAGGCCCATATCGGTATAAAGTTTGGCTGTGTTATCGTTGTAGTTGCCTGTACCAAGGTGTACATAGCGCTTAATGCCGTCTGCTTCCTTGCGCACAACCAGAATAATTTTGGCGTGGGTTTTAAGGCCCATCAAACCGTAAATTACGTGGCAGCCTGCTTCTTCAAGCCTGCGTGCCCAGATGATATTGTTTTCTTCATCAAAGCGCGCTTTTAATTCTACCAGTACCGTTACCTGCTTGCCGTTTTCGGCAGCGCGGGCAAGGGCTGCAACTATCGGCGAGTTGCCGCTGACGCGGTAAAGCGTCTGCTTGATGGCAAGTACGTTCGGGTCGTCGGCAGCGTCGCTTACAAATTTAACTACCGGGTCAAAGCTTTCATAGGGATGGTGCAAAAGCACGTCGCGTTCACGCAGTACTTTAAAGATGTCGCTGTCGTCAGGCAGTTCCAGCGGGCGCTGCGGCACAAATGGCTCATACAGCCAGGGCCACATGCCCGGCAGCGAAGCAAATTTAAAGAAGCAGGTTGCGTCAAGCGGCCCGTTAATTTCATAAACCTCCTGCTCGGTAATGTCCAGATTATTGTACAGGAATTTTCTGATGCGGCTGTTGGCCTTATTGTAAATTTCCAGCCTTACGGAAGCGCCGCGCGTACGTTTGCGCAGGGATTTTTCCACTTCTTTCAGCAGGTTGTCGATATCGTCTTCGTCAAATTCCAAATCGGCGTCGCGCGTAATGCGGAACGGCACAACATCCAGAATTTTGCAGCCGCTGTACAAATCGGAGCAGTGCTCGTTAATAACATCTTCCAAAAATACAAAGCTGCGTTTTTCCTCGCCGGGAACTTCCAAAAGGCGCGGCAGTACGGAAGGCACCTGCACGATGCCCATGCTGTCTTCGCCCTCCTGGTTGGTAAGTTCTACCGCAAGGTTCAGCGTTTTGTTTGCCAAAAACGGAAACGGGCGCGAGGCGTCAACAGCCATCGGCGTAAGTACCGGGAAAATTTCTTCCTGGTAATAAGCCTCCAGCCAGCGGCGGCCTTTTTCGCTTAATTCGCTTACGCGGCAAATGTAAATGCCAGCCTCGCGCAGCTCCTTAACCAGCGAAAGCAGATATTTGTTTAACAGTTTCATCTGGTCATGTGCCGCTTTGCTTATTTCTTCAAGCTGGGCTTTAACGGTAAGCCCTGCCGCGTCGCGTTTGTTAATGCCGTTTTCGTACTGGTCCCACAAGCCTGCCACGCGCACCATAAAAAACTCATCAAGGTTAGACGCGGTAATGGCAACAAATTTCAAGCGTTCCAAAAGCGGCGTGGTTTTTACGCCGGCTTCGCGCAGCACGCGCAGGTTAAATTTTAACCAGCTGAGTTCGCGGTTAAAAAAGTATTCCGGTTTATTAAGATTAATTTTTTCGTTCTTTTCCATTTATCTGTCCACCCGTTCCAAAACTGCCTGTAATCCGTAAACTTCTTCAAAGAAAGATGCCTTGGAGGCAAAAGTCCATTCTTCTATCGTCAAATCTTCAAGTGTAACGGCTTCCACCTTCATTACGCCGTTTTTAACGTTAACGCGGCAGCTTTTGATTTTTTGCTTATAGCTGCGGTCCATGGCATCGGCAAGGCGCACCAGCGCGGCTATTTTTGCTACCAACGGCATAATTTCCGGCGACATTTCTTCAACTTCGGCATGGCGTTTGCCGCTGAACAGCCTGTGCGCATGGTAATAGCTTGCCAGCGCCACTATTTTTTTGTCCATTTCGCTGAAGCCTAAAATATCGCACGACATAATCAGCATATAGCTGTACAGCGAATGGCTGCGCAGCGAAACGTATTTGCCGATATCGTGCAGCAGCGCCGTTGCCTGCAAAAGAATGCGGCTGTGGCTGTCGAGCCCGTGGTGTTTGCCGAGTTTATCGAACATGGCAAGGGCAAGCTTGGCCACCTGGCGCGAATGTGCTTCGTCATACTGGTAACGCTCACCGATGCTGTACAGAAGGCTGAGCTGCTCCTGTTCAAGCTCGTCGGCATAATCCTTGCTGGCTTTCGGGCCGATATGCAAAAGGCAGATGCCGTCAATAAAGCGGTCATCCGTAAGGATAATTTCCTGAACCGGCACCAGTGCCAGAAGCTGCTCGTACAGCAAAATTGTAGGCACAACCAGTTCGGCCACATCTTCGTTGATTTTAAACACTTTAATAATCTGCGGCAGGTTAAGCTCATGCACGGTTTTAAACAGCTGCATGAACTGTTCCGTTTTAATGCGGATAACGCCGGCTTTAAATTCAACGCCCATCATCTGCAGCAGAAGTTCCGATTCCGCGCCTGTCAGCACAAGATAATGTATCTGCTCGTTTTTCAACGCGTCCCTTACCGCGCCCATCGTACTTGAAAGGTATTCGGCAAGAGCCTGGTTGAATTTCATTGAACTGCGCTGATTGCGGTTAAAGCTTTCCTTAACGCGGATAACGCCGATATTAAGGTTCTGCTGGTAACGTATAATATTATCTTTTACAAAAGTAATGCCAAGCCCGCCGGAGGAAATATCCATCATCAGCATGCTCTCATCAACGCCGGTCAGGCCGTCAAGCTTCATGGTGCGGCGGATGGAAGCATACTTGGTATAAATTTCTTCCGGAAGGTCAATAACTGTTACTTTCAAGCCCGTCCTAATATAAATCTGGTCTAAAAGGAACACGCGGTTTAAAGCCTCGCGCACTGCGGTTGTTGCCTGCATGCTGTATTCTTCAACTTCATATTCCGTCATCAGGCGTTTAAAGCCAACCAAAAGCTCGCAAATTTCATTTACCATGCTGAACGGAATAATTTTGTTTTTGAAGGTTTCTTCGCCCAGGCGTACGCGGCGGTTGCATTCCTCCAGAACTTTCATGTTGTTTAAATTGCGGTACTGCACAATCTGCATGCTTATCATCTCAGAGCCGAGATGTATTGCTGCAAAAATTTTATATTGTTTTTTTCTCACATGACCACCTCATTAAAGCATTATATATTAATTCGACACAGCACCCTTAAATCCTTGCCTTTAACAATTTTTTTACAGTGCCTTACCATCCTTTTTACAAATTATGCGTTTTTTTGCAGGATTTTTTACTTTTTCCGGTAAATATATATTTATTATGCGGTTTTACTGAATGTAAAATGACGGGAGGTATGTATTTTGCAGAGGATAGCTATTATAGATATCGGTTCTAACTCAGCGCGCCTTGTTATAACTCATATTTATAAAAACGGTGCCTACAACATGGTATACAACCAGAAAGAAGCCCTGCGCCTGAGCCAGAAAATTGACAAAAACGGCAATCTTACGCAGCAGGCGTTTACCGACACCATTGAAACCATGAAAAGTTTTGCCTATATGTGCAAACTGTACCACGCAGACAGGATTATTGCCGTGGCAACGGCTGCCATCCGCAATGCGGGCAACGGTGCGGAGCTTACGCGCCTCGTACAGCGTGAAACAGACATTAACCTGCACATTATAACCGGCAACACCGAAGCCTATATCAGTTACCTCGGCGTTATCAACACCCTTCCCTATCACAGCGGCATTATTTTCGACCTGGGCGGCGGCAGCACGGAGCTGATTCTGTTTCAGGACCGCAAAATACTGGAATCCGTTTCCGTTCCTATCGGCGCAGTAAACACCACCGCACTTTTTAATACACGCAACACCGTAAGTTCTTCCGTTTACGGCGAATTAAGCTTCTTTCTGCGCACGCGCCTTGCGGAATACCCATGGCTGAAACAGCCCAAGCTTCCGCTTATCGGCGTAGGCGGCACAGCGCGTACCATAGGCAAAATGCACCAGCGCGCCACAAAATACCCCACAACCAAAATTCATAACTATAAATTAACGGTACAGGCTTTCCGCGGCATTTTTAACCGCCTTAAAAACAGCACGCTTGAAGAACGACGCAAAATTTCCGGCCTCAGCAGCGACCGCGCCGATATCATCATTGCCGGCGCTGCCATTATTAACGCGCTTTTTGAAGTTACCGGCAGCAAGCAGCTTATAACAAGCGGCTGCGGCCTGCGCGAAGAGCTGTTTTACGATTACTATTCCAAAGAACGAGGCATACCGCTTATTGCCGAAGATATCTTAGCCCGCAGTACGGATAATATTTTAAACCTTTACACGCCCGACCTCACGCACAGCCACCATATCACCAATCTGGCGCTGGCCATGTTTGACGCCTGGAAACCGCTGCACGGACTTGGCAAAAACTGCCGCCGCCTTCTTAAAACGGCAGCGCTGCTGCACGACATAGGCATTACCATTAACTTTTACAGCCACGCGCGCCACAGCGCCTATATGATTCAAAACGCGCAGCTTTTCGGGCTTACGCATAAAGAGCAGCTGCTGGCTTCGGCCGTTGCAGGCTGGCACAACGGCATTTCCAAAAGTTATTTTTCGCGCGACCCGCTGTATATGACCATGCTTACGGAAAACAACTGGCAGACGGTAAGCATGCTGGCGCTGCTTTTAGCTCTGGCCGAAAGCCTTGATTACACGCAGACCGGTATTTTAAGCATTACACGCGCCGGAATAAATAACGAAGGCGCCTTTTTGGAACTGAAAGAACACGGCAACCCCGTTATTGAACTGCACCAGATACGCGCGCATTTAAAATGGTTCTTTAAAACTTTCGGCAAACCGCTGCATTTTAAAGTAACGGAAGATTAATAAATAAATCACTTTTTTAATACATAAAATCTAATATTATCAATTGAAAAATAGGGAACAATATGTTAATATTCATTTAAAAAGTTCCCTATTTTAATATAATAAAAAATTAGTATCAACGGCAATAAATTTAGTATTATCGGTATTTGCCCATACATAAAACAAAAAGCAGAAACGCTTGTAAAAACGTTTCTGCTTTTTTATTTTAGGTTATTAATTCATTTCGCTTTCGCGCGCGTGGGTAAGTTTTAAGCGGCGGCGTGCTGCACGCAGATTTTCCGGAACCTGTTCTTCCGGCATATTGCGCGGCACTGCCGTTGTGCCTGCTTTTTCTGCCGTGCTGTAATACCAAACCTTATAGTCCAGAGTATCCAGCGTCTGCTGCAGTTTTGCCATTTGTTCTTTAACGCTTTCACGCTGCTTTTTCATCATTTCAAGGCGTTCTTTAATGGTTGCATCGCCTTCCAGCACCATATATATAAATTTTTTAATGTCTTTAATGCCCATCCCTGTATTTTTCAGGCAGTCTATAACAAGCAGCCATTCGTAATCGCTGTCTTTAAACATACGGATGCCGCTTTCGCTGCGCTCAACAAACGGAAGCAGGCCTTCTTTATCATAGTAGCGCAAAGTGGAAGGCGTGGTATTTAAAATTTTAGCCATTTCACCGACAGTATAAAACATTTTTTTCACTCCCTTAAAAAGTTCACAATTTCGTCATTGACTTAAAGTGCGCTTTAACTTATACAATTTACTTAAACTTACAAGTTGATTATAGCATATAACCACAAATAAGCAAACATTTTATTTTGGGAGGCATAAAAAATGGATTTTAACATGTATGTTCCGACAAAAATTTTATTTGGCGCAGGCACTTTAAATGAGCTTGGTAACCAGCAGCTGCCCGGCAAAAAAGCCGTTATTATTATTTCCAACGGCAAATCAACCCGTGCCAACGGTTATTTAAGCCGCACTGAAGCACAGCTTGCCGAAGCAGGCGTAGCCACAAGCGTTTTTGATAAAATTCAGCCCAACCCGCTGAAAGAAACCGTTATGGAAGGCGCAGCCTTTGTTAAAGCGCAGGGCGCGGATTTTATTGTTGCACTGGGCGGCGGCAGCGTTATCGACAGCGCCAAAGCCATTGCCGTTATGGCAGCTAACCCCGGCGATTTATGGGATTATATTGCAAGCGGCACCGGCAAAGGGCAGCCCATTAAAAATAAACCGCTGCCAATCGTTGCCATCAGCACCACGGCAGGCACCGGCAGCGAAGCCGATGCCGGCTGCGTTATTACCAACCCAGAAACGAACGAAAAAGTCGGCCTGAAAACGCCGGACCTGTTCCCCGTACTGTGCATTGAAGACCCGGAACTGATGAAAAGCGTACCGGCACATTACACTGCTTATCAGGGTTTTGACGCGCTCAGCCACAGCCTTGAAGGTTATATCTCCAAATTTGCCAAGCTTATGAGCGATATGTACGCCATCACCGCCATTGAAAACGTCGGCCGCTATCTGGCACGCGCCGTTAAAGACGGCAATGACATTGAAGCAAGAACGCACGTTGCTTTCGGTAATATTCTTTCCGGCACGGTAATGTGCGTAGGCACCACCAGTAGCCAGCACTCGCTGGAACACGCGCTCAGCGCTTACCACCCCAACCTTCCGCACGGCGCAGGGCTGATTATGTTAAGCCGCGCATATTTCGGCAACGTAATTGCCCACCATGCCTGTGATGAACGCTTTATCCGCATGGCAAAAGCCATGGGCATGGAAAACGCTGACAAACCGGAAGACTTTTTAACAGTACTGCAAAAACTTTTGGAAGACTGCGGCGTGGCAGACCTGAAAATGAGCGACTACGGCATTACGCCTGATGAATTCCCCAAAATGGCAGACAACGCCATGGGGCCGATGGGCGGCCTGTTCGCCTGCGACCGCGTTGCGCTTACCAAAGAAGACGTTATCGGCATCTATCAGAAATCATATAAATAATTTGCTGCTTTGCGCAGAAAGAAAGGAGCTTTTATGAACAGGATTTTTAAAACACTGGCGCTTGCCGCCGCCATTACGGCTATGGCAGTTCCCGCCTTTGCGGCAGAAAGTACGCCGCTGCACCAAACTGTAAAGAGTCCGCAGACACTGGAAGTAAAATCTGCCGGAAGCGAGCATTTTACCGGCGAAGTTGTAACGGCTGCCCTTTACGGGCCGCAGGCACCTTCCAAAAGTTATGCCGCCACTGTTACCTTCAGCCCCGGCGCACGCACTTACTGGCATATCCACGAAATGGGCCAGACCTTAATTGTTACCGAAGGCACCGGCTGGACGCAGGAATGGGGCAAAAAGCCTGTAATGCTTAAAACGGGCGACATTGTGCGCTGCCCGCCTGGCGTTAAACACTGGCACGGCGGCTCGGCAAAAATGTCCATGACGCATATCGCCCTTTCTGAAGCAGGCGGCACCGTAACCTGGCTGGAACCGGTCAGCGATGAAGATTATCCGAAAGACTAAGGAGGAACGGCAATGAAAAAGAAATATCTGGCACTTTTAACGGCACTTATGTTAACGGCAGGCATCAGCACCGGCGTGCAGGCAGCGGAACTGAAAGCCCTAAACACCCAGCAGGCAAACATTGTAACGGTGGCAGCCTTTATGGCCAAGGGCGATTTGCCGAACCTGAAAAAATCTCTTGCCACCGCTTTGGATAACGGCATGACCGTAAACCAGGCTAAAGAAGTTTTGGTGCATCTTTATGCTTACACCGGCTTCCCGCGCAGCTTAAACGCACTCAGTACGCTGAACAATCTGGTGCAGGAACGCAAAGCCGCAGGCATTAACGACGAAATAGGCCCGGACGCTACTCCGCTAGACCCTTCCGTTGACCGCCTTGCCAAAGGCACCGAAATCCAGACCGCCATCAGCGCCCGCGTTGTAACCAACGAATTTGCGCCAATCATCAATACATTCCTGCGCGAGCATTTGTTTTACGACATTTTTGCACGCGACGTACTTACCTGGCAGCAGCGCGAACTGGCAACCGTAGGTGCGCTGGCAGGCATCGGCAACGTAAACCCGCAGCTTACTTCGCACTTCCGCGCGGCCATGAACACCGGGCTTACACCGGAACAGTTACAGGAAGCCGTTGATGTGCTGAATGAAACTGTAAGCACCGACACCGGCAGCAACGCACAGGCAGTTTTAAATAATGTTTTGAAATAACGGACGGACATAAACAGATATAAAGAAAGGAACAGCTACCATGAAATTACGTAGAACTTTACTTACCGCAGGCCTTATAATGGCATTAAGCGCAGGCGCAGCTTTTGCAGCCAAACCTGCAAACACTAACCCCTGGGGCCTTGTTTACCGCAATGCCATTACCCAAAACGTAAAAGAGCAGGTAAACATCCACCCCGTAAGCTACAAGCTGAACGGGCTGAAAATTGCCGCCAATGTTTACACTCCGGCAGGCTATGACCCGGCAAAAAAATACCCCGCTATTGTTGTTGCCCACCCCAATGGCGGCGTTAAAGAACAGGTTGCCGGTCTCTACGCCCAGCGCCTTGCCGCACTCGGCTACATCACCATCACGGCTGACGCTGCTTATCAGGGCGCAAGCGAAGGCGAACCCCGCCATAAAGATGTACCCTATTACCGCACTGAAGACATTCACGGCATGGCCGATTACATTATGACTTACCCCGGCGTTGACCCTGACCGCATGGGCGTGCTCGGTATCTGCGGCGGCGGAGGTTATACGCTTAACGCTGCCAAAAGTGACAAACGCTTTAAAGCAGTTGCAACTTTAAGTATGTTCAACAGCGGCGAAGTAAGGCGCAACAGCTATATGAACAGCGGCCTTGACACCGTACAGCAGCGTCTGCACGAAGCAAGCGACGCCCGTGCCGTTGAAATTACCAAAGGCGAATACCCCATCAGCGGCAACGTTGATTTTGACGCACTCAGCGATGAAGATATTGCCAAAATTCCTACCGACCTGTACCGCGAAGGCATGATGTACTACGGCCGCACGCACCGTCATCCCAACTCCACCTTTGCCTATACCACCAGCAGCCTGATGGAGCTGATGGCCTGGGACGCTACCGACCAGCTTGAGCTTATCGACCAGCCGCTGCTGTTAATGGCAGGCAGCAAAGCCGATTCCCTGTATATGAGCAAAGAAGCCTACGAAAAAGCTACCGGCACCAAAGATAAAGAACTGTTCCTCGTCGACGGCGCAACCCATATCCAGACTTACTATGTGCCCGAATATGTTGACCAGTTTGTTGCCAAATTGCAGAACTTTTACGGCAAACATTTGTAATAAAAAGAAGGTAATACTATGCAGCACAAAACAACCAAAACACTTGCAGCCGCCGTGCTTGCGCTGATGCTGAGCACAAGCGCCTACGCCTTTGAAAAACCCGTGCTTTTGCAGGACCAGGGCAGCTTTTTTGCGGGCGGCACTACCGTTACCACACCCGGCAGCTTTGATTTCAGCAATCCTTTAAACCCGCAGGGGCAAACCCTTCACGGCGACCACGCCTATGTTTTTTACCAAAAACCAGTTAATGCCCATAAACTTCCGCTGGTATTTTTACACGGCGCAGGGCAGAGCAAAAAAACATGGGAAACCACACCAGACGGACGCGATGGTTTTCAAAATATCTTTCTGGAACGCGGCTATGCTACCTACCTTGTAGACCAGCCGCGCCGCGGTGACGCAGGGCAGGCAACCGTTGACGGCACTGTAAGCGCCACAACCAATGACCAGTTCTGGTTCAGCAACTTCCGCGTCGGCGACGCGCCGGAATTTTTTAAAGGCGTACAATTCAGCAAAGACCCGGCAGCGCTCGACCAGTACTACCGCCAGATAACACCCAACACCGCACCGTATGACCAGAGCGTTGTTGTTAATGCTTTAAGCGCAGTTTTTGATAAAACCGGCGACGGCGTGCTCATCACACACTCGCAGGGCGGCGGCCCGGGCTGGCGTATCGCCATTAAAAACCCAAAAGTACGTGCCGTAATCAGTTACGAACCGGGCAGCAGCTTTGTTTTCCCTCAGGGCGAAGAACCGGAAGCAATTCCTACATCAAGCCCCTTCGGCCCATTACAGCCGGAAACCGTAACGCTTGACGAATTTATGCAGCTGACCAAAATTCCTATCGTCATTTACTACGGCGACAACATTGCCGAAAACTACACCGACGAGTGGAATAAAGATTCCTGGCGCATCCGCCTGGATATGGCGCATAAATTTGCAGTAGCTGTTAACCGCCACGGCGGCGACTGCACCGTTGTCCATCTGCCGGAAATCGGCGTTACCGGCAACACGCACTTCCCCTTCAGCGACCTTAACAACGTACAGATTGCAGACTTGATGCAAAACTGGCTGCACGAAAAAGGCTTGGATAAATAAAAACTTAAAAAGCCCTGCCAACAAGGCAGGGCTTTTATTATTAACTGATACGTTGTTTATTTTTCGGGAGCTGCAATAACGTCACAGCCCATGTACGGACGCAGAACTTCAGGAATTACCACGCTGCCGTCAGCCTGCTGGTAGTTTTCCAAAATTGCGCATACGGTACGTCCAACAGCAAGGCCGGAGCCGTTAAGCGTATGTACGTATTCCGGTTTGGACTTGGCATCGCGGCGGAAACGGATATTTGCGCGGCGTGCCTGGAAGTCGAGGCAGTTGGAGCAGGAAGAAATTTCGCGGTACATGTTGGCAGCAGGCAGCCATACTTCAAGGTCGTAAGTAGTGGCGCTGCTGAAGCCCAAATCGCCGGTGCAGAGGCGGACTACCCTGTAAGGCAGGCCCAGAAGCTGCAATAAATGCTCGGCATTGTGGGTTAATTTATCAAGCTCATCCCAGCTGGTTTCAGGTTTTACAATTTTAACCATTTCAACCTTATTAAACTGGTGCTGGCGAATTAAGCCGCGGGTATCGCGTCCGGCGCTGCCGGCTTCACTGCGGAAGCAGGCGCTGTAAGCTGTATAATATTTCGGCAGGTCTTCGCCGTTTAAAATTTCACCGGCGTGGTAGTTGGTTAAAGTAACTTCTGCCGTCGGAATCAGATAGTAGTCCAAACCTTCCAGCTTGAACATATCTTCAGCAAACTTCGGCAGTTGGCCGGTACCGAACAAAGTATTGCTGTTAGCCATAAACGGCGTAAACATTTCGGTGTAGCCGTGTTCTTTGGTGTTAATATCAAGGAAGAAATTAATTACCGCACGTTCCAGGCGGGAACCAAGGCCTTTGTAGAAGGTAAAACGTGCGCCGGTAACTTTAGCGGCACGGTCAAAATCTAAAATGCCCAGTTTTTCGCCGATATCCCAATGGGCCTGCGGCTCAAAATCAAATTTGCGCGGCTCGCCCCAGCGGCGTACTTCCGGGTTGTCGGAATCATCTTCGCCAACCGGAACATCCGGAGCAGGCATATTAGGAATGGTATATAAAATAGCGTTTAACTGTGCTTCGATATCTTTTAATTTTGCATCGCCTGCGGCAATTTCTTCGCCAAGGGCGCGCACTGCTGCCATTTGCGCGTCAGCATTTTCACCGGCTTTTTTCATGCGGCCGATTTCCTGAGATGCGCTGTTGCGCTGGCTTTTTAATTTTTCAACGCTTAAAATAACCTCGCGGCGCTGTTTGTCCAGCTCCAAAAAAGCGTCTAAATCTATTTTGGAATGGCGCTTTGCCAGTGCTTCTTTTACCGCATCAGGATTTTCCCTGACAAAATTCATGTCTAACATGTACATTCCTCCAAATTTACTTCTTTACTATAATATTTATATTTTATCACAAACACGGGCAATATTAAACCTTAAGGTGAAAGTTTGGCGGTCTTTTTTATTTACATTCCGCACAATTTATAAATATTTTCTTTACCCAAAAGGCTGTCAACCCATTCTTTGGGTATTGCATCTAATCCGTAATATAAACCTGCAAAAGCACCGGCAATGGCAGCTACGGTATCTGCATCGTCGCCAAGGTTTACGGCTTTTAAAATGCAGTCTTTAAAATTATCTGTTGTTAAAAAGCACCACAATGATGCTTCTAACGTATCAATTACATAACCGCTGCTTTTTATTTCGTCCCTGCTCAAATTTATAAAATTTTCAATATCATACAAACGCGCTAAAAGCCCTGTTTCATCAGGAACAAATTTTTCTTTTACATCTGCTGCAAGCGATGGCATTGTCTTTTTAAACAGCTCAGTTTTATCCTGCCCAGAATTGTTTAACAATTGCAGGCCAAGCACAACATAAATATAACAGCACATTATGCAGCGCTGGTGTGCATGCGTTAACGACGAAATGGTACTGACTGTTTTTAAAATATCTGCCTGCGCATTACGCTGCAGATAAAAAATTACCGGAGCAATACGCATAAGCGAGCCATTGCCGCAGTCCCATTCGTCAGCGCCGCCGCATTTATCCAAAGGTACGCCGTCATAAGCACGCTGAATTGCCTTGCGTGTTGCTATTCCAACATCTATGGTTTTATGATTCACCGCCATATAACCATGTCCATACCAGTCTATAAAACGGTTCATTATATCCTGTAAATCCAGCTGCCAGTTATTTTCGGTAAAACTTGCAAGCGTACATAATGTCATTGCCGTATCGTCAGAATAAGTTCCCGCCGCGCCTTCTTCACTTGCAACCATTTTTACAAGCGGATATTTATCTAAAACCTTTCGGCTATAAAACTGTGCAGGCAATCCCAATGCGTCACCTACGGCAACGCCCATAATCATGCTTAATAGTCTGTTATTCAATGTTATCGGCTCCTGTAAATTTATTTTTTAGTTCTTCCGATTCTAAATAGTTTTTGTATGCTGCTTTTTGCACTTCATTGCGGCAAACAAGCACAAGCTCCTGCAAAACAGTATTTGGATGCTTTGCCAAATACCACAAAATGCTGTCTATGCAGATTTGTGCCATTTGTTCAAGCCGCCATCCACAATGCCCTATACCCAAAGGTGGTATAGCTACTGTTTTTAAATTCAGCTGTTCCGTCAGTTTTAATATGGAAATATAACATAAACTGAACCGTTGAACATATCCGTCTTTTAATTTCAGGCTGTACAAATTTGGCACAACCGTATGAATTATATACCTCGCCGGCAAATTATAGCCTTGCGTAAAACAAACAGCACCTTCATCAAGCGGAGCAAACTTTAATGCTTCACCTTCAACGGATTTTGCTCCGGCAGCTTCATAAATAAATTTGCTCAACCCTGAACCTTTAAATAAACTTTTATTAGATGAGCACACTATGGCATCGGTATTTATTTTTGTAATATCAGCTAAAATTATCTGTATTTTATCTGTTATCATAATATAATTATTATATCACAGATGCAGGTTTATAAAAATTTTAGGAATTTTTTCAAAAAACACTTGACGGCGCGCATAAAAGTTAGTATACTATCTCTTGCACAGTTCTAAAACTTGCTTGGCCCATTAGCTCAGTTGGTAGAGCACCTGACTCTTAATCAGGGTGTCGTAGGTTCGAGGCCTACATGGGTCACCATGTGGCCGGTTGGTCAAGCGGTTAAGACACCGCCCTTTCACGGCGGTATCGGGGGTTCGATTCCCCCACCGGTCACCATATGGGCGCTTAGCTCAGCTGGGAGAGCGTCTGCCTTACAAGCAGAATGTCAGCGGTTCGATCCCGTTAGCGCCCACCATTTCTCAATTAAATACGGCCCGGTGGTTCAGTTGGTTAGAATGCCGCCCTGTCACGGCGGAGGTCGTGGGTTCGAGTCCCATCCGGGTCGCCATTATGCCTCGGTAGCTCAGTTGGTAGAGCAAAGGACTGAAAATCCTTGTGTCCACAGTTCGATTCTGTGCTGAGGCACCATAAACCAAAAAATCCTGCTTTTTTAAGCAGGATTTTTTATTTTTCAGCAACTGACACTTTTGGCGTTCAGCAATTAATTTTACAATAAAATAAACAGGCAGCAGCTTTACCGGTTATCAGCATGCTTCTGCCTGTTTTCTTTAAGCCGCCGCATTCTGTGCGCGTTCGCGGCTTTTCATCTGCACCAAATCCATTTTGGTAAGTCCCAAATCAACATTGTCATTCAGCTTGTAATCTATTATTGTGCCGGGCGGGCAGTCAATTTCCCTGCCTTTAAAAAACATTCCCGAAAACGGCACCACAAACCCTATTGCTGTGCCTACCGCCATGTTGGCGTAATTAATGCCACCTTTAATTTTTACATCCTGCTTAAAGCTGACTGGTTTGCCATTGGCAAGCAGCACATCATCAAGCTTAATGCGGATAACCGCGCTCTGGTTAAAAATGCGGCTGCCGTGCGCCTTGCGTATAACGCCGCTGAACTTTGTCCCTTTCGGCACGATAACAATATTTTCTACCGCAAGGTCATCCTTCAGTTCAAAATTAACGGTGTCGCCTTTTTTATTAACATTGCTGTCAAGTTTATCAAGCAGTATTAAATTTATAACCGTATCTTCCGGAATATATGCGTTGCCTGCTTCCACATCTTCTATTTCATCCGCAAAGGCCGCGGAAGAAAGCGCTAAAAGCATTAAGCACACAACTGCCAGCACAGATAAAAACTTTTTCATAATCACCGCTCCGTTACCTGTTTTGCATCAGCCTGTTGGCGTAATTGCGCATCTGCTCGTTGGCTTTTTTGGTAAAACCGGCAGGCGGCAGTGCAAAGGCGGTTTCTGCATCTACAGTTTCGCTCATTTCCACTACGGTAAAGCGCGGCAGGGTATTAACTTCGTAGCCTTTCCATTCGGCGGTACCTTTGGCAAAGTAAAAGAACATTACGCGTTCGCCCTGCGTCATCTGGTCATAATCATAGCCTGTAAGGCTGTCGTTGCCGCTCTGCGGGCGTTCGTTAAACCAACTTACTAAAGTTTCCGCAAACGGCAGGCTCATTCCCGGCAAGGCCGGAAGTTCATCATAAGTTTTATTAACGTAATCTATAAAATACCAGCGTCCGCCTTTGGCAAAGCTGCAGTAATCGCGCACAACTTTGCCCTCGCCGTCCGTTGTTACGCTGCGCTCGGCATTAATGCCGTTCATTTCATTATATTCCGTGCGTATGTAATGCACTTTCTGCGCCGCCGTCAGCTTGGCATAGGCATCGGGCTCAAGCACTTCTTTCATATCAATGGTCTGTTCAACAACAATATGCACAGGATGCTTATCGCTGTTTAAAGCGCCGCCCAAAAGCTCGATTGTGCGCTGCCCCGGCCCGAATTCCGCCGCCATAACGCACGCCGCATTAAAAAGCATCAAAGTAAAAACCGCCGTAAGGCTTAACAAAAATTTTCTCATTGCTTTCACCTCATTTGTAAGATAATTTAATTATAACATATTGAATAAGAAAATTACCGCCTGCTGCCCGCAGTTCTTTTGTAAATTTACTTTTGGCATTATCTGAATTTTTAAATATTTTTTACAAAAAGCATAGCATTATTGAATTAGTGTATACTTTTTCCTTGCTATTATGGCATTATATGGTATAATTAATTTTATAAAGCGAAGTAACGGCATGGCTTCATCATTACTTTGCAAAATAAAAAAGAAAAGAGGTATCTCACATGACTGACGAAAAAAAGAAAGTTGATGTGAAGGAAACAGCCGATTCCATCATCCGTGAAACCAAGGCTAAATCCAATAACAGCCAGTTTGTTTTGTGGTTTGCGGCACTGATTCTCGGCGCTGTTTTAGGCTGGATGGGCATTCCGGCGCTGAACGAATTCTTTAATTTCGTAGCAACCGTATTTACCCGCCTGTTCCAGTTCATTGCAGTTCCTACTATCGCGCTGGCGGTTATCACCACGCTGGCAGCTCTTGGCGGCAACAAAGAAACCGGTATTATTTTTGCACACGCTGTTGTGTATACCTTACTTACTACATTTTTAGCCGCCTTCATCGGCCTTGGCCTGTACCTGTACATTGCCCCGGATAACCTGCCGGCAGAAATTGTTAACGCAGGCTCCGACGTTGTTAAAGGCCAGAGCGTAGCAGCACTCAGCTACTATGACCACATTCTCGGCGTTATTCCTAACAACGTACTGGCTCCGTTCCTTTCCGGCAACGTACTTTCCGTTATGCTTATCGCTGCTGCCGTTGGTCTGGCACTGGCTTTCATGCCGAAAACCGAAAACCGCGAAGCACTCCTTAAAATCATTCAGGGCGTTCAGGAACTGGCATTCACCCTTATCCGTGCTATCCTTTATGTTCTGCCGATTGGTATCGTTGCTTTCGCAGGCCAGCTTTCCGCACAGATTGAAGCAGGCGTAATCGTTGGCGCACTGGGCAAATACACCGCAGTTGTAATGCTCGGCAACGCTATTCAGTTCTTCATCGTTCTGCCGATTATCCTCGTAATCCGCGGCCTTAACCCGATTTACGTTATGCGCCAGATGGGCCAGGCAATCGCTGTTGCACTCTTTACCAAGAGCTCTGCCGGTACCCTGCCTGTAACCCTGGCATGCTCCGAACAGAACCTGAAATGCAACCCGAAGGTTTCCCGCTTCGTACTGCCTATCTGCACCACCATCAACATGAACGGCTGCGCAGCTTTCATTCTGGTAACTTCTCTGTTCATTATGCAGAATGCCGGTTTTGAAATGACTATGACCACCATGCTGACCTGGGTATGCATTGCAGTTCTTGCTGCAGTAGGCAACGCAGGCGTACCGATGGGATGCTACTTCCTGACCCTCTCTCTGATGGCAGGCATTGGCGCACCGATTGGCTTAATGGGTATTATCCTTCCGATTTACACCATTATCGACATGATCGAAACCGCTGAAAACGTATGGTCCGATGCTTGCGTATGCGCAATGGTTGACCACGACCTTAAAGGCAAACTTTCCGACGACGGTGAAATCCCCGCCGCTCTGTAATAAGCCTTAAAGCCTTATAAAATTAACACCCGTGCTGTTAAAAGCGCGGGTGTTTTTATTTAGGCCGCCATAAAAACAAAAAACTAATTGCAGAACCTAACAGAATATCCATGCCATACAACTTTTTAAAAGCACCTGTTTCAACATCAAAATTTAAAAGCTGCAGCAACAGCCTAATACAACACAAAAGCCGGAAACAAAACGTCCGGCTTTTATTCTACTTTATTTTTAGTTTTCAGCGCTTACAAAATCCTTAAAAATACCAATGATTTTTTCCACATCGTCCATATAAATTTCGCCGATATTGCCAAGGCGGAAGGTTTCCGCATCGGTAAGTTTGCCCGGGTAAATTACATAGCCGTGGTCTTTTAAATAAGCGTACATTTTTGCAAAGGTAAATTTGCAGTTTTCGGGGTAGAAAAAAGTTGTAATAATCGGCCCCTGATGTGCTTCGTCGATATAGGCTTTAAAACCAAGTTCTTCCATGCCTTTGCGCAAAGCCCTGTTGGTTGCTGTATAGCGTGCATTCCTTGCGGTAATGCCGCCTTCTGCTGCCAGTTCTTTAAGCGCCTGGCTGAAAGCAGCCACAACATGGGTAGGAGAAGTAAAACGCCATTTGCCGCCGTCTTTTTCCATGGTTTCCCACTGGGCATATAAATCCAGCGAAAGGCTGCGGGCAATGCCTTTGGTTTGTTTTAAATCGCTGACTTTGGCAATAATAAAGCTGAAGCCGGGCACGCCCTGAATACACTTGTTGGCACTGCTTACAAGATAGGTAATGCCAAGCTCCGGCACGTTAATATCAACGCCGCCAAAGCTGCTCATAGCGTCTACAATAAATTTTTTGTTATATTTTTTTGCAAGTTCGCCGATAGCGGCAATGTTGTTCAAAAGGCCGCTGGTAGTTTCGCTGTGTACCATGGAAATATGGGTAATATTGCCGTCGGATTTTAAAACATCCTCCACAATGGCCGGGTCGGGCACGTGCGCATAATCTTCTTCGTAAACCACGTATTTAATGCCGTGGTAATCGCACATTCCCACCATGCGTTTGCTGTATGCGCCGTTTTGCAAAACCAGCACTTTATCCGTGCTGGAAATTACGCCGGAAAGCACGCTTTCAACGCCAAAAGTTCCGCTGCCCTGCATCAGCACCGTAGTGTAATCGCCGTTGTCTGCATGGGCAAGTTTTAAAAGGCCGGTGCGAATTTCCTGCGTCATGTTTTTATAATCTTCATCCCATGTGCAGCGGTCAATCTGCATGGCTTCCTTAACGGTTTCCGTAGTTGTTAAAGGACCGGGAGTTAAAAGTTTATAAGTATTTTTATCCATTTATGTCACCTGATTTATTTTTTGATAAGGTCCTGATGTTTTTGTAAAAGTTCTACGGTTAAAGGCTCTTTGTAAACTTTCGGGTTAGCCGGTTTGTTGGCATCGTCAACCTTTTCACCTTCAAACAATGCTACCGGGTAAATTTTCAAGAGTTCCGGGCGGGCATTTTTAAGAATGCATTCGGCAATTTTTTTAGCCTGTTCGTTTTCGGCGGCATTTTTATCAATAACAGCAACGGATTCAGTCAGCATAAAGTTGCCTTCAACAGGGTCTACATAATCAACCGGCAGGCCTTTGGCTTTATCGGCAACAGCCTGATGGCGCAGGCCGAAGCCTACTGCAACTTCACCGGCACGGATTTTTTTCAGCGGGCCGGAGCCGGATTTTTCCAGATGCGGCATAGCGTTGGCTTCGATTTGTTTCATGATTTTGGCGCCTTCTTCGTCGCCGTATTCGTTAAGCACAGCCTGGGTCATCAGCCATGCGGTGGAAGAACCGGTAATGTCAGGTACGGAAATATGGCCTTTATACATCGGGTCTGCCAGGTCTTTAATGGCTTTCGGCATAGGCAGGTTAGCTTTTTTAAGTTCTTCGGTATTTACAAACAGTGCGCCGCAGTTGCCAAGCACAGGCACATAAAAGTTGGGGTGTTCTGCCAGCGGTTTGGCTGCGTCTTTAATTTCAAGGAACATCGGATGCTGTTTCTGGTCACTGTCTAAATAATAGCTAGTCATGGTTACAACATTGGCTTCAATGTTTTTGCCTTCGGCAGCAAGCTTACCGCCAAGTTCGGAAGTACCGAAAGACTGCATAATGTATTTTCCTTCAAAACCGTTTTTATCAAGTGCGTTTTTCATTGCGGTCTGCGCTTCTTCATCGGAATTGGTGTAAATTACGGTTTGTTTTACTGCGGCTGCGTCCTTGCCGCCTTCACTGCCGCCGCATCCGGCGATACCTGCTGCCAGGCAGCCAATCATCAGTGCTGTGGTTAACAACTTAGCAAAATTTTTCATTGGGATTCTCCTTTGCTTTGAATAAATTTTTAATTTTTTTATAAAGAGGAATTTCCTCCTGTTCAGCAAGTTTGTCGAAGAAGGTTTTAGCCACCACGTTGGTAAAGAAAATCAGGAGCGACAATACAAACACTGCGTCAAATTTTTCAAAATATTGCAGCTCCTTAATTTTGGTGGTAATAACCATTGTCCGCGCACCTGCCAGAAAAACAATGGCGCTGATGGTTACCATGGCGTTAACGAAAAAGTAGCTCAGCATCTGGCAAATAGTTGCCCTTGAATTGGGTATTACTACTTTAATTACAGTTTTAAGCCAGGTATCGCCCATTAAAAGGCCCGTGGTTTCCCACGATTCATTCATTTTGGAAAGCGAAGATTTAATCATCAAATACGGCGTGGTGAAAAAGTGCAGGATGTTGGCAATTATTAAAATTGCAAACGTGCTTTGCAGCGGCGTGCCCGAAAAGATGAAAATAAAGGCAACGCCAAGCACCATGCCCGGCACCGTATTGGTTACCATGGCAATAACGTCCATAATAATTTTGCAGTATTTGTTAAGGTCGCTGCGCGCATTAACCATGGCTGCCGCGTAACACAGCACCGTGCCTGCCACCGCCGTAATGCCAGCCACCATTAAGGAGTTTACGTAAACATCCACCAACGAATTATCGCTGAGCACGCGTTTTAAGGTATCAAGCGTAAACACCGGCTGGTACGGCCAGCTTTTTACAAACGGCACAATGAACATAATGGCAAAAACCGAAACAAACAGCAGTGCAACCGCTGCAAAAAACAAGCCGAAAGCGCCGTCGCGCATAAAGGAGCGCTGCACTTCATAACGGCTGATTTTGTTATAGCGGAAATTAAATTTTTCCATATAGCGGAGCAGCATAACGCTGATAACGGAAGGCACCAGCATTGCCATTGCTATAACGCTGCCGCGTTCAAAATCAGGCAGGGCGCCCATCATTTTCATGTACAGCTCAACGGCAATCATATTGTATTCGCCGCCGATTGATACCGGAATACCGAAATCCGTAAAGCTGAGGAAAAACGATAAAATGAACGCCGCCATCAGGCTGCCCAAAAGCGGGCGCACACTCGTCATCCACAAAGTGCGCAGCGGGCTGTCGCCCATAATTTTCGATACCGTAATAAAGTTCTTGTCGATATAAAAGAACGCGTTATACAGCACCAGAAACGCCGGCGGCAGGGTATAAACAATAAACGAAATCAAAAGCCCCCAGAAGCCGTAAATCGGAAACAGCTGCTCACCGACAAGTTTTGTTATCAGCCCCTGCTTTCCGAAAGAGTAAATAACGGCAAAACCGTAGGTAATGGAAGGCAAAAACATCGGCATCATGACCACAAGCTGCAAGCCTTCTTTTATTTTGCCCGGTATGCGCGTTAAATGCAGCCCGTAAGCCAGTATAAACGCCGCAACCGTGGTAATGGCAGCTTCCAGTGCGGAGATTGCAAAGCTGTTGCGGAACGCCGTTAAAAAGGCATCGTCAGTTAAAATGGCAGCATAATTGCCAAGGCCTGTGCCGCTGCCTGTCTGTAAGGATTTGTATGCCAGGTTTGCCAGCGGCAGCCCCAAAAAGAAAGCAAACACAATGCTTACAAACAAAAAACAAAATTTTAATTCAAAACTTTTTCTGTTCATCTTGCAACTCCGGCAAAAGCACAAGGTTCGCCAAACAGGCGGAAAATATTATCGCGCTTAATGCGCAGCTGCGACAAAATAAATTTTTCCACAAACTGGGTGCGCGGCTGTGTAACAATTACATGCGGCTGGTCGAACTGGGAAATCTGCCCCTCGTTGATAATCAGCACCTTGTCGGAAAGCGTCAGCGCTTCTTCCGGGTCATGCGTAACAATGATGGTGGTTAAATGATACTGCTTGGCTATAAGCTGAATACGCTCTTTGATGGATTCTTTGATAACGCCGTCCAGCGCGCTTAAAGGCTCGTCCAAAAGCAGGATTTTCGGTTTCATAACCAAAGTACGTGCCAGGGCAACCCTTTGCTTCTGCCCGCCGCTCAGCTGGTCAATGCGTTTGTTTAAATGCTCTTTTAAGCCCAGCAGGCTGATGAGTTCCTGTACTTCTTCCGCACTGGAAATGCCCGGTTTGTTGCGCAGGCCGTAAACGATATTTTCGTAGGCGTTCAGATTCGGAAACAGCGCATAATCCTGAAATACAATGTTAAAGCCGCGGTCTTTCATCGGCACGTTGGTTAAGTCTTTGCCGTCAAAAATAATCTGCCCGCCGTCAATTTCAGTAAGCCCCAAAATTGCATTCAAAAGCGTTGTTTTGCCGCTGCCGGAAGGCCCCAGAATAGAAACTATCTCGCCGTCATTAATATCCAGCGAAATACTGTCGAGAATGACTTTGCCGTCATACGATTTGCGGATATTTTTTAATTGCAGCATTTTTTATTCCTCCATAACATATTTAAACTGCTTTTATTTGCGTCTTTTTCCTATTTTAACCAGCCATTTTGCGCCCTGCAAGCGTATTTACCGCCTTTTAACCCTACTTTCCCCAAGTTTTACATTACTAACTTAAACAAAACAATTTTTTAATGATGTTAACCGGAAACAAAAATATTGCCGTAAAAAGCCGCAAAAAAAAGCAGGCAGTGCTTTAAACACTGTCTGCTTTATGCTGTAAACAGCAGATTTTAAGTTATACGTTAAAGCGGAATTCTACAACGTCGCCGTCCTGCATTACATAATCTTTGCCTTCAAGGCGGACAAGGCCTTTATCGCGCGCTGCCGCTTTGCTACCGCAGGCTACAAGGTCATCATAAGATACAATCTCGGCACGGATAAAGCCGCGTTCAAAATCGCTGTGAATTTTACCGGCTGCCTGCGGTGCTTTGGTACCGCGTTTAATGGTCCAGGCACGGCTTTCAGTTTCACCGGCGGTTAAATAGGTCATCAGGCCCAAAAGTTTAAAACCGGCTTTAATCAGGCGGTCAAGGCCTGCTTCTTCAAGCCCTGCCATTTCCAAAAATTCCTTTGCTTCGTCGTCCGGCAGTTCAGCAATTTCCGATTCCATCTTGGCGGAAACAACAATCGTTTCGGCGCCTTCTTCTTCGGCATATTTCATAACGGCCTGCACATGCGGGTTGTTTTCCGGCGCTGCAACTTCATCTTCGGCAACATTGGCAACATACAGCACCGGTTTCATGGTTAAAAGGTGCAGCTCCGTTAAAAATTCCTTTTCTTCATCAGTCAGCCCAAGGCGGCGTGCCGGAACGGCTTCGCCCAGGCCCTCCATAACCTTATCAAGAACAGCTTTTTCCACCGGCACTTTTTTATCGCCGGTTTTTAACAGCTTAACAAGACGTTCCTGACGTTTTTCCACGGTTTCCATATCGGCAAGGCACAATTCGGTATTGATGATTTCAATATCGCGCAGCGGGTTAATGCTGCCTTCCACGTGCGTAATATTGCCGTCTTCAAAGCAGCGCACAACCTGCGCAACGGCGTCAACCTCGCGGATATGCGCAAGGAATTTGTTGCCGAGGCCTTCGCCTTTGGACGCGCCTTTTACAAGCCCTGCGATATCGACAAAGCGCATAGCGGCAGGCACGATTTTTTTGGATTTGAACATTTCGCCCAGCACGTTAAGGCGCGCATCAGGCACATCTACAACGCCTACGTTCGGTTCTATGGTGCAGAAAGGATAGTTGGCAGCTTCTGCCCCTGCTTTGGTAATAGCATTAAACAGCGTGCTTTTGCCTACGTTAGGCAGGCCTACAATACCTACTTCTAAATTTGTACTCACATTTATCGCTCCTTAGGTTTTACATTTCACTATCTTAATATTGTACAATAACTGGCGGCAAAAAGCAAAAAAATTACCCGCAGGGCTGTGCCCGCGGGTTTAAAATTAAAGCAAATCAACGTATTTTATTTTTAATGAAAATGAACAGTCTTTCAATGGAATAGGCAAAGGCAAACACCAGCACAATTGCCACGCCTGCCGTGCCGTATTCATAGCCCTGTATGCTGCGCGCAATGATAAAACCAATGCCGCCCGCGCCAATCATGCCCAAAATGGCACATTCCGAAAAGTTTATTTCAAAGCGCATGGCTATCCACGCTACCAGCTGCGAAAGTGCCGCAGGCAGCACGGCGTTGAAGAATACGCCTATTCTGCCAACGCCAGTTGCCTCCAGCGCTTCTATAGTTTCCTGCGGGATGCTTTCAAAGCTCTGTGCGAAAGCACGGGTAAAAAACGCCGTTGTATGCACGCACAAGCCGGCAATACCGGCGGCAGGTCCCATACCGAGGCATACCATCATTAAAAGTACCCATACCGGCGTCGGTACGGCACGCAAAAAGGTAAACCATGACTGCACCAGTACCGACAGCCAGCGCATACGGAAAATATTTTCTGCCGCAAACATGCCAAAAAACAAACCTAAAATAACACTGTACAATGTGGAAAGCACCGTAATGGAAAGCGTTTCCCACATCGCCGCGGCAATTAAATCCATATATTTAAAATCGAACTGTGCCAGGCGGTAAAATATACTGCCCATATCCGGCACACGGCCGGCAAGCTTTATCCAGTCAACGTCAAGATATAACAGGCTGAGCACGCACAATGCGGCTGTGCTGCCTAAAAATACGGGTATAGCTTTATTTTGGTAAGCACATTCTGTTTTAATTTTATGGTTAAACCCATAACGGACAGCAACCGTGCTTTGCGCTGATGGCTCTTTCATTGTTCCAGTTCCTTTCTTATTTTACCGGTAATTCTGTCAACCAAAATTACAACCGCCGCTATAATTAAAATAACGGTAAACGCCATGTGGTAATTAAACGATTTAATGTACGAAAACAGCACCATGCCGACACCGCCGCCGCCAACCATGCCTACAATGGTTGATGCCCTGACATTAACTTCGATGCAGTACAAAAACCACGCCAGAAAACCGCTGATGCACGAAGGCACAATGCCGTGAGCCATGCGCTGCCAGAAACCTGCGCCGACCGCTTCCAGGCTTTCAAGGCAGTCTACCGAAATATCTTCCATTGTTTCCGTAAACGCCCTTACCATAAAAGCAAAGCTGGTTATTAAAAGCGCCGCAAAGCCAACACCCGTGCCTATGCCGAGCGAGGAAAACAGTATAAAGGCCCACACAAGCGCCGGTATATTGCGTAGGAAAGTAGCAAAGCCGCGCACAAATTTGGCGCATTTGGGAAACGGTGATACCAGTTCGCTGGCAAAAAGCGCCGTAAAAAACGCCAGTATTCCGGCAATGGTGGTTGAAGAAATGGCCATGGCAATGGTTACACCCACACTGTCCAGAATATTGTACATTCTTATATCCGTCGGAAACTGCGGCGGAAAGAAATCTTCTGAAAGAAAAATCCAGAACTGGTCGAGATTGGCAAATACCGCCACAGGCGAAAACTCCGTAAAGAAGCTGCACACAGCGTACAGCGCTGCAATAACCACAAAAAAGATATTATATATTCTTTTTTCAGCAGGCGGCATAACTGATATGCTGTTCTTCACTTTCTGCCCCTCCTATTAAATTGGCACTGCTTGTGCCGTATATTTTTTCTACAACCTCGTCCGTTAATTCTTCCGGTTTTCCGTCAAACACAATAGTGCCTTTGGATAAACCGATAATGCGGGTAGAATATTTTTTGGCAACCTCAAGCTGATGTAAATTTACAATACAGGTTATCTGCCGCTCTTTAACAAGCCCCGCCAGAATATCCATAATGTTTTTGGCGCTGGAAGGGTCAAGAGAGGCAATCGGTTCATCGGCCAGCATAATTTTGGGACGCTGCATAATTGCCCGGGCAATACCTACGCGCTGTTTCTGCCCGCCGGATAAATCGGCTGCACGGTTATAGCAGAATGCGCCCAGCCCCATTTCTTCAAGCAGGCTGATGGCACGCAGCTTTTCTTCTTCTGGGTAAATGCCCAAAATGCCTTTAATGCCGTCAAGATAACCTAAATAACCATGCAGCACATTTTGCAGTACGGAAAGACGGTATACAAGGTTATAGTTCTGGAAAATCATGCCAACCTTGCGGCGCACCGCACGCAGCTTTTTGCCGCCGATATTGGTAATATTTTCGCCGTCCAGGCATATTTCGCCGTCCGAAACATCAATCAGCCTGTTTACCGTGCGCAGCAGTGTGCTTTTGCCGCTGCCGCTGGGGCCTATTACCGATATGAATTCGCCCGCGGCAATTTCCAGGTTGATATTATGCAGCGCATGCACGTTATTATTATAGTATTTGTTTACATTTACAAATTTCAAAACAGGTTCCATAAAACATTCTCCCGCCCTCAGGCTAAAACCTATTAATGAGTATTAATATTTTTGTTAAGTTCTACAATCGGCTGGTAATCTTCCATGCTGCATTCTACAAAACGGGCATCGGCTTTTTTGATTACCTTGTCAAAATAATCTTTATTGTTGTATTCAACCAGGAATTTGGTTAAGGTTTTCTTCAAATCTTCATTAACAGTTTTGCTTACAACCATAGCTTCTGCCGGAATAGCGGCGGAAGAATGTACAACTTTAACGGCGTTTTCATCGGCGTTGCCGTTTTTAAATTCGCTTGCCATAATCTGGTCGGAAATAGGCACAATGTCCACATCGCCTTTAATTACGGCCTGCAGGCCTGCCTGATGCTTGCCGGAGAAACTTACGGCTTCAAAAAATTCGCCGTTGGTATGGATTTTTTCATTGGTTAAATGCAAATCAGGAAATGCTTTCATAATTTCGGAAGTCGGCACGAGATTGCCGGAAGTGGAATCCGGGTCAACAAAGGCAATGGTTTTGCCTTTGAAATCTTTAATGCTGTTGATTTCGCTGTTATCCTTTTGAGTAACAAATACGGAATGGTAAACAGCCTGCGCTTTATCGCCGTTAGGAGCTTTCATAACAATAGGCGTTACGCCTGCGCGTTCCGCGCCCATGGCAACTGCCAAAGCGCCCATATATGCCATATCGGCCTTGCCTGTGCGCAGCGCTTCAATAATGGCGGTATAATCGCTTGCCTGTATTTCCTTAACATCCATGTTAATTACTTTGCCAAGGTCTTTGGCAAGAGTGCTTCTTGCGTCAGTGCTGTCCGTTGTGGATTCATTCGGCGCATAAGCGATGGTAAAGGTTTTCTTTTCGGCCTGCTGGCTGTTGCCGCCGCAGCCTGCTGCAAAGCTGCCAAATGCTACCATGGCAGATAATAAAACACATGCGATACTCTTTTTCATAATTTAATCCCCCTTGTTAAAATACGCTTCTTAAAATTTCTTCAACATTAACGGCAGTAAGTTCCGCCGGGTTATTATCGGCGCGGCCTTTGGTCATACTGTGGGCAACAAGTTCTTCAAAGTCAGTTTCGTCAGCTCCCCACTGGCTTAATTTTGCCGGGCTGCCGGATTTTTCAAGAATAGCGGTAACTTTTTCTGAAAGTTCGCTCACACTTTCAACGCCAAAAGCACCAAACAGTTCTTTTCTGTTTTTAATGTAAGGCTGGTTTAAACGCATAACCGGTGCCAAAAGCATGCTTACAGCAACGCCGTGCGGAATATGGTATTTCATTGTCAGCGGGTAAGAGATGGAATGGCAGGCTGTGGTGCGCGTATTGCTGAAGGCCAGCCCTGCAAGCATGCTGCCCTGTGCCATAGCGTCATGCGCTTCTTCCTTGCCGCACAAAAGCCCGTCAATATTTTCCATAATAATTTTAATGGCAGCAAGTGCAGCAGCACGCGACACGGTATTGCTCGCCTTGGCCCAGTAACTTTCAGCAGCATGGCATACCGCGTCCAGCGCAGAAGATACTGCCAGCTTAACCGGCATGGAAGATGCCAGCACAGGGTCGATAACAGCTGCGTAAGCATAATTGTCCTGCGTATCGACAGAATATTTTTTGTTGTGCTCGGAATCCCACACAGTGGCCCAGCAGGTTACTTCACTGCCGGTGCCTGCCGTTGTCGGAATACCAATCCATTTGCACTGCGGTTTGCTGTAAGTTTTATCAGCAATCATAGTGCGCATGGCTTCCAGAGATTCTACCGGCTGAGCGTACAGGCAGCACAGCGATTTGCCTACATCCAGCACGCTACCGCCGCCGACGGCAATAACCAGTTCGTAATTTTCGTTTTTGGTTTCATTATAAATTTCATATAACTGAAACATTTCCGGGTTAGACCAGGCAAAGGTTTTTACCTTTAAAATATCTGCAAAAGCAGCTGCCGTTTCTTTTATGTAACGGTTTTCAAGCACGCTTTCATCCCAGATAAGCAGCAAAATTTTTTTAGGGTTCAAACCGTTTACCAGCTGCGGCAATACCGAAAGGCTGCCAACTCCCTGATAAGTTCTTACCGGATTATAATAAGTATTCAACAAAAAGCCCTCCCTGTTATAAGCTTTCGTTAATTTTGGCAATAACTTCCGGCAGTTCTGTAATGTCTTCAATTACATAATCTGCACCGGCATCCAGATAAATTTTTCTTGCTTTTTCGTGCAGTTCTTTTTTAGCCTGCTCATCAAGAGCATTATATTCAGCTTCGTTAAGGCCAACAACGTTGGAGCCTTTAATAATGCCCACGGACCATGCGCCTGCATTTTTGCCTTCCAAAATATCCATAACGGTATCACCGGCTTTTACAACCAGCTTGGGCGGATAAACATTTAACTGGCGCATGCATTCAAACACCATAAAAGGAGTGGGGCGGCTGTATTCGGTAACATCCGGAGTTACGCAGCAGTCAGGTTCGTAGCCCTGTTCTTTGGCAACCGGCAGCACATACTGCATCATTTCGCTGGTATAACCGGTGGTAGAGCCGATTTTCAAGCCCATTTCCCTTAATTTTTCCACAGTTTCCTTTACGCCTGGAATAAGTTTGCTGTATTCGGCAACAACAGTGCGCAGGTTGCCTTCAAAGCACTGGTAAACATCTTCAATATCGTCCTCGTTCCAGCTGCGGCTGTAAGCATCTTTCCAAAGCTTTTGGCCTTTTTCGGTGGAAAGCATGGTTTTAATATGGGCTTTTTTCTCCATTCCCATCGGCGCGTTAATTTCAGCTTTGGTAAATACCAGCCCTTTCTGGCGGAAAGTTCTGTCAAAAACATCTACCGGCGCCTGAGAACCAAAATCGGTAGTAGTACCTGCCCAGTCAAATACTACCATTTTAATTTGCTGCTTTTCTGTCATGATAATTCTCCTTTGCTGTTTTTTGCTTTTTTATATTTTATATTTGCTGTTTTCTACGGCTTTATCTTATCGCACTTAACATTCCTAAACAAGCAAATACAGATAAAGTTATTTTTAAATCTGCGTAAAATAAAAAACGCAGCCAACAGGCTTTTAACCCGTCAGCTGCGGTAATTTATTTTATTATTTTATTCAATGCAAATGCCGGCATGGCGGTAAAGCTCACGCACATCCGGTTCTACGCTGTCCATAACAAGCAGGTCTATCATGCTGTTATCCATAATTACTTTTTTGGAGCGGCGACCTAATTTGCTGCTGTCCATAACGGCAATTACTTTGGAGGAATTTCTTGCCATCAGCTGCATAATGCCTATTTCAGCAAAGCGGAAATCGGTAAAACCAGCTTCTGCATCGACACTGTTAATGGACAAAAAGCAAATATCAGGGTAGTACCTGCCAAGCTCTCTTTCGCAGATGCTGCCGTAAGTGGAGTGCTCCAGGCTGTCCAAATCGCCGCCTAAAACTATCGTACGCAGCGACTGGTTCTGCATCAGCACCATGGCTGCCGAAACATTGTTGGTTACTATGGTTAAATCCGTAAAACGCTTAATTAATTCCTGCGCCAGAATAACATTGGTTGTGCCGGAGTTTAAGGCAATCACGCTGCCCGGGCGCAAATATTCCAGCGCTTTAAGCGCCGCCCGGCGTTTTTCTTCAATATGAATGATTTCACGCCCGCTGAAATTACTGAAGGCCAGCATATAATCCGGCAGGCTTGCGCCGCCATGCACGCATTTAAGCTGCCCCTGTTCTTCCAACGCTTTTAAATCGCGGCGTACGGTATCTACCGATACGTTTAAGCTTTTGGCTATTTCTGTTACTTTAACCGTACTTTTAAGCTGTAACTGCTGCAAAATAAATGCAGCCCTGTCATTATAAAGCATTTCTTTTACTCCTGCATTAATAAACTATGTATTTTATTATATACGAATTGGCGCATAAACGAAACGACACGGCGCTGTTAAATTTATGTAAAAGCAGCGTCTTAAAAATGGGCAAAAAAAAAGCCCTTACGAGAAGGGCCAAATGAGGGGCTATTTGATGATTTAAGTATACCATTTTTAACGCCAATTAGCAAGTGGTAATTAAAAAAACTTTAAAATTTTGTGACTTATGAAACAGTTTTTTGTTATTTATAGTCTTTGCCGACATAAACAATGCCGTCATAATCGGCGCCGTCCTTGCGGCTGATGCTCATTCCGTGCACAAACGGGGCTTCCGTAAGGCGTGTAACAACGCGCCCGCTGGTGGTTGTGGAAACTATTAATGTTTCTTCGCGCACGTTGCCGCTGCCGCCGTCAGTTACGCTCATGCCAAGATTGCTGAGGCGCTCGCGTGCGCTGGCAGCCTTGGCAGGGTCGCCGCTGCAGTCGATTACAACAACGCGTATTACGCCGCCGTAGCTCTGCTTAGGCGTTTCTTTTATTTCCGCACTGCTGCTTCCGGCACTTTCACCGGCAAATTCCTGCACGGCTTTTTTGGCGGAACGTTTGCTGCCGGTTTTTTTACTGTCATCCGCACTGCGTTTGGCAGCTTTTTCTTCAACAGTCTTTTTGCCGCTGCTGTCTAATTTATCCTTGTCTTTATTTTCAGCGTCAGCTTTTTCTTCATCAAGTTTTTTGTCAATGCCGTTAAGTTCGTTTTCTATTTCCTGTTTAGCGCGTTCCAGATTACGTACATATTCTGCTTCCATGCGTTCTGCGCCGCGGCGGTAACGGTCCGTCATTTCCGCGCCCTGCATTTCGGCCATCTGCTTGCGCAAATCCGTAATATCAGGAATCCAGTAGCTTACGCCGTCAATATATTCCGGCAGGCCCGGCACCATGGCAGCGTGCAGGCCACCCTGTTTTTCCATCATGCCATGCAGAGCCTGCGCCAAGTCCATCATATCGCCGATGGATAAATCAGTATCCACCATTTTATTGGCCTGTTCTACCAAAGCAGGCAGCTTGGGTATAATTTCCACCGAAGTAACCTTACTGTAAACAGCTTTTAAAAATTTCTGCTGCCTTCTGATACGGCCAATATCGCCTTCTTCATCGCGGTAACGCACATACTGAATGGCCTTGTCGCCGTCCATATGCTGCATGCCCGGAGCAAGGTCAATGGTAAAGCCGTCCCACTCGTCATAATAGCTCATGGGCTTTTCAACTTCAATATCCACGCCTCCGATAGCGTCTACCAGCCCTTTAAAGCCCTTAAAATCTATCATAACATAGTTATTGATGCGTATTCCCAAAAGTTCTTCCGTGGTCTGCTGCGTCAGCTTATGCCCGCCAAAAGCAAAGGCGTGGTTAATTTTATCCCAGCCGTAACCGGGAATTTTAACCCTTGTATCGCGCGGCACGGAAAGCAGGGAAACATTGTTGTTGTCACTGTCAAGCATTACAACAAACAAAGTATCGCTGCGGCCCGTATCTTCTTCGGAAGGCCTTTCATCAACGCCCAAAACAACGATATTCTTTTTCAAATCCAGACGCTCGGACTTGCTTAAATTATCCAGCGGGCTGTCACCGTCTATAAAAGAATAAGACCAATAGCTTGCTGCCGCTATTAAAATAAGCGCCAGCACCAAAATTTTTTTGACATGCGATGTCAGCAAGTTGTTTCCCCCTCTAACGCCGCTTTAATATCGGCGGCAAATCTGTTTAAAAATCCGTGCAGAATGCGCGCGGTCAGCCCCCAGATAACGTGTCCGCCATATTCGTAAATATAAACATGGTAGCCTTTGCGTTTATTCCATTCGTGCGGCTGGCGCGGCAAAAGGTCAAACGGAAAATCGTCCCCCGCTTTATTTGCCAGTTCCATATGGGCAATGCGCGGAGGATTTTTCAGCAGAAAATCAAGCGGCACGGTAAAAACTTCGTCAACTTCATCTTTGTTAAAATTAAACTGTCCGCTGTGCTCAATATAGCCCACATAAGGGTGAATAACCGGCCCCATGTGCGTTACCAGATAATTAAGGCCGCCCGCGATTTTTATGCTGCTGCTTTCAAGCCCCAGTTCTTCGCAGGTTTCTCTTACGGCAGTTGCCTCAAAACTTTCGTCGCTGCATTCTGCCCTGCCGCCGGGAAAACATACATCACCAGGCTGCCAGCCGAGTTTTGCGGCGCGTACTTCAAACAGTACGCTTACGCCCTGCGGCGTATTTACCAGCGGCAAAAGTACGGCAGCATCCCATAAATTATCGTCGCGGTCCAGCGAAGGTTTGCGTCCTTCCAGTTTTTTACCGATTGCGGAAGTTATTTTTTCCAGTGCCTCCATAAAATACCTCTTTTCCACTTAAATAATTTTCTGCGTATGCCGTTATTTTCCTGCCGCAGCTTGTAAATTATCTTTGAACAATGAAGAAAGACGGCAGGTTATGCCTGCCGCCTTCAACTTATTTTTCCGTATCGGGGGTAACAACAGCCTTCACGGCCTTTTCAAATTTGGGGCGTGCCAGCATTACAAAATGCCCGCAGCCGCAGCATTTTATACCGAAATCCATGCCGGTGCGCAAAATTTCCCATTCGTAAGAGCCGCAGGGGTGCGGCTTTTTCATTTTTACAATGTCACCGACTTTAAAGCTTTTCGATTCCATTTTACTCCCTGCTTTTTACGTTGCTGATATCGGTTACATAGTAGCCTGCTTCGCGCAGCTGCTCGATAATCTCAAGCCCCTTGCCGCCAAGCTCTGCGCGGATGGTAAGCTCGGTTTTTACGCTGGTTTCCGGTTTGGCAACAATGCTGATAATATTGATGTTATTATCGCGGAACATTGCGCCGATATCGGCAATAACACCAACCTTGTCGGTTACGTCGATGGTAATGCGGGTGCTGGTGCGTGCAAGGCCCATAATATCAACAAAAGCGCGGAAAATGTCACTGTCGGTAATGATGCCGCATAATTTATTATCGTCATCTACAACCGGCAGGGCGTTGATTTTGTTTTTATAAAGCAGATATGCCGCATCTTCAACGCCGGCATCATAATGTACGGTAATAACATTTTTGGTCATTACATCGCGTACTTTAAGCTTGCCCAAAAGATAGTTTGCTTCATAACGGGAAAGAGTTGTAGCGTCGGTCGGGGAAGTACGGCTGACATCGGCATCGGTAATAATGCCGCGTACACGGCTGATGTCGTCTACAACAGGCAGGCGGCGTTTATCCGAACTGCGCATCAGTTCCCTTACTTCCAGCATGTTTTTATCTTCGCTGATGGTCACAACTTCAGTGGACATAAATTCTTTTACTAACATTGAAAATCCTCCTCCCGGGTTTCAGCCGCCCAGATATGCTTTGCGTACCGCTTCGCTGCTGGCAAGCTCCTGTGCCGTGCCTGCAAGCGCAATGCGCCCTGTTTCCAGAACATAGGCTTTATCGGCAATGGAAAGCGCCATGTTGGCGTTTTGTTCTACCAGCAGTACCGTTGTACCGCTTTCATTAATTTCTTTTATTATATTAAAAATTTCTTTAACAAGCAACGGTGCAAGACCCATGGAAGGTTCATCAAGCAAAAGCAGGCGCGGACGGCTCATCAGTGCGCGGCCCATAGCTAGCATCTGCTGTTCGCCGCCGGAAAGCGTGCCGGAAATCTGGTTTTTACGTTCCAAAAGGCGCGGGAATTTATCGAATATTTTTTTCATATCTTCTTCAATGCCCGCCTTGTCGCTGCGCAGGTAAGCGCCAAGTTCCAGGTTTTCCATAACCGTCATATTGGCAAATACATGGCGGCCTTCCGGCACCTGGCATAAGCCCATGCCGACAATTTTATGCGCCGGCATACCGGCAATATCTTTATCTTCAAAAATAATGCTGCCGTTTTTAGGCTTAATAAGCCCGGAAATGGTATGCAGCGTTGTGCTTTTACCGGCACCGTTGGAGCCTATAAGAGTAACTATTTCGCCGTCCGGAACTTCCAGGCTGACGTCTTTAATGGCATGGATGGCACCGTAGTATACATCAATATTGTTGACTTTTAACATCAGAGTACCTCCTCGCCCAAATATGCTTCAATAACGCGTTTGTTATGCTTAATTTCGTCAGGCGTGCCGCTGGCTATGCAAAGACCGTATTCCAAAACGTAAATGCGTTCGCATACGCCCATAACAAGCCCCATATCGTGTTCAATCAGCAGTATTGCCAAATCAAATTTTTCTCTTATCCAGCGGATAAGTTCCATCAGTTCTTTGGTTTCCTGCGGGTTCATGCCTGCTGCCGGTTCGTCCAAAAGCAAAAGTTTCGGCTCGGTGGCAAGCGCACGGGCAATTTCCAGACGGCGCTGTTCGCCGTAAGGCAGGTTTTTGGCAAGTTCATCAGCTTTATCTTCCATATGGAAAATTTTTAACAAATCCATTGCCATTTCGGTAATCTGTTCTTCTTCGTTAAAATAGCGGCCAAAACGCCCTACTGCTTCCAAAAGGCCGTATTTTACGTGCATGTTATAGGCAACTTTTACGTTATCGATAACGGAAAGCTCGGAAAACAGGCGGATATTCTGGAAAGTACGCGCCATGCCCAGCTGCGTTACCTGATAGGATTTTTTGCCGCTGGTGCGCTGGCCGTTAAAAATAATCTCGCCTTCGGTAGGGGTATAAACACCGGTAATCATATTAAAGGCTGTGGTTTTGCCTGCGCCGTTAGGGCCTATAAGCCCAATCAGCTCGCCTTTGTTAATAGTCATGCTGAAGTTGGAGACGGCCCGCAAACCGCCGAAAACCATGGATATATCATTTACTTTCAGCAGTTCTTCCATCTTTGCCACCTCCCAAGCCAAACATCTTCATGCTTAATTCCTTATTGCCGAACAATCCCTGCGGACGGTGCAGCATCAGGACAATCATAGTCACGGAGTAAATAATCATGCGCCATTCCGGATATTCTGCCAGATAAGCGGAAATAAAAGTCAGCAGAATTGCGCCGGTAATGGAACCGGTCATGGAACCGAGGCCGCCCAGAACAACCATGGTTAAAATATCGAAAGAACGCATGAAAGTAAAGGACGCAGGATGCGCAATATAGAAATAATGTGCAAACAGCACGCCTGCCGTGCCGGCAAAAGCAGCGCCGAGGGTAAAGGCCATTACTTTATATTTGGTAGTGTCTATGCCCATGGTATCGGCTGCAATTTCGTTTTCACGGATAGCCAGGCAGCAGCGGCCGTAAGAAGAATTTTTAAAGTTTTTAATAAAGAAAATGATAAAAATCATAATCCAGAAAACCCAGGCGAAAGTTGTTAAACGGGGAATGCCCATCAAACCGGAAGCGCCGCCGACATAATCAATATTGAGTATGCAGATGCGGATAATTTCGCCAAGGCCCAGAGTGGCGATTGCCAGATAGTCGCCGTTAAGCCTTAAGGTAGGCAGGCCGATTAAAAAGCCCAAAAAACCTGCGGCAACGGTGCCGACAATTAAAGCTACTTCAAACGGAAAACCAAGTTTAACCGTCATAATAGCGCCGGTATAAGCGCCGACAGCTAAAAATCCGGCATGGCCGATAGAAAACTGGCCGGTGTAGCCGTTGATAAGGTTCAGGCTGACAGCCAGAATAATATTAATGCAGATGAGGACGATATTAAGTTCCCAGAACGGCCCGATAATATCGGCAAACATCATGCCCTGCACTGCGGCGAATAAAATGGCGCAGGCAACTATTCTTTTTAAATCTGCTTTGCGAAGATAATTCATAGCTGCCACCTACACTTTCTCGCGTACATTTTTGCCGAAAATACCGGCAGGTTTGTACAATAAGATAATAATCAAAATGCCGAATGCGGCTGCGTCACGGAAAGTGGAAGAAATAAAACCGCTGACCATGGCTTCTACAACGCCGAGGATAATGCCGCCGACCATAGCGCCCGGAATAATGCCGATACCGCCGAGCACGGCTGCTACAAAGGCTTTAATGCCCGGAACCATGCCCATAAGCGGGTCGATGGAGTTATAGTAAATGCCTACCAGCACGCCGCCTGCAGCAGCAAGTGCGGAGCCCAGGGCAAAGGTTGCGGAAATTACACGGTCGATATTAATGCCCATCAGTCTGGCAGCGTCAGCATCAAACGAAACGGCACGCATGGCCTTGCCGATTTTGGTATATTGTACGATATAAGTAAGTACGGCCATTAAAATAATTGCGCTTACAAGAATTACAACCTGCTGGCTGTTAACAACCAGTGGCCCAAGATGGTAAACATCTGCCGAAAAAACTGCCGGGAAAGTACGCGGCTGCGGAGTTGCAATCAGCATCATGCCGTATTCAAGCAAAAACGATACGCCGATTGCGGTAATTAAAATAGCAATACGCGGTGCGTTGCGCATCGGCCTGTAGGCAATGCGTTCAATGATAATACCGGCAACGGCTGCACAGGCCATGGCAAAAAGAATTGCCGGCAAAAAGGAAAAGCCAAACATTGTTGTAGCTACAAACCCAAAATACGCGCCCAGCATATAGATATCACCATGGGCAAAGTTTATGAGTTTGAGGATGCCGTAAATCATTGTATAGCCAAGGGCAATCAGCGCATAAATACTGCCCAGGGATATACCGTTTATAAGCTGCTGCAAAAACTGGTGCAGAAGCGAACCCATATCCATAAAAAGTCCTCCAGTCCGTAAGTTTTGTTAATTCCTCAATCATAAAATCTCTATGCTTTACTGCCGTAAGTTATTACCTGCGCTTAAATAACGGCACTAACCGGCATCCAGCTAAAATTACGGAAAGGCTGTGGCCAAACCGCAGCCTTTCCGTTAAAAAGTTAAATTATCAATTAATTATCAGGGATTAATTTTGGTTTTCAAAGACTGAGCGCCATCTTTATATTCCAAAATTACGGCACTCTTAACCGGGTTGTGTTTATCGTCAAAAGTTACGCTGCCCGATACACCGCTAAACCCATTAATTTTAGCCATTGCTTCACTGATTTTGGCAGGTTCGGTGCTGCCTGCGTTTTTAATGGCTTCGGCAACCAGTAAAGCCGAATCGTAAGACAAAGCGGCAAAAACGTCAGGTTTCTGTCCGTATGCTTTTTCATAAGCGGCTACAAAGTTTTTGTTAATGTCCGATGAATCTTCAGGAGAATAAAGGCTCGAGAAGTAAGTATTGTTCAGCGCTGCCGCACCTGCAATTTCAGGCATCTTGGCGCTGTCCCAGCCGTCGCCGCCGGCAATCGGCATATTCATGCCAAGCTCACGCGCCTGTTTTACAATCAGGCCAACTTCCTGATAATAACCGGGCACATACAAAAAGTCCGGATTGGTTGCTTTTATTTTAGTAAGTGTTGCTTTAAAATCAGTATCCTTTTGCAGATAAGATTCTTCCGCAGTAACTGCGCCGCCTTCTTTAACAAAGTTTTCTTTAAAAAACTGCGCCAGGCCTTTAGCATAATCGGAAGAATTATCAATCAAAATTGCTGCGTTGCCAACACCAAGTTCAGCCGTTGCAAATTTAGCCATTACCGTGCCCTGGAACGGGTCGATAAAGCATGTGCGGTAGTTGAAATCCTTGGTTTTGCCGCTGGCCTGGTCAACCGTAACATACGGATTGGTAGCCATAGGCGCAATATCCAGCACTTTGGCGCTGTTATTAATAGCAGATGCCGCAATTACCGAAGAAGAAAGGTTAGGGCCGATAACCGCCACTACATTATCCTGTGAAACCAGTTTCTGCATGGCATTAGTGGCTTCTGCCGCTTCCGATTTGTTATCTGCAACAACAAGTTCTAACTGTTTGCCGTTAATGCCGCCTTTTTCATTAATCTCTTTAAAGGCAAGCTCAATGGCATTTTTAGAAGATATGCCGTAAGACGCGCTGCCGCCCGTCATTTCAAGGTTGGCACCAACCTTAATGGTATCAGCCTTTTTTTCACCGCCGCAGCCTGCTGCCAAACCGGCAAGCACAGTGCCCAATACCAAGGCAGTTAGGACTTTGGATACTCTTTTCATTTTTGTTCCCCCTCATTTGTTTCATTATAATTTATATTTTTAAAATAGCCCGGAAACCTGAAACAACAATTTCCGGGCTAAAATAAACTCAAGCTAAAATAAATTCAAAACAATTAAATTAATTTAATTACAGGCTGATTTTTTCTTTAAAGCTCTGTACGCCGTCTTTCATTTCGATGATGATGGCACTGATAATCGGGTTGTGGTCTTTATCGTAAGTTAACTTGCCGCTTGCAACCGGAAGGTCTTTGGTTGCTGCAATAGCTGCTGCAAGTTTGGTTCCGTCGGCACCGTCGCCTGCACGTTTAAGGGCATCGGCAAGAACAAGGCCTGCATTGTAACCCTGCATGCAGAAGATATCCGGGTCTTTCTGATACATTGCTTTATAATCGGCAATAAATTTCTGAACGGATTCGGTCTGATCCTGTACAGAGAAGGCGCTGGAGAAGTAAGTGTTGTTCAATGCTTCAGGGCCTGCAATTTCAACAAGTTTCGGGCTGTCCCAGCCGTCGCAGCCAATCAGCGGAACATTCAAACCGATTTCACGGGTTTGTTTGATGATTTTGGCAACTTCTTCATAGTAACCGGGGATGTAGATTGCTTCCGGGTTAGCGGCTTTGATTTTGGTTAAAGCTGCTTTAAAGTCGATATCTTTGGAAAGGAAGGCTTCTTTGGCAACAACCTTGCCGCCTTTTTCGTTCAGAGTTTTTTCAAATACTTCTGCAAGTCCTTTGGAATAATCACTGGAAGCATCATGCAGAATAGCTACGTTTTTAACGCCCAGAGTTTTATCGGCAAATTCAGCCATTACGCGGCCCTGGAACGGGTCGATGAAGCAGGCGCGGAAGATGAATTCCTTAACCTGTCCGTTATCAACGGTAATTGCCGGTGCTGTAGCGCACGGTGCAATAAGAGGCACTTTGTTGGAGGTTACTACCGGAGTAGCTGCAAATACGCAGCCGCTGGTAGCAGGGCCAACAACAGCCACTACTTTATCCTGAGTAATCAGCTTGGTTACGGAGTTGCCGGATTCAGCAGGCTCGGATTTGTTGTCGCTTTCTACTACAACAAGCTGTTTGCCGTTAACGCCGCCTGCTTTGTTAACCTGGTCAACAGCAAGTTTTAAACCGGACAATGTAGATTTGCCGTAGTTTGCAACATTGCCTGTCAGCTCAAAACTTGCGCCGATAACATATTTATCGGCATTAGCAGCCGCACTGTCCTTCTTTTCTCCGCCGCAGCCTGCCAGAAGTGCTGTGCTTAACGCTGCAACCAGACAGGCGCTTGTAAATTTTTTCCATTTGCTCATTTGTCTTTCCCCTTTTCGTTATAATAATAAATTATGCCGCTATGAGCAGTTAAGCTCCCCTCCGGCTTTAACAACTGCCCTGCAACTATCTTGTTCACCATTGTAATAAGTTTTTACATTTTTGTCAACGATTTTTTTAATTTTACATACAGATTTTCAATATTTTTTCATCATTTTTGTTAAATTTTGTTACTTTTTTATTTTTGTCTTTACTTGATAGATTTTAGTTTTATCTTATTATACATTTTCTTTTTTGTGTATCCTTCAAAAATACATATAGCTTTTGCAGCTTTCCTTAAAAATTTTTAAAAACAAACCTTACAGAAAAACAAAAAATCCCTTTTACCGTGTTTCCACAATAAAAGGGATATCTTTTTTGTAAGTTATTCTGCTTTAAGCAGGCAACTATTATTCGCAGGTAAACGGCAGCAATGCTACGTTACGAGCGCGTTTAATTGCAGTGGTCATCTGACGCTGATGTTTTGCGCAGTTGCCGGAAATACGGCGCGGTAAAATTTTGCCGCGTTCGGTGATATAACGGCGCAGTTTAGCTACGTCCTTATAATCGATTTCTTCAACTTTATCAACACAGAAGCTGCAAACTTTTCTTCTCGGTCTTCTGCCTCTTTCGCGTTTCATTCGCTTAAACCCTCCTTGTTAAAATGGGATTTCCTCGTCAAAAGGCACCTGGGAGCCAAAAGACTCCATGTCGCTCTTGCCGCTGTCGCCGGTATTGCCGCCGGGAGTATAACCCTTGCGTTCAATAAATTCCACGCTGTTTGCAACAACTTCGGTAACATAACGTTTACCGCCGTCTTTTGCATCATAGCTGCGGAGCTGCAGGCGGCCGTCAACAAGCGCTCTCTGGCCTTTGGTAAGGCTGTTCCCGCATAATTCTGCGATTTTACCCCATACAACGATGTTGATAAAATCGGCTTCTCTCTGCCCGTCCTGATTAGTAAAAGGCCTGTCAACCGCAAGCGTAAACTGGCATACAACCTTGCCGGTAGTGGTATAACGCACTTCCGGGTCACGCGTTAAGCGGCCCATTAAGATAATCTTGTTCATAACCTAAAGTTACCTCCGGATTACTCGCCTTTTTTAATAACCATATGGCGCATTACTTCGTCGGTAATTTTCATTACACGGTCAAGTTCTTTAACAGCTTTGGGTTCTGCGCTGAAAGTTACGAGTACATACTGACCTTCGGTGAAATCCTGGATTTCATAAGCGAGGCGTTTTTTGCCCCAGCGGTCGGTTTTTTCTACAGTACCACCGTTTGCGGTAATGAGGCTTTCGAATTTAGCTACAACAGCTTCAAATGCTTCTTCCTCTACAACCGGTTTAACGATGTACATGACTTCGTAATTGTTCACGAAATCACCTCCTCCTTTGGACTTTGGCCCCCATTCGGGAGCAGGGGAATGTATCTATTAATACAAGCTTAAATATTATATCATCCGCTTTGTGCTTTTGCAAGCCGAATTTAAAATTTTTACAGTGCTTTCAGCATTGCAGCAGCTGTATTTTCAACTTCTTCCGCATACGCATCGGCGTTAGCGGCCAGAACTTCTTTAATTTTTCCGGCAAAGCCTGCTTCCGGCATTAAAAGTTTGCTGTATGCTTTTGCCCACGCGCAGCCTGCTTCACCGGCGGGCAGAATTTTAAGGCCGTCAAACTCAGGCAGCCCGGCAAATTTCTGCATATCTTCCATTAACTGTGCGTCTCCGGCTTTTACAACTTTTAACGCAGCAAGCCACAGTGCATTGCCCGCTTTAAAGCAAACCTGCCCTTTTAAGGCTTTGGCTGTACTGCCGATATCTGAAATATACAAATCAGCGTTGAACAGGCTTAAGCGGTAGCCAAAGGTAGCGGCAATTTCGCCGTAAACATGCATGCCTTCTTCATCGGCTGCGGCTTTTTCCGCATCCAGCTCCATAGATGCCATTTTAATGCCGTTGCGCTGCAATTCGTTGCTGATAAAATACAATTCCTGCGGCGTCATTAATTTATCCGGTTTGGCAAGTTTGAGTTCAAAATCAATTTCCCACGGAGTATTTTTTAAATAGGTATTATAAATGTACTGAATGTGCATAATGGCTTCGCCAAATTCAAGCACTATACGCTGCAGCACTTCCTGTTCAAAGTGTACAACCATCCCGCCGGCTTTAAAATCCGCTTCCAGGTAGGAACCTTTTAAAGCATCGCGGAATTCTTCCGGCAGCTGATTATATTTTGCGGCTACTTCTTCAGAGGTCATGGCTTCGATTTGGCTGTCAATTTTATCGCTGCAGTCAAAACCAATCATGCTGTATCCGTAAAGAAGCGCTTTTACAATTTCTTCTTCCGTTTTAAGGCCTGCGGCGTTGGCGCCATAACCTTCTTTATAGCCAAGTTCCAGTACGCCCCAGGTTGCTATATCAACAGCTTCCAAAAAGTTACGTTTTAAAATATCCGCATTAGCGGCCGCGTAATCTACAAGTACAGGGCGGGCCTGACGCAGCTTAAAGGGCACTGCGGCGTAAGCTCCCGCACAGCCCAGCCAGTCGCTGAAAGCTATGCTGATGCCTTTGCCTCCCTGCGCCTGAGGGCCGGTCCATTTTAAATAGCGGCGTACAACAGCGGCATTATTGGGGTTTAACTCCACAACGTCAACAGTTATGTTTTTAACTTTGCCGCTGTCTTTTTTTGCAAAAAGTGCCGCGGCCTGGCATTCGCCGCTGTAAGCACAGGTAAGCACCCTGCCGTCCTCACAATCTGCCAGAGCAATCCATGCGCCCTGCATTTCATTTAAAGACGCAGTTATTATTTTACCATTGGATATTTCTTCCATTGCCTGTACGGCAGTTACTTGTTTTATAGCCATTAAAATGCCTCCATTAAAAAATACTTAAATCGTTCTTATATATTATCTCCAAAAAACGCCGTTTCTGCAAGCAAAAAAACATCTGCCCACAAAAAACGGCCTTAATAATTACAACGCTTTATTTTGTTATTAACACTATATGCTGTGTTTGGGAAACTGTTCTTTAATAAACAAGTTATCGACATTATCAACAAAGTTATCCACAGTTTAACGTGGATTTAAAATTATACAGAGTTTTTTCTACACATTTTTACAAGTTTATACAGAACTTAACAAATCTTTTCCACACTTATCAACACATTATGCACATTTTGTTGATAACTTTTTATAGGTTGAGGATAACTTGCTGAAACACCATATATATGTTTAAACCACTAAAAAGACAGTTTTACACATTTGTAAAATCTGTTTAATTACTCCTCAGCTGCGAAACAATAAACAAAAGAAGCGCGGCCCAAATCCACCCAAACGCCAGCAAATGCGATGCCGTGAATGCTTCGTTATAAACAAAAACACCTATCAAAAGTGTAAGCGTCGGTGAAATATACTGCAAAAACCCTATTATCTTCAGCGGCAGCAGCCTTGCACCTGCGGTAAAAAGCAATAAAGGTATTGCCGTAACAACGCCTGCACCGGTTAACATCATAATCACTTGCAGGTTTCCGGAAGCATAAAAAGAAACTCCCTGCTGCCATAAGCTGTATTCATATACAAGTGCCAGCGGCGTAATAAGCAATGTTTCAAGCATAATGCTTGTTAAGGCAGAAACCGGCAGAATTTTTTTCAGCAATCCGTACAAAGCAAAAGTAAAAGCCAGCGTTAAGGAAACCCAGGGAATTTTTCCAAAACTGTAAACCATGCTGGCAACGCCTATAAAGGCACAGGTAATAGCGGCAAGCTGCATTTTATCAAGCCGTTCACGTAAAAAAACTACGGCAAATAAAATGCTTACCAGCGGATTAATGTAATAACCCATGCTTGTTTCAACAATATGCCCATTATTAACAGCCCAAATAAAAGTACCCCAGTTAAAACTGATGGTAATACCGGCAGCTATCATGGCTGCTCCTGTTTTAACATTGCTGAAAACATGTTTTACTTCTTTGGTAAAAAGCGGCCATTTTTTCTGAAAAATAATGAGCAAAAATACAAAAACGCAGGACCACATAAACCGGCTGGATAAAATTTCAAACGGCGAAACAAGTTCCAATGCTTTCCAGTAAACAGGCAAAATTCCCCATAATACATAGGCTGCAAGGCCAAAGAAAATGCCTTGTTTATAATTTTCCATACAAAACATCCCCTTCAATACTACTTCTGCATTTGCGGCGGCACAGGAATTTTAAACGCCGTTAACGTTGCAATTACGGGTAAAACTGTCATTAAATTCATAACAAACGGCAAACCGTAATTATCGGCTAAAAAGCCAAGTATGGTAACGCCAAATCCGCCCATGCCTACGCTGAAGCCTATTGTCAGCCCGGCGGCCATGCCCACATTATTGGGAAGCATGGTCTGCGCCAAAATGGTTGTTGTTGCAAAAGAACCGATTATTGAAAACCCGGCCAGCACCACTGCTGCCAGAACAGCTGCCGGATGCGTTACATTGGCAATAAGCCAGATAGCGGGAATACTGCATAATACAGAACCCAAAATAATACGGCGTGCCCCAAGCCTGTCGCTGAGCACAGCACCGACATAAGTACCGGCAACACCGCCAAGTAAAAAGCAGGATACTAACATACTTGCAAAAGCAGGCTCCGCATTGCGGAAATTAATAAAAAACAACGGCAAATATGTGGAAAGGCCTGTATGAATGGTTGAGCGCATAAAAATAAAAAACAGCACCAAAACAAGACCGCCGTAAGGAATTTTCTGCACCGCACCACTTTTTTTGGCAGCCTGTACTTTTAAATTATGTTCCAAATTAACGCGTTTGTATTCGGGCATATATTTCATCATTAACCCAAAAACCAAAAGCCCGGGCAGAACAAAATACATTGTATTACGCAGCCCGCCAGGCAAAGTAAGCAAAAATGCCATTAAAATGGAACCAACTGCCATACCGGCATTGCCGCCTAAAGAAAAAATACCCATATTGGCTGCTTTATTGTTATCGCTGCTTAAAAAATTAACTGTTTTTGAAGCCTGCGGATGATAAGTTGCACTGGCCATACCGATTATAACAACAGTACACATAAGTAAAACATAGGCAGGAACCCAGCCTACAAACGCAAAACCCGCACCTGCCATAGCAGCACAAAAAGGCAGCATCGCAGGCAAAGATTTCTTATCTGTTATATAGCCGAACAGAGGCTGAATAACAGAAGAAGTTACGTTTTGTGTTAAAACGATAAAAGCCAGCTGTGAATAACTTAAAGCAAAAAGTTCTTTTAAATGCGGCAGCACTATCGGCAAAGCGCCTGCCTGCAAATCCGTTACTAAATGCCCCAAAGCCAAAGCTATAACAGGCATACTAATATTTTTCAGCATAATTTTCATTCTCCGATATAGTAATTTATTATTAATTTTAACATAATAAATTAGAAATAACCATCAAAGCAAGAAATTTGTTGTCGGCAGCTATCTATGCACGCTCCATATGCTCCCTGTCACGTTTATTGCCTTCGCCTGCCGGCTCGCCACTAAACGGCGACTCGCTTG